>Ga0164241_10003937_pt1 | contig 14669 bp, 21 predicted proteins | sample OricomyardsoilBY_FD_108780 | JGI IMG/M metagenome (GOLD analysis project Ga0164241, IMG submission 108780) | Backyard soil microbial communities from Emeryville, California, USA - Original compost - Back yard soil (BY) | ecosystem: Environmental > Terrestrial > Soil > Unclassified | place: USA...
GAAGATCGCATCACTCGCTCCAGAGGTCGTATAACTTTGTCTGTAATCGTATGAAAATAAAGAAAGGAGACAAGGTAGTGGTAACTACCGGCAAAGACAAGGGAAAGACCGGTACGGTCACGCTTGCATTGCCAAAGCTTGGCAAGGTGGTCATCGACGGCGTCAACGTGGCAACTCGCCATCAGAAGAGCCGTCGTACGCGTTCACAAGGCCAGATCATTGAGAAGGCCATGCCGATCGATGTATCGAACGTTTCACTCATGGGAGAGAACAACAAGCCAGTGCGTGTAGGGTACGCGGTCGAAAAGGAAGGTGATAAGTCAAAGAAGGTGCGTGTTGCACGCCCTTCAGGTAAGAAGATATAAGTATGGCAAAGGCATCAACATCAATGAAGGAGGTACTCTCAGGCGCCTACGCTTCACTTAAGGAGGCTTTCGGCTACAAGAACGTAATGCAGGCACCCCGCGTTTCAAAGGTAGTGGTCTCAACTGGCACAGGAAAGATCGACGACAAAGCAAAGTTAGCGCTTATCCAAGATCGTCTTGCACTCATTACAGGCCAGAAGGCATCTCCTCGCCCAGCGCGCAAATCTATCGCGTCGTTTAAGCTGCGCGAAGGTGAGATCATCGGATACCAGGTGACGCTCCGAGGCAGCCGTATGCACAGTTTCCTCGATAAGCTGATCCACGTAGCGCTTCCACAGACACGCGACTTTCGCGGACTCAAGGTTTCTGCAATCGATGAGATGGGCAATATGACCATCGGTATTCCCGAGCATTCTATCTTCCCAGAAACAGTGAACGAAGAGATTCGCGACGTATTCGGACTCTCAGTGACGATCGTCACTACAGCGAAGAGCAAGGCTGAAGCAGAAGCTCTCTTGCGACATATTGGCTTGCCTCTTCAGAAACAAGACTAGTCTTGTTTCTAGAACGAGAAGTGTTTCTCGTTCGGAAGAGGCAAGAGGCGGAGCCATGTTTTGAATCTTCATGGATTCAAAACAGGCGAGCCGAGCCCAACAGTTCTTAGCACAAATGTATACGAAGTATACATTTTGCTTAGAAACTGGGGAGTGCCGTTGCAGAAACTCCACTTAACTAAGAGCAATACAAAAGCGCGGCCCCAAGGGCCGCGCTTTTGCGTCATCTACTTACTATCTTTGGGAGGTTCGCCCCCGCCTAGCTGGTCCATTCTCAGCGGTGACTCAAGGGGCTCGTCATCCAAGCGAGATGGGACGGTGACCCCATTCTTCTTTTCGATCTGTTCGATCTGCTTAAGCAGCCCTCTGCCGAGCCCTTTTGAACCCGGAAGCGGAAAGGCGAAGGTGAAGGTCTCTCCTCCTGAATGCAGCGCAATATGGTGCATGCCATTAAGGATGCGGAAATTAGCGCTCTCAACATATACGATCTTTGGCCCTTTCCCTGGTTCTAGTGAATATCCGTTCATATTGGTGCATTATGCGTGAATATCCTTTGAGTATAGTCTCCCGATAAAGACCTTGCAAAAAAGCCCTATTTCTTACTTAAAATGCTCGAAAACCCTTGTGTTTTCTTAATAAAAGCGTATAGTAGTGCCCAACGCGAGACGAAAGAGAAGGTCTCGTGAAGGCAGAAAACCTTTGTTTTTAGCCGGATTATCAGGGGGCAAGTTGTGGCATCTACACAATACTGCTCCGTAAACCATACATAACAGTGGCTCGAAAGTCAGTTATTTTGCGTGCATCACGCACGCCGAAGTACAAGTCACGCGTTGTCCGCCGCTGCAACCAGTGTGCGCGCAAGCGAGGATACATGCGTGATTTTGATCTGTGCCGAATCTGTTTCCGCGAGGGGGCAAATGAGGGACATATACCAGGTATTAAGAAATCATCATGGTAGGAGATACAGTCGGAGATTTCATCATCCAGCTGAAGAACGCTGGCATGGTCGGGAAGAAGAATGTATCGCTCCCATACTCGAAGCTCAAGCACGCAATTGCGGACAAGCTTGTGGCAGAGGGATACATTGTTTCTGCTGAGAAGCAGGGGAAGAAGGTCACAAAGACGCTTGAGGTAGCACTCAAGTACGATCAAACCGGTGCGCATCAGATCCGCGGGGTCAAGCGCGTGTCGAAGCCGGGGCGCCGTTTGTATATCAAGGCGGCAGAAGTTTATCCGGTAAAGTTCGGTAAAGGACGCATGCTCCTTTCAACACCTGCAGGCATTCTCACAGGAGAAGAGGCACGCAAGCAGAATGTTGGCGGTGAGCAACTCTTTATCATTTGGTAAATATGAGTCGACTAGGAAAACAACCGATCGAGATCCCAAAGGGCGTTGAGGCAACGTTCGAAGGAGGCGTACTTACCGTAAAAGGACCGAAAGGAACGCTCACACAGAATATCCGCAAGGTTATTGAGGTGAAGATCGAGAATGAAACGATCACGGTGAATCCTCTAAAAGAGACCATCGAAGCGCGAGCTTTGTGGGGTACATACGCAGCTTTGATCCGAAACATGATCAAGGGAGTGACCGAGGGCTACGCTAAGGTCTTGGAAGTTGAGGGAGTAGGATACCGCGCAGATGCACAGGGGCAGAAGCTTACGCTTAACGTTGGTTTCTCACACCCGGTTGTTATGGAAGTGCCACAGGGCCTTTCAGCAATTGTTGAGAAGAACGTGATCACGATCAGCGGCTTTGATAAGCACCAGGTCGGACAGTTCGCAGCTAACGTACGCAAGGTTAAGGAGCCTGAACCGTACAAGGGCAAGGGTATACGCTACCAAGGTGAATACATTATTCGTAAGCAGGGTAAGAAGGCTGTCTAGCCCATACAGAGTATGAAAAATACAACTGGAAAGAAAGCACAACGATCTCGACGACATGGACGGATCCGTGCACGGGTGTCGGGTACGGCACTTCGCCCGCGATTGGCTGTATTCCGCAGCAATCGCTTCGTATATGCACAGCTTATCAACGACGAGACAGGTACAACGATCGCTTCTGCGGATTCTCGACAGATGAAGGGCGAGAACAACACGCAGCGAGCAACCGAGGTTGGAAAATCGATCGCTGCTTCTGCGAAGAAGGCAGGAGTTGAACAGGCTGTCTTTGACCGCGGCGGCTTTAAGTACCAAGGTTCAGTCGCAGCACTTGCTGACGGTGCGCGAGAAGGAGGATTACAGTTTTAAGAAAGTATATGAACGAAGAAACAAAGCAGGAAGCTACAATGCCACAGGCTGAAACGCCAACAGTGGCAGCAGAAGCGAACGCTTCTACCGATGCACCCGCTGCGACTTCTCAGAACCGAGACAGACGCGCAGGAGGCCGCACTGGAGGAGGCCGCGAAGGAGGCGATCGCCGAAATCCGCGCCGTCCGCGCCGCGGAGGACGCCGAGATGAACGCGCTCGATCGGAGTTCGATCAGAAGATCATCAGTATCCGTCGCGTTACTCGCGTGGTCGCGGGAGGACGCCGATTCTCATTCTCAGTAGCAATGGTCATTGGAGACAAGAAGGGCAAGGTTGGCGTTGGTATCGGCAAGGCAGGCGACACACAGCTTGCGATCGAGAAAGCTACCCGCGACGCTAAGAAGAATCTGCTCGTTGTTCCTATGAACAAGGACCAGCATATCCCGCATGATGTACACACTAAGTATGCTTCAAGCGAGGTCATGATCATGCCGGCTCCTGGCCGCGGATTGGTTGCTGGTTCATCTGTGCGAACAGTCTTGGAACTTGCGGGCGTGAAGGATGTTACTGCAAAGATCTTCTCACGGTCGAAGAACAAGCTTAACAATGCGAAGGCTGCCGTTGAGGCGCTCCGCCAATTGAAAGCCTAATACACTACTATGCAATTACACGAAATTAAGCCAACAACAGCACGCAAGAGCGCTAAGCGCATCGCACGTGGTGGAAAGCGGGGCAAGACCTCAGGCCGAGGCGGAAAGGGACAAACAGCACGCGCTGGTAACAGTATGCGTCCTGAAATGCGCGATATCATCAAGAAGCTTCCAAAGCTTCGAGGATTCGGTAAGAACCGCGCACGAACAGTTAATAGCGGAGTCCAGGCTGCTTTTGCGGTCAACGTAGGGACTCTAGATTCGAAGTTCGAGAACGGCGCAACGGTGAGCCCTGCAACGCTTAAGACTGCGGGAGTCATCAATAATCGCAAGCAGGCTAAGGTTGTAAAGATCCTTGGCAACGGCGAACTTACCAAGAAACTGACTATTACGGGCTGCCAAGTTTCAAAGAGCGCTCAAGAGAAGATCGAAAAGGCAGGAGGCAGCATCAGCTAAGGTATACTGGAACCATGGAAAAATTCATCCACAAGCTCAAGATAATGATCACCGACAAGGCGATTCGGAACAGGATCCTCTTCGTTCTCGCGGCGCTCATCATCTTTCGAGCGCTTGCGGCGATTCCGATTCCGGGAGTAGACCTTGCGGTCCTCGAACAATTCTTTGCTAACAATCAGTTCTTGGGATTGCTTAACATCTTCTCAGGAGGTGGGTTGGCGAACCTGTCGATCGTGATGCTCGGCGTTGGGCCGTACATTACTGCATCGATCATCATGCAGCTTATGACGGTGATGTCGCCTCGCGTTAAGGCGATGCAGACTGAAGAGGGCGAGGCAGGACGAGCAAAGTTCATGCAGTATGGCCGAATGCTTACGCTTCCGCTTGCTGTATTGCAGGGATTCGGCTTTCTCACGCTCTTGCAAAGCCAAGGCGTGATTGCGGGTCTGACGCCATTCCAGTTCGTAGTTAACGTCATTCTTATTGTCGCAGGCTCAATACTTCTGATGTGGATCGGAGAGCTTGTGACCGAATATGGTATCGGAAATGGTGTATCGATCATCATCTTCGCGGGCATCGTTGCGGGCATCCCGCAAACAGCAAGCCAGCTCGGGTACGCATTCACGGACCCTTCGCAGCTGCCGCTGTATCTCGGATTCGTCTTTGTGGCGCTTGCGGTGATCTACGCGGTAGTGCTTATGACTGAGGCGGAACGCCCAGTGCCGATCACTTACGCAAAGCAGAGTCGCGGTACGAAGACCTATGGAGGTACGACCTCGTATCTTCCGCTGCGCCTTAACCAGGCGGGTGTGATTCCGATCATCTTTGCGCTCTCGATCCTCCTGTTTCCTCAGATGATCCTCAACATCCTCTCAGCCTTCAATCTTCCTTGGGTGCCCGGTGCGATCACCACGGTCAATCAGCTGATGGCGAACCAATACCTGTATGGAGCTGCATACTTCCTGCTTGTATTCCTGTTCACCTTCTTCTACACCGCTGTCACATTCGACCCAGATTCGATCTCGAAGAACCTGCAGCGAAATGGGGCATTCATCGCAGGCATCCGCCCAGGGGCACATACATCTGAATATCTCGGCAACCTCATTACGCGCTTGACGCTTGTGGGCGCTGCATTCTTGGGATTTGTAGCTGTGCTGCCGGTTGGTATGCAGATGGTCACTGGCGTAGCGACGCTCGCTATTGGCGGTACTGCGCTTCTGATCGTTGTGAATGTGGTGTTGGATCTTATACGGCGCATTGACGCACAAGTCTCACTTAGAGAGTACTAATTTCTCCACTGGCTTTGTTGCGCGACGGCAATCGTCCGCTCACCGTAGGGTCAAGTACGGCTCGCGCCCGATTCCTTGCGCGCCTCGCCACTGAAGAAATTAGAGACCTCTAAGAAAGTTGCTAAAACTTAAAGCAAACAGCCGGAACGCGAAGCGTTCCGGCTGTTTGCTTGTATGAGGGGCTGTCAGTTCTTGAAGGAGTATCCCATTGGTACCTCGCTTACAACCTGCTCCCATTCTTCTGACTGCAACCACTTCTTATAGGTGTCAAAGACCGTCAGTGCCACTGTCTGAGGACTATGGCGAGATGTGTTGATGATGAGGTCGAAATTCTTGGCGCTGTAGGGATTGATGCCGTAGAGGGACTTGAAACGATGCACCTCGTTTTGCAGACGCGCGCGTACATTGGCCTCTACCTGCTCGATCGAGTAATCTGAATCGTCGCTGTATTCACGGAGTTCGTTTCCGACAGAGTCCTTGAAGATTCGAGCAGTGGCGACGTCCATATCGAGATCGAGATATACCTTAAATGATTCAGGGATCCAGTAGAAGCCCAAGCGCGAGTCGATGACCACATCCTGTACATTGCGCAGATTTCGCAGTTCCTCGTCTATCTGATGGTCAAGATTGTGGTTGGTAGATGCCATCTTGTTGAACTGCGCAAGCGTAAGGCCGCGTTTGCGGATCATAGACCGTACTAGGTCTCCTGCTGAATACCGCGTGTAGCCTAGAAGTTCAGCTACGCGGTCTGCGGTTGAGGACTTGCCGCTGCCCGGCTTCCCCGAAAGGGTGATGATGTGCTTCTTCTTCATACACTGTAGGATACCACGGACGCAGCATCTGGTTGCGCGGATGGGGAAACCTGATAGTCTAATGCCATATATGGAATATACGACCAATTTTCAGAGTATTGTGCTGATGGGAAAGATCGCATCCGGCAAAGGGACCCAAGCGGACCTGGTACTCCATCATTTCGGCGGTACGCTCTATTCAAACGGAAATAAGGTGCGTGAGGCTGCGCAGCAGCCAAGCGTATTTGGAAAGAAGATGAAAGAGATGTACGAAGGCGGATACCTCATTCCCGAATGGATTGCGTCATACTGGATGACGCATGCGCTGATCAGTCAGTATCAGAATGAGCGGGTCATATTTGAGGCAGTGGCAAAGAAACCTAATGAAGCAGAGCTCTTTCATGAGATCCACGAGTGGGTAGACCGCCCGTACGTGGTGTTTCATTTGGACATTTCTGATGAGGAAGTGAGATCCCGCAGTTCAAAGCGTTCGCGCGACGTGGTAGATTCGGCAAAGTCAGTTGAGAAGCGTCTTGAAGAGTACCGTACATACACAGCGCACTCTATAGAGTTCTTCCGTGAGAAGGGGACCCTTATCGATATCGACGGCTCGCGCACTGAAGCAGAGGTCAAAGAACAGATTTTTCAGTATTTAATGAACAAGTAATGCAACCATTCACGATCATTTTCATCGGTCCGCAGGGAAGCGGAAAAGGAACACAGATACAAAAATTGGACGAAGTGCTCACCAAAAAGGACCCTTCCCGGGATACTATTGATTTTCAAACAGGCCGCAGATTTCGCGCTCTTGCGATGAAGGGCGAGGGATATACTGAAGAACACGTTGCAGAGACGCTTGATAGCGGTGTATTGCAGCCGTTGTTCCTCTCGGTGGTCTTGTGGGGGGATGCAATGCGCGAGCACATGAACCCAAATCGCCACGTCCTTATTGACGGGTTCCCTCGCACAGAACCTGAAGCGATCGTGCTTGAGAGCGCCCTTTCCTTCTATGGGCGCAAAGAAGTTACGATCATCAATCTTGATACTCCCGAGGAAGTGGTGCGAAAGCGCATGATCGGAAGATCTCGTCCGGACGATACGGAATCCTCCATTGAGGAGCGTCTGCGCTGGTACCGCCAAGAAACTCTTCCGGTTCTTGAGTATTACCGAAGGAGGGAACATACGAATGTGATCGACATTGATGGTACAAAGAGCATCGACGAAGTACATGCTGAAATTCTCTCCGCGTTAAAACTTGACTCATGATCACTTATAAAACAGATGCAGAGATACAAATAATGCGCGAAGGTGGAAAGATCCTCGCTGCGATCCTTGATGAGCTTGAGCAGGTGGCAAGGCCAGGTAACACTACGCTCGATATTGATGACAAAGCGATGGAACTTATCGAGCATTATGGTGTTGAGCCAATGATCCTTGGGTATCATGCTCAATTCGCATCTCGTCCTTATCCTGCAGCCACCTGCGTGTCCATCAACGACGTAGTAGTGCACGGCATTCCGAATGAAGAACCTATAGAGATCATCGAAGGAGATGTGGTGAGCATTGATACCGTTATTGCGTATGAGGGCTTCGTGGTTGATTCTGCGCGCACGGTAGGGGCGGGCGAGGTATCGTCAGAGGCTAAGCAGCTCATACACACCACAAGGCTTGCTCTTGATGCGGCTATCAAGGCTGCACAAGTAGGCAATCGCATCAGAGATATAGGTGCTGCTATCGAAAAAGTTGTGCCAAAAGGCTACGGAATCATTGAGACCTTCTGCGGGCACGGGGTCGGGTATGATCTTCATGAGGATCCCATCGTGCCCAACTTTGTCATGAAAGGCGAGAGTCCAGAACTCTTGCCGGGCATGGTGTTGGCTATTGAACCAATGATCACGCTCGGGAGCAAAGAGGTTGAGATCCTGGAGGATGGGTATACTGCAGTAACCAAAGATGGTAGCCTTGCAGCACACATGGAACATACAGTAGCGATAACGGAAAAGGGGCCTTTGGTACTTACGCGATCTAAGAACGGGTAAACAAAAACGGCTCGAGAGATCGAGTCGTTGCTGTTTGGTGTGGAGGACGCTTCTCCACACGCCTTTCTGGTTACATGCACATGAACACGGCCGCAGCCGTGATGATCAGTAGCATGGCAGAGATAAGTCTCTTCTCAAACAGGGGCAGTGCGCCCCAAGCCTGGAGAAGAGAACGTCTCTGGCGGTGTACTTCCTGGGACATGCCCAAACCCCTTTCAAATTGTGGCCTTCTAAGCTTTCTTATAGCATAGATGCGCTTTTCTTTGCAAGAAAAACCTTGTGTAAACGGCCTGTTTCAGGGCACTTGGAGCGCTTGAGATGGATTGCAAAAAAGTGCGTGTGGGGTATACTCTGCCCATAATTTATAGCTAAAAATCAATATGAATCGTTTACCACATCAAGAACGCACATTCGTGATCCTCAAGCCCGATACCGTACAGCGGTCGCTTATGGGCGAGGTTATCAGGCGTTTTGAACAGACCGGCCTAAAGTGCACTGCTATGAAGATGTTCGTAGCCGATGAGGACCGGCTTTTTAAGCACTACAATAAGGATGACGCATGGTTCTTGAAGAAGGGGACAAACATTATTGAGAATCTCAAAGCTCATGATCGCCCCGTAGAGAAGGATGCGATCGAGTATGGAAAGGATATCATCCGTGCAAATGCGCAATACATGAGCGCCGGCCCGGTTGTTGCGATGGTCTGGGAAGGAAATCAGGCTGTTGCGGTCATTAAGAAGATCGTCGGTTCAACTGAACCTTCCACCTCAGACGTTGGTACTATTCGCGGTGACTTCACGATCGATTCCTATGCACACTCAGCATTTGAGGATCGCGCAGTTCGCAACCTGATACATTGTTCTGATGAGCCTTCAGAAGCGGAACGAGAGATCGAGCTGTGGATGAAAGAAGATGACATTATGAATTATGTGACTGCGCAAGAGCGGATCATGTACGATGTGAACTTAGACGGGAAGAACGACTAATACTTCATCAAGGATTCATTAGATCCGGTTTATGCACAAACCGGGTCTTTTGCTATCTGGTATACTGTATCTGGAACCACATTTTCGTATGTTCCGATTAAACTTTTTGCATCGGGCAGCCCGTAGTCGCGGAAAGTAATGAGAACTGGTATTCATATCAGATTTCAGACACGATCCGGAAAAGGCGCCCACCTGGTATTTTCCGGGGGCATACGTTGGTGGTTCCTTCGAAAAAAGCGCACCTGGTGCGCTTTTTTCGTGTTAGAATGACCTTTATCAAATTCATATGCTGCAGCTTACTACGATCATTTTCCTCATCTCGTTCTCAACGTTCGCCGTCATTTACAGCATTGCCGTAAAGCTGTTCTTATTTTGGAGCATCCCTTGGCTTGATATCCCGATGCATTTCTTTGGAGGAGTGATCGTTGCGTTGGGCTTTTTTACTCTCCGAGATCTTCGCCTTTTTCCTAATCGCTACCTCAAGCTTTGGGCAGTGCTCGCCCTTGTTCTTGTGGTGGCGGTCGTTTGGGAGATCTATGAGTTTGCGCTCGATATGTCAGTCTGGGAAGCTAATTACGCATTAGATACGCTGGTTGATATCTGCCTGGGCGTTTTCGGCGGCTGGTGCGGATACATTTTGGGGAATAACTTGCGAAAGCTCCGGTAGTCTAGATCAGATATGCATTCGACTCTATGTTTTTACGGAGGAGTGGGGAGTGTAACGGGAGCTAATTTCATGCTTGATACGGGCAAGGCCGCGGTCCTTATTGATTGCGGCTTAGTGCAAGGGGATCGGTTTGCTCAGGAGGCGAACGCAGAGCCATTCGCGTACGAACCGTCGAAGATTGATGTTCTCTTGGTCACTCATGCACATGCGGATCATATCGGCAGGATCCCGAAGCTGGTGCGCGATGGGTTCAAAGGGGTGATCTACTCTACGGAACCTACGCGCGACCTTGCTGCGATCATGCTCGAAGATGCGCTCCATGTGATGCGCCACGAGCAAGAGCGGTACGGAAATGCGGTGCTCTATGAGCAGATCGATATACAGAACGCTCTCTCAATGTGGAAAACCGTTGCATATGAAGAAGAGATATCGCTGCCTGACGATATAACTGCACACTATACCGATGCAGGGCATATCCTCGGCTCGGGCATGGTCCATCTTAAGCGAGGGGATAGAAAGATAGTCTTCACAGGCGACATTGGAAATGATCCGCAGCCGCTTTTGAATCCTCCTGTTGTCCCTACAAACTACCATTATCTTGTGATGGAAAGCGTATATGGAAACAGAGCGCATGAGCAAGTGAAAGAGCGCACCGATCTGCTTAGGGGATACATACAGCAGGCGCAAAAGACACATGGAACGCTGATCATCCCTGCCTTTTCGCTTGAGCGTACACAAGGAATCCTGCTTGAGATAAATAATCTTGTGGAATCAAAAGCTATAGCCCCGCTCCCCGTATTCTTGGATTCGCCGCTGGCTATCGAGGCAACGCGCATCTACCGCGCCCACACCGGCTATTTGAGCGATAGTGTTCAGAATCAGATCGAGAACGGCGATGACATCTTTAATTTTGACGGACTTTCTTTCACACAAAGCGTTCATGATTCGGCAGAGATCGAGAAGGAGAAAGGCGCGAAAGTGATCATTGCTGGAAGCGGAATGAGCCACGGAGGACGCATACGGAAGCATGAGCGCAATTATCTCGATGATAGGAATGCTACGGTGCTTTTGGTCGGGTATCAATCAGTAGGGAGCCTCGGAAGACTTTTGGTGGACGGCGCGAAGAAAGTGCGTATTGATGGACAGGAGGTGCAGGTGAAAGCGCGCATTGCGCGCATTCAAGGCTATTCAGGACACGCTGATCGCGATCAGCTTGTTGAGCTTGTTGCGAAAGGAGGAGACCATGCACAACATGTTTTTGTTACTATGGGGGAGGAGCAGTCTTCCTTATTCTTGGTCCAGCGTTTGCGGGACTACCTGGGATTGAAAGCCACCGCCCCAAGCCTCGGCGATGAAGTGCAGATAGAATTCTAAAAAAGAACATGCCCCGAATTGCGGGGCATGTTCTTTTTAGTTATTTTACGCTTGTGACGAATCGGTCGAATGCCTCTGGCTGGTCCTTTGCGATAGTTGCGAGGACCTTTCGGTCAAGCTTTATCTCCTTGTCGCTTAGGAGCTTTATGAAGCGGCTGTATTTGATCCCGTGATTCTGGAGCGCTGCGTTGATGCGTGAGATCCAAAGTCGACGGAAGTCATTCTTTTTGTCTTTGCGGTGCGCGAAGGCATGCAGCTGCGCGTGGTAGATAGCCTCACGCGCCTGTCGCTTCTTCGTGCCGCGTCCGAAGCGATATCCTTTTACTTGTTCGAGGATATTGCGGCGGCGCTTCTGCGCCATAAGTCCTCCTTTTACTCGTGCCATAGTGTGGTATTAGAGATTACTGATAACTGATGCTTATGCGTTCGTATTCGGCAAGAAGCGGCGGGTAATGCGCTTTGAGAGCGTAAGCGTCTGCGTTCGCTTGCGGTTGAGGCGCTTGCGTCCGGTCTGCTTCGCATTGAAGTGGTTCTGACCTGCCTTTCGGGCTACGATCTTTCCGTTCTTGGTCACTTTCAGACGCTTTGTATACGACTTGTTTGTTTTCATAATTTGGCTTTTATACAGCAAAAAGTGGCAGAACTATAGCCTATTTTTGCTTCATTGTCTACTTTTGGAGCGGCGTTGTTGGTCTTCGCTAGATCATGCCGCCATCAAGCAGCTCATCAAGCGTTTTCTTCTTTGATTTGGTCTCAATAGGAGCTTTTTCTCGCGTTTCAGTTGTGGCCTTATCCTTGTTCTCCTTAGGGCCTTTTACTGCTTTTCCTACTCGCTCGAGCGTGGTACTCAGTCCTTTTGGGCTTCGTTTGATCTCATCTGCTTGTTTATACTCAGCCGGGATGATCCGTAGGAAGCGTTCAAGCCGCTCTTTTAGAAAGCCTTCCTCCATATACTTGTATCGTCCAGACAGGAAAAGGTCTACTTTTACCCGGTGCCCCTCATTGAGCCAGTCAGATATCTTCTTCGCTTTCAAAAGCTGGTCGTGTTCGCCGGTACCTATCTTCACCTGGACATTCTTGGTTTCGGTAACATGAGACTTTGCCTTCACCTCACTGGCCTTGCGCTTGGTTTCGTACCGATATTGGCCAAAATCCATGATCTTAGCTACAGGCGGGTTTGCTTTTGGAGAGATCTCGATGAGATCAAGATTCACCTTCTCTGCTTCGCGAAGCGCCTCCTCAACGGTAATAACGCCGAGATTCTCGCCATTTGCGCCGATCACACGCAGTTCTTTCGCGCGGATGGCGTTATTAATACGAGTCTTATCTTTTTGGCTATATTGCCTTTGTGGATTTATCAAGAAGGTGGTCTTATTTTTTAATGCGCAGCGGGGACTGCTGAAGCTCCCTGCCCTAACAGGAAGCCGCAATAGCACTAACTATTGTGCCCCAAATGTAACACACAGCCGTTCAAAATTAAAGCCAGACAAGGCTTCCTAGGAGAGGAACTGGGCGCAGGTATATGCGCCGATCCAGCCAATTGTAGACACTATTCCGGATACTATCAGTAGCATTTTTTCCTTTTGGGGCAGACTCTTGAACTCCTCTGTTATGGCGAGGCGCAGGTGTTTTCCAATGACGAAAGCGTTGATCAGCAGAAATGCAATGAATAGCAGCTTGCACTGGAATGCAGGTAGGGAAAGAAGATATCCAGGATACGAGGTGAACATGATGAAACCGGCAGATATAGTGAACAGCAGTCCAGTCCAAACTGCTTTGTGGAGCAGAGCCATTCTTCTTTCGGGCAACTTCTTCAAGATCCCGCGCATCCAGAGTACGCCATGAAGATCGGATATGATCACAAGCGCAAGCGTAGTGAACACCGCAGTCACATGTATCTGCAAAAGCGGCAGTGAGTAAAGAATGTCCATATGTCTGATTATACATTAGACGCTGCGATGTTGACCGATACACAGAATATATACTGAAATTGCAGCGCATATGATGTTACAATAAATTCATAGATTTTTTTAAATGCCTGAGAAAGCAGTAAGAAAAACAGTGGCAAGGAAAGCGGTGCGCAAGACCGCTTCAAAGGCTGCGCCTCGCAAGACGGCGGCGCGCAAAACCTCCGTAACCGCCACACGCAAGGCGCCAACAAGGACGCAAAGCGCTACAGCGCCGCGCCCTACTAGTGGAAGATCTGGTTCCAAAGTTGGGTTTGCTCTTTTCATTCTCTGTTTGCTGCTTATCGGCGCTGGGGTAGGAATAGGCTATACCGATGCTGGTTCAATAGATGTGGGTTCGGTTATTGCATCTCGCAAGCAGAACGCTACTCCAGAAGAGCAGGAGCGGCTGAAGACCGTTCCGGTACAGCAAACGCAAACCGGCGTGGTCAATGGTGGTTTGGTGGGGCAGGGGAAGTCCCCTTTAGTTCCATCAGACTCCGTACCTGAGGCAGTTAACGCGAGTACTACCGCAAGCACCACAGCCAGTTCAACTGATGACGTTCTAGATGCGGAGGCGTTAGAGAGCCCGGAGGAGGAACCGGTCAACCAGAGCCAGGGGCAAACTGAGTCTCTCCAAGAAGAAGCGCAGCCTATATAAGGTGAATAGAAAAGCGCGCGGACTCTAGGTCCGCGCGCTTTTCTATTTTGTCTTAGCCTTTAGCCAGGCAGGTAGCGCATTTGCACCCTTCAGGGCCGATTATCTGCTTCATGTATTCTTTTCCGTAGTGATAGGTGATCTCTTCACCTTTCGCTATGTTCTTTTTTGCACGGATAAAGATACGATCTTCCTCCTCATCGTGTTCTGCGTCGCTGTTGGGCTTGCATGCATGATTTACATAACGCGCAGTATTCTCTCGACCCTTTCCATCAATGACCAAGTTATCGGTCACTTCAAACAAATAGCGTCCGCCTCGTTTGTTCGCCTCATCTTCAGTGATGCGGTCGCCCGTATATTCAATAATAAGCTGCCCCTTCTTGATCGGTTCATCTGCAAACAGTCCTAAGCCTGCGCTCGAACGTTTGACCCGCACCTTCGGTCGATATGAATCATCTAGCATAACGGGCAGAGTATACCAGACGGCATCTGGTAAAGCATTAGGGAAGAGGGCTATAGCGTTCCGAGCAGTATATTGAAATCCTTCAAATTTACCTTGCCATCGAGATTGAAGTCATAGCGCAACTCGTTCGAACCAATATTGAGCATGAGTATGCTCACATCCGCGATCGATTGCCTGCCGTCGCC
>Ga0164241_10003938_pt1 | contig 14668 bp, 12 predicted proteins | sample OricomyardsoilBY_FD_108780 | JGI IMG/M metagenome (GOLD analysis project Ga0164241, IMG submission 108780) | Backyard soil microbial communities from Emeryville, California, USA - Original compost - Back yard soil (BY) | ecosystem: Environmental > Terrestrial > Soil > Unclassified | place: USA...
CTGAGCCTAAAGAAATCGCACAGCTTGCACTTTACCTCTGCTCAGATGAAGCCGCATTTATTACCGGTACGGATTATCCTATTGACGGAGGGTTTATCCGACTGAACAATTAATTACTCTGACGTATTCTAATTTTGTAACTCGTAATTCTAAAATTGTAAATCATAGTTATGAAACTCTTTCGATTTGGTGAAACTGAAATAGAAAAGCCAGGTGTGCTTTGGAATAATAAAAAGTTAGATGCTTCCTCCTTCGGTGAAGATTTCGGAGAGGAGTTTTTTAAAATGGATGGACTGAATCGGTTTAAAAAATGGATTGAAGTAAATCACAATAAACTTCCGGTTGTGCCTGATGAAGTGCGTTTTGGATCTTGCGTTCAGCGTCCTTCGAAAATTGTTTGCATCGGCCTCAACTATTCCGATCACGCAAAGGAGTCGAACATGGAGTTACCCAAGGAACCCATTCTTTTCTTTAAATCCACCACCTCATTAAGTGGTCCAAATGATGAAGTGATTATCCCAAGGAAAAGTCTCAAGACCGATTGGGAAGTGGAACTGGCTGTGGTGATCGGAAAGAAAGCAACTTATGTAGAAGAAAAGGATGCTCTTTCATATGTGGCCGGATATTGTGTTCACAATGATTACAGTGAGCGGGAGTTCCAGCTTGAACGAGGCGGACAGTGGGTAAAAGGAAAGAGTAGCGATTCATTTGCTCCGCTAGGCCCGTACCTCGTTACTCCTGATGAAATCAAAGATCTGGATAGTCTTCGCCTTTGGCTAAAACTAAACGGCAAATTGTTGCAAGATGGAACAACTGCGAATATGGTTTTCAAGACGCCTTACCTCGTCAGTTACATCAGTCAATTCATGACGTTATTACCTGGCGATGTCATTACCACCGGAACCCCAGCGGGAGTGGGCTTAGGTATGAAACCTCCGTTTTATCTGAAGCCAGGTGATGTTGTTGAGTTGGGTATTGAAGGACTAGGCGAACAAAAACAAATTGCCGTTTCCTCCAAATGAGGATTGACGCACACCAGCATTTCTGGCAGTATAATCCGATACGCGATGCCTGGATGACGAAAGAAATGTCGGTGATACGAAAGGATTTTTTACCTGATGATCTTCAACCACTCCTTCTAAAAAATAACATTGACGGATGTGTGGCTGTTCAGGCTGCACAATCAGAAGAGGAAACGGAATTTTTATTAGGGCTTGCCTATCAACATCCTTTTATCAAAGGTGTGGTTGGTTGGGTTAACTTAAAAAATCCGAATTTAAGCGAACATCTTTCCTGGTTTTCACAATTCAAAATACTGAAAGGATTTCGTCACATTGTGCAGAGCGAAACTGAGGGTTTTCTCCTCGATAAAAAATTTATTAAGGGAATTACTGAATTAAGTAATCTCAACTTTACTTACGATATTTTAGTTTATCCGCATCAACTGAAAGAAACAATTGAATTCATACGATTATTCCCAAATCAAAAATTTGTAATTGATCACTTGGCCAAACCATATATTAAATCGGGAAATATAGACGATTGGAAAAGAGCTATTTCACTTTGCGCATCATTTGAAAATGTGAGTTGCAAAATCTCCGGCTTAGTTACAGAAGCGGATTGGTTAAACTGGAAGAGAGAAGACTTCACTTCCTATCTTGATGTAGCAATCGAACAATTCGGTCCTAAGCGGCTAATCTATGGCTCTGATTGGCCTGTTTGTCTCGTGGCAGCCTCCTACGAACAGCAATTGAATCTCACTGAAGAATACCTCAACAAACTTTCGGTATCAGAAAAGACACTTATAATGGGTGAAAATGCCATTAGTTTTTACAATCTTTAACCCATGCAGCTGAACCTGGAAAACAAAGTGATCATCGTAACGGGCGGAGCAAAGGGAATTGGAGAAGGGATTTCGCACGTGCTTGCCAGTGAAAAGGCAATCCCAGTAATTATCGGACGCAGCAATGAGGATAATCTCAAAACAGTTGAAGAAATTAAGAAAGCGGGGGGACAATCATTCCAAATCACTGCTGAACTCACTCAACCTGATGAATGCAAAAAAGCAGTTGAGCAAGTAATCAAACAATTCAATAAGATTGACGGTTTAGTAAACAATGCAGGAGTGAATGATGGCGTGGGTTTAGAGAAAGGAAACTATGAAGCGTTCATGGAATCATTGCATAAGAACCTGGTACATTACTATTTAATGGCACATCATGCCTTGCCTGAATTAATAAAATCAAAAGGTGCGATCGTTAATATCGGATCAAAGACTGCCGAAACCGGTCAGGGCAATACCTCAGCTTACGCAGCCTCTAATGGAGGCAGGAATGCGTTGACACGTGAGTGGGCCGTTGAGTTATTAAAATATGGAATACGTGTTAATTCTGTAATCGTAGCGGAAAGCTTCACTCCTCTTTATGAAAAATGGATTAAGACTTTTTCCAATCCTGAAGAAAAATTAAAATCAATCACGTCAAAAATACCTCTCGAAAACAGGATGACTACTCCGGAAGAGATTGCCAATATGGTCGCTTTTCTTTTGTCTGACAAATCAAGTCACACTACAGGTCAATTGATTTACGTGGACGGAGGATATGTTCATCTTGATCGGGCCATTAGTTAAAGTTAAACTCACCACATGCCTATTGCTTCAAGCACGAAACATCAGTTAGAATATGATTCTTCAAAATCATATCTAATACCATTTATACTGGTTACGAGCCTTTTCTTCCTATGGGGAATTGCAAACAGTATGAACGGAACATTGATTAAACATTTTCAGACTGCACTTAATCTGAATCGTGCTCAGGCTGGAATTGTTGATTCCGCATTTTATGTAGGCTACTTTGTGATGGCCCTTCCTGCAGCATTCGCAATGAACCGCATTGGTTATAAAAAAGGAATTCTTATCGGGTTAATCTTATATGCAATTGGAGCATTTCTTTTTTATCCTGCAGCGGAAATGAGAATGTTTGCCTTCTTTCTGGTAGCGCTATTTATCATTGCATGTGGTCTTGCTTTCCTGGAAACAGCAGCCAATCCATATGTTACCATACTTGGCGATCCTAAATCTGCAGACAGTAGAATAAATTTTTCACAATCGTTCAATGGCCTCGGGGCAATTCTCGGTCCTGTTGTTGGAAGCCTGTTTATCTTTTCCAGTGAAGAACGAAGTAACGAAGCACTGAATGCAATGACTTTTGCTGAAGCAGAGTCCATACGAATTGCGGAGGCCCATTCTGTGCAGGCTCCTTACCTGATTATTGGAGGCATCGTATTATTCGTTGCCATTCTTTTTGCTATTACTAAGATGCCTGAAATCTCTTCCGGTTCAGAAAAGAAAGCAACGTTTAAAGGCATTACGAGGCATCGCCATCTGATTTTCGGAGTGGTTGCACAGTTTTTTTATGTTGGCGGGCAGGCTTCTATCTGGGGATATTTTGTTGATTTAAAACTTCATTTTGCATCCAATCAGAATCTCGGAATCGTTCAATGGGTTTATCAAATTTCAGAAACGGCAACGCCAACACAGATAGCAAGCTTTCATGCATCTTTTGCATTTATCTTATTTATGGCCGGACGATTTTTCGGAACATGGCTTTTAACTAAGATAGCGTCCAACAAGCTACTTGCGATTTACGCTGCCATTAGTGGGTTGCTTGTCACTTACGGATTATTTGGTTCTGGAATTTCAGTGGTTATTGCAATTAGTCTTACTTATTTCTTTATGTCTATTATGTTCCCGACCATCTTTGCTCTTTCTATTAAAAATTTAGGTGAGCAGGTTAAGATCGGCTCTGGCCTAGTGATCATGGCCATTGTAGGCGGTGCTGTTTTACCACCGCTTACCGGATTGCTTTCGCTATCAGGCATTGAGAACGCATTGATTATTCCTGCATTATCATTTGTTATCATTTTCTTCTTCGGGTGGAGAGGTTATAAAGTAAAATCGATTTAATGAAGCGCTACTGCCTTGCCCTGGATCTGAAAGATGATCCCAAACTCATTAAAGAATACGAACGCTATCATAAAGAAGTATGGCCAGAAATCATTGAAAGTATCAAAGACTCTGGAATTCAGAGCATGGAGATTTACCGTGCTGGTAATCGGCTATTCATGATTATGGAAACAAAAGATTCGTTCTCCTTCATTGTGAAATCAAAAGCAGATGCAGCAAATCCAAAAGTACAAGAGTGGGAAAGGTTGATGTGGAAGTATCAACAGGCATTACCACACGCCAGCCAGGGAGAAAAATGGATGCTGATGGATAAGATATTCGATCTAACTTCTTAAGATCTATCTAATAGGATTTCTTTCAATCGAACCATACCCGTACTGGCTTTATCATTAATTGATTGAAGGTTGGGAATGTATGACAGATCTGGAATTTTCGGATCAACAAGATATTTGTGAACATCTCGCTTCACATAATCAATTAATCCTGCTGCCGGATATACTTGCATGGAAGTTCCCACCACAACAAATAAATCGGCCTGCGAAGCAATTCGGGCTGCCTCTTCCATCATGGGAACGGCTTCACCGAACCAAACGATATTAGGCCGGAGCTGAGAACCTTTCTCACATTTGTCCCCAATTTTCAATTCCCAACCGCTGATCGGGTAAACCAGCAACTCATCCAATGTGCTTCGCGATTCAAATAAACTACCGTGAAGGTGAATAACTTTTGAAGAACCTGCACGTTCATGAAGATTATCTACATTTTGTGTAACAACAGTTACCTCGAAATATCTTTCGAGTTCAGCTAAAATTTCATGACCACGGTTGGGTATTACCTCAAGCGCTTTTTTTCTGCGTTGATTATAAAACTCCAATACAATCTCCTTGTTTTTATGCCAACCTTCGGGTGTGGCTACATCTTCTACCCGATGTCCTTCCCACAGTCCTCCTGAATCGCGAAAAGTAGGAATACCGCTTTCCGCGCTAATGCCTGCTCCACTTAAAACAACCAGCTTTTTCATTAAACCAATTACAGAAAATTGTTCATATTGAACAACTATTATCACATCAGTATAGGTTAAAGCGGAATATTTATTCCTGCTGCCAGTATATATTGAACTGAAAAAAACTGATGCTTCGCTCTTCCTTCAAGGTAAACTTTAGCATTTGTATAGTCTGCAAAAGCTCCTTTTACCGAACCTTCCAAATACAAGTACTTAATAATGTTATAACGTAATCCGGCACTTGCACCAAAAACGATTCCTGAATAACGAAACGGGCCATCGTTGTGATTTCCTAAAACATAGGAGTCTGTCTTCGGTACCAATATCCCTGCTCCTGCCGTAAGTATTGCACTCAACTTATGATCATCCTTGGGAGTTTTAAAGAATGAATAACGCTTCACCAGACTTATCATGGCATAGTTATTACCGTTAGTGTGTTCAAAATGAACAAAGCCAGGTGTAACTAAAGTATCTTTGTCGTAATAAACATCATGAATACTACCTTTCAAATGCATCACCTGATCGTCCTTTACTACATACTTGAGGTGGTCCCAGCTAAATTCAATGCCTAAATCTTTTTTACCCTTGAAGAAGTATCCAACCCGTAAAACATATTGGGGCACCGTCAGCGGAGTACCAATTAGTTTATGAATATCTACTTTGTCCTTTGCCTTTGCATCATATAATGTAAACTCATAGTTATCGCTGCTATGATCTTTAAAATGAATGGTGCTCCGGGTATATTGGTCACGATGATATCCCCAGGTAAGATAGAATGCTCCTTTTTGTTTGGGTGCTACAATTTCATCAGAAGATTGTGAAAACACATTTGTTGTACCTATCAGTAAGAGTGCTGATAGCAATAACACATATTTCATTCGCGCGAATTGGATTAAAACCAAAAAATCAAAAGGTATAACGTTAGTTCATTTTAAACAGTTGCCACTTGTCTCGCTATCACATCGAAAAACATCTATCTAACTGAATCCTAGACAGTAAGTTTTCTTAAATACAATTGGTTTACCTGGCACCCAGGCAAATGCAATCGTTCGCGAGATCATAAGTCATCCACTCGATAGGGAATATAAATACCTGGGGTAACCGCTTAAGTGAATGCTACCTAAGCTTTCTTTTTCTTTGCCGCCACTTTTTTAACTGCTGTCTTCTTTGCAGCTATTTTTTTTACAGCCACTTTCTTTGCAGCCACCGCTGTAGGTGCGTCCGCTACTTTCTTAGCTGCCGATCTCTTTTTAGGTGCAGGTGTTTCTTCTTTCTTTTTCGCATAGCCAAAACGACCTCGTCTTTCAGGTGCATTCTCAGCTAGCGTAACGCACTCCTCCAAAGTAAGATCAGCAGGAACTTTTCCCTTTGGAATCTTCACGTTCTTTTTCCCCGCTTTTATGTATGGACCAAAACGTCCATTTAAAATAAGTATGTCCGGATTTTCATCAAATGATTTAATCGTACGGTTTGCGTCTGCAATACGTTTTGCTTCAATCAATTCAACGGCACGCTCTGGCGTAACGGTATATGGATCTTCCGGCTTTGGGATAGAGATAAATTTTTTGTCGTGCAATACATAAGGGCCAAAGCGGCCAATGTTAATGACTACCGGCTTCTCTTCAAATAATCCCATGTCGCGAGGCATTTTCATTAACTCTAATGCCTGTGGCAATGTGACATTCTCAATAAATTGTCCCTGGCGCAAGGCTGCAAACTTAGGTTTCTCACCCCCATTATCATCAGGGTTCTCTCCAACCTGTACATATGCACCGTACTTGCCCAGCTTCACGTAAACATTCTTACCCGACTTTGGATCGACTCCCAATTCACGACTCTTATTCTGAACCGATGAACGTTCCAGTTTTTCGGTTGCCGTAACTGTCTTATGGAAAGGTTTGTAAAATTGAGCAAGCATGTTTTGCCATTGCAATTTTCCATTGGCAATTTCATCAAACTCTTGTTCAATCTCCGCAGTAAATGAATAGTTAGTGATATCCGGAAAATGTTCAATCAGAAAATCATTTACAATCATTGCCACATTAGTAGGGAAGAGCTTATTCTTCTCTGCTCCTGTAATTTCAGTCTCAACATTAGTCGTTACTGTATTATCTTTCAGATGAAGTGTCTTGTATTTACGCTCTACTCCTTCTCTTACTTCCTTTACAACATATCCTCTCTTTTGAATAGTTGAAATCGTTGGTGCGTAAGTAGATGGACGACCAATGCCCAACTCTTCCAGTTTCTTCACCAAACTTGCTTCCGCATAACGTGCCGGGTGTCTTGAAAACGTTTCGGTTCCGGTAAGCTCATCCAATTCCAAATCCTGACCAACACTAATCGGAGGCAATACTTTGCTGTTCTCTTCGTCTTCATCCTCATCCCGCGATTCGAAGTACACTTTTAAAAATCCTTCAAACTTCACCACTTCTCCTTGCGCAACCAGCTTGCGTGGATTAGTAGAAATGGTAATCGTTGCTGTCGTGCGCTCCAATTCAGCATCCGCCATTTGTGAGGCAATCGCGCGTTTCCAAATCAGATCATACAAACGTTCTGCATTGCGATCCATCCCAGGATCCTGAACCGAAAAGTCGGTAGGACGTATGGCTTCGTGAGCTTCCTGCGCACCCGAAGTTTTTGTTTTATACTTTCTTACATGAATAAATTCTTTTCCGTAAGCACTTTCAATTTGTCTTGTTGCTCCTGCCACTGCTTCATCAGATAAATTCACAGAGTCAGTACGCATATAACTGATCTTACCAGCTTCGTATAACTTTTGCGCTACCATCATCGTCTGAGAAACAGAGAAGCTTAACTTTCTTCCAGCTTCCTGCTGCAACGTTGATGTTGTGAATGGAGGCGCAGGGGATTTCTTTGCCGGCTTTTTCTGCAAATCACCAATAGTGAACTTCGCTCCTTTACAAGACTCTAAAAATTCAAGTGCTTCTTTTTCTGATTCAAACTTCTCCGGAAGTTCAGCTACTAATTGTCGTCCCTTTTCTAAATTAAATACTGCTGAAATTTTAAAAGAGGATTTAACATCAAACTTTTCAATTTCTCGTTCACGCTCTACTACTAATCGCACAGCAACAGACTGAACACGACCTGCAGATAAACCTGTTGCAATCTTTTTCCAAAGGATAGGCGACAATTCAAAACCTACAAGCCGATCTAAAATTCTTCGTGCCTGTTGTGCATTTACTAAGTCGATATCAATACCACGCGGAGTCTTTAATGCATTTTGAATTGCATTTTTAGTAATCTCTGTAAAAACTATTCTTCTGGTATTCTTATCATTCAGATCTAATACTTCCTTTAAGTGCCATGAGATGGCTTCACCTTCACGGTCATCATCACTCGCCAGGTAAACCATCTCGGCTTCTCCTGATAGCTTCTTCAGCTTGGCAATAATGTCTTTCTTCTCCGGACTGACTTCATAAATCGGAGCAAATCCATTTTCAACATCAATTGCACCATTTCCTTTGGTCAAATCGCGAATGTGACCCATACTGGAAGTGACCGTAAAATCCTTTCCGAGATAACTTTCAATGGTCTTCGCTTTTGCGGGTGACTCTACAATAACAAGGTTCTTAGACATGCGCTTCTTTTTCTTTCAAGGGCTTCAAATATCCGCATTTTTTTAAAAACACAAATTCTGGTCATCAATTGAGCGGTTAAAAACAACATTGATAACATGAATAAGCACCTGATTTATTCCTCATTTTTTCTATTAGGCAAGTTGACCTATTATTGCATTTTTATAGCCCTGTCATGCCTTTTCACCTGTTTTTGTTACGTCATGCCGAAACCGAACCGCAACAAACGGGGCAATCCGATTTTGATCGCGAACTTTTACCAAAAGGATTGGAGCAAATCGGGCATCTTGCACAACATTTGTCAAAAATCGGTTTCTATCCCGACTCTATTATATGTAGTCCTGCGAGGCGAGCAAAAACAACCGCAATGACTCTAATTGAGTTGCTTAAAATGCCTTCAAATAAGGTTCAATTCAATAAATCTATTTATACAGCAGAGGCCGATGGATTGCTTGAACTGATTCGTGAAACGGACAATCATTCCCAAAGCCTTTTAATGATTGGACATAATCCTGCGTTAAGTGATTTGGTAACTCATCTGGTAAAAGGATTTGCAGATGGCTTACGTACCTGTGACTTTATATGGATTGAACTGAATATTTCACAATGGTTAGAAATAAGTAAAAATACGGGCCAGCTTAAAAAACTTATTCACCCTATTCCTTTGAAGACTAATTGATGAGTAAGGAAGAAACCATTAAAAATTTTAATCCGAATGGAGCGGGTATTAAAGGAAATCTTTTTGGACTTCCGTTCACAATAGAAGAATCAGAGATCGTCATCGTTCCCATTCCATGGGAAGTAACCGTATCTTATCGCACGGGCACAGCACTTGGCCCGAAAGCAATACTGGAAGCTTCATCACAAATTGATTTTTTCGTAAAAGATATTCCTGACGCGTGGAAATTAGGTGTGAGCATGCTCCCCTATCCGGAAAAATTATACCAGGAAAATTTTCAACTGCGTTCAATAGCGAAAGAATACATCACCGCCTTTGAAAAGGGTGAATCACTTGAAGATCAAAAGCCAATGATGGCTCGCATCAATGAAGCATGCGAAAGCCTTAACATCTACGTAAAGAATACAACAAAGAAATATTTACAGGAAGGTAAGCTGGTTGGACTGTTAGGCGGAGATCACAGTACTCCTCTTGGATTCATTCGGGCGTTGAGTGAGCAATATAATCGTTTTGGAATTCTTCACATTGATGCTCATGCGGATTTGCGTAAAGCCTATGAAGGATTTACTTATTCGCATGGATCAGTTATGTACAATGCATTAAAAATTCCTGCGGTTAATCGCATTGTGCAGGTAGGAATCAGGGATTTGTGTGAAGAAGAAATGAATGTGATTGATCGGGCAATGGGTAGGGTAAAAGTCTTTTTTGACGATGATATTAAATCAGATCAATACTCTGGTAAAAAAAACTGGGAATCCATTTGCACCAATATTATCAAAGAACTACCTCCGTTAGTTTATATCAGTTTTGATATTGATGGATTGGATCCAAAACTTTGTCCGAATACAGGAACGCCTGTGCCTGGAGGCCTGGAGTTTAATCAGGTCATTTATTTAATTAAAGCACTGGTAAAGTCAGGAAAGAAAATCATTGGTTTCGATTTAAATGAAGTGGCTCCTGGTGATAAAGATGATTGGGATGGCAATGTAGGCGCACGGCTACTCTATCAATTATGTAATTGGATGGCCGTTTCGCATAATAAGTTAATTGCCAGAAATTGATGAGTAGCCTTCCTCCTATTTTAAAAATTCCTATTTTGCCGACTTTAACCTGAAGCTATGAGTGAATTTATCGCTGATCTCGCCACCGGAGTCTGGACTCCCATTCTTTTTTTATTGATTCTAGGTGGTCTTTTCTTCTTTTTTTACTCCAGATTTATTCATTACAGATACTTCACTCACTCCATTGCCATTCTTCGTGGCAAGTATCATAATCCTAACGACCCTGGTCAGATCAGTCCGTATGAAGCGCTATCAACGGCATTAGCATCCACGGTGGGAATGGGAAACATTGCAGGAGTAGCGGCAGCAATAAGTATCGGTGGGCCGGGAGCATTATTCTGGATGTGGGTAACTGCATTTGTTGGAATGTCAACGAACTTCTTCACGAGCACCGCTTCAGTAATGTATCGTGGAAAAGATTCAGAAGGTGTTATCCAGGGCGGTCCAATGTATGTAATTCGTGAAGCATTAGGAAAAGCCTGGCAGCCACTAGCGGTGTTGTTTTGTGTGTGTTGCTTGATTGGTTGTCTTCCTATTTTTCAAGCCAATCAATTAACGCAAGTGATTATAGATATCGGTATTTCTTCGTCAGAATGGAAAGCCATGTCCTTTTCGATTGGAAGCTGGGAGATCAACACACTAAAATTCATCATTGGCTTTGTGCTAATGGTCATCTCAGGGATTGTCATCATTGGAGGGATACAACGAATTGGAAGCTGGGCTGGAAAAATGGTGCCGTTGATGATTATCATTTATTTCTTTTCTGTTCTTACCATTCTTATTATCAACATCAAAATGGTTCCTGACTACTTATGGATGGTTATCACCGATGCATTCGCAGCCAATCATTATCATGGAAGCCCTGCGCTGGGCGGATTATTAGGTGGATTAATTGTTGCCGGTGTACGAAGAGCTTCCTTTTCCAATGAAGCCGGTATTGGCACAGCTCCAATGGCGTTAGGTGCGTCTCAAAGTGTAGAGCCGGTAAGAGAAGGGTTGGCATCCATGCTAAGTCCTGCAATTGATACATTGGTTGTTTGCACACTTACAGCTCTTGCTATTTTAGTGACAGGTGAATGGAAGGCAGAAGGAATAAGTGGAGTTTCGATCACTGCTTCTGCGTTTGAAAGTCAGTTGGGTATGACTGGAAAATATCTTCTCCTTCTTTGTGCGTTTTTCTTTGCCATCACTTCATTATTCTCTTATTCCTATTATGGCAACAAAGCCTTGTCGTTTTTAATTGGTGTGAAGCCGGCTAAATACTACAATTATTTTTATCTGATAACCATTGTATTGGGTGCTGTGCTATCGATGAATGATGTAATGAACATCATTGACATTGCTTACGCATTGATGGCTGTGCCTACTATGCTTTCCGGATTCATTTTGGCTCCCAAAGTATTAGCAGAAGCTAAATCGTATTTCTCGAGAATGAAGGCGAAAGGAGATCTTTAATTTTCGTTCGCTTGTCCTGAAACAGGAATATGATCTTTTTGGTAGGGATAATCAAAAAGCCCGTGTTCCTTAATTGCTTCCTCTACTTTATGAGGCACAAACTTCTCCCATCCGTTTTCACCCTTTTTGATCATCGCCAGCACATTGTCGGAAATAATGTGAAGGTTGTTCACATTCGCACCCGGAATATCCTCCAGTTTATTACTATTCATCAGGTAACGGAACAAATAGCGCAAATTCTCCGGTAAGGTTGCTTCAAAATCTTTTAAGGTGAAGAGGTCGTGTGAATCTTTCATCCACGCAGGATAAATATAAAGTTTCACATTAGACCCAAACAAAGATCCAAAGCTCTCCAATATTCCTCCGCGAATGTTGTCATAGGTCTTCTCTTCAAAAATCTTCTGGAGGGCATAAATACCCATGATGATTCCAATTTTCTTACCGCGAGTGATCTTCGATAAATAATCAACCAGGCGATAGTATTCAAAATAATTGGAAACCAGTACACTCTGACCTAATGAGCAAATGATATCTGCCCGGTATAAAAAATCTTTCTCATCGATCTTTCCATCCGGACTCAGATCATTCAATGTAAGCTCGGTCAGAACGACCATTTTAGAACGATCCACATCCGGCTCTTGTCTGAATTGCCTTCGGGAAGTTAACAGCATGTCGGCATTCACATGAGTTACCGGACGGAACCGGCCACGCAATACCAATACATTCTTCTTATATAATTCATCGGAGGGATGCATCACCTTGCCGTTCGGCCCAAACATGGTCGCTTTTGTTAACCCATTCTTTACAAGTTTCAATGCCATCAGGCGATTGTCAACATGTTTATAATCCGGACCAGTTAATTGAAACATATCAATCTCTATCCTCCGGATAGTCAATCCTTCAATCAGCGACATTAATACTTCTTCTGGATCTGAAATAAACATACAGGCATAGAGCATGTTTACTCCTACCATTCCTACCGCCATCTGTTGTTGCAGCGGGTCATTATCATGCATCTTTAAGTGAATGATGCAGTCGTTAGGTGCTGAATTTGGCCTTAACTGAAAACGTAATCCAAGCCAGCCTTGTCCCTGGTTAGTGCGGTCATAGTTTAATGCTTCAATCGTATCTGCGAAAGCAAAAAAACGTGTTTGCTCAATGCGATGCGGAAGACGCTCAGGCAAGAGTTCGTATTCCTTATCTAACATCTTCATTAATCGATCCTCGCTCACATACCGCTCACCATGACCATAAATCGCATCGCTGAACTTCATGTCATATGCAGAGATGGTCTTCGCAATAGTTCCTGAAGCACCACCTACTTTAAAGAAGTTAGCCGCTACTTCCTGGCCTGCACCTATCTCAGCAAACGACCCATAAATGACCCGGCTTAAATTGATCCTTAATGCTTTCTCCTGTGTTGTCAGTTTTTTTACTTCATCCATAGCAGCTCAAAAAATAAAGGAATGCGCGTTTAATTTCAGTTATTTTCTTTAAAGTCTAAATGCTTATAACAAAGATATTTTACAATCGATTTATAACCTGCGGTAAGCAGCATTATAAATCGCGTTTGTAAGGCCACATGCAATGGGGATTGAAAAGTAATACAAAGGATATCAATCAACCGCCTTTTTGATAATTTTAGTTTAACGCCTATTTTGCCGGCCATTAAACCTACTACCTAACTCATAAGGCATGTCAAATAGAGGAAGTTTCTCAGGGCGTATCGGATTCGTATTAGCCGCTGCAGGTTCAGCTGTTGGTCTGGGCAACATCTGGAAATTCCCTTATCTGGCCGGACAAAACGGAGGAGCTATCTTTTTAATAGTTTATGTTCTTTGCATCATATTCCTATGCTATCCTGTAATGGTAGGAGAAATATCAATTGGCCGTTCTGCAGGAACAGATGCCTATGGTTCCTACTCCAAACTGGGCGGTAAACGATGGGGCTATCTTGGAATGTTTGGTATACTGGTTGGTGTGATGATCTTGTCGTTCTACAATGTGGTCGCTGGCTGGGCGTTTGGTTATTTTCTTCATATCTCTTTTGGTGATCTTCTCAACGAACCCAATATGGGAGGGTTCTTTGGTTCATTTGTCAATGATATTCTTGACTTAAGCAGCGTAAAAGGTGTAGCCAATTCTAATTTTCTGTTTTCGTTGATTTTTATGGCGATGACTGCATTGATTGTCGCCCGAGGTGTACAGAAAGGAATTGAGGGTGCAAATAAGATAATGATGCCTTCCCTTTATACAATATTATTAGGAATTATAATTTATTCACTTACACTTCCTAATGCTATTTCAGGGGTTAAGTTTTATTTAGTTCCTGATCTTGGAGAATTGAGACTTCAAACATTTTTTGAAGGCTTAAAGCAGGCATTTTTTTCCCTCTCACTGGGAATGGGCACGTTGATGACGTATGGATCCTATCTCAATAAAAAAGAAAATATTCCCTCCTCCGCTGCGGTGATCGCTACAGCGGATACCTCCGTTGCTTTTTTTGCAGGACTAATGGTCTTTCCATTGGTTCATTTCCTTCAATACAAACTACAGGTGGATAATATTGCCACCGCAGGCCCGCCATTAATTTTTATCGTATTACCACAGGTATTCCATGAAATGGGTCCTCTTCTTGGAAGAGTCGTAGGCGGTTCTTTCTTTCTCCTGGTTTGCTTTGCAGCCCTCACTTCCACCATCTCGTTGATTGAAGTACCCGTTGCTTACCTGGTGGACACTAAGAAAATGCAGCGTAAAAACGTGGTCTGGATCATGGCATTGATCATTTTTATTGTCGGAATGCCTACCATGATGAGCCAGGGAATGGTACCTTCATTAAATAAATTGTTTTTCTATCGTGGTCAGGATTTTCTTGGCTTCATCTCCGATATGTGCGACATCAGCTTGACC
>Ga0164241_10003939_pt1 | contig 14666 bp, 13 predicted proteins | sample OricomyardsoilBY_FD_108780 | JGI IMG/M metagenome (GOLD analysis project Ga0164241, IMG submission 108780) | Backyard soil microbial communities from Emeryville, California, USA - Original compost - Back yard soil (BY) | ecosystem: Environmental > Terrestrial > Soil > Unclassified | place: USA...
GCCGGGGGTGGGAGTGGCCGAGCGTGGCCACGTTGTTGACCGCGTCGACGTACAGCTGGGCCCGGGTGTCGACGAGGAACTCCCGCCAGCCACGCTCGATCTGCGGTGGCCGCCGGTAGTAGCGCTCGTGCACCCGCGCGAACCCCGCATCGCGGCGGGCGAGCAGCGCGTCCGGATCGCCCGGCGGCGCGGCGACGTCCACCCCGAGCAGCGCCGACGGGTCCGGACAGAGGGCCCGCCACGCGGCCTCGGCGCGAGGGGTGACGACAAACGGCGGCCGGCTCCCGGTCACGGCTACGAGCTGCACCCGCAGAATCCCCGACGACGCGACGGCAAGAACGTCACCCGCCCGAACCTGGTTGCCGGCGGCCCGGGTAGTGCCGGTCAGCTGGAGTGTCAGGTCGGCGGCCCGCAGGCGCAGCATCTCCCCTTCCACCTCGACCTCGCCGTCGAACGGCGCGGTGAGCGGGGTTCCAGCCGCCACAACCAGGTCCACACCGAGGGCGAGGGTGGCCGTCGTGCCGCGGGTGGCGTATGGGCGGGCGCGAGTCAGTCGATACTCGCCCCACCGGGTCGCCGCGGCGCCGTGCTCGCGAAAAGCGGCCAGCAGCAGCCGTTCCTCGGCGCCGACCGTTATCCAGGCCCCGTCGTCCAGGGCGGGACTCAGCGGCGACAGGTCGACCACGGCGGGCACGCAGCCGTCCGGCAGCAGCCGGCCCAGGGAAACCGCCGGGCGCGGGGCGGCGGCCGCCGCGTGGATCAGGACCGTCAGCTCGTCGGCGTCCCACGACGACGCGATCTGGAACGAGCGCCACTCAGCGGCCCGGCGCTCCCCGACGTAGTCGTTGTCGCCGTCCAGCGTCACCTGCTCGTAGTTGCACGCGACCAGCACCGCGGTCCGCAACACGACGAGCGGCCAGAGCGCGGCAAGCTCGTCGCCGGTCAGCGGCATGTGGACGGCGAAGGCACGCACCGCCGCCAGCATCGACCCCGGGTCGTCGCCGCGCATCAGCACCGCCGCGCACGTCGCCGCCAGCTCCGCCACCCGCCAGCCGCGCTGCAGGTCACCGAAGTCGATCACGCCCACGCCGTCCGGGCCGAGCACCACGTTGTCGTCGGTGACGTCCGCGTGGATGACCTGCTGCGGCAACCCGGCGACGAGCGGATCGAGCTGTTGCAGCGCCGCCGAACGGGCCGCCGCGACCGCCGCCCGACGCGGCCCCGCGGGCACGAAGTCCAGCAGCGTGGCCACGACGTCCCCGCCCACCCGCAGGTCCCATTGGGTGCGCCGCTCGGTGCCCGGGTGCGTGAACCCGGCGAGCGCGGCGGCGATGCGCCCGGCGGTGTCGCCGAGCAACCGCGCCTCGGCCTCGCCGAACGCCGTGGTCTCGATCAGCGGGGTGCCTTCCACGAACGACAGCACGCGACCGAGCAGTGCGGCGCCACCGGCAGTGACGTGCTCGATCTCCGCGCCGGCGAGGCTGGGCACCGGCAGCGGCACCCGGATCCCGGCCGCGGCCAGCTCCCGCAGCGCCTGGCCCTGCGCGGCCAGCTCGGCCGGGGCCGCGTCGTTGGCCAGCTTGAGCACGACCCGCCGCTCGCCGTCGACCAGGAAGTTCCGGTCCTGCTGGCTGCCCAGCTCCACCAGCCGGCCCCGCAACCCCCAGTGCCGCTCGGCGAGGTCCGCGGCCTGCGCCATCGTGACGTCGGGCCGCGCCAGCCCGGACAGCTCGTCGCTCATGCGACGGTCCTACCACTACCCGGCGCGCTCACCGGCCAGGACGGGCTCCGGCACGCGCTCTTCCCGGCGACGCAGCCGCGCGCCTGCCGCCCGCAGGGTTCGTTTCATCAGCGGCGCCACCGGCCGCTCCACGAACCGGTGCACCAGCCAGGCCAGCCCGATCATCAACGCGATCACGACCACCACCAGCACCGCGGGCGGCATGCTCCCCCGCCACCACTGCAGCAGCGTGCCGCCAAGGTCCAGGTGCAGCAGGTACAGCGGGTACGTGGTGGCGCCGACGACCACCAGCCACCGCCCGCGGACCCAGTTCAGCCGGCCGAGTGCCACGGCGGCGATCAGCAGGAAGCAGCTCGACATGATCAGCACCGCGGGCAGCCGCGGCACGACCTCACCGGCGTGTGCCTCCAGGCTGGTGCGGTACAGGACGGCCGGCATCGCGAGCGCGAACGAGGCGGCGACGATCCCCCAGGTCACGAGCGACGGGCGGAACCGGTGCATCAGGTAGAAGGCGATGCCCGCGGTGAACAGCGGCGCATAGTCGGTCAGCAGGACGATGTGCACGATGCCGCCGTCCGGCAGCAGCGCCCGTGCCGCAGTCGCCGCGGCCAGCCAGGCCACGCAGAACGTGACGACCCGGCGGTAGGTCAGCCCCCACCACACCAGCAGCGAGAACAGCAGGTAGAACCGCAGCTCCGCCCACAGCGTCCAGTACACCTCGGCGACCGGGTGCGCCCCGAACGCGTCCTGGAACATCGTGAGGTTGACCAGCGCGTCCGGCCAGCTCACCGGGCGGTTGACGTACGGCCACGCACTCAGCACGGCCGCGATCGCGATGACCGACGCCCAGTAGGCCGGGTAGAGCCGGGTCGCCCGCGACACCAGGAACCCGCCGACCCCGCGGCCCCAGCTGCTCATGCAGATGACGAAGCCGCTGATCAGGAAGAACAGGTAGACGCCGAGCCAGCCGTACGAGGCGATCTGGACCGGGAAGACCTCCTCCGCACGCTGGTCCCACACCCGGTCCATGGCGGTGAAGTGGTACAGCACCACCGCCATGGCCGCCACGAAACGCAAGCCGTCGAGCACCTCGAGCCGGGGCCGCCCCGTCACAGCCATCCTCTCCGCCGCCGGTCATCTCTACCCGACTACACGTGCGACGGCGGCGGACGGTTTTCAGGCCATGCTGAACTTCTCCGCGTGCACCTGCAGGCTGGGCACCCGCAGCGCGCGCAGGCTCACCAGCACGGCCGCGGTCATGGCGGGCGGGCCACACACGTAGACGTCGCGCTCGGTGATGTCGGGGACCAGGTAGCGCAGGCCGTTGGGCTCGAACGGCCGCGCCCCGTCGCTGGTCCGCCCGGTCAGCAGGTGCAGCCGCGCACCCCGGGCGGCGGCAAGCTGCCGCAGCTCGTTCAGCAGCACGGCTTCCCGCTCGTCGCGGACCCGGTAGAGCACCACGAAGTCGCCCGCGGTGGGCTCCTCCAGCAGCGCCCGCACCGGCGTGACACCCACCCCGCCTGCGATCAGCACGACGCCGTGCCGGGACCGGTGCAGCGACGTGAACGCGCCGTACGGACCCTCGAGGAACGCGCGGGTGCCGGGACGCATGTTCCGCAGGCCGGCGCTGGTGTCGCCGACCGCCTTCGCGGTCAGCCGCAGCGACCGGCCGTTGGGCGCCGCGGACATCGAGAACGGGTTCGACACCCACCAGCGGTTGTGGCCGGGGAAGTGCCAGATGAAGAACTGGCCGGCCCGCGCGGGCAGGCGGTGCAGGTCGCGGCCGGTGACGTAGACGGAGGTGACGTTGTCCGACTCCGGCACCACCGCCTCGACGCGGAACTGGTGGCGCCGGTTGCGCACCAGCGGCACCACGATGCGGCCGATGACGAGGGCACCGACGCCCAGCAGCCACAGCGCCCACCAGTAGATCCGGGCGAACGGCGAGGACTTGAACGTCGTCGTCTCGATCAGCTGGTGGGTGAACGCCAGGGCCAGCGCCAGGTAGAGCGCCAGGTGGATGGCGTGCCAGGTCTCGTAGCGCAGCCGCCGCCGCAGTGCCTTGGTGGAGAAGACCCCGACCACGACGATGAGGGCGGCGGCGCACATGCCGAGCAGCGACGCCGGCACGCCGGCCAGCGCCACGAACGTCTTCGCCATCGTCGTGTCGTCCAGCGTGGCGTAGCCGAGCACGATGATCGTGGCGTGGGTGAGGATCGTCCACAGCAGAGTGAACCCGACCCACCGGTGCCACACGGTCAGCCGGTCCATGCCGATGCGCCGGTCGAGCCACGGCAGCCGCGAGATCAGCACCAGCTGGATGAACAGCAGCAGCGCGGCATGCATGCCGAAGAACTTGGCGACGGTGAGGATGTCGTTCTTCCCGGTGCCCGCGGTGAAGAACAGGATCTCGACGATCGCCACGTTGACGATCACGAACGCCCACAGGGCCCAGCGCGCCGCGGTCACCGGCGGCACCGTGCCACGCTGTTCCTGCCGACTCGTCGCGACCATCGCCACCTCCACGTCCCCGCCCACCCGGCACACCACCGAAGTTGGTCGCTCAGTATGTAGGAATCGGATGAGCGGCCGCTCTCGTGAACATCACATCGTGGCAAAAATCGGACAGTACGCGTCGGCTCGCGCGGTGTAGCCGTAACCTGCCGCCGGCGGGATGTTCTTGGCCAGGCCGAACATGTTGTCCGGATCGTAGGCGTGCTTCACCTCGCGCAGCCGGGCGTAGTTCGCCGCGGTGAACGCGGTGTGCGTGCGGGACGGGTCGTGCAGCCAGTTCAGGAACGTGCCGCCGGTGGCGTGCGCGGCGACGGTGGCGTCGTCGGGACCGTCGATGACCACGGAGAACGGCACCTCGCGGTGACCGGCCGGGCCGGCGTCCGCGTCCGGGCGGGCGATCGCGCCGCCCCACAGCCGCACCTCGACCGCGTTCGCGTCCCCGTGCACGGCGTCGACCGCGGCGGCGATCACCGCGTCGGGCAGGTCGGCCAGGTGGTGGAACCGGCGCGGCGCGGTGCCGCCGATCGTGCCGCTCTCGGTGTACGGCATGGTGCGCCACCCGTCGGTGACCGGGGTGCCGGCAGCCCGGAACAGCGGCGCCAGCGCGCACCGGGCGTCCTGCGCCGGTCCGGCGTACATGCCGCGGACGGTCACGGCGTCCTTGGTCAGCACGATGTTGGCGGTCAGCTCGTCGGGGAAGGCGGCGGCCGCGTCGCGGTAGTAGGCGAGCAGGTCGGCGGCCCGCTCCAGCGGGAAGGTGGCGGTGCCTGCGTACACGGTGCCGGCCGGGTGCAGCCGGAACTCCAGCGCGGTGACCGCGGCGAAGTTGGCGCCGCCGCCGCGGATGGCCCAGAACAGGTCGGCGTCGTGGTCGGCGTCGATGGTCCGCGCCGCGCCGTCCGCCGTGACGACGTCGGCCCGCAGCACGCTGTCGGCGGCGAAGCCGTACCGGCGCGACAGCCAGCTCATGCCGCCGCCCAGCGTGTAGCCGACCACGCCGACCGTGGGGTTGGTGCCGGACAGCGGCGCCAACCCGAAGGGCGCGGCGGCCGCGATGACGTCGCCCCAGCGGGCGCCCCCGCCGACCCGTGCCACCCGCCGGCCCGGGTCGACGACGACCCCGGCCAGGGCACTGGTGTCGACGACAACGGCCCGGTCGTCCGGCGCGGCGCCGCCGTGCCCGGTGGCGTACACGGCGAACGGCATGTCCAGCTCGCGTGCGGTCAGCACGGCGGCACGGACGTCGGCCGGGGTGTTGGCTTGGCGGATCATCACTGGCTCCGTTCGTCGGGTGTTCTCACCCGGTCGTCGGACACACCGGAGCCGGATCGACAAACGGACCCAAGATTTTTTGCCGCTACGGAGACAGCGGGTACTCCATCGCCACCCCGCCGATGATCGTGCCGTCGCCGAGCACCACGTCCGTGCGCCGGACCTCGCGGAAGCCGAAGGCGCGGTAGAGCGGCTCGCCCGGCAGCGTGGCCATCAGCACCAGCGAGCCGTAGCCGGCCGCATGTGCCGCGGCCACGCACCGTTCGAGGATGGCCCGGCCGAGGCCGCGGCGGGTCCAGTCACCGCGGACGAACATCGCGCGGACGCGGGCCGGCTCGGTGGCCGGGTCCAGGACGCGGTCGTCGGCGGGGGCGGCGCCGGAACCGGTGTAGAGCTTGTCCCGCGTGCTCCAGCCCCCGCACGTCACGATCTCCCCCGCGGCCTCGTGCACGTAGTAGGTGCCGTCGTCGATCAGCACGACGTCCGGCTCGGTCAGGTACCGCGCGGCCGCGGCCGTCTCGCACTCGGTGTGAAACCGCGGGAACACCTCGAGCACCGACTGCCGCATGAGCGCGCCGATCGCGGGCAGGTCGGCCCGCGTGGCGGCGCGCAGCACCGGCAGGCGTTCGGTCATTCCTGGTCGGCCGGAACGAGCCTCAGCGTCGCGGCGCGCGCCTCGGCGGCGACCATCGGGACGACGAACTCGGCCGGGTAGCGACCGCCGTACTTGGCGTGGAACGCCGTGTCGATCTCGTCGTTCATCGCCGGGCCAGGCTCGTCGGTGCACGTCACGTCGCGGTTGACGCCGTCCGCCGTCACCTGAGCCTCATGGCTGGCATCGACGGCGCGGAACCAGGCGCCGTCGCGGCCACGGGCCGAGCGGACGTACAGGTCGTCGCCGTAGCGGACGACCCAGACGGTCACCGGGCGGCGCAGCGTGCCGTCCGCGCGGCGGGCGGCGATGCGCAGCTCGTCCGTCGCATCGATCGCGGCGAGCTCGTCAGCGGTCCAGGCGCTCATGGCTGCAGGAACGCCTTGATCGCGCGGCGCTCGTCCATGGCGCGGTACCCCTCGGCCACCTGGTCGAGCGGCAGCGTCAGGTCGAACACCTTTCCCGGGTCGATCCGGCCGCGGTCGACCAGGTCGATCAGCTCGGGCAGGTACTGGCGGACCGGCGCGGGGCCGCCGCGCACGCCGACGTGCGTGCGGAACAGCTGCTCGCCCTTGATGGTCACGCCGTGCGGGACGCCGACGAAGCCGACGGTGCCGCCGGGGCGCGTGCTCCGGATGGCCTGCTGCATCGCCTCGTCCGTGCCGACGCACTCCAGCACGCCGTCCGCGCCGACGCCGGCGGTCAGCTCCATGATCCGCTCGACGCCCTCGTCGCCGCGCTCGGCGACCACGTCCGTCGCGCCGAACTCGACGGCCAGCTTCTGCCGGGGCTCGTGTCGGCTCATGACGATGATCCGCTCGGCGCCCAGCTGGGCCGCGGCCAGCACGCCGCACAGGCCGACCGCGCCGTCGCCGACCACCGCCACCGTCGAGCCGGGTCGCGCGTCGGCGGCGAGTGCGGCGAACCAGCCGGTGCCCATCACGTCGGACAGCGTGAGCATGCTCGGCAGAAGCTCGTCGGCCGGCACGGACGCGGTGGCCACGAGCGTGCCGTCGGCCAGCGGGACGCGCAGCAGCTCGGCCTGCGCGCCGAGCACCGGCATGGCGTTCTGGCACGACGTCTGGTGCCCGGCACGGCAGTGCGGGCAGGTGTTGTCCGAGGCCACGAACGAGCCGATGACGAACTGCCCGGGCCGCACGGTCGTGACGTCCGCGCCGACCTGCTCGACCACGCCGCAGTACTCGTGCCCGAAGGGCCTCGGCTCGGCGAGCGGGTTCAGGCCGCGGTAGGTCCACAGGTCCGACCCGCACACGCAGGCGGCGGTGACCCGGATGACGGCGTCCGTCGGATCGACCACGACCGGGTCCGGCTGCTCCTCGAAGCGCACGTCCCCGGGCGCGTGAATGACGGCTCCTCGCATGGCGCTATCCCCTTCGGTCGGACGGCTCGGGTTCGATGGCCCTGCCCATCCTTGCCGGAGCCCGCGCGCCCGCGCAGCGCGACCCGGTCAGCGGGCGGCGCTGTTGACGAGCGCGATCGGCGCGTCCCCGCAGCGCCGCAGCGTCGTGCCGCCCCGAAGCGGGGCCTGGGTCATCCACCAGGACGCCACGTCGACCTCGCGGACCAGCGAGCCGGTCACCTGGCGGATGCTGTTCGAGACGATCACCCGGCCCTGCGCGTTCACCAGGGCCGCGCGGCTGCCGAGCGGGCGCAGCACCGGGCGCAGCGCGCGCTCGAACTCCCGCACGTAGACGTCCGCGCCGACCACTCCGGCGAAGCTGCCCTGCCTGCGGACCGGGATCGTGAACGTCAGCGTGTACTCGTCGGTGCACAGGTAGTCCACATACGGGCCGGTGATGTGCCTGCGGCCCGTGTCGCGGGGGACGGTGAACCAGGACTGCCGCGTGTAGTCGAGGAAGCTCTCGCTGGCCGGGTCGAGGCTGATGAACAGCTGGGTGGGCGGGCCGCCCGGCGCGGTCTCCCACCACTGGAAGCCGAACTCCTGGTCGGACAGCGTGCGCGGGGCGCAGACGAAGCCCGCGCCGATCACGATGCCGCCGAGCGCGTCGCGCACCTGCGGGCTCAACCGATCCAGCTCGTCGGCGTGCGGGCGGGACGGTCCGGCGAGCAGCGTGTCGACCGCGACGAGGATCGGCTTGAGCCGGTCGAAGACCCCTTCCACCAGAGTGGACACGTGCTCGACGATCTCGTCGCCTACGACCTGGCGTGTCTCGTCCACCGCTCTCACCTCGATGTCAGAGCTGATCAGGGCTCAGGGGCCAAGGTCCAAATGTAGGCCCGCCAACCGGTCTACCGCATTCAGGACATGGTCCTCGGTGAGCCGCCGCGCCGCATCACCCGCGCCGTCGGAGATCGCTTCGGTGATCGCGCGGTGTTCCTCATGCCCACCAGGCTCGCCGGAGCCGAGAGGCAGCCATAAGAGACCGCCGCACGCGCGCTGCAGCTGCACCTCTTCCTGGGTCAGGCGGGGCGACTGCGCGGCCGCGGCGACCTCGAGGTGGAACTGCCGCTCAGCACGCGCCACCTCGACGCCGGTGGCCGACCGCAGGTCCGCGGTGGCCAGCTCCAGCCGCTGAATGTCCTCTGTGGAGCTCCGGTCGGCGGCGAGCCGGGCCGCGGCGCCGGCGATCGCCGCGTAGTGGTCGCCGATGTCGCGCAGCTCCCCCAGCGACACCGCGCGCAGACTGTCCTGCCAGGACGGTGACGGCCCGCCCGCGGGCGCAGTGACGAAGCTGCCGCCGCCCCGCCCCCGGCGCGTCTCGACGAGCCCGCGCTGCCGCAGGACCACCAGCGCCTCCCGGACGGTGACCGTCGAGACGCCGAACTGCGCGGCCAGCTCCGCCTCGCTCGGCAGCCGCTCGGCGTCGGCCAGCAGCCCGAGCGTGATCGCGTCGACCAGCCGCGCGGCGACCGCCTCGGCGCGGCCCAGCTGGTCGAGCGGCGCGAACATCGCGGACCGCGCACCGTGCGACATCCCCTTGCGCATCACGTTCCAATCGTGCCTGACCGTATTGCGATATTACATATGAGCTTATATGTTTTTACGATGACGCCCGCCGTCGCGCTCCGTGGGTTACGCAAGGACTTCGGCAACATCACCGCGGTCGACGGGGTCGACCTCGACGTGCCGGGCGGCGAGTTCTTCTCCATGCTCGGGCCGTCCGGCTCCGGCAAGACGACCGTGCTGCGGCTGATCGCCGGGTTCGAGCTGCCGTCCGAGGGCACGGTCGAGCTCGACGGCCGCGACGTCGGCAGGCTCCCGCCGTACGACCGCGACGTGAACACGGTCTTCCAGGACTACGCGTTGTTCCCGCACATGTCCGTGCGGGAGAACGTCGAGTACGGGCTGCGCGTCAAGCGCGTGCCGCGCGCCGAGCGCCGCACGCGGGCGGCCGAGGCGCTGGAAACCGTGCGGCTGGGCGACTTCGGCGCCCGCAAGCCCACCCAGCTCTCCGGCGGCCAGCGCCAGCGCGTCGCACTGGCCCGAGCACTCGTCAACAGACCCAAGGTGCTGCTGCTCGACGAGCCGCTCGGCGCGCTGGACCTCAAGCTGCGGCTGGACATGCAGACCGAGCTGAAGCAGATCCAGCGCGACGTCGGCATCACGTTCCTGTTCGTCACCCACGACCAGGACGAGGCCCTGACGATGAGCGACCGGATCGCGGTCTTCAACGACGGGCGCATCGAGCAGGTCGGCACCCCCGTGGAGGTGTACGAGCAGCCCGCGACGTCGTTCGTCGCCGGGTTCGTGGGCACCTCGAACCTGTTGCGGGGGCGCGGCGCCGAGTCGGTGCTCGGCCGCGACGGCACGTACAGCATCCGTCCCGAGAAGATCCGCATCGACGGCGACCTGTCGCACGCCGCGCCATCCGGCGAGGTCGCCGCCACCGGCACGGTCACCACGGCCGTGTACGCCGGCGCGACCGTCCGCTACGAGGTGACCCTCGACGCGGGCGGGGCGCTCTCGGTGGTGCGGCAGAACAGTGAGCCCGTCGACTTCCCCGACGGCCGGGTCCGGCTGACCTGGCGGAAGGAGCACAACTTCCGGGTGCCGGAAGCCGGTCAAGCGTCGAAAGGATAGCCATGAAGAAGTACCCGATCGCCCTGGCGCTGTTCGGCGCCCTGGTGCTTGCCGCGGCCTGCGGCACGGAGAGCGGAGACAGCGGCGGGGGCGGTGGTTCGGACAGCACCGGCGCGCAGGGATTCCAGCCGCCGGACCTCGAGGCACTGGACAAGCTCGGCGAGCCGGAGGGCGAGCTGTCCGTGCTCGCGTGGCCGGGTTACGCCGAGGACGGCTCGAACGACCCGAAGATCGACTGGGTCTCGGCGTTCGAGAAGGAGACCGCCTGCCAGGTCAGCGTGAAGACGTTCGGCACCTCCGACGAGTCGGTGTCGCTGATGAAGACCGGCGGCTACGACGTGGTGTCCGCGTCCGGCGACGCATCGCTGCGGCTCATCGCGTCCGGCGACGTCGAGCCGGTGAACACCGACCTGGTGCCCAACTACGCCGACGTTTTCGACTTCCTCAAGGACAAGTCGTGGAACAGCGTCGACGGCGTGTCCTACGGCGTCCCGCACGGCTGGGGCGCGAACGTGCTGGCCTACCGCACCGACCTGGTGAGCCCCGCGCCCACGTCGTGGTCGGCGGTGTTCGACACGAACAGCGAGCACAAGGGCAAGATCACCGCCTACGACTCGCCCATCTACATCGCCGACGCCGCGCTGTACCTGATGAAGACGCAGCCGGACCTCGGCATCAAGAACCCGTACGCCCTGGACGACAAGCAGTTCCAGGCCGCGGTGGACCTGCTGAAGCAGCAGAAGCCGATGATCAGCGAGTACTGGTCGGACTACCTCAAGGAGGACCAGGCGCTCAAGAACGGCGACGCGGTCCTCGGCACGGCGTGGCAGGTGACGGTGAACCTCGCCAAGTCCGAGGGCGCGAAGGTCGACTCGGTGCTGCCGTCCGAGGGGGCGACCGGCTGGTCGGACACGTGGATGGTGGCGACGAAGTCGGAGCACAAGACGTGTGCCTACAAGTGGCTTGACTACATCGTGAGCCCGGAGGCCAACGCGCAGGTGGCCGAGTACTTCGGCGAGTCGCCGGCGAACGAGAAGGCGTGCGACCTCACCACCGACAAGGCGCACTGCGACACCTACCACGCCGGTGACGCCGACTACGCGTCGAAGATCTGGTACTGGACCACGCCGATCGCGCAGTGCCTAGACGGGCGCAGCGACGTGAAGTGCAAGGACTACGGCGAGTGGACCCGCGCCTGGACGGAGATCAAGGGCTGATGACCGCCGGTCGCAGTACCTCGGCGTTCCTCAACAGGACGCCGAGGCTGCGGCTCGGGCTGCTGCTGTCCGCGCCGATGCTCTGGCTCGGACTCGCCTACCTCGGCGCGCTGGCGGCATTGTTCATCACCGCGTTCTGGCACGCGGACTCCTTCACCGGCAAGGTGATCACCGACTGGTCGCTGGACAACTTCGAGACGCTGGTGACCGACTCGGTGTACCGCACGATCACGTTCCGGACCATCGCCATCGCGGCCGGCGTGACCGTGATCGACGCGATCATCGCGTTCCCGATGGCCTTCTACATGGCCAAGATCGCCTCCCCGCGGGCGCGGCGCATCCTGGTCATCGCGGTGCTCACCCCGCTGTGGGCGAGCTACCTGGTGAAGGCGTACTCGTGGCGGACCATGTTGTCCGGCAACGGGGTGCTGCACTGGATGCTCGACCCGATCGGCCTGGACACGCCGGGCTACGGGCTGACCGCCACCGTGATCACGCTGTCGTACCTGTGGCTGCCGTTCATGATCCTGCCGATCTACGCGGGGCTCGAGCGCCTACCGGACTCCCTTGTGGACGCTTCGGGTGATCTCGGTGCCCGGCCGGCGCGCACGTTCCGCTCGGTGGTGCTGCCGCTGACGTTCCCGGCGATCGTGGCCGGGTCGATCTTCACGTTTTCGTTGACACTGGGCGACTACATCACGGTGAAGATCGTCGGCGGCACCAGCCAGATGCTCGGCAACGTCGTGTACGACAACATCGGCGCGGCCAACAACCTGCCGTTCGCGGCGACGGTCGCGACCGTGCCGGTGGTGATCATGCTCCTGTACCTGGCGGCCGTCCGCCGGACCGGCGCCCTGGAGAACCTCTGATGCGACTTTCCCGGACGACGCGGGTCGTGCTGCTCACCGCGCTGGTGGTCGGCCTCGTGGTGATCTGGTTCCCGCTGCTGCTGGTGCTGCTCAACTCCTTCAACGCGGACACCACGTTCGGCTGGCCGCCCTCGGCGCTGACCCTGGAGTGGTGGGCCAGGGTGGCGACGAACCAGGGCGCCCTTAACGCACTGTGGACGAGTGTCCAAGCCGGACTCGCGGCGACGGTCATCGCGCTGGTGCTGGGCACGATGGCGGCCTTCGCCCTGCAGCGGTACCGGTTCTTCGGCCGCGACACTGTTTCACTGCTGATCATCCTGCCGATCGCGCTGCCGGGCATCGTCACGGGCATCGCGCTGAACAACGCGTTCCGGACCATTCTCGGGATCAACCTGGGGCTGTTCACCGCGATCGTCGCGCACGCGACTTTCTGCATCGTGGTGGTGTTCAACAACGTCGTGGCGCGCCTGCGGCGGCTGGGCGGCAACCTGCAGGAGGCGTCGATGGACCTCGGCGCGTCCGGCTTCACGACGTTCCGCCTGGTGACGTTCCCGATGCTGCGCTCGGCCCTGCTGGCGGGCGGGCTGCTGGCGTTCGCGCTGTCCTTCGACGAGATCATCGTGACCACGTTCACCCTGGGCACGGGCCTGGAGACCCTGCCGATCTGGATCCTCAACAACCTGTTCCGCCCGAACCAGACCCCGGTGGTGAACGTGGTGGCGGCGATCCTGATCCTCGTCTCGACCGTGCCGGTGTACCTGGCCCAACGCCTGTCCGGCGACACCGCCAGCGGCGGCCGCCTCTGACGTGGCCGCCCTCCATCGCTCCCCTGGCGCCGCCGACTCGACAACCGGTGCGGCATTGCGGTTTTCGTATGCACCGCCGATGGTTCAGCCGGCGACCGTGCGGGCGACGCAGCCGACGCGCCGGTCGAACCACCGCAGGGCTCAGCCCGACACGACCTCCGTCAACACCTCCGCCACTGCCTCGGCGCCCGCGGGCGTCATCATCAGCGAGGCGTGGTCCACGCCCGGGACTCGGCGCGGCCGGGCCACCATGCCGAGCGTCGCGTGGAACTTCGCGGCGTCCTCGGGGCTGTAGGCAGGCGGACTGCCGGGACCGGCGCTCCACTCCGCGTACACGAACCGGGTCGGCACGGTCAGCTCATGCCAGCGGGACTCGCCGAAGAAGACGTCGGTCGCGTCGTCGAGGAGAGCCTCGCGGTCCAGGCGGATGTGCCCGTCGGCGAGGAAGTGGCCCAGGTAGTCGTGCAGCAGCGGGTCGTCCGCGGCCAGCAGCGGGTTCGCATCGGCCTGCACCCCGACGTACGTGGCCGTGTCCGGCCACGTACGTTCCAGCATCGCGAGCTGCGGCGCGAACGCGGCCGGTACCTGCTCTCGGCTCAGCGTCCGGTGCACCGCCATGGGAAAGCCGCCGTCCACCAGGACGACGTCGCGCACCCGGTCGGGGTGCGCGATCGCGAGGTCGACGGCCACCCAGCCGCCCATCGACATGCCGCAGACCGTGAGCGCGCCGATGTCGAGCGCGTCAAGGACGCGGATCAGATCGTCGGTGTGCCTGCGGATCGAGTACGGGCCGGGCAACCCGACACTGTCGGCGCGGCCGCGCAGGTCCGGTGTCACCAACGACAGAGACGGCGCCGCCGCGCGCACCCAGTTTCCACAGCCTGCGGTTGCTGCTCACGCCGTGCAAAGCGAGCACTCGCGCCGAGGGACCGGCGTGCACCTCCACCGCGAGCAGACCGCCGTCGACCGGTACGCGGTGGATCATCAGACCGCCTTGGTCGGGTTGAACAGATTGCGCGGGTCCAGCGCGTCCTTGACCGCCCGCTGCACCGCGAGCACCTCCGGGCCCAGCTCGCGGGCCATGCCGTCCCGCTTGAGTAGGCCGACGCCGTGCTCGCCGGTGACCGTGCCGCCGAGTTCGAGCGCGGCGGTGAGGATGTCGTCGAAGGCCGCCTGCGCCGCGCGCCGTGCCGTGTCATCCCCCGCCGGGGTGATCAGCAGCGGATGCAGGTTGCCGTCGCCCGCGTGCGCGATCGTGGCGATCCGCACCTCGTGCCGGGCGCCGATCTCCTCGATGCGGGTGAGCATCGAGGGCACCGCCGAGCGCGGCACGCACACGTCCTCGGTCAGCACCGGGCCCAGCCGCTCCAGCGCCGGATAGGCCAGGCGGCGCGCGGCGAACAGCGCCTCGGCCTCGACCTCATCGGTTGACTGCTGCACCCACAATGCTCCGGCCTCAGTGAACGCGCGCGCCGTGGCCTCCGCCTCCTCATCGCCGCCCTGGCCGGGCACATCGATCCGTGCCAGCAGCA
>Ga0164241_10003940_pt1 | contig 14659 bp, 14 predicted proteins | sample OricomyardsoilBY_FD_108780 | JGI IMG/M metagenome (GOLD analysis project Ga0164241, IMG submission 108780) | Backyard soil microbial communities from Emeryville, California, USA - Original compost - Back yard soil (BY) | ecosystem: Environmental > Terrestrial > Soil > Unclassified | place: USA...
CGGTGAGGGCATGGTCATGAAACCCCTGGACTTCATGGTCTACGGCAAGCGCGGGTTGGTGCAGCCCGCAATCAAGTGCCGTGGACCTGAGTACCTGCGGATCATCTACGGACCCGAGTATTCCCGACCCGAACATCTGGAACGGCTTCGCGAACGTGGGCTTTCCACCAAGCGAAGCATGGCACTGCGCGAGTTCGCCTTGGGAATCGAGTCCCTGGAGCGGTTTGTCCGACGAGAGCCCCTGCGCCGGGTCCACGAATGCGTGTTTGGCGTGCTGGCGCTGGAGAGTGAACCGGTCGATCCACGGCTCTAGTGCCGAGCCGGTCCATATCTGGTCATGTACGGCAGAAATGCCATTGGTTCGTGCTGGCAGGCGCACGCATCATCCGCACATGACCGCCGCGATACCAGCGACTGATCCCACCCCACAGATCTCCGGGAGCATCCGCTCGTTCCGTGGCCATCGCGTATTGATCGACTCGGATCTGGCGGCACTCTACGGTGTGACCACGGCACGACTGAATCAGCAGTTCCGCCGCAATCGCGACCGCTTTCCGCAGGATTTTGCGTTCGAGATCGCGCCGGGAAGTGAGGAAATCTTGATGTTGCAAAATGCAACATCAAGATTTGGCCATGGGGGCCGCCGCAGCCCGATGATCGTATTCACCGAACACGGTGCCATCATGGCGGCCACGGTGCTGAACAGTCGGCGCGCGGTGCAGATGATCGTCTATGTCGTGCGCGCGTTTGTGAAACTGCGGCAATTGAGCGCCTCGCACGCTCATCTGGCGAAGGAACTCCAGTCCCTCAAGAAGCAGGTCTCTGTGCTGGACGCCGATACCAAACGGCAGTTCGAGGTCGTATACGAGGCAATTCTCGGTTTGATGGGCCCCAAGTCGGGAAAGCAATAGCGTCTCGCTTGCTATCCCGTCACTCCAGCGCAAAAGCCAGCACCACATTCCCCGCACTGCCAAAAGGCCCGCCGTTGCCGGCAACCACATACAGCATGCCGTTGACGATGATGGGGCCCGCGCCATCCATGGAACCACCGGTGGCTTTCACCCCGTTGACGGCGGTGAATTCCTTGTTGGTATCGAGCACCCACAGGATCTTGCCGGTCTTGCTGTCGTAGGCGCGCAGGCCGCCGTCCCAGGAGCCGGAAAACACCACGCCGGGAATGGCGGTGACTGCAGCTGACTGCACCGGTGTGCAGCTGGGGCCGGCCTTGCACAGCAGATCGCCGGGTGGCGTGAACCACACGCGCTGGCCGGTCTTGATGTCTACACCGTGGAGGCCGCCGGGGGCTTTGGTGCGATTGCTGGCCACGGCAAAGTAGGCGTGCTCGCCATCGGTGGCGGTGCCATACACACCGCCCGCTGCGGCGCCTTCGCCCCAGCGATAGCTCCACAGCTGCTTGCCGTTGTTGTCGGGATCGAAGGCGAAGCCGAGGCCGGACTTCTGCGTGGCGATGAGGTAGTCCTTGCCACCGACCGTGGTCAGCACTGGCGAGGCCGAGAAGTCGAAGTCGGGGCCCACCGGATCGGCGCAGCCCGGGTTGTCGGGCTTGCCGCCAAGGGTGGGTTCACAACCGCCGCTCCAGATGTCGCCTTCCAGCACCTGGGTGACCCACCTGGTTTTGCCGGTGTCGAGTTCCACCGCCATGATGGCATTGGTGGTGCCGACTTTCGGCTCCACATAGGCGTTGCCGGTGGCGAAATACAGCAGCCTGCGCTTGGCATCCACGGTTGGGGTATTCCACACCGAGGCGCCAGCCGGGCCGCGCAGCTCCTTGCCATTGCTGAGCGTGCGGACCAGTTGTGGTTCCGGCAGCGTGTAGATCTTCCACACCTGCTTGCCGGTGTTGGCATCGAGGGCGGTTACCGTGCCGCGATAGCTGCAGCACACATAAGCAGTCCTGCCGTTGGCGGCGGATTCTTCACTCAGGCCCGAGGTGGGCACATAGACGCGGCCGTCGTAGTACAGGAGCGCGGCAGTGCCCATGGCGGCAGCATGATCTTCTGCCTTGGTCTTCCAGATCAGGGCGCCGGTCTCGGCGTTGAGGGCATAGGCAAAGGCCTTGAGGTCGCTGAACAGCACGGCGGTCGTCTTCTTGCCGTTGACGGTGATGTCCGCCACGGAAGCCGCGGAGCGGACGCCGGCTTCGGTCTTGTAGCTCCAGTAGGTGCAGCCGGTCCCGGCGTCGAGTGCGAACATCACGCCGTTCTGGCTGCCCACGAACAGGCGGTTGCCGTAGACGGCGGGCTGGGCGCGCTGCGAGGTGACCCCCGGCACGCCGAAGGCCCACTTGAGTTTGAGCTTGCCCACCGTGGCGGCGGTAATGCCGCCGGTGTTGGGTTGGTAGCGGCTGTTCTTTTCATCGAGGCCCCAGCCACTCCAGGTGGTGTTGGCCTTGGCAGCGTCGAGCGCGGGAATCTTCTCGCACATGCCGGTGGTGAAGTTGACCGGCTGATCAATCACCTTGCCGCCGCCCACGTATTCAGCCACCGCCACGCGCTGTTCCGCGCTGAGGCTGTTGCCCTGGATGCGCATGGCGCCGTCGGTGAGCGCGCGCAGCACGGCATTGGGGCTCATCTGGCGAAGCAAGCCCACCGAAGGAGTCTTCTCCACCACTTCCTGCTTGTGGCAGGTGGCGCACACGGTGTCGAAAGTGTCCTGGCCGCTGGGCGCCTGGGCCGCAAGCCCAACGGAAGAAACGAGGCTGAAGGCACCGAGGGCAAGCAGTCGTGTTGTTGTCATGGCGAGTCCTGGAGGCGGGGAAGAAACGCGGCGATTCTAGCAGGCGTAAGCTGGCGCTTCTCCCGCCATACCGAGGTCGCGATGTCTTCCGCCCGCAGTCCCATCCATGACGAAGACGTCTACCGCTACCTGCTCGAGGTTTCTTCACGCGAGACCGAGGTGATGGCGCGCCTGCGCGCGGCGACAGCTCCGCGCCCGGAAGCCGAGATGCAGATCGGGCCAGACCAGGGCCAGTTGTTGGCGCTGCTGGTGCGGCTGATCGGTGCGCGGCGCTGCATCGAGATCGGTACTTATACCGGCTATTCCGCGCTCGCAGTCGCACAGGCGCTGCCGGACGATGGCGAGCTTGTAGCCTGCGACGTCTCCCGCCTGTTCACTGACTTGGGTGAACCATTCTGGCGGGAAGCGGGCGTCGCGCACCGGATCAAGCTGAAGATCCAGCCGGCCTTGCAGACACTCGACGAACTGGCTGCTGCCGAGAATGGACGGCGCGGCTTCGACTTCGCCTTCGTCGACGCGGACAAGCCGAATTATTTCGCCTACTTCGAGAAGCTGCTGACCCTGATCCGTCCCGGCGGCCTCATCGCGGTCGACAACACGCTGGGCCTGTCGCGCACTCCGGTCATCCGCATGACTTCAGAGAACGCGCAGGCGATCAAGGAGTTCAACCGCCGCGTTCACCACGACCCGCGCGTCGAGATCGCGATGTTGCCGGTCGGCGAGGGGCTGACGCTGCTCCGCGTGGTGCGATAAATCACGCCAGCTGCCAGCCATTTCCCAGCAATGGCACGGTGGCGCAAGCCGGGCCGCCGTTTCCGCCTGCCCACGATACCCATACCCGGATTTCGCGGTTTCACGCCCCGATGGCGCGCCTTCGTCGGAAATCCGCTGCTTCAGTAGCAATGCACGATGAGGATGACTGCGTCCCGCAACAAACAGGAGCAGTCTCATGATGAAGATGCAGTCAGGTTCAGCAAACCGCCGTTCAATCGGCCCACTCGTCACCGGCATCCTGCTGGTCGCGGCGTTCTCGACCTCCGCCTACGCCGAATGTGGCACCGCCCCCGCCGCCTCCGCACTCAAGCCCGCCGTCGCCCGCAGCGGTGGTTTCTCCGGTCGATTCCTGAAGGTGGATGACGAGAGATCCTGGCAGTCCGACCCGGCCAACATCGTGGGGCTTTGGAGCGTGACGCTGTTCGGCCTGCAGCAAGGCGTCGACGACCACGCTATCGTGACCTGGCACGCGGACGGCACCGAGCTGATGAACTCCAGCAAACCGGCGAGCACCGGCAACTTCTGCATGGGTGTCTGGCAGCAGACCGGACGCCGCACCTACGAGCTGAACCACTTTGCGCTTGAGTTTCCGACGATCATCAACATCCACGAGCACATCGTGCTGGACCCGAAGGGCAATCGCTACACCGGCACGTATACCGTCGACCTGATCGACGCCAATAACCCGACCGGCGCTCCTTTCGCGACCGGGATCGCGTCGGGCAAAATCGAAGGCAAACGACTTACCGTCTTCTGACAAAATGGCGGCAATCGAGGACCCCTGTCTGCCGGGGTCCTCCTGCTCACTCCAGGAGCGCGTGGCATGCCAGATCGAAACGCTTCCATCGACCGCGGCGGTGGGTACTGGATACGGGCGCGCGAGCTGTTCTCCGGCGCCACCTACACTCTGGCCATCACCCTCGCGTTGATCGCGATGTGGGCGGTGGAATACTTCCTGTTGCAACTGCGCTCCACAGGGGCCTGGGCGTCAATGCAGTCAACTGTGCCGATTGTGCTCATGATGCTGTTGCACCAGCTACCGACCGTCCCACTGGTGATCGTCATGGTCAATCTCGCACCACGCACGGGCTTTGCAAGGTATGCGTGGCTTGCGGTCGCAGCGACGCTGGCCTGGGCCTTCTGCACGGCGCTGTTCATCATGTATGGAGTGCGCGTCGGCCTGAACCTCGAATATGCAGCGATGGTGATGCTCGTGGTTGCAGCCAGCGCGTATCGCAGTTCTGCGCGCGCGGCGACCAGCGCGCATCTGCAGCAGCATCTCTGGCGCGAGTCGCTCGATGCCGAAATCAAGCACGCTCGCCTGCAGTTGCTGCGCGCGCAGATCGAGCCGCACTTCCTGTTCAATACTCTGTCCACGGTGCGCACGCTGGCGCGCATCGATCGATCGGCGGCCGTGGAGATGATCGACAACCTGCTGCGCTACTTGTCCGAGGCGCTGCCGAAGCTGCGCCGCGACGAATCGTCGCTGGGCGAAGAACTGCAGCTCATCGACGCCTATTTGCGCATTCATCAGGTACGCATGGGTGAGCGCCTGTCATACGAGTTTTCGGTGCCGCAGGCATTGCAGGCGGAGCGCATTCCAACCATGGTCCTGCTGACGCTGGTGGAGAACTCCCTCAAGCATGGAATCAATCCCGAAGTCTGCGGAGGTTCCATCCGCATCAGCGCTATTCGCAAGCCTGCCGCATTGCTGCTGCAGGTGGCCGACTCGGGCGGCGGCATGACGGTGACAGAAGGCACCGGCACCGGGCTGGCAAACATCCGGCGTCGGCTGACGGCGCTATATGGAGACTCCGCCGGATTGTCACTTGCGCCGGCCGCATCGCAAGGCATGATCGCGACGGTCGCGATCCCCAGGGCCTTTGCAGTATGACCACGCCGCCTTTCTCCTCCAGAACCCTACGCTGGAGCCACGTGCTGATTCCCCTGGCGATCGCCTTGTCGAGCGCGTTGTTGCGCTGGACGGATAGCCGGATACTCGGCGCGCCGACCGAATCCCTCGGACGCGAATGCGCTGTCGTGGCGGCTTGCGCACTGCTGGTGCTGCCGGTGGCGCTGTACGCCGACGCGGCACTGGGTCGCGGCGCCCGCATCGCCTGGGTGGTTCTGCTCGCGGTGGTCACCACTGGAGCAATCTGTCTGCTCGTTAGTGCGATTTCCCAGGCGTTCTTCGGCTTTCACGCGGATTCGGCCTGGGCCCGTCGTGACGAAGATCGCAACGCCTACATTGTCGGTGGGTTGGATAACGGCGTGCTGGCCGTGTTCGCAATGATCGTGTTCCTCAACAGCCGGTTGGCCCGGCGCATCGCCGCACGCGTCAGCGAGGCGGAGCTGCTGCGCATCCAGCTCGAACGGCAGCTCGTGGAATCACGGTTGGCGGCGACGCAGGCACAGGTGGATCCACAGCAGATGCTGGACGAACTGGCGCGAGTACGCGCCGGATTGGCTGCCGGCGAGGCCGGTGCTGAAGCAAGCCTGGATGAACTGATCCGGCAGTTGAGAAATGCCCTGGCGCGCACTGTCCTCGCGGGCCAATCACAGCAGTCGACACCATGACTGCGCCGACCGCCATCATCGCCGAGGACGAACTGCTGCAGCGAACCGAAATCCGCGCGGCGCTGCAACTTCACTGGCCCCAATTGCAAATCAAGGCCGAGGTTTCCGATGGCGTGCAGGCCATGCAGGCGCTGGATCGCCATGCACCGGATGTGGCCTTTCTCGACATCCACATGCCCGGTCACAGCGGCCTGGATGTCGCCCAGCACGCCAGTGGCAAATCGCACGTAGTCTTCATCACGGCCTTCGACAGGTTCGCCGTATCGGCGTTTGAATGTGGTGCGGTGGACTATCTGCTGAAGCCGCTGTCACTGGATCGCTTGCGAGTGACCATTGCCCGGCTGCAGGAACGCCTGCGCGATCCACCAGCGGATCTCACCAGTCTCGTCGGCCTGCTGAAGGAGGCAGTTGGCGCCGAGTCACGCTATCTGAAATGGTTCACGGTCCCGAAAGGCTCTGAACTGCACGTAGTGGCCGCTGCCGAGATCGCGTTCTTGCGCGCGGACAACAAATACACCAGCGTGGCGACCCGCCACGAGAACTTCCTGCTTAATTCTTCGTTGAAGGATCTGCTCGAAAAGCTGGATCCCGCGATGTTCTGGCAAGTTCATCGCAGCATCGTGGTCAACGTCGGTGCCATCGATACCATCTTCAGGTCGTTCCGCGGTGCGCTCGAACTGAAGCTGAAGGGTCGCGACGACCTGCTGCCGGTGAGTTCCACCTACGCGCACCGGTTCAAGCATTTCTAGGCCTGCACCTTCAGTCCGTGTGCTTGCCGCGCTCGTACACCAGGTCGGCCGACTCTTGCGGCACGAACCCGGCGTGGTAGCGCATGACTTCGAACTTCAGCTGCAGCGAGTCCTCATCCTGCTCGAAGCCGGCATGGCGCGACGGTTCGTCGAAGCGGCGGGAGAGCTCGCTGTTGCGACCGGCGAGTTCCTCGATGGCTGCATCCACGCCATCCGGGAACACGCAATCCTCCTCGTCGGCCCACAGCCCTTCACGCATGCGCATGACGTAAATGTGGCCATCGAGATCGGTGCCGAGGTTTTCGAGCACTTGCCGCAGGCATACGCCGCTCAGGATCAGCGCCGGCATCGCCGCGATCGCCGAGTTCAGCGCCGGGTAATCCACGTAATCGACATAGGCGCCCTGGTTCCTGTGCACGTAGTCATCCACGTCCAGCACCGGGATCTGGAGCGCCTCGGCCAGTTCATTCGCCAGCTGCGACTTGCCGGCACCGGTTACGCCGTCGATCCCGATGCGGCGCCAACCGGACGACTCGATGAACTGCTGGACGCCTTCGACGCTGGCACAGGTGTCAGACATGGCGGGGCAGGGCGGCGATGGCAAGCAGCAGTCGTTGGGTTTTCACTGGGATCCTCCGTGCTCCGACGGCTATTACCGCGGCGGGGCCGCATTTTGCCGGCATTCAATGCGATTGTCCTGTGCGGCGATGACCACAAGGGCGGCGCCACGATTATGCTTGCGCGCATGCCCGCGTCCTCCACCCGCTCGATCTCCGTCCCCATCATCCTGAGTTCCGTGTCGGTGCTGCTGACGCTGGCGGTGCTGGTCGGCTGGATCGTGGTGATCCGCAAGTACCAGATGGTCACCCAGGCGATCTGGGAAAACGCCTGGCTGCTGGTGGGCGGCATCGCCTCGCTGGCACTGGTGATGAGCGTGCTGGTGCTGTTCAGCATCTCGCTGGTGAGGGAGATACTCGAAGGCCGCCGCCAGCAGATGTTCATCGACTCGGTTACGCACGAACTGAAGAGTCCGCTGGCTTCGATCCAGCTCTGCCTGGATACGCTGGAGCGCGCCGGCGTGTCCGGCGTGCACCAGGCGCACCTGAAGCAGATGATGCGCACCGACGTGGAGCGGCTCTCGCTGTTCGTCGACGACATCCTGCAGGCCAGTCGCATCTCGCACGGGTTGCGCTCGCAGACCTGGGTGATGGTGGATGTCACGCGGCTGCTCACCGATACCATCGAAGGCATCCGCCATCGCTACGGCCTGGCCGGGCAGGCTTTCTCTCTGGAGGCGCCGCCGCGGCTCGAGACCTTTACCGACCCGACGGCGCTGGAAATCATCCTGAAGAACCTGCTGGACAACGCCGTGAAATATTCCTCACCCGAGCCGAAGATCGAGGTGGCGCTGGAGGTGCAGGATGCCGGGTATCTGATTATCGCGGTGCGCGATCACGGCATCGGCATCGACCGCCGGCAACTCAATCGCATCTTCCGCCGCTTCCATCGCGCACCGGATCCGCGTGTCAATGAACGCAGCGGTTCGGGCCTCGGCCTGTACGTGGTCCATCGGCTGGTGCGCAACCTGGGTGGCCGCATCCGCGCCGAGTCGGCAGGCCCCGGCCTTGGCACGACGCTCAGCATCCGTCTGCCCCTGAGTGCCGGCCGTCCAGCGGGAGCCCCTTGATGGCCGCCGAGGGAACCGGACCTGCTGCGCTCGACACGCTGCGCGCGACAGTGCTCGTGGTGGAGGACGAGGCGCACCTGGCTGCCGGCCTGCGCATGAACCTGGAGCTCGACGGCTACCGCGTGGTCGTGGCCCGCTCGGTCCGCGAAGCCAGCGCGCAATTGCTGGAGTCCGCGCCGATCGACCTGATCCTGCTCGACGTGATGCTGCCCGATGGCGACGGGTACAGCTTCTGCAGGCAGCTGCGCGAGACGGGTCAGTACATGCCGGTCATCATGCTGACCGCGCGCAGTGCCGCCGAGGAGCGCGTGCGCGGCCTCGATTCCGGTGCCGACGACTACATGCCCAAGCCCTTCGTGCTGCCGGAACTGCTGGCGCGCGTGCGTTCGGCGCTGCGCCGGAGCGGCTGGCGTGCCGATGCCGCGCCCGCCGAGGCGGTGCGCGGCGAACTGCGTTTCGGCGAGGCCGTGATCAATTTCGACACGCATGAAGTCACGGCCTTCGGCAAGCCGGTGCGCCTCACGCAGCTCGAGCTGGACCTGGTGCATTACTTCGCCCAGCACCCCGGACGTGTGCTGTCTCGCGAGGAACTGCTGGAGCGCGTGTGGAACCTGCGCAATGCGCCCAACACGCGCAGCGTGGACAACTTCATCGTCCGGCTCCGCAAGTACTTCGAGCCGGTACCCGAAAAGCCCGTGTTCTTCATGTCCCACCGGGGCACCGGTTACCGGTTCTTGCCTGACGGCGGCAGCAAGCACCGGTCGTGACGGCCTCGACACTTTGACACAACTTTTACATGCCTTGACCGAACCCTGACCCCTTTCGCCAGCCAGTTCCCCGAGTATTTATTCCGTGCCCGATGTGGGCGAACAGGACGGGGCGGGAACATGGCAGAGCAGGTCAGTGCAGATATCGTCGAGGCGCATCCTCCACGCCGGATCGGCTGGGTTGGCGCCATCCCGTTCTTCGCCATCCACCTGCTGGCCTTCGGGACCTTGTGGACCGGCATCACGCCGGCCGCCGCCATCTGCTGCGCCGTGCTGTACTTCGTGCGCATGTTCGCGGTGACCGGCGGTTACCACCGCTACTTTTCGCATCGCACCTACCGCACCAGCCGCGCCTTCCAGTTCATCCTCGCCTTCGTCGCGCAGACCAGTGCGCAACGCGGCGCGCTGTGGTGGGCCGCCCATCACCGCCACCATCACCGCAATTCGGACCAGGTGCGCGACACGCACTCGGTGGCGCAGGACGGCTTCTGGTATTCGCACGTCGGCTGGATCTTCGAGAAGGACAACCAGACGACGGAGATGAAGTACATCCCTGACCTGGCGCGCTTCCCCGAGCTGCGCTTCCTGGACCGCTTCCACCTGCTGCCGCCCATCATGTTGGGCACGGTGATCTTCTTCTGGCTGGGCGCCTCGGGCCTGTTCTTCGGCTTCTTCGCCAGCACCGTGCTGCTGTGGCACGGCACCTTCACCATCAACTCGCTGTCGCACGTGTTCGGCAAGCGCCGCTATGCGACCAGCGACAACAGCCGCAACAACTGGTTGCTGGCGATCATCACGCTGGGCGAAGGCTGGCACAACAACCACCATCACTACTGCGTGTCCACGCGCCAGGGCTTCTACTGGTACGAGTACGACATCACTTACTACATCCTGAAGGTGCTCTCCTGGATGGGTATCGTGTGGAAGCTGCAGCCGGTGCCGGCCAGGGTGCTGGAAGAGGGCCGCGTCCACGGTCACCGTCACGCGCCGCTGCCGGTGCTGAACCTGCGCTCGTCGCTGACTTAAGCTGCCTGGACCGGACTGCCCGCGTCGGCAACAGCGCAGGCCCGCACTGCTGTGTAGGAATCCGCGCACGAGGAGATTCTGCGAGTCTTGCGCCAATACACGGCGACCTCCGAATCCATTGCGGCGCGCTGGGAGGCATTTTTCCAGGCATGAAGAGCCTGGTCCTCGCCTTGGTGGGTGCGATCGTTTTGGTTGCTGCTGGTGGATGCCAATCCGTGCGCACTACCAGCGCCGGCGCCGTCGGGGTTGATCGCAAGCAGCAGATGCTGGTTTCCAGCGAGGCCATTGAGGAAGGTGCGGCCGAGGCCTACCAGACTGAACTCAAGACGGCGCGCGACAAGGGCGTCCTGAACGCCGACAGGTCACAGCTTGCGCGGGTCACGGCCATCGCCAGGCGCATCGTCGCCGCGACCCCGGCTTTTCGGGCGGACGCCGCAAACTGGGACTGGCAGTTCAATGTCCAGAAGACCGACGAGCTGAATGCCTACTGTATGCCTGGTGGCCGCATCATGGTGTATTCGGGGCTGATGGAGAAGCTCGACCTCACCGATGCCGAGCTCGCGGCAGTGCTGGGCCACGAGATCGCGCATGCGCTGCGCGAGCATACGCGCGAGCGCGTATCGCGCGCCTACGCGCAGCAACTGGTGCTGTCCGGCGCTGCGGCGGTCACCGGTGCGAGCGAGGCGACTGCCGACCTTGCGAACACGGTGGCGCAGGTGACCTTCCAGCTGCCCTTCAGTCGCGACCAGGAATCCGAGGCAGACACCATCGGGCTGGAGCTCATGGCGCGCGCCGGCTACGACCCGCATGCCGCGCTTACCTTGTGGAACAAGATGTCCGCCGCCGAGGGTGCGGGTTCCACGCCGAAATTCCTGAGCACGCATCCGGCGCCCGGCGAGCGCGTCAAGGACATCGAAAAAAACCTGCCGCGCGTGCTGCCGCTGTACAACGCCGCACACCATTGACCGGCCCCGGAGGGGCAGCCCGCTTGACTGTCCTGTCAGCGGGGGATTGAGCGGGTCTGCCCGCCGGGTTTGCCGGCTCAGGCCATCGGCGGGTACTCTCGCGCTCAGTCACGAAAGGGGTTGGTGTCATGAGCAGAAAGAATCGCTCGTTCCTCTATGCAGCGCTCCTTCCGGCATTGCTTCTGGGCAGCGTGATTGCTGTCGTGCAGGCCCAGAGCGCCGGGTCGGCCAAGCCGATGAACTGGTCCAATCCGGCCACCTGGCCGGACAGGAAGGTGCCGGCCGCAGGCGACAAGGTGGAGATCGCGAGCGGCAAGGAAGTGCTCCTCGACGTCAGCCCTCCAGCACTGGGTGGCGTGACCGTCAACGGCAAGCTGACCTTCGCAGACAAGTCTGACGTTGAACTGACCACTGAATGGATCATGGTGCACGGCGAGCTGCAGATCGGCACCGAAGCCAAACCCTACACCCACAAGGCCACCATCACGCTGACCGACAACGTCAAGGATGAGCAGATGATGGGCATGGGCGATCGGGGCATCATGCTGTCGGGCGGTACCCTGAACCTGCACGGCAACCGCACGAACGCCTGGACCAGGCTGTCGAAGACCGCCGCAGCAGGCAGCAGCTCGATCGAGGTGCTGAATGCGGTGCAGTGGAAGGTTGGCGATGAGATCGTGCTGGCCTCGACGGATTACGATGCCCGCCAGGCTGAGCGCCGCACCATTGCCGCCATCAGCGGCAACAAGATCACGCTCGACAAGAAACTGGAGTTCATGCACTTCGGCGAGATCACCTTCAACGTGGACGAACGCGGCGAAGTGGGCCTGCTGACGCGCAACATCAAGATCCAGGCTTCTGCTGATGCCGACGAGTCATTCTTCGGCGGCCACATCATGGCCATGGTCACGAGCAGGATGTTCGTCGAGGGCGTCGAACTCAATCGCATGGGGCAGAACCTGGAACTGGCCCGTTACCCGATTCACTGGCACCTGGTCGGCGATGAAGGCAAGGGCCAGTACATCCGGAACGCGGCCATCCATGACACCTACAACCGCTGCGTGACCGTCCATGGCACCAACTATCTGCAGGTCGAAAACAACGTGACCTACAACACCGTCGGCCACTGCTTCTTCATGGAAGACGGCATCGAGCACGGCAACCAGTTCGTGCACAACCTGGCGATCCAGACCAAGTGCCATGTGAGCAAGGCCTGCGACCCGACCGACCTGGCGCCGTTCGGATCGACCGCTGATCAGTTGAATTTCAAGACCACCGGCCAGGACGCCAAGGACATCCTCATCCCTTCCGACAACACGGCGTCGTCGTACTGGATCACCAACCCGGACAACACCTTTGTAGACAACGTGGCTGCGGGGTCGGATGCGACCGGGTTCTGGTTTGCATTTCCCGATCATCCGACCGGCGCGTTCGAAGGTTCTGATGCCAGCAAGAACATATGGCCGGCTCAAACGAAAATCCGCGAGTTCAAGGGCAACGTCGCCCATTCGAATTTCGACAGTCTCATGCAGGACCGCGGCCCCATGGCAAATGGCCACATACGCGCGTACGGGTATATTGCCTTTGCTGATCCGGCTCAGCGAACCAATCCGGTGGAATCCGTCGTCGAGGATTTCACCGCCTACAAGAACCGCAACAGCGGCATCTGGGCCCGCGGCGAAATGCATGTCTACAAGGGTCTGAGGTTTGCCGACAACGGCATTGGCTTCACGCATGCCGGCGGCAACTTCGATCGCTCCTTCTATCCGTTTACGTCTCGGGTGGTGGATTCGGTATTCGTGGGCGAATCCGCAAATATCGGCAACCCCCGGGCGGCATCGGAAATCGCCTATGGCCGCAGCCTGCCGCAGCCCAAGGTTCCGGATTTCCCGATCCGTGCCTACGAGTTCTACGACTACCACCATGAGCTGGACAACAACACCTTCGTGAACTACGAAGACAACGCCACCCGCAAGACCGGGGCGATTTCCGAGCTGCTCTTCAGCAGCTTTGCGATGAGTACGACCAACACGTTGACCCGTTCAACCTTCATCAAAGCCAAACCCGTGTACTTCCCGCCCATGGAGAACAACAACCGGTGGAGCAATGACGATTGGGGCAATACGTCCTACGGGAATACGGTGTTCTACGACAAGGATGGCACCATCACCGGTGTCCCCGATTCCTACGTCATCAACACCCTGTCCGGGGTCGACCTCATCGACAATTGCGAGGTCAGGCCCACCTGGAACGCCGCGGTGTGCACGGGTGATATTGGTCGCATGAATATTGGCGGTGGAGGTCTTACTAGCTATAGCCGGGCAGCTGCCCTTGCAACTGCTCCGGGTGGTGGCCGCATCAGAGGCACACCGGCACCTCCGGGGCCCACCCTTGTTACTCGCAGTGGCAAGGAGGTCGTCGCCAACGGCGAAACCAACGTTCGCGCGGGTAGCGAGTTCACGGTCAAGACCGAAGACAAATCGGTGAACATCAGGGTCAGGGAACTCGAAGCCGGCTCGTGGGTGATGTTCAAACTGCCTGGCTTTGCGAAGGCTGCGGCAGGTGCCGAGGAGAACAGCCTGGATGCGCTGCGAAATGCCAGCAAGACCTCCTGGTTCAAAGCCGATGATGCGCTGTGGGTCAAGCTGGTCTCCACGGGATACAAGCGTGGCAGCAACCCTGGTGCCATCGACAGCCTCCAGGTCAGCCGATAGGCGGTGTCTGGCTGCCCGCCGATCCAGCGTTTTCGCTCCCATGATCAACACATCCCTGTTGGCTTCGGGCGCGGTTCGCCGTGCCCGCGGTTCCGTCTGTGTCGCGCTGCTGGTTCTTGGTCTCGCGTTCGCTTCGGCAGCAGCACAGGCGCAGTCCCTCTATCCCCGCAAACCCGACGATCCGCGCGCGGTTGAATTCAACCGCGAGGCTGGCGCCAAAGCCGATGGCATCAGCGACGATGCCGACGCGCTCCAGCAGGCCATCAACCGCGTGCGGGGTTCGGGCGTGGTGTTCATCCCCGAAGGCCGCTACCGGCTGGGCAAGACTGTTTACGTGAACCGCGGCATCCGGCTCATCGGCTTCGGTGCGAAGCGGCCGGTATTCGTGCTGGGCGCGAACACACCCGGCTTCCAGCAGGGCGAGCGACGCTACATGGTGCATTTCACCGACCAGCGGTCCGAGCCAGGCCAGCCCATCGTGGACGGCAGCGAGTTCACGTTCTACAGCGGCATGAGCAACATCGACTTCGAGCTGCAGGAGGGCAACCCCGCCGCCATCGCCGTGCGCTTCCACGTCGCGCAGCACAGCATGCTCACCTACATGGATTTCAACGTGGGTTCGGCCCGCGCCGCCGTGGAGGAC
>Ga0164241_10003941_pt1 | contig 14657 bp, 11 predicted proteins | sample OricomyardsoilBY_FD_108780 | JGI IMG/M metagenome (GOLD analysis project Ga0164241, IMG submission 108780) | Backyard soil microbial communities from Emeryville, California, USA - Original compost - Back yard soil (BY) | ecosystem: Environmental > Terrestrial > Soil > Unclassified | place: USA...
ATCAAGCTGCCCGCGAAGAAGCTCAAGCGGGGCAAGCCGGGCCTGAAGATCAAGTTCCAGTTGATCCGCCAGGGCAAGACGCTGGCGGCGAAGACGCTGCTCCAGCTCGAGTCGGAGATCCGTGCGGTGCCGCTCTCGGCGCCGATTGCACCTGGGTCGGTCGCTCCGTAGCGCGAGCCCTTGCAGCCGGAGATACTCGCAGAGCAACCCGCCGACGATGGCGCCACACCCGAGGCCGATGACGACCACGGGCTCTGCTTCCTCCACCCAGCGGGCCCGTATGTTTGCCGGTTGGACTCCGACTGCCCTGCCCTGCTCGGCTATGACGCGCAGGACACCGAGACCTAGGTCGGCTAGCTGACTTGTGACGCGAGCCGGCACTGCGGCGGCATCTCGAACGAGCCTCGAGGCGCCACCACGCTCGGTGAGCCTTGCGCGGGCTCGGGTGACTGCGTCGACGACCTCAGCTGCTACCCGGTCTCGCCCAGCGAGGGCGTGTGCGCGAGCGTGTGTGCAACCGGCCCCGACTCGTGCCCCGGTAGCTTCGAGTGCGTTGCCTTCGATGACCAGCCGGCCAGTCTCCGGTGCGTCGCGACCGCGGCCCCAGGACTGGAGACCATCGGCGAGCCGTGCACGCAGAGCAGCGTGTGCAGGTCGAGCCTCTGCCCCCCGGAGAGCGGCGGTCCGCACTGTCGTCAGCCATGTACGGCCCCAGCGAGCTGCCCGAGCGGCCAAGCGTGTCAGCCGGTCGCAGGGACCTCGGTCGACACGGGCGTCGCTGCTCTCGAGCCCGAGCAGCAGGACAACGGCGAGGCCTGCGAGAGCTCGAGCGACTGCCTCAGTGGGCTGTGCGCGGGCAGCGGCCTGACGTTTCTCTGCACCGAGCCGTGCGCTTCGGGGAGCTGTGCGCCTGGCTACACGTGCTTGCCGGTCGGCGACGGCGAGTCGGGCTGCTTCCCGACCGAGGACCGTGGGATCGGCGAGGTCTGCGACTCCAGAGTCGACTGCCGCAGCGGCCTGTGCTTCGCGGGAGCCAGCGACGCCGGCTGGTGCTCGGCCGTGTGCCAGGCGGCGGCCGACTGTCCGTGCGGCATGGAGTGCGCGCCGACGCAGTCCTACGACGCGAACGACCACCTCGTGACGGCCTGCCTGTGCAACCTCGGCTCGCCCGTCGGATGCGAGCCGCTCGGTACGGCGTGCACCACCGATGCTTGGTGTGCTGGCGGTGCGTGCTGTCAAGGTGCGTGTGAGCAGGCGCGCTCGGCGTGCTGCCCGAGCGACCAAGGCTGCATCCGACCCGCCCCGCCCGCCATCGATGGCAGGTGCGGCCCGGTGGGTATCAACGCTGACGGTGCCCCGTGTGAACAGGACACCGCCTGCGCGAGCTCGTTCTGTCTGGCTCATGTCTGTAGCACCGCCTGCAATCCGTTCTCATCCAGCACGTGTGGGACTGGCCTCGTGTGCATCACCTCGGCCGACAATGACCAGATCGGCACATGCGGCGCACCCGTCGCCGTCGCCGAGCCCGAGTCCGACGCGGTCCCCGGGCGCCAGCGACGAAGCTGGCGCCGAGACCACTGCGACGACGGCTGTGACCACCAGCGACACGAGCGGCAGCGACGACGTCGTCATCACCCAGCCCTCGTTGCGCGAGGACGGGGGTTGCCACGCGAGTGGGCCAACCGCGGTTGGCCTACTCGCGCTGATCGGCCTCAGCGCGCTTCGCTCACGAGCGTCGCGTCGAGATCGGTCACGACCCGGTACGTCTCGCGCGTGATGGTCTCGGCGCGGCCGTGCGCAATTGCCTCGGCTCGGGCCGCGCACCATGCCTTCCAGCGCTCGCGCTGACGGCGCCGCGCGTCGGGATCGGTCGCGTAGCGAAAGCGCAGCGTGACATGAGCGCTCGCGCGATCGTTCGCTCGACTCTGCGGCAAGATCCGCTCGAGGCTGGCCCCACCTCCAAGGTGTAGGCGCAGTACCTGCAGCACCGGCTTGCCGTCACGGCGCGCCGCGCGCGTCACCGCATCGACGCGGCCGTGGGGCCAGTCGGCGAGCAGCTCGGGCAGGCCCAGAGCGGGGGAGAGCGTACGAACGATGCGGTGTCCGCCGTCCGCGGCCCAGCCGAGGACGCGCGCCAGCAGCGCGCGACCGAGGCCCAGACCGCGCACCTCACGCCGTGGATCGGTCGTCACCGCGATGAGGTGCCAAGCGCCTCCGCGTGGTCGCGCGAGCGCGCGTGCGACCGCGGGCGGGGCGTCGAAGAGATCGTCGAAGCGCTCGATCGGAGCGGCGCTCCACACACCCACGACGGCGCCGACCAACACGCGGCCATGGTCGGCGAAGGCTCCGAACACGACGACCGGGTGCGCACCACGCACGCTGAGGAGGTCGAGCCAGCGCGAGACCCCACGTGCGTGCCACTCACGGTGCAGCATTCGGAACGCGGCCTGGAGTGGCGCACCGGGCGTCAGCTCGTGAAGCGCGATCTCGCGAATGGCTACGGGGTCGTGGTCGGCGGCCATGGGCTCCACCGCGATGGTCGCGCGGGTGCGGCGCTCACGATAGCCCTGACTGTAGCGCAGCGCCCAGCTCGACGAGCGGGGACGCGAGGAATGATCGGCATGTGCGATCGATGCGAGCATGGCGCACCTCGATGATGCCGAGGGCACCGGGCCGGCGCGGCCCGATACCCTCGGGTTGGAACACGGCTGGGACTCAGAAGGGTACGGCCTCGGACGCGGACAGCTCGACCGCGTCGTCCGGCATCGCGTTGTTCGAGGCCTCACGCGCTCCACGTGCGCTGCCGAAGAACGTGACGCGGTTCGCCAGGACGTCGACCGACTTGTGCTTCGCCCCGTCCTTGCTCTCCCACTCCTTCAGGATCGTGCGCCCCTCGACGACCACCGACGCACCCTTGTCGAGGTGCTTGAGGCAGGTCTCGGCGACGCTCCCGAACGCGAGGATGGTGTACCAGTCGGCGACGGAGGCCTTCTTCTTCGTGTCCCAACGATTGTTGGCGATACGGAAGCTGCAGACCTTCTTGCCGGTGTCGGACGACCGCTCTTCGGGGGGCGCGCCGAGGTTGCCGCTGAGGACGAACATGTTGACTGAGCTCATGGTGTCCTCCTCACGCGGCCTCGGCCTCGTCGTCCGAGGCCGTGAAGGTCAAGCCGGCCACCGCCTGCTCCATGACCTCGGCGCGGAGACGCTCGAGGAGGTCGGGGTTGTCGAGCAGGTTCTGCCGCGTGCGATCGCGGCCCTGACCGATGCGCTCCTCGCCGAACGACAGCCACGCGCCGGACTTCTCGATGACACCGTGCGCGATGCCGAGATCGATCAGCTCGCCGGCGGTGCAGACGCCGCGACCGTAGACGATGTCGAACTCACACTGCGCGTGCGGCGGCGCGAGCTTGTTCTTGACGACCTTCACGCGCGTGCGGTTGCCGAAGGCCTTCTCGCCGTCCTTCAGCGTCGCGATGCGGCGGATGTCGAGGCGCACCGACGCGTAGAACTTGAGCGCGTTGCCGCCGGTCGTGGTCTCCCCCGAGCCGAACGTCACGCCGATCTTCTGGCGCAGCTGGTTGATGAAGATGAGGCACGTGCCGGTCTGGTTCACGGCCGCCGTGAGCTTACGCAGCGCCTGCCCCATGAGCCGCGCCTGGAGGCCGACGTGCGAGTCACCCATGTCGCCCTCGAGCTCGGCCTTGGGCACGAGCGCCGCGACCGAATCGATGACCACGAGGCCCACGTCGCCGCTGCGCGCGAGCATCTCGGCGATGTCGAGCGCGTCCTCGCCGGAGCTCGGCTGGCTGATGACGAGCGACTGCAGATCGACACCGAGCGCCTGCGCGTAGGTCGGATCGAAGGCATGCTCGGCGTCGATGAACGCCGCGACCTTGCCCATCTGCTGGACGCGCGCGATCGACTGCAGGGTCATCGTCGTCTTGCCCGACGACTCGGGCCCGTAGATCTCCACGATGCGGCCGAACGGCAGGCCGCGCACACCGAGCGCCAGGTCGAGGCCGATGGAGCCGCTCGAGAACACGTCGATGTTGCGCTCCGCGCCTTCTCCGTAGGTCATGATGGTTCCTCTTCCGAACTTCTTGTCGATGATGCCGAGGACGGACTTCAGGGAGTTTCCGGTCTTCTTCTCACTAGCCATGTTGAACTCTCGCTGCGGCCAACGGCGGCCGCCACCAGGACAATCGCCGGCTCGGCCGGCGCCCGCGACGTGCGGGTGCGCTTCACGGCGGACGCCGCGAAAGGTGATGGGTCGGCTCAGGCCGCGACGCTCTCGCCGGAGGGCAGCGCGCGGCGCAGCGCCAGCGCCTCCATGAGGTGGGGGCGCGCGATCGTCGTCGCGCCGCTCAGGTCCGCGATGGTGCGCGCGACCCGGCGGATGCGATCCCAGCCGCGCGCGCTGACGCCGAGCGCCTCGCAGGCACGCGCAAGGAAGACGGCGTCGTCGGGCGTGATGGGCGCGACGCGCTCGAGCATCGCGAGCTCGAGGTCCGCGTTCGCGTAGCCAAAGCCGCGGTGTACGTTGCGCGCGGTCTGTCGCTGGCGTGCCGCGACCACCCGCGCGCGCACCGCCGCCGACTCCTCGCCGATCGGTGCGCTGGCGAGCTCGTGTGGCGAGACCCCGGGCAGCTCGACGAACAGATCGATGCGGTCGAGCATCGGTCCCGAGAGGCGGTGCTGGTAGCTGCGCACCTGTCCCGGGGTGCATGTGCAGACGCGTGCCGCGTCGCCGTAGTGGCCGCATGGGCACGGGTTCATCGCCGCGACCAGCGCCACCGAGGACGGGAAGCGAACCGCGCGGCGCGCGCGCGCGACCGTCACCGAGCGGTCCTCGAGCGGCGCGCGCAGCGCGTCCAGAGCCGCACGTCGGAACTCCAACATCTCGTCGAGGAACAGCACGCCGCGGTGCGCCAGGCTCACCTCACCGGGGTGCGGTGGGTTGCCGCCGCCGATCAGCGCGGGCTCGCTCGCGGTCGGGTGTGGTGCCCTGAACGGGCGCCTGCGGATGAGGCCCTGACCGCGCCGGATGAGCCCCGAGACGCTGTGGATGCGCGTCACCTCGAGCGACTCCTCGAGTGACATGGGCGGCAGGATCCCCGGCAGCGCCCGCGCGAGCAGCGTCTTGCCGCAGCCGGGTGGCCCGATCATCAAGAGGTTGTGTCCACCCGCCGCGGCGATCTCGAGCGCGCGACGTGCCTGGCCCTGCCCGCGGATGTGCTTGAGGTCCGAGCTGCCTTCGTCCGGTGGCAGATCGCAGATCGTCGCGACCGTCGGATCGATGAACGTTCGCCCGTGCAGTAGCTCGACGAGCTCGACCAAGCTCCGAACCGCGAGCACCTCGATCTCCGGGACGGCGGCGGCCTCGATGGCGCACTCGGGCGCCACGTAGAGGCGACGCTTGCCCGCCTCGCGCGCGGCCAAGGCGGCGTTGATCGCACCCGGAACCGGGCGCGTGGAGCCATCCAGCGCGAGCTCTCCATAGAAGACCGCGCGCTCGCTGATGCTGCTCGGCAGCACCCCCGTGAGGATGAGGATCGCGACGGCCAGCGGTAGGTCGAACGCGGTCCCGACCTTCGGGAGATCGGCCGGCGCGAAGTTCACGATCATGCGCTCTTGCGGCCAGTCGTAGCCGCCAGCACGCAGCGCCGAGCGAACCCGATGGCGGGCCTCGCGCACGCTCGCCGCGGCCAGACCGGTGATGTCCATGCCGGGCAGGCCCTCCTGTCGTCCGACCTCGACCTCCACCGTCAGGCCATCGATTCCCAAGATGGCCACGCCTGTCGTGCTCACGCTCATCGTCCGCTCCTTTGCTGGGCGCATGGATGAGCAAGCCGCGGACCAGCATGAAGTCCGCTTGGATGGCGGGGCTGACGAGGTCGAGTTGTGCCACTCGCGCCCTCCGATGACACAAGTTGTGCCATCGCGAGGCGCGACGATGTGCCGTTCGTGGCTCTCTGGCACAACGTGACACGGCCGCGGCGCCGACCGATATTCGCCCACGATGTACGAGCTCCGCGCGATCACCGACTGGCTGCAGACGACCCTCGACCCGACCGGCTGCGACGACTACGGACCCAACGGCTTGCAGGTCGAGGCCTCGACCACCATCACCAAGGTCGCGACCGGCGTGACGAGCAACCTCGCCTTCATCGAGGCCGCAGCCGCGTGGGGCGCCGAGCTGGCCGTCGTCCACCACGGCATCTACTGGAAGGGGGCGCCCGTCACGGTCACCGGCTCGCTGGGGCGGCGGGTGCGCGCACTCATCCAGCACGGCCTCTCGCTGGTCGGCTACCACCTCCCGCTCGATGGCCACCTCGAGCTCGGCAACGCCGCCAACCTGGCGCGCGCGCTCGGGCTGGTCGACATCACGCCCGCGTTCATCGCACGCGGCGTCGCGACCGGTTGCGTCGCGCGCTTCGCCGCCGCGGTGAGCGTGGACGAAGCGACGACCCTCTTGCGCGCGCACGTCTCCGACAGAGCGATCGTCTTCGAGGGTGGTCCGGCGCGCATCGAGCGCGTCGGCATCGTCACTGGCGGTGCCCCGCGCCAGGCCTCCGAGGCGGCTGCGCGTGGCCTCGACCTCTACATCAGCGGCGAGGCCTCGGAGTACTCGCAGGCCATCGCAAAGGAGGAGCACATCCACGTCGCGGCGTGTGGCCACCACCGCAGCGAGGTGTTCGGTCCACGCGCGCTCGCGCCCGCCATGGCGCTTGCATTTCCAGCCCTCGAGGCACGCTTTATCGACGTCGACAACGTCGGCTGACGCTCACTCGATCTCGATCGCGTCGATGAGAACGGCGGTGTCGTACAGCGAGTCGCCGCCGTCCTCGACCTCGAAGCGCAGCGTCACCGGGCCCTGTCCCGCGAGGCTCGAGACGTCGACCACCGTGTGGCGCCACTGGGTCTCGTAGACGCCACCCGGCGGCAGCTCGAAGTCGAGATCGGACTCGGCGAGGCTCTCGTAGTAGCGGCCACACTTGCAGTTGAAGTGGCCCACGCAGGCGCTCTGATCCTCGGTGAGGTAGCAGCCGTCCTGCCCGAAGCAGTGCGCGTCACATGGGATTGGATCGGCGCACGAGCATGTCCCATCGTCGTACTGGCACAGGTCGTCGGTCGCCAGCTTCACGAGCGGGAGCACCGCGCCGACATCGTTCGTGAGCGTCGCGGCGAAGCGATCCTGGTAGGTGTCCGAGCCGCACCACTCGCGGAACTCCTCGGAGTAGTAGCGCCACCAAATGCCGATCTCGCGCTTGCCCGGAGCGATGCAGAACGTCTGGCTCATGCTGCCGGTCTCGACCGAGTAGCCGAGGCCGGTCGACACGACGCCCATGTGCTTGCCGTTGATGGGCGCGGCCTGTCCGAACTTCACGAGGACGCGGCCATCGCCCTCGGTGTCCCAGCCCTCGACCGAGCCGACCTCGAAGCTCGCGTTGCGTAGGTCGGAGGCGTCTAGGACCAATGTCGTCGCGCCGATGAGGCGCGAGCGCGTCGTGGGGTTCGCGGGGTCGATAGCGGGCACGTGGAAGTCATCGATCGTGCCCGGCTCGCCGACGTGCGCGAAGACGTCGAGCGCGCGATCGTGCGCCCAGGCGCTCGCGACCGGGCCCGAGAAGCCGCTCACGGCTTGCGCTCCGGCGGCATAGAGCGCGCTGGCCAGGCTGCCGTTGCGCATGCTGTCGCAAGCACCGAGGTGGACGTACGATCCGGGCAGTCCGTGATCGCGCCAGGCGGAGAAGAACGAGGGCGTCACGGCATAGCCGCGGTTCGTGATGAGCGCACGGCCCAGCCGCAGGTCGGCCTGCGTGTCGTCGACGCACACGCCCTCGCCCGAGGCGCCAGCGTCGGACGCGGTCCCCTTGGTGACCAAGCAGCGCGACCCAAGCGGACACACGCCATCCGGGTGCTCCGCCGAGGTGACGCAGCTGCGCTCGTCCTGGAGCAGGTTGTCGCAGCTCACGGCGGAACCGGTCCACAGGACCTCCTGCGCTCCGGCGTGCGCCCAAGCGTGGCGCGTGGCGCGCTCCGCGGCGCCGTCACCACCGAACAGCGTGGCGCCGTGCGTCGCGATGGACACCACGCCGTAGCGCGCGATGGTTCGGAAGCGCGCGATCGAGGCCGCCGCATCGGTCAGCGCGCCGCCCGACTCGACCTCGTAGCGGGGGCACTGCGTGGCGTCGAGCAACGCTGCGACCTCCGCACCTTCATCGGTCGGGCCGAGCTCGCTCGCGAACGGCGAGAGCACCAGCGCGCGCGTGGAGCCGAGCACGAAGGAGGTCGCGCCCGCGAGCTCGGCTCCGACCAGCGACGCGGCGCTGGCGCCGAGGCCGCCACGATTGCCGGTCGCCGCGAAGTCGCTCGTGAGCACCGCGCCCAGCAGGCCGTCGTCGAACTCGACCCAAGCGGCGTGCCCACCTTCTGCGGGGCCCGCCGCCGCGACCGACCCATCGGCCGCGAGCTGCGCGACGACGCTAGCGAGGTCGGTGCCGCCGTCGAGGGCCGCGCCCGCGGCGTCGATGATCGAGCGATGAGCGCTGCACGTCGCGACGCTGACATGAGCCAGGCAGTCGATGCGCATGAGCGAGCTCACTGCGGTGTAGCTCGGAGAGACATCGACCGACGCCACGGCTCGGAAGTACATCGGACCCGCCGTCGCGCAGGTGAGTGTACGTGCACCGGTGAATACGCCGTCGCCGTCGATCTCGTCCCCGGAGGCAGAGAGGAGGCCGTCATCGCGCATCGGGCCCTGATCCGAGAGGATCTCGCCCTCGGCCGTCACGCGCTGCAGGCGGATGCTGTTCGGATCTGCGGCGCCATAGAGCGCGCTCGGAATGGTGAACACCACCTCGGTCGGCGTGCCCGTCCACAAGACCGCGGGGCGTCCGACGAGCACGTCGTCGAAGCGAAAGCCAGGATTGTAGGTGATGACGATCGCCTGCGACACCACCGTTGCCCCATCGACCGCCGTCACGGTGACCGTGTTGTCGCCAGGCGAGAGCTGAATGGGGCCGGTCTGCCAGAACGGCTGTGGCGTCATGGTGCCGCTCTGGGCGCCCGCCTGCCACAACATGGTCTGGGCGTTGCCGAACAGCAGCCCCGAGACGATCGCGACCGAGCCGGCGAGCTCGGCGCGACCGTGCGCGCCCGGGCCGAGGATGCGCACGAGCAAGCCCTCGGCGGGATAACCGGTGCTGGGCGCTTCGATCGCGTCGACGTCGGTGCTCGCGTCGACGTCGCTCGCGACACTGTCCACCGTGGTCGTGTCGCGGGTCTCCACGTCGGGCGCCACCGTCGTCTCGACGACGGCCACGTCGCCGCCGTCGCTGACGTCTGTGTCGGGCGTGCTGGTCGTGAGCACGTCATCCACGACGTCGTGGCGTCGGTCGTCTCCCGAACAGCCGCCGAGCGCGACCGCTGTCGACACGACAACGATGAGCGCCATACGCGCCGCGCCGCTACCCGTGAGGGCCTCACAGCGGCACGGCTGGCCGGTCCGCATCAGTGGTGCTCGTAGACGTGACCGTCTTCGACGAGGCTCCGGCCATCGGGTCCGACCTCGAGATCGACCGCGCGCTTCTTGTCGGGGGTCTGGCACTTCGAGGGGCAGGTGCAGAGAATGTGCTGCCCGTCGCGCGCCGTGAGCGAGCCCTTGCGCCCCTTGGGCGCCTTGCCCTCCACGCTCCACTGCGTCACCCACTCCCACTTGTCGGACCCACCGCAGAAGCGATCGGACCAGCTCGCGAGCGGCAGCGGCTGGCTGCTGCGCTCGGTCATCGTGCCGGTGAGCTTGCCGTCTTTCTCGACCAGCTCGAGACGCATCGTGACCTTGCGGTCCTGGGCCTTGAACGGCGACGTCTCCCAGTTCCCTGCGAAGTCGATGGTGGTCGCCGCCGCGCTCCCCACGCTCGGATCGCCGCCAGCCGCACCCGCGACCGTCGCGCTGCCCGGCTTCAGGAACGTGCCGGTGGCATCGGACAAGGCGAGCCCCGACGAGCTGAGCTCGAGGTCCATGCCACGGCTCCGATTCTCCACGGTGCAGCGCGACGAGCACGTGCAAGCAAGCATACGCGGTGCGTCGCGACGCAGCTCGACACGGCGACCGTCGATGGTTCCGCTGACGCGCGCGGTCGTGACCATCCGGAACGTGCTGTTGCCGTTGCAGCTCCGATCGATCCACGCGCTCGGCGCGGGGTACCAGACCTCCTCGTAGAGCTCACCCTCGACCTTCTTGCCGCTCTTGGAGAGCAAGTTCAGCGTGCGCTTCACGTTCTTGCCGAGGACCTTCGACGCGGGCTGCTCCCAGGTGCCATCGAACTTGCGATCCCCGCCCTTCACAGCCACCGACCCATTGTCTTTCTGCTTCGCGAGTCGCTCGGCTTCGGCCAGATCGCGCGCGAGCTGCTCACGCTCGGCCTCCTCAGCCGCGACCCGCTCGCGCTCGGCCTGCGCGGCCTCTTCGGAGGAACGCTTGTCCGCCGCGAGTCGCTCGTTCTCGGCCTTCTCGGCGGCGAGCCGATCGCGCTCGGCCTGCGCCGCCGCCTTCTTCTCGGCGGCGAGCCGCTCTTTCTCCGCCTTGGCCGCTTCCAGTGCGGCTTTCTTCTCGGCCGCCAGGCGCTCCTTCTCGGCCTTGGCGCGCTCCTTGGCGTCGAGCTTCGCGATGCGCTCGGCCTCGGCCCGATCGGCAGCCGCCTTCTCCGACGCGGCTCGGTCGGCAGCGGCCTGGTCCGCGGCGGCAGCCTTGTCCGCCGCGGCCTTGTCGACGGCTGCCTTGTCCGCCGCGGCCTTGTCGGCGGCTGCCTTGTCCGCCGCGGCCTTGTCGGCGGCTGCCTGGTCCGTCGCGGCCCTCTCGGCCGGCCCAGGGCCCGCTGCTGGGTCGACCTCGTTGGGGTGAGCGGCCTTCCAGTCAGGGTCCACGATGTCTTGGAGATCCTTGATCTCCTTCAGGATTGACGTGACCGTAGCGGCCGTGATGCTGCCATCCTTACGCGCCAGCCCTTCCTGCAAGGCCGCGCACTTCGGCCGCATGCCTCGCATGTACATCATGATCGAGTCGTCGCGGGTCGGCTCGCGCGCGATCGCACGATCGAGCCACGAGCACTCGGCGGCGAGCTTGGCCTCGTCGTCGGGCGCCGCGATGGCTCGAGAGGACAGGCCCAAGGCCAGGACGATGAGGAGCGAGGGCAGGCGTCGGCGCATGGAGAACCTTCGACAAGGGGCGAAAGGACGCGGCAGTATATCGATCGGCGGACGGGCCTCAAGCTCGCGTTCAGGCCTTGGCCCGATCGCCTCCCAACACCGCGTCATCAGTCGGAAACGAGCTGTCCGCGCGGGGGATCGCTGCCAACGAACCCACGCCCAACCCGTCACCTTCCTGATCACCGAGCCAGCCCGCGAGCACCTGATGGGCTTCGCGCAGCAGCACGGCGGGGCCACGCAGGTCGGTGAGCCAGACATAGAATCGATCGTCGGGACCGTATGCGACGTGCGCGATCCGGGCCTCGCGCGCATCCATTAGAGTGACCAGGCGCGTCGCGGGGTGGATCCAGCGCACGAAGCGCGCGACCGTCTCGACCTCGGGATAGGCGACGAAGCGGCCCACGGTCAGCGTGACCTGCCCGTCGGCGCGCACATCCAACCCACGCATGAACAGCTCCGCGACGCGCGTGTTCTCGATGGGTCGACCTCGATAGGTGAAAGCCCCATCACGGGTCACCGCGACACCGCTCTCGCGTCGCATGCGCTCGAGCGCCTCGGGCGATGGAGTTCCAACCATATCTCGTCGGCCTCCTTGCCATGCTTGCCGCAGCGCGCACAGCATTCTATACGCCGCCCGTGAGCACGACCTTTTCCCCGGGCTTCGCGAGAGAGCTGCTCGACGCCGACGCGGTGTCGATTTGCCGGCAGCTCCAAGCCGAGGGCTTCATTACCTACTTTGTCGGTGGTTGCGTGCGTGACCTGCTCCTGCAGCGTCGCCCCAAAGACTTCGACATCGCAACCGCCGCACGCCCCGAAGAGCTCAAGCGCATCTTCGGTCGCCGCTGCCGCATCATCGGACGCCGCTTCCGCCTCGTGCACCTGCACGTCGGCACGCAAGTGTTCGAGATCGCTACATTCCGCGGGCTGCCGGACGACCAGGAGATGGCCGCCGACGACTCGGGGTTCGTGGTGCGCGCGAACACGTTCGGCACTCCTTACGAAGACGCGAAGAGCCGCGACTTCACCGTGAACGGGCTCTTCTACGACCCGGTGGGCGACGTGGTCATCGACCACGTCGGTGGCACCGAGGACGTACAGCGGCGCCTGCTCCGCACCATCGGCGACGCCGACAAGCGCCTGCACGAGGACCCGGTGCGCCTGCTGCGCGCGATCAAGTTCGCGGCACGGCTCGGGTTGCGCATCGACGAGTCGATCCTCGCGGTCGCCAACGACTGTGCGCCGCTCATCGCGACCTGCCCGAGCGCGCGCGTCTCCGAGGAGCTGTATCGCCTCGCGGAGAGCGGTCATGCACGCACGGCCTTCGAGTGGATGAAGCGCCTCGGCGTGCTCGACGCGCTGGTGCCCGAGATCGCCACGGCCTTCGACGTGAGCTCGCCGCTGGCGCGACCGATCCTCGCATGGCTCGACCAGATCGATCGCCTCACGGCCGCCCACGGGACGCTGCCGCGCGAGGCCACGTTCGCGCTGCTGGCGTGGCCATTCGTGCAAGCCGAGCTCGAGCGCCGGACCGACCTGTGGAAGCTGCCCTGGGGCAAGTTCGCGCTGGCCGGCGTACGCGAGCTGGGCGTGCGCCTCTCGGTCCCGGTACGCCATCGCCACACCCTCGCGGGTATGGCCGACGTGCTCAAGCGCCTACGCCAGTTCCCGAACCGCCGACCGCATCCGGGCAACCTGCGCGCCTACGGCGTGCCGCTCGCGCTGACGGCGCAGCGCATGACGTTCCTGCTCACTGGCGAGGGGCACGGACCGTACGAGCTCTGGGCCACCGAAGCCGAGCGCGTCGGCCTGTGGGCCGCGCCCGCCGAGCCACGCCACGATGAAGACGAGGCCTTCGAGCGCTCGCCGCACGAGCGAGCCGAGCGGCAGCACCAGGACCGCCAGCGCGACGGCCAACGCGCGCCGCGCGTTGCGACGGGCGCCAGTCAGCCAGCGCGGGACCCGGTTGCGGGCAGCGACGGCGGTGGTGGGCGGCGGCGCCGTGGGCGTCGTAAGGGCGCCCCCGCGCAAGCAAGCTGATCGACGGCGAACGCCCTGGTCACACCTCAGCGAGCGTCGCACCAGAGGCGAGCTCGCTTGGCATCATGCGCGGTCGTTCGCTCGGCCGCGCCTCAACCCGCGGCGGGCTGAGCGGCCTCGGGGGCTGCCGACGCGGCGTTCGGGTTGGGCTCGCCGCGGATGAGGCGTGCCTGGATGACGTCCTCGTCGAAGCGCACGCCGTTGAGGCGGACGCACAGGTAGAAGGCCTCCCGCGTGTGCCGCTTCAGCATGTCGTCGATGATCGGGTGAGCTTGCTCGGGCTCGATGCGCGTGATGGCTTCGACGTCGTCGTTGATGGCGCGCACGTGCGTGACGATGTCGCGGTACATCTCGGCGTGGGCCTCGTTCCAATGAATGATGAGGAGGTTCGCGAAGAGATCGTTGCCCGGATCCGAGAAGACCTCTTTCTGGGCGATCTGCTTGATGCGGCCGCGCCCGATCTGGTCGGGCCGATAGCCCTTGAAGTACCGGAAGTGGAAGGCCTTATCAGCCTTCAGCACCTCCGACACGACGCGCTTCGGGTTCACGTGCTTGAGAATGTCTTCGAAGCGCTCGGCGACCGAGCGAAGTGCTTGGATGGGCATCTGGACTCCATGCCAGGCGGGCCCAAGCCACTCGTCAACGCGGCTCGCCCCCCGACGGACCGCGGGAAGGTGGACGAAGTCGCGATCGCGATCAAGCGTTTCCGAGCGCACATCGTACCGAGGCACGCGGCTGCGACCCTGCCGAGCGTGACAGACGCACGGTCACGCGTCGGCGAGACGACGAACGGAGTCAGGGGGTGAAGTTCTTCCGCAGAAGGCCTGCGCAGAGAACCGGCCACAGCAGCCGCATCGGCTGCTCGCCGGTTCCGGAGCAGGCTGCCCTGTGGAATTGACTCGGTCGAGGCATCCATGGTCCCTGGTCGGCGCAATGGTCGCACCGCCATCGGACATCCATGCGTCCGGCGAGCTGTCCGCGCGCGTGACACGCGCGGCCGCTGCGGTCTGGCCCCTCCTCGATGGACCGACACTGCCGCGGCAGGAGGCCGCCCTCGGCGGGCTCGACGGCCGTGAGCGGGTGCTCGCCCAGCTGCTGCTAGGCCCCGCCGCGGTGTACGGCGTCGAGTCCACGCGCGAGCATGCAGTCGCGCGTATGCAGGCCTTGGCCGTCGGCGCGCGCCTGGTCGTCGACGCATTCGAGGGAGACGGCCAGCGCGACGCTGCCGCGCTAGAGCGGCTGTGGGGTGATCTCGAGCGCGGCACCGGGGACCGACGCTGGCTCGCCGCCGCTGCGATCGCACTGACCGCTGTGCTGCCGCTGGGGATCGAGCAGCCAGACGCACTCACCAAGCTCGACGACCCCGAGATCGTCGCGCTCGTGGCCTTCGCGGTCGGTCGCGCCGC
>Ga0164241_10003942_pt1 | contig 14656 bp, 4 predicted proteins | sample OricomyardsoilBY_FD_108780 | JGI IMG/M metagenome (GOLD analysis project Ga0164241, IMG submission 108780) | Backyard soil microbial communities from Emeryville, California, USA - Original compost - Back yard soil (BY) | ecosystem: Environmental > Terrestrial > Soil > Unclassified | place: USA...
CGGGCCTGATCGCGGAGCGCTTCCGGCTCGTCGTCTCGAACCCGCTGGGGCCCGACGGCCGGCTGTACGACGCACGCTCGGACGTGCCGCGCGGGGCCACGGCGACGCCCGTGCAGGGCGCGATGTTCCCGATGATCCCCGAGATCGCGATGACGCCGCAGGGGCTCGCGCCGGTCACGTTCTGGAACCACCACGGCACCAACGCGGACTACCGCACGGCGCTGGAGACCTACTACGACCAGCTCGCGGTCGACGCTGGGGCCGGCGCGGCGCGCGAGCCGAGCGCCGGCGGGCCGGTCGGGTGCGCGAGCGGACCGCCGCCCGGCGCGCCGGAGCCGGCCGACCCGTTGCGGCCGGTCAGCACGATCGTGTTCAGCGACTGGTTCGCGCTCGTCGCCCAGCAGTCCGTGCAGCTCGCCGCCGACCTGCTGGACGCCTACCCCTACCGGCCGACCGGCACCGAGTCGCTCGACGACGTCGTCGGCGACTTCACCGGCGTGCAGCTCACCTACCGGGTGCGGCCCGGCGACACCCTGGGCAGCGTGGCCGCCCGCTTCGGCCTCGCCGCCGAGGAGCTGCGGCCGGCCAACGGGTGGCTCCGCGCGGCCGCGCACCGCGAGCGCCTGCCGGCCGGCGCGACGCTCGAGGTGCACGCGGGCACGAGCGTCGCCAAGATCGCCCACGCGAACTCGGCGTACCCCCTGAACCCGGGGGCCGTGCTGGGCATCGGCGGGGTGCGGTACTCGCTGCGGGACGGGGACACGCTCGCCTCCGTCGCCGCGCGGTTCGGCTTCGCGGATCCGGCGCGCCTTCTCACCGAGACGGACGGGGTCAACGCGCGGAGCACGACGCTGCCGCAGCCCGGAGCGCTGCTGGCGATCCCGGCGGCCTCGCACCGCGTGACCGCGGACGAGCTCGGCCCGGACGACGCGCTCGACCGCATCGCCGCCGTCTTCTACGTGCGGGCCCGGCAGCGCTCCCAGGACGTCGGCGTCCGCGAGCAGATCGCCTGGTACGTCGGGGCGATCGGCCAGCTCAACCCCCAGGGCTTCGCGGGCAGCGTGCAGGTGCCGCAGGCGCGGCTCGACGGGGGGCGGATCGTCGACCGCGACGATCCCACGACGTACGTCGTGCGGCCCGGCGACACGGTGACCGACGTCGCCGCCGCGTTCGCCCTGCTGCAGCTCGCCGGCGACGACCCGGCGTGGCGCGCCTTCCGCGGCCGGGTCACCGTCGCGCCGCCCCTGCCGTTGCAGGCGGGCAGCATCGTCACCCTGCCTCCCTGCGACTTCCCGACCCTGGCGGGCGACACGTTCGCGGCCGTGGTCGAGGCCCTCCTGCTCTCGCCCACCGGCGACCTCGACCCGCTGCTCGGCGGCCTGCAGGCGCTGGCGCGCGCCAACGCGAGCCGGCCCGTGCTCGCCGCCCGCGCCGTGCTCGCGCTGCCCGAGATCGCCTACGTCGTCCGGGCCGGCGACACCCTCGCCGCGCTGGCCCAGCAGTTCGCCCTCAGCCTCGACGAGCTGGCGGCCTCGATCGCCGCCGCCCCGGGTCTGCTGGCGCCGTACGACGGCGTGACCGCGCTGACGGTGCCGGACGTCGCCGACGTCGCGGTCGACGCCCTCGTCGAGGACCTCGCGCGGCTCGGCTCGTTCAACGGCCTCTCGACCATCGCCTCGCGCTTCGTCCTCAGCGGGATGCGGGCGCCTGCGCCCGGTCCGACCGGTGCCCCGGAGGGCGACCTGCGCGGGCTGTTCGAGGTCGTCGGGCAGCAGTTCCCCGCCCCCGGCGCGACGGGGGCGACGTACGGCATCGACGTCGCGAACGGGACCGGCGCGTCCTGGCTCGGCTTCGACGCGGCCCCCGGGAAGCGGGCGAACGGCGCGGACGAGGACGGCGTGCACGTGACGCTCACCCCCGCGTTCTTCGCCGCGCACACCCCGAGCCCCGTGCTCGATCCGCGCACCATGGTCGGCCCGACGGCGATGCCGATGTACGACCTCGTCCCGCCCCGGTACCCGCTCCAGCAGTCGGTCGCCTGGCAGCCCGCGACCGCCGTGCCGCTGCCGGGTCCGACAGGCGGCACCGGCTCGGTGAGCGGCGTGGCCGGCGTCCCCGCGCTGTGGCGGTTCCCCCAGGGCCTGCTCGACCGCCTCCCGGCCGGCGCCGGCCCCACCGCCACGACACCGCCGTACGAGCTCGTCGCCACGCCGACGACCACCCGCTCCGACGCGCCGGAGCGGCGGCTGGAGCGGTACAGCTGGGCGACCGCGATCCCGCTCACGGTGGCGCGCGCGGTCGACGCGTCGGGCGTCCCGGTCCCCGGCACCTACGAGCTCGTCGGCACCGGGCAGTCCGGTCGCGACCTGCTGCGGGAGTCCTGGCAGGCGCTCGACGCGCTCGGTCCGGGCGCCGAGCTGTACCTGCTGCGCGAGGCCGGGCCGTCCGACGCCGGGCTGATCTCCGACGCGCTCGACGCGCAGCGGACCTTCGTGCTGCGCACCAACCTCTCGACGGAGACGCACAGCGGCGGCTTCGCGCTCGGTGCGAACCGCGGCACCTACTACGCGCGCATCGCCGACCCGGCCGCCTTCCTGCGCAACGTGTGGGAGGCCAGCGTGACGGGCACCGGCGGGTTCCACCTGACCTACGCCGACGCCGCCGGGCGGGGGCTCTCCGACGAGCTGTTCGCCGCCGACGGGACGGCGTCGCTCGTCGCGCTGCTGATGCTCGACCACCAGCGGCGCACCCGGGATCCGGTGCGCGGCCTGTTCGCGTTCAACAACTGCGCGGTGCTGGACGAGGGGCTGGACCCGTCGGCCACGCGCCTGCAGGTGCAGCCCGTCGCCGCGACGGCCGCCGACCTGTACCGCGCCCCGCGGCTCCCGCCGGGCCTCGTCGGCTTCGGGCTCGTGCGCGAGAACCCGGGCGGCGCGACGGGGCCGGCCGACACGACGCGGCGCCTCCACAGCCTGGTCGGCTACCAGGTCGCGGGCTGCCTGCCCGACTTCGACGGCAGCCACGAGAGCCTGCCGCTCGGCCCGGTGGATGACGTGCCCGCCTGGCTGCCGGCGCCGCCCGGCCCGACGCACGCGTACTGGGCCTACCACCAGGTCGTGCCCGTGGCGCAGTTCGGCACGGTCAACGACTGCCCGCGATCGCCGGCGCTGCCGCCGGCCGCGGACAACCCGTACCGCGGCATCACGGGCCCCACCGGCCCGGGCGCGGGGGGCCGCCCGCTCAGCGCGGCCAAGCTCGACCTCGCCTACCACGACGTGTACGGCAACACGACCCGGGCGACCCGGCCCGCCGGCAGCCTCGACGTGCCCGTCGGGTACGCGGACGAGCTGATCGCGGTCGCGGCCTGGCCGGGCAGCGGGTTCGCGTACCGGTTCGAGCCGGCGGACGGCGGCGGGCCGCGGCTGCGCACCACGCTCTCGCTGCAGGTCGACCGCTACCTCCCCGGCGGCGGCGCCACGCTCGAGGCCGCGGCCCGCACCGCGGCCACGGACGCCGCCCGCTACCGCGCGCTCTTCTACCAGTTGCAGCAGCGCGACGTGGGCTTCGCGCTCGGCGCCAACCTCGGCTCCGTCACGCTCGCCGGGGACGACCTCGGCGCCGCGCTGCGCGGCTTCGTCACCAAGGCGAAGGCCTTCGCGGACACGACCGCCACGCTGCGTCAGGCCACGGCCCGGACGCTGACGGCGGGCGAGACCCTGGCCGCCGCGGCGACCCGGCTGGCGGCCACGCCGGCCGCCCTGCTGGAGGCGAACGCCGACGCCGACGCGGCGGCGCTGCTGCCGCAGACCTACGTGCAGCCGCACCTGCTCGCCGCGCCCGCGATGGCGACCCTCGCCGGCCTGGCCGAGCACCCGGTGAGCCACGAGGCGACGCCCACCGCCGACCCGCCCACGCCGGTGACCGTGGCGCGCGCCAACCTCACGCAGCCGCTCACGCCGGGCAACGTCCTGCGCACCGCGCCCCAGACCAGCCCGCCGATCCCGGAGGGCGCCGAGACGGCGAGCCTGCGCGACCTCGCGGCCTCCCTCATGGCGACGGTCTACGCCGACGTCGCCGATCCCGACGGCGGCGCCCCGATCGCGGTCGGGCTCGTCGTGGAGAACTGGACCGCCGAGGGGCTGATCGCCGACGGGGTCGTGCTCGACGTCGACGGCGTCGCGCTGACGACGAGCGCCTCCACGTTCGCCCTCATCCACGCGGTGGTCGTGCGGGAACGGCCCGCCCTCACGCGCGGCGACCTCGCCGCCGCGCTCGCCGGCGTGGAGGGGCTGCTCGTCGCCGGGCGCACGCTGACGTTCGCGACCCTCGTGGTCCCCGCGCCCCCGCCGCCCACCGGGCCGGCGCCCGCCGCCCCCCGGTTCGCGCTGCGCGACGTGCCCGACGCCGCCGGCCCGCTCGATGCGCTGGCCACCCGCAACCGCGCCGTCACCACGTTCTTCGCGGTGGGTGCGCCGCTGCTGCTGGGGGTCACGGTCGCCCAGGCCGTCGCGGGCGACACCCCGCGCTCGCTGGCCCGGGCCGCCGCCGTGAGCCTGGCCCAGCTGGCCGCCTTCAACGGCGACACCGCGCTGGGCGGCGACATCGAGCTGCTCCTGCCCGACGTCGCGTTCCTGCCCGCCCCCGACGCGGCGTGGGCCGCCTTCACGCCCGCGGTCGCGGACGGGCTCGGCGACGTCGCCGCGGCCGTGGGCGCGACGCCGCTCCAGGTGGCGGACGCCAACCGGGAGCTGCCGGGCGTGCTGCGCACCGGCGCGGTCGTCACGGCCGGCGAGACCCCGGTGACGGCCGGGCCGCTCGACTCGCTGCAGAGCGTGTTCCTGCGCGCGGACGCCGCGAGCTGGGAGGGCTTCGTCGCGCGCCTGGCCGAGCCGGCCGGGGCGGGCATCCTCCGGCCCGAGAGCGCGGTGCTCGTGCCGCTCCCCGCCGTGCCGGGCAGCGACGCGGACGCGCCGGCGATCGACGCGTACGCGGCCCGGCTGCGCGTGGCGCCCGAGGCGCTGCTCGCGGCCAACGTGGCGCTGCCGGGCTTCCTGCGCGCCGGCGCGACCGTCCGCGGCGGCGCGGCAGAGGAGATCTCCCCGCCGCCGGAGGTGCCCGTCGGCCCGCACGACACGGTGCTCAGCGTGCAGCGGCGCCTCGAGGCCCTCGGCGCGGACGCGACGCTCGCGGCGCTGGTCACGGCGAACGCGGGGCGCACCGGCCTGCTCACGGCCGGCACCCGCGTGCTGCTCCCGCCCGCCCCCACCGAGCTCGTCTCGCCCTTCGGCGCGGTGCTCCCACCCGCGGGCAGCAGCGGGGAGTCCGCGATCGTGTTCCCCGTCGACGTGTGGGTCGACCTGACCCGCAACCGCGGCCTGGTGCACCCGGACTTCGCCGACACCGAGGCCATCTGGCACGCGCGCAGCGCGCTCGTGCCCCAGCTCGTCGGGAGCGCCGACGCGAAGGTCGCGCAGCGCGCGTTCGCCACCGCGTTCGAGGCCGCGTTCGCGGCGCAGCCGCTGAAGGTCGCGGTCACCGGCGAGGCGGGCGCGGGCGCGGCGAAGGGCCGGATGTGGGCGGTCAACTTCGGGGGCGGCGGCGTCAGCCGGCTCGCCGTCGACGCCGTGCAGCCCATGTTCTACGCGCTGCAGCCCCTCTCGACGACGCCGTGGGGCGGCGAGCTGTCGTTCCCGACGTACGCGAGCGGGAAGGGGCTGTGCGCCGACGTGACCAAGCGCTTCCAGGGCGTCGACGTCGACGCGTGGCTGCGCGACCTGCTCGGGGCGATCGACCTCGCGCTCACGCCGGGCTACAGCGTGCCCGCCTTCCGGGCGGGCCCCGTCTCGGCCGCGGTGGGCGCGGCGGCCCCGGAGCCGCCGCGGGACGCGGCCGCCGCCCTGCGCACGCCGGCCGCGCCGCCGCCGGTGCCCGACCCGCTCAGCGGGCCCGTGGGGCTGGAGACCGCCGCGCAGATCAGCCGGCCCGTCCTCGGCGCGCTGGCGAGCGGCACGACCGGCTGCACCGGCCCGACGGCCTCCGGCCCGCTGGACTACGAGCGGCTCGTCGCGGCCAAGGCCTCCATCGCGGGCGCCCTGCGCGAGCAGGTGACGCCGATCGTGGCCGCGCCCGGGGCCACCGGGCCGTGGCAGACGGACTGGGCGCGCGAGGCGCTCTACCAGCGGATGCTCGTGCGGCTCGGTGACGGCTACGACACCAGCGCCATCGTCGAGCTGCCGGTCGACGTGACGTCGCCGCTGGTGACGCCCCCGCCCGGCGCGACCGGCGCCGCGCCGCCACGGGTGTCGGGCAAGGTCGGGCCCGTGGCCCACCGCCTCGCCGAGGCCCCGGCCGCGGCGACCCTGGACGAGGCGGCCGGGCGGCTGGGCGTCAGCGCGCCGTACCTGGCCTCGGTGCTGGGGGACGTGCAGGGCATCCTGGAGATCGGCGCGGAGATCGCGGGGCAGCCGGTCGGCGACCACGACACGATCAACCAGGTCGCGGCGCGGGTCTCGATCCCGACCGACCCGTCGGCGCCGGGGTACTGGGAGCCGTGGACGGCGTTCGTCGCGGGCTTCGCGGGCCGGCCGGTGCTGGTGCCCGGCGCGGGCCTGCCGCTGTCGGCGCTGACGCGCATGGTCCACGGCGGGGAGACCCTGACGACGATCGCGACGTTCTTCTCGCGGGATGCGGTCTCGGTCGGCCGGGCCAACCAGGACCGCCCCGGGCTCGTGCGACCCGGGCCCCTGACGGCGGGCGACGACTACCCCCACCCGTACGCCGTGACCGCGGCCGACACCCTCGTCACCGTCGCCGCCGGGCTCAGCACGGCCAACCCGGGCCCGCCGGCGCTGACCGTCGACGCGCTGTGCGACCTCCTCGCCGACGTGGCGCCGTTCCTCGCCGTCGACCGCACGCTGGCCATGGTCACCGTGCTCCCGGGGCTGTCGCTGTCGACGTCGAAGGTCAGCCTCGGGCGGGTCGGGTCGCGCGACGGGGTCGCGCCGCCGCTCACGTTCCTGCTGAACGTCAAGGACGAGGCCCAGAACGCCTCGCTGCTGCTCAACCTCGAGTACACGATCAACGAGCTCGAGTACGCGATCAGCGACGTGGCGGCGACGGGCGGCTACCAGGCGTCCTCGTGGCTGACGTTCGTGCTCGCGCTCGACGGCTCGGACGGCGGCGTCGACGCACGCGCGGTGACCGCGATCCCGCAGATCCAGGTGCCGATCCCGCTGCGGGCCTTCCCGCCGCCCTCGGTGCTCGCGGGCCAGAGCGGCATCCCCTCGGATCCGGGCAGCTCGGTGCCGGCGCAGGCGCGCCGGTGGGACTACCGCTTCGACGTGCAGACGCGCAAGGCCGCGCAGGACACCGACCACCTCCTGGTGCGGTTCGGCGAGCAGACCGGCGGGTTGCTCGGCGCGACGTCGCTGGCGGGGCTGCTGCGCTGGTTGGCCGCCTACGTCGACGCGGCCCCGACGCTCAGCGACGACCTCGCCCGGCTGCCGCAGCTCCGCCCGGGGGCGGTCGACCCGGTCGCGGCGCACGCCTTCCAGGCCCTGTCGTTCATCGCGGCGGGCGTGGGCCACGCGCTGTCCGCACGGTCGTTCGCCGCGCCGGCGGGGCCGACGGCGGTGCAGACCCTCGCCTACGAGATGACCGCGCTCACCGACGGCACGCAGCTGAAGACGCTGCGGCTGACGCCCGAGGCGCCCGGGCCGACGGGGGCGAGCGCCTCGTGGCCGGACGTCCTCGTCGCGAGCGCGACGGCGCCCACCGGCCAGCCCGGGCCGGACGCGGGCTTCCTGCCCATGGAGGGCACGGCGGGCCGGTACCGGTACCCGGGTGGCATCGTGGCCGCCGACGCGCAGACCTATCGCTTCCGCTTCGACGAGCGCGACGTCATCCGCAACCGCAACGCCCGCGGCTCGATCGCGGTCACGCGCAACGACCGGCTGGTCGCGGCCGGGCCGCTCGGGCCGACCGGCGCCCCGGGCCCAGTGCCCACGAGCGAGGGCTTCATCTACCGCACCCCGTTCGTCGGCTTCCAGGAGCCGCTCGTCCCGCTGCTGGAGGCCGACGCCACGATCGACGTCGCCGCCCTCGGCGTCGGACCGGTGCCGCGTCCGCTCCGGGACCACGTGCTCGCGCTGCTCGCCGCCGCCACCGACGTGGCGCCCGGCTCCGCCGCCGCGCCGGCCGACATCGAGCTGGCCGTGGCCTACGGCTCCCTGGTCGGGGACATGCTGATCCGGACGCCGGTGCTGCTGGTGCCGGCGCGCACGCTCACCGGGGCCGAGGTGGGGGCGTTCGCCTCCGAGCTGACCACGAGCCTGACCGGCTGGCACCGCGCGAGTCAGATCGCCTCCGACGCCGGCCTGCTCGCGTTCGAGCTCACCGTCTTCGCGACCGACCAGGGATCGGACGCCGCGCGCCGGCCGATCCTGCGCTTCACCGACCTGCGCCTCTCCCTGGCCGACATCGCGTGGCCCCCCGACACGAAGGACGAACGATGACGCCGGACGAGGGCCCCATCGGGCCGACGGACGACCCCAGCCTCGGCTGGAACTACATGGTCCTGAACAGCCTGACCGGCCCCACGGGCCAGCCGGGCCGGGACGGGGCGCAGGGGCCGACGGGGAACCCGGGCAAGGATGGAGCCCAGGGGCCGACGGGCAACCCGGGCAAGGACGGAGCGCAGGGGCCCACGGGGACCCCGGGTCATGACGGCTCGCCGGGCAAGGATGGCGCGACGGGGCAGCCGGGCAAGGATGGAGCCCAGGGTCCGACGGGCGACCCGGGCAAGGACGGCGCGCAGGGTCCGACGGGCAACCCGGGCAAGGATGGGGCGCAGGGCCCGACCGGGACCCCGGGGCACGATGGCTCGCCGGGCAAGGATGGCGCGACGGGGCAGCCGGGCAAGGACGGGGCGCAGGGGCCGACGGGCAACCCGGGCAAGGACGGCGCGCAAGGGCCCACCGGCAACCCGGGCCACGACGGTGCACAGGGACCGACCGGGAATCCGGGCAGGGATGGGGCGCAGGGGCCGACGGGCAATCCGGGCCGCGATGGCGCCCAGGGGCCGACGGGCAACCCGGGCCGCGATGGCGCCCAGGGGCCGACGGGCAATCCGGGCCGCGATGGCGCCCAGGGGCCGACGGGCAATCCGGGCCGCGATGGCGCCCAGGGGCCGACCGGCAACCCGGGCAGGGACGGCGCACAAGGGCCGGTCGGGCCGACGGGGCCGGTCGACATCAAGGAGATCATGTGGCGGCTCTCCGAGATGGTGCGGGGCGGGGTCAACGGGCCGGCGCGCGACCTCATCTGGGCGCTGAGCGTCGCCATCACCAACCGTGGGCCGAGCGGACCGACCGGCCCGTTCAAGGGCGGTCCCGGAGGAGAGGCCGAGTGACCTCCCTCGTCCGTCTGGGCACCAGCGCGCTCTACCTCCCGGACTCGGGGGAGGCCTTCGCGTTCCTGCTGTGGACGCCGCCCACCCCGCCGCTCGACGCGATCCCCCTGGAGGACACGTGGGGCGCCGACGCACCGGCGGCCCGCATCGGCTGCCACGTGTTCCTCGACGCCCGGCCGGCGGCCGGGGCGGCCCCGGCGCTGGAGGCCGAGCTGCGGGGCGCGCTGCCGCCCGACCCGGTGACGACGGGGTTCGCCTGGGCCCGCACCGCGCCGGCGTTCGCGTGCCTCGCCGCGGCGGCGGTGACGTTCGCGGACGGGGACGCGGTGCTCGCAGCCGACGTGCCGATCCCCGTGCCGGACCCGATGCCGGGGCTGACGCTCGCACGGGACCTGCGCGTCCGGGCGACGGCCGGCCTGGCCGGCTGGTGGGTGTTCGACGCGCGCTCCTCCCCGGGGCCGGCGATCTCGGTGCCGCTGCTCGGCCCGGCGGCGGGCGACGTGCGGTTCGAGGCGCTGCTCGCCTCGCCCGTGGCGGACGACACGACGGTCAAGGCGCTGGCCGAGGTGCGCGCCGATCCGCTGCGGCCGTACGACCCGGACCGCACCGCGATCATCCCGCTCGGCCCCGAGTACCGGGTCAGCGAGGGCCCCGCGGGCGTGTTCCGGCTGGCGCCCGCGACCGCGTGAACGAGGCCGGCCAGACGGTCTGCCTGTGCATGATCGTCAAGGACGAGGCGCCGGTCATCGCCCGCTGCCTGGCGTCGGTGCGGCCGTTCGTCGACGCGTGGGCCATCGTCGACACCGGCTCCACCGACGAGACGCGGTCGATCGTCCGGGAATGCCTGGCGGACCTGCCGGGGGAGCTGATCGACCGGCCGTGGGTCGACTTCGCGCACAACCGGACCGAGGCGCTCGCGCTCGCGCGCGGCCGGGCCGACTACGTCCTGGTCATCGACGCCGACGAGGCGCTGGAGGCCGACGCCGGGTTCCGCCTGCCCCGCTTGGAGGCGGACGCGTACGACCTCGAGGTCTCCTACGACGGGCTCGTCTACCAGCGCCGGCAGCTCCTGCGCGACGTCCTCCCGTGGGCGTTCCGCGGCGTGCTCCACGAGTACGTGCACAGCGACGCGGCGCGGACGGTCGGCCGGCTCGAGGGGCTGCGCACGATCGTCCGGCACGACGGCGCCCGCTCCCGCGATCCGCTCACGTACCGGCGGGACGCGCTCGCCCTCGAGCAGGGCCTGCTCGACGAGCCCGACAACGCCCGCTACGCGTTCTACCTGGGCCAGAGCTACCGCGACGCCGGCGAGCTGGAGGCGGCCATCCGCGCCTACCGCCGGCGGCTGGAGATGGGCGGCTGGCCCGACGAGATCTGGTATTCGGCCTACCAGATCGCCCTGCTGCGGGAGCGGCTGGAGCACCCGTGGCCGGAGGTGTTGGAGGCGTTCCTCGCCGCGTTCGCGACGGGCCCCGACCGGGCCGAGCCGCTGTTTCGCATCGGGCTGCACTACCAGCGCACGGGCGAGCACCACCTCGCCCACCTGTTCTTCTCCCGGGCCATGGCCGTCCCGCCGCCCGGTCCCGACCGGCTCTTCGTCGAGCGCTCGCTGTCCGCGTACGTCCTGCCGGTCGAGCACGCCGTCGCGGCGCACTACGCCGGTGCGCTCGTGGAGGCCGTCGAGACGAACACCGCGCTGCTGCGGGGCGGCCACGTGCCGCCGGAGATGGTCTCCCAGATCGTCCGCAACCGCCGCTTCAGCCTCGACCTGCTGCATCCCGCCGACCCCGGCCCGCCGCCGCGACTGCACGTCGCGGTCCTCGCCGGGGACCCCGCCGGCAGCGGCCTGGAGCTCGCCGTCGACAGCGCGCTGCGGCAGGAGGACGCGAGCGGGGACGTCGTCGTGCTCGGGGACGCGGCGCTCGCCGCGCGGCTGCCCGAGGACCCGCGGCTGTGCGTCCTGCCCGGGACGGACCTGGCCGCGTTCGCGCGCTCGTGCGGGCCGGACGACGTGATCGTCCCGCTGCCGGCCGGCAGCTCGCTGGCCTCCCGGCACACGCTCGCGGCGGTGGCCGGCGCCTTCGCCGACCGCGGCTGCCGCCTGCTGCACGGCGCGCACCGCTCGCTGCACGGCCGCGGCGACCCGGTCGACCCGCCCGCCACCGCGGCCGCCTTCGCCGCTACCGCCGCGCGGCTCGACGGGGACACGGCGCTCTGCCTCCGCGCCGGGCTGCTCGCGGACACGGGGGCCGGGGACGCCGCGACGCTGTGGGCGGCGGCGGGGTTCGCCGGCACGCGCTCCCTCGACGGGGATCTGACCGTGGCCGTCGCGCCGCCGCCCGCGCGGCGGCCGATCCCCGCGGCCACGGACGCCACGGCGCCGAGCGTCAGCTGCCTGATGATCACCCGCGACCGGCTCCCGCTTGCGCGCCTGGCGATCCGCTGCTTCGCCGACCAGACGCATCCGCGGCGGGAGCTGGTGATCGTCTCGGAGGGCGACCGCTGGTACCGGCGCGCGCTCCAGCGCTGCCTCGACGAGCTCGAGGTCGAGCACGCCCGGATCGTGCCCGCCGATCCGAGCGAGACGCTCGGCGGGCTGCGCAACCTCTCGATGGACGCGGCCGGCGGGGACATCGTCTGCCAGTGGGACGACGATGACCTCAGCCACCCCGACCGGCTGGAGACGCAGCTCGGCGGGATGCTGCGCGAGGAGGCCCGGTGCTGCTTCCTGACCGACCACATCCAGTACCTCGAGCGTGAGCGGCGCGCGTTCTGGATCGACTGGACGATGGGCGGCCGCCTCACCGACGAGCAGCAGCTCTTCCCGGGCACGGTCATGCTCTACAAGGACCCGGCGTTCCGCTATCCCGACAGCGGCCCGCTCGCCCGGCGCGGGGAGGACTCCGTGCTGGTGCGCCACCTGTTCGAGACGCAGCGGGTGGCCCGCCTGCCCGGCATGGGGCACCTGTACCTGTACCGGTACCACGGCGCGAACACGTTCGACGAGGCGCACCACCGGCGCATCAGCAGCTGCTGCGCGCCGGTGGAGGCGATCGCGCCGCTGGCGGAGCGCATCCGCGCGGCGCTGGCCTACTACCCGATCCCCAAGCCGGTCGTGGTGTTCGGCGCGGAGGGGCCCGCGCTCGCGGTGGCGTGACGGCCGGGGCCGCCCGGGCGTCAGTCCAGCGCGGCGAGCAGCTTCCGGGCCGAGCGCTCCCACGTGTACTCGGCGGCCAGGCGCGCGCCCGGGGACGCCTTCTCCGAGCGGCCGTCCACGATGCGGCGGACGATCTCGACCGCGGCGTCCTCGTCGGGATCCCACCACGACAGGCCGCGGAAGAAGAGCTCGTCTTCGGCGCCCATCCGTCCCTCGCTGCGGAACGGCGCGGGCCAGGTCGGCACGAACTCGACCTCGTCGTCGCGCAGGTACTCCACGTACGCGGTGTGGCGCGGGGCGACGAGGCTGAGGCCGGCGACCGCCGCCTCCATCATCGGCTGGTCCCAGCCCTCGCCGTGGGAGAGCGAGACGTAGTGGGTGGCCGCCGCGTAGAGCGCGCGCATCTGCTCCTCCGACAGCACGGCGGGCAGCACGACGACCGGCGCGGCGTCGTGCATCGAGCGGCCCAGCGTCCGCTGCATCGTCTGCACGTCGGCGGCGAACTGGTCGAACGCCGCGGGGTGGAAGAGCGACGGCTTCAGCACGAGCACGGCGTCGTCGTCGGGCCGGGTCGCACGGATCCACACGCGCAGCAGCGCGAGCACGTTCTTGCGCGGGCGCGGCTCGGCGACGTTGAGGAAGCGCACGGCGCACGCGTCGATCCCGCGGCCGTCCGCGGTGGTCAGCGCGAGGGGCTCGGCCGGCCGGGCGAAGTGCGCGGCGTCGACGGCGAGCGGCGCGATCCGCAGGTGGGGCTCCGGCACCCCGCTCGCGGTCCAGGCGTCGCGGCAGGCCGTGGTGGGGAGCACGACGCGGTCCTGCTCGAGCGCGCGCCGCACCCAGTCCGGCGGGATCCCGTTGGCCTCGAACATCGTGTAGTTCACGTTGCGCCGGCCGGGCAGCGGCTGGGCGTGGTGGGGCATCGTGAAGTGCAGCACCGTCTCCGCCTCGACCGTCGCGCCGAGGCCCTCGGTCCACGCCGGTCGCTGGTCCGGCGGCAGCTCCGGGGACCAGCCCTCGAGCTGCGTGAACCCCAGGTCGACGCCGAGGGCGAGGAACTGCTCCACGAACGCCCGGGTGTGCCGGTCGTAGCCGCTGGTGCCACGGGCCGGGCCGACGACGTGGAGGCGGTCGATCATGCTCCCGTCGAACCTAGTGCGGCGGCCCGCGGCGGTCAAACACGGCGCCGTACCGGGACGTCATCCTGATCGTGCCCACCCCTCGGGCACAATCCGGATGACGTCCCCGCGGCGACCCCGCGGATACAGTGCGCCTGTGCCCGCTCGCCCCGCTCACGCCACCCGCCGGGCACTGGTCGACGAGGGGGTGCGGGCCCTGCTGGAGCTGACGCCCGCGGCGCTGCTGTCCGCCGTCGGCGTGAAGGAGATCGCGCGGCGGGCGGGGGTCGGGGCGCCGACGCTCTACCACCACTTCGGATCGCTGGAGGAGTACGCCGAGGCGGTCGTGGCCCACGTCTTCGACCCCGGGGAGTTCGGGGTCGGGGCGGTCACCGACCAGGTCGACCGGGTGCGCGAGGCGGCGCTGCCGGTCGAGGTCGGCCGGGCGATGCACCGGGCGGAGTTCGCCCGCGTCCGGGACGATCCCGAACTGCGGGTGCGCCTGGGGCTGTGGGCCCTCGGGGGCGGCGACATGGACGTGGCCTACGGCGACATGCTCCGGGTCGTGGACGCGCGGATCGCCGCCTACGCGCTGGCGCTGTTCGAGGACTGGGGTCGCGAGGTGAGCCCGCCGTTCGACGCCCAGGCGTTCGTCACCGCGCACTCGGCGCTGCTCAGCGGCTCGGTGGTGCGGCACCTCGTCGACCCGGACGGGCTGGACGTCGAGCGGTTCGCGCGGACCGCGCAGGCGCTCACGATGGTGATGATGCGGGTGCAGGGCGACCGGCGGACGCTGGACGACCGGCTGACCGAGATCAACTACTACCCGCTGCACAGCGCCAAGGGCGTCGCGCTGACCGACCGCCGGCTGCGGACCCGGGGACGGGTGCTCCACGCGGCCGCCGAGCTGCTCGGCCGTGACGGCTCCGACGGCACCACGATCGCGGGCATCGCCCAGGAGGCGGGCGTCAG
>Ga0164241_10003943_pt1 | contig 14652 bp, 14 predicted proteins | sample OricomyardsoilBY_FD_108780 | JGI IMG/M metagenome (GOLD analysis project Ga0164241, IMG submission 108780) | Backyard soil microbial communities from Emeryville, California, USA - Original compost - Back yard soil (BY) | ecosystem: Environmental > Terrestrial > Soil > Unclassified | place: USA...
CCGGTGCCGTTGATGTTGATGCCGACGACCGAGGCCCAGAAGGAGCGCTGGTCGAACGGCAGCAGGTAGCCGGTGAAGGCCATCGTCATCGTCAGGATCAGCAGCACGACGCCGATCACCCAGTTCAGCTCGCGCGGGTACTTGTAAGCGCCGAAGAAGAAGGTGCGGCCCATGTGGAGGAAGATCAGGATCACCATCAGGCTCGATCCCCACTTGTGCATCCCGTGCACCAGGGCGCCGAGCGGGACCTCGTTGTTGATGTGGGCGATCGAGGCGTAGGCCTGGGTCGTCGACGGCGTGTAGAACATCGCCAGGAAGACGCCGGTGACGGCCTGGACGATGAAGGCGAAGAGGGTGGCCGAGCCGAGCGTGTAGAACCAGTTGGTCCCCTTCGGCACCTTGCGGTAGAGCATCCCGGTGAGGAAGCCGCTGGCGCCGGTGCGCTGGTCGACCCAGGCGAGGACGTCGGCGGGGGCGTCTTTGGCCTGGTCGGTGAGGCGCTCGACGTGCGTCGGCCGCTCCGGCGGCGAGCTCTTGAGGTCGGCCGGGGCCTGCCCCTTGGCGACCGCGCCCGCGCCCGGCTTGGCCGGTTTGCGCAGCGGCGCCGGGACGACGGCGTCGGGGATCTTCGGCAGCTTCGGCATCAGGGCGCCGGGAAGGTGGACGGACGGGGCGGGTAGAGGTATTCCCAGATGCCGCCGGTGAACTCCCCGGGGTCACGGGCACGCACCGGCTCCAGCTGCGAGGTGACGCTGTAGCGCGGGCCGACCTCGACCTGACCGTTGCGGATCCGGGTCTGGAACTGATCGAGCGGACGCACCGGCGGACCGCCGATCCGCTTGCCCTGGAAGTCGTAGACGCCGCCGTGGCAGGGGCAGATGAAGTTGCCGGCGGCCTCGACGAAGCGAACCGGGCAACCGAGGTGGACGCAGCGGTTGGAGACGGCGACGAAGGACTTGGGGTCCTCGTCGAAGGTCTTCGAGCCGCGACGGATGTAGGCGGTCGTCTTGCCGGCGTCGCCGATTCCCTCGGTTTCGGTGAAGACCACCTGGCGGTAGGTGTCCTCGACGAAGTCTCCGGTCGGCCCGACCGCCTCCCAGCGCTCCTTGCCGCGATGGAAGATCGGGGCGACGGCAAAGCCGACGGCGGGGAGGATGATCGCGGCACCGGCGACGCCGCCGAGGCCCTGGGCCGCGATCGTGAAGGCGCGACGGCGGGTCATCGACTCGCCCTCGAAGTAGCCGGGAGGGTCGGGTTTATCCCGCTGCTGCCTGGAGGCCTCTTCGGCCCCGTTCATCTTGTCCGCGTCGTCAGCCACGTTGCTTCGAGGATCGACTTCGCAGTCTATTGCGTTGGCCGCATCGCGGGCGCCGCGTCGTCGGCGATCTCACGGGCCGCCGCATCCCACAGGCCCGGGATCGGCTCGGGATCGCCCTCTGCGTGAAGCTGAGCGCAGCGGCTGATCAGGTCGCTGAGGATGCCGACGGCGCGTTGATCGCCGAGGGCCGCGAGACGATCGAGGCCGAGCGCATATAGATAGTCGCCGCCGAGCAGGGCGAGGTCGGGGTCATGTTCGGCGAGCAGGCGCGGCTCGCCGTAGTGGAGGAGGTAGCCCTCGTAGACGGCCTCGACCACCTGGGCGTACTCGCCGGGATTCGCCGCGGCGGCGGGGCCGGCGGCGGCGAGCAGCCCGAGCGCCGGCGGCGCGGCGGGCTCGACCACGTGCGGGGAGATCGGCGTGTCCTGGGCGCGCAGGGCGGCGGCGAGATCGAGCAGGGCGGCGGCGGGCTCGCTCACCCGAGAACCTCGCGGAGTGCCTCGGCGGCGGCTTCGAGGGTACGGTCGACCGTCTCCTCGTCGTGGGCGAGGGAGACGAACCAGGCCTCGAACTGGGACGGCGGCGGGTAGACGCCGCGGTCGAGCAGGGCGCGGCAGAAGCGCGCGTGGGCCGCGAGGTCGCAGGCGCGGGCGCCGTCGAAGTCCCGCACTGGCTCGGGGCTGAAGAAGAGCGTGGTCAGGCCGGGGGCCGAGGCGACCTGCAGCGGGCGCTCGGCGGCGAGCGCGGCAAAGCCGGCGGCGAGGCGGTCGGTGAGGGCGCCGAGGCGCTCGTAGGCGGCGGCGTCGAGCTGGGCCAGGGTCGCCAGCCCGGCGGCCGTGGCCAGAGGATTGCCGGAGAGCGTGCCCGCCTGGTAGACGTCGCCGGCGGGGGCGAGCCGCTCCATCGTCTCGCGCGGGCCGGCGAGGGCCGCCGCCGGCAGGCCGCCGCCGATCACCTTGCCGAGCACGGTCAGGTCAGGCTCGACGCCGTAGAGCTCCTGGGCGCCGCCGCGGGCGACCCGGAAGCCGGTGATCACCTCGTCGAAGACGAGCAGGGCGCCGGCCTCGCGGGTGGCGGCGCGAAGGAAGTCGAGGAAGCCCTCCACGGGAGGGACGACGCCCATGTTGGCGGCGATCGGCTCGACCAGCAGGGCCGCAACCGGGTGCTCCTCGAGCGCCCGCGCGAGCGCCTCGCGATCGTTCCAGGGAACGACCACGGTCGCCGCTGCCTGGGCCGCGGTGACGCCGGGGCTGGCCGGGACCGCGAGCGTGGCGAGGCCGGAGCCGGCAGCGGCGAGCAGGCCGTCGGAGTGCCCGTGGTAGGCGCCGGCGAACTTGACCACGACCTCGCGGCCGCTGACGGCGCGGGCCAGGCGCACGGCGCTCATCGCCGCCTCGGTGCCGGAGCTGGTCATCCGCACCATCTCCGCCGCCGGGACGCGGGCGATTATCTCCTCGGCCAGCTCGACCTCGGTCGCGGTCGCGGCGCCGTAGCTGGTGCCGCGCTTGGCGGCCTCGATCACGGCCGCTACCACCGCCGGCTCGGCGTGGCCGAGGATCAGCGGCCCCCAGGAGCCGACCCAGTCGAGGTAGCGGTTGCCGTCGACGTCGATCAGCTCACAGCCCTCGCCGCGGTCGATGAAGATCGGCTCGCGGCCGATCTGGCGCATCGCCCGCACGGGCGAGTTGACAGCGCCGGGCAGAACGCGGAGCGCGCGCTCGTACAGCCCCTCCGAACTAGGAATGCTCGGCCTCCCAGGCGGCGTAGTCGTCGGTGAAGTAGTGGAGGCGAATCTTCTTGTACTCGGTCGAAGAGTAGAGGGTGGCACGGCCGTCGGGGCCGATCCCGCAGTCCTCGGCGATCGAGTCGAGGACTGCGTCGCACTCCTCCTTGGAGCGGCCGTGGGCCATCGTGAAGACGCTGTAGGGCCAGTCCTCGTAGGTCGGCCGCTGGTAGCAGTGGGAGACGCCGCGGAACGAAGCCATGCGGGCGCCGACCTCCATGATCTGCGCCTCCGGCACCTTCCAGACGCCCATGCCGTTGGCCGAGAAGCCGGCGCGGCGGTGGTAGAGGATCGCCGCGACCCGGCGCAGGATCTTGCGGTCGACCAGGCTGCGCAGGCGCTCGAGCAGAGCCTCGGTCTCGATGCCGAGCTCGGCGGCGGCCTCGTCATAAGGACGCTCGACCGCGGCCATCGGCCCCTGCAGGGCCTTGATCAGGGCGACGTCGTCTCCGTCGTAGGGCTGCGCCTCCAGCTCGCGCGGGGGGGCAGCCTCGACCGCGGCGGCGGCGAGCGCGGCGGTGCCCTTCTCCATCTCCAGGTTCATGTTGATCTTGAACAGGGTCAGGGTCGGCAGTTCCCGCATCGACTCGGCGCCGGTCTCCCGCATCAGCGCCTCGATCGTGCCGGCGAGGCCGAGCTCGGAGTCGGGCGGGGTGGCGATCGTGAACCAGAGGTTGAAGTCGTGGGTGCGCAGGTAGTTGTGGGAGACGCCCGGGTGCGAGTTGACGATCTGGGCGGCGCGCTGGGGGTGCTCGCCGTCGACTTTGGCCGCCACCAACATCGAGTCGTAGCCGAGGGCGCGGGTATCGAAGATCGGCGTGATCTCGCGGATGATGCGACCGTCGAGCAGGCGCTGGGTGCGGGCGAGGACGTCGTCGAGCTCCAGCTCGGCCTCGGCGGCGACGAGCGCGAACGGCTCGGGGTCGATCGGGAAGCTCGACTGCAGCAGGTTCATCAGCCGCTTGTCGGTCTCGTCGAGCGGGATCGCTGAGCCGTCCTTGCGCGAGCGCGCCTTCGACTGGGGCAACTTCACCGAAGCCACGGAGCGGCCTCCTTTGCGTAGTAGGTGACGATCGCGTCGGCGCCGGCGCGGCGGATCGAGGTCAGGGTCTCCAGCACCGCCGCGCGCTCGTCGATCCAGCCGTTGGCGGCGGCAGCCTTCAGCATCGAGTACTCGCCGGAGACGTGGTAGGCGGCGACCGGGGCGGCAGTCGCGTCCTTGATTCGCCGCACCACGTCCAGGTAGGCGGTGGCCGGCTTCACCATCAGCATGTCGGCGCCCTCGTCGAGGTCGAGCTCGGCCTCGCGCACCGCCTCGGCGGCGTTGGCCGGATCCATCTGGTAGCCGCGGCGGTCGCCGAACTCGGGGGTCGAGCCGGCGGCAGCGCGGAAGGGGCCGTAGAAGGCGGAGGCGTACTTGGCGCTGTAGGCGACGATCGGCGTGCCGGAGTGGCCCTCCTCGTCGAGCTGGAAACGGATCGAGCCGACCCGCCCGTCCATCATGTCGCTGGGCGCGACCGCGTCGGCGCCGGCCTCGGCGTGGGAGATCGCGACTTTCGCCAGCAGCTCGACGGTGATGTCGTTGTCGACCTCGCCCTCGCGGAGGAAGCCGCAATGGCCGTGCGAGGTGTACTCGCAGAGGCAGACGTCGGTGATCACCGCCAGGTCGGGGTGAGCCTCCTTCAGGGCCCGGACCGCCATCTGCACGACGCCCTCGTCGTCATAGGCCCCGGAGCCGGACTCGTCCTTGGCGGCCGGCACCCCGAAGAGCAGGATTGCGCCGACGCCGGCGGCGGCAATCTCTCCCGCCTCCTCGACCAGGCCGGAAATCGAGAAGCGCTCGATCCCGGGCATCGACTCGACCCCTTCGCGGATGTCCTCGCCGGCGACGACGAAGGCGGGCTGGATCAGGTGACCGGGGGAGAGCTCGGTCTCGCGGACGAGGCCGCGCAGGGTGTCCGTCCGGCGCAGGCGGCGGAGGCGGGTGCTTGGGAAAGGCATCGGAGGCGAGTTTAGGGAAGGGCAAGTAGCGTTTCGCCGGTGCAGGCACGGGGGCTCGTCAAGAAGTACGGGGACCGGGAAGCGCTTCGAGGTGTCGACCTTGCGGCCGAAGCCGGGGAGCTGGTGGCGATCATCGGCCCCAACGGAGCCGGCAAGACGACGCTGCTGTCGATCCTCGCCGGGATCGTCAAGCCCGACGGCGGCGAGCTGGGGGTCGGGGACGGGGCGGTCGGCTGGGTGCCGCAGCAGGCGGCGCTCTACCGCCGCCTGACCGTGGAGGAGAACCTGCTGCTGTTCGCGCGGCTGGAGGGGCATGCGGACCCCCGCGCCGCGACCGAGGAGATGCTGGAGCTGTGCCGGCTCGGCGAGCGCCGCGGGGAGATCGTCGCCCGCCTCTCCGGCGGCAACCAGCAGCGGATCAACATCGCGATCGGCCTGCTCTCGCGCCCGACCGTGCTGCTGCTGGACGAGCCCAGCGTCGGCCTCGACCCGCGCCAGCGGGCGCGGCTGTGGGAGTTCGTCTCCGGCCTCGCCGCGCGCGGGACCGCGGTCGTCTTCTCCACCCACGACATCCAGGAGGCCGAGCGCTACGGGCGGCGCCTGCTCGTCCTCGCCGACGGCGAGTCGCTCTTCGACGGGCCGGCCGAGGAGCTGCGGGAGGCGGTCCGCAGCGAGGCGCCGGAGTCGGCCGACCGCGACTTCGAGACCGCCTTCGTCGCCTACCTCCAGCACCGGGGGCACTGACCGGTGCGCTGGCTGCTTCTCAAGGACCTGCAGATCCTGCGGCGCTCGCCGCTGCAGGCGGTGCTGCTGGTCGTCTACCCGGTGCTGATCGCGGTGCTGGTCGGGTTCGCGATCTCGCGCGGGCCGGAGAAGCCACGGGTGGCCTTCCTCAACGAGGTCCCCGCCGACACCCGGATTAGCGTCGGCGGTCAGCAGCTGCCCGCGGCCGGAGTCAACGAGCGGATCTGCTCCCGGGTCGAGTGCGTGCAGGTGGAGGACCGGGACGAGGCGACCGCCAAGGTCGAATCGGGCGAGGTGCTGGCGGCGGTGATCCTGCCCGCCGACCTGGTCGACCAGATCAACTCGCTCTCCACCCTGACCCCGGGCACGCCCAAGGTCGAGGTCCTGGTCAACCAGGAGGATCCGGTCAAGGCGCAGCTGGTCGACGAACGCATCTCCACCCTGCTGGCCCAGGCGAACCTGGCGATCGCCCGCCGGATCGCGACCGAAGGGGGCAACTACCTCGACCTCCTGATCGACGGCGGCAAGTTCACCGTGGCCGGTCAGACGTTCCCGATCCTCGGCCTGCGCGCCAGCGCCCAGATCCTCGAAGCGCTGGAACCGGCGCTGCCGGCCGGGCCGCTGCGGGACTCGCTGCGGCAGGTCGGGAGCTTCGCCGCTCAGGCCCGCGACAACCTCGACATCGCGGGCCCGCTGATCGAGCGCCTGGCGCAGCCGATCGAGATCGAGAAGGAGGTCGTCAACGGCTCCTCGCCGCCGCTGGAAATCTTTGCGATCGCGGTCGCGGCGACGCTGACCCTGGCCTTCGTCACCGTCCTCCTGGTGGCCGGCTCGCTGGCCTTGGAGCGGGAGGAGAACGCCTTCCCGCGGCTGACCCGGGGATTGATCTCGCCGGTCGCACTGCTGGCGGAGAAGGTCCTGCTGGGGATGGCCGTCGGCCTGGCGGTGACCCTGCTGCTGCTCGCCGGGATGCAGCTGTTCGTGCCGCTCGAGTGGGGCCGGATCGGCCTCTGGCTGCTGGCGATCCTCGCCGGAGGCGGAGCCCTGGCCGCCGCCGGAGCGGCGCTCGGGGCGGCGGCGCGGGAGGTCCGGGCGGTCTCCCTGCTCGCCTTCATGGTCACCCTGCCGATCGCCTTCCTCTCGCTGATCCCCTCCGGCGCCGTCGGCAGCGGAGTCTTCGACCTGGTCGAGATCGTCACCGCCGTCTTCCCCTTCAAGCCGGCGCTGCAGGCGATGGCCGCGGCGCTCGATTCGGCAGGCCCCGGGATCGGCGGGCCGCTCGCCCACCTGGCGATCCTGATCGCGGCCTACGGCCTGATCGCGCGCCTCGCCCTGCGTCGCTTCGCGGCGGTCTGAGCGGGCCGTCGCGCGGCTGAAGAGTTGTGGTGGCCATAGGCCCAGTAACTCTTCGGGCTTGCGGGTAGGGTCGGGCGATGCGCGTCCTCTTCATCGGCGACGTCGTCGGCAGCCCCGGCCGCCGCGGGCTGCGCGAGACGATGCCGTCGCTGCGCGAGCAGCACGCCCCGGACCTGATCGTCGTCAACGGCGAGAACACCGCCGGCGGCGTCGGCATCACCGAGCGCACCGCCAACGACCTCTTCGGCGTCGGCACCGGCGTCATCACCACCGGCAACCACGTCTACCGCCACCGCGAGGCCTACGACTTCCTCGAACGCGAGCGGCTCGTGATCCGCCCCGCCAACTACCCGGCGGGGAACCCCGGCCGCGGCTTCACTGTGGTCGAGGCCGGCGGCATGCGGGTCGCGGTGATCAACCTCAGCGGCGCCGTCGGCCTCAACGTCGCCCGCTCCCCCTTCGACACCGTCGACGGCATCCTCGACCGGCTCGAGGCCGACGCGATCGTCGTCGACTTCCACGCCGAGGTGACCAGCGAGAAGGTCGCGATGGGCTGGCATCTCGACGGCCGGGTCGCGGCGGTCTTCGGCACCCACACCCACGTGCCGACGGCCGACGGCCGGGTGCTGCCGGGGGGCACCGCCTTCATCTGCGACGTCGGCATGACCGGCTCGCGAACCAGCGTCCTCGGCGTCAAGCCCGAGCAGGCCCTGGCCTCGCTGATCACCCAGATGCCGACCCGCTTCGAGACCGCGGAGGACGACGTCTGGGTGATGGGGGCGCTTGTCGACGTCAACGACAAAGGGCTCGCTGACTCGTTTACCCAGGTGATGGTTCCGGCAGATTCGTAGCCGGTCAGCGGGCCCGATACCCCTCTCCACTTAACTTGCTCGGGTGGGTCGTACTGCGGCCGTCCGAGGTTCGGACAACCGAGAAGTACAAGACGTTCCGAGGGGTATCGGGCCCGCTTCCAGGGACGACATCGCCACCAGGAAGAGGGGGTAGAACCAGACGATGTAGAGGTAGAACCAGTGCTGCATGGTGAGTTGGAGCGCGATTAGGAGCGCGGCGCCGAGCGCGGCCACCTGGACCAGCGACTTGCGGCGGGGACGGAACGCCAGAAGCAGGGACAGCGCGGCCGTCCCGGCCAGAATCGCTATGCGGAGGGGCTCCAGGGATGGGACCTGGCCCCAGATGCTGAAGGGGGAGTCGCGGCCGGACTGGTAGGCGATCGTGCGGTCGTAGACCGTCTGCAGGCCCGGGTCGATCGCGGGCCAGAGCATGACCGCGGCGGACACCGCGCCGAAGCCCAGGGCGAAGCAGAGGATCGGCCTCCGCCTCGATTCGTAGGTGAGCAGCATCGGCGCCAGCAGCGCCGGGGCGAACTTGGCGAAGGTTGCGAGCGCGGCCGCCGCTCCGCGGGCCGCGGGCCTGGCGAGCAGCAGCAGGATCGCGACCAGCAGCGCCGCGACCAGGGTGTCGTTGGAGTTCGACTCGAGGGCGAAGGCGGTGTAGGGATACGCGGCCCAGCCGAAGGCGAGGGTCGCGGCGAGGCGGCGGCCCGCCGGTCCCGGGCGGATGCGGATGCCGAGCAGGATCAGGAAGCCGAAGGCGAGGAGGTCGAAGCCGACCGCGGCACCGTGGGCGGCCGGCAGGTCGTCCCAGCTGCCCGACCAGGGCCAGATCAGCTCGAAAGGGACGTAGGCGTAGTAGTTGACCGGGCCGTAGGTGTCGCCCTGGGAGACGTCCTCGGGGAAGTTGTCGTAGATCGGTTCGCCGTGGGTAACGCGATCGGCGCCGACGACGCTGGCGTAGCCGACGTCGATCGCGCCCGAGTCGGCGAGGTTGAGCCCGACCCGGAAGCCCATCAGGAAGAGCGCGGCGACCAGCATCCAGGCGACGGGCCAGACCGGGCGCAGGCCCGCGCCGCGGCCGCGGAAGCCGATCCACAGCGCCCGGCCGAGGAGGTAGAGCAGGACCGGATATTGAAGCGGCACCGAGATGCCGATCTCCGCCCGGTTGAAGAAGAAATGGGAGACGCCGAAGCCGAGCAGGACGAGCAGGTCGAGGTTGGCGACCCGCCAGAGCCGGCGCCAGTCGACCAGGCCGAGCAGGAAGAGGGCGCAGAGGGGCAGGAAGACGTAGGGCGCGTTGAGCTTGTGGCCGAAGGAGCCGGAGTAGCCGCGCGCCATCTTCCAGGCCACCTGGTACCCCGTCCACGACTCCTCCACCTCACCGCTGTCGCGGCCGACGATCGCCAGCGCCACCTGCTCGCCGGCGACGAAGTAAGCGACCTCCCAGTTGCCGTCCTCCAGGTTCGCCACCGGCGCCAGCGGCCCGTTCTCGGCCCGCTGGTCGACCACCTTGGAGTCCCGGTTCGCCGCCCGAATCGCCTCCGCTTCAGACGCCTGCCGGGGCGCCGCCGCGGCTACGCCGGGGGCGAATGCCGCGGCGAGAAGGACGAGCAGACACGAAACGGCCCCCCGCATCACCCGCCCTTTTCCAGCCCGAAGTGCTCCCGCACCGCCGGCGCGACGTCGCGCAGCGTCCACTGGTCGCGCTCGTCCGCGGACTCGGGCCCGCAGCCGACGAAGAGCAGCGGCCCGAGCGAGTCGCCGGCGAGCAGGGAGCCGTGGCTGCCGCCGCCGGCGTGGGTGACGCCGCCCCAGTCGACCGCCTCGAACCCGTCGGCGAGCGAGACGATGAAGTCGCCGGCATGGGGCGCGCTGAGCGCCGACCAGACCCGGGCCAGCGGATCCGGGTACTCCTCGCTGCGCAGCCGCCCATCCTCGATCCTCGCCGCCAGCACCCCTGCCTCGCCGTCGAGCTCCCAGCGCCCGCCGCGGAGGTCGGCGACCTCGCCGCCGGGACGGAAGCGCAGCGCCTCGCCGCCGCGCTCGATCGTGGCCCAGGCGCCCTGCGGCGGCGGCCCGGGATCCTCGCGGCACAGCGGCAGCCCGTCCTCGCCCTGCAGCCAGCAGACCAGGTCGACCCCCTCGATCACCGTCAGCCGCGCCGCCACGGCGGCCGGCTCCGCGCGCTCGTCCTCGCCCGGCAGCAGGTAGACGTGAGCGGCGCGCCCGGTCGGGCTGACCGCGAGCTGGGACAGCTCGGGGCGGTCGTCGGAGGGCTGCAAGACCGACCACTCGTGACCCAGCAGCTCAGCCAGCGGCAGGCCGCGGCGGACCGCGGTCTGGGCGTGGTCGGCGACCAGGATCACCGCGTGCCGCTCGAGGAAGGCGTCCATCCCCCCGGCCGCATCGACCAGGGTCGCGAAGCACTCGTCGGCCTTGGCGATCGCCTCGACGCTGGCCTCGGGCCCGTGCCGGTGCGAGTAGTTGTCGGTGTCCGGCAGCGACAACAGCAGGAAGTCGAAGAGGTCCTCCTCCATCAGCTGGACCGAGCAGCAGGCGGCGTAGCCGTCGCGGTTGCCCGGGATCGAGGTCGACTTGCACGGCACCTCGCGGCTGGCGTAGAGGTCGCCGTAGAAGAGCTCGGCCGGCCCCCAGGTGTGGTGGCGGAACTTCAGCCTGGTCGCGTCGACGGCGCGGCGCATCAGCCCATCCAGCGAGACCTGGTGGCGGTGGCGGCCACGGTAGATCAGGAACGGCGTGCAGGCGGTGCGCTCGCCGGCATCGTCGAGGCTCTCGAAGACCGTCTCCACCTCCGGGCTGAGGTGGGCGAGGTTCATGTTGTAGACGAGGTCGTAGAGCGCCCGGAAGACGCCGAAGGCCCGGGTCGCGTCGAGCGAGGAGCCGTACTCGACGTAGCGCCGCTCGAGCCGGTGGTACCAGTTCATGCCGCTGATCCAGTGGCGGTCGGCTCCGACCCCGGTGACCATCTCCGAACAGGCGACCGGGGTCACCGAGGGGAAGCTGGAGACGCAGTCCTCGATCAGGACCCCGCGCTCCAGGAGCGCGGCGAAGGTCGGCGCCCGCTCCTCGGCGACGGCGCGCAGGAGCATGTCCGTGCGCAGCGAGTCGACGTAGGTGAGGACGAGCTTCTTGGCCGCCGGCATGGCTCGAATGATGCTCGACGGCGAGAGGCGGCGTAGCCAAGCAGATCAAGGACGCAGTGAGCGAAGCGTGCTCTGCACGTGAGCGATCGAGGACGCGGAGGTGCGCCGGCTACGCCGGCTCTAGCGGAGGACGCGGAGGCCGGCGTGCTTGCGCTGGGCCCGACGGTGGCGGGAGATCCCGAGCCAGGCGAGGGCGGCGATCGCCAGCAGGATCGCGGGCGGCACCAGCAGGGCCAGGGCGACCACCACCAGGGCCGCCAGGGCGACGATGAAAGCGAGCGCGCCGCCGCCGCTGCCCTCGCGGCGGCTGGCCCCGGCGATCAGATCGCTGATCACGAGGCAGGCGAGGACGGCCCCGGCCAGCGCCAGCACGGCGCCGAGGGCGCCGTCGAGGAGGAAGCCGGCGACGAGGCCGATCACCGCGGCGAGCAGGGTCATGCGGCCGCGGGCGGAGCCGTGGGTGCCGGTGGTGCCGGCGAGCATGCCGATCGCGATGCCGATGCCTACCTCGGTGAGAAAGTCCACGTGCGAAAACCTAGCCTCCCGAGCGCCCCGGTGTCGATCCGCCACACTTCCGTGCATGAGCGAGGTCCCGCCACCGCCCCACCGACGGCGCGCCCACACCAGCACCCGCGACCTCGAGCGCTACGCCGACCTCTTCGCGGAGCGGACCACAGTCATGCGCTCCTCGGCAATGCGCGACCTGATGGCGATCACCGCGCGACCGGAAGTGATCTCCCTCGCCGGCGGCCTCCCGGACACCTCCACCTTCCCCCCCAAGAGCTTCGCCGCGCAGATGACCCGGATCGCCCAGGAGTCCGCCGCCGAGGCGCTCCAGTACGGGCCGACCGAGGGCTTCGAGGAGACCAAGGACTGCATCGTCGAGGTGATGGGCGCGGAGGGGATGCTGGTCGACCCCCACGACGTGATCGTCACCACCGGCGGCCAGCAGGCGATCGACCTGGTCTGCAAGACGCTGGTCGATCCCGGCGACGTCGTCATCTGCGAGGCCCCGACCTACCCCGGTGCAGTGCCGGTCTTCTGCAGCTACCAGGCCGACGTGGTCCAGGTCGAGTGCGACGAGGCCGGGATGCGGGTGGACCTGCTGGAGCAGCTCTTGGAGCAGCTGCGCAGGGACGGGCGCCGGCCCAAGTTCGTCTACTCGGTCCCGACCTTCCAGAACCCGGCCGGGGTGACGATGTCGCTGCAGCGGCGGCAGCGACTGGTCGAGCTGGCGCGGCTGCACGAGCTGCTCGTGGTCGAGGACAACCCCTATGGGCTGCTGCGCTACGGCGGCGAGACACTGCCGCCGCTCTACCAGCTCGACGGCGGCGACTTCGTCGTCTACATCGGCACCCTCTCGAAGATCCTCTCGCCCGGCATCCGCCTCGGCTGGGCGGTGGCGCCGCCGCCGGTGATGGAGAAGATCGTGCTCGGCAAGCAGGCGGCCGACCTCTGCACCTCGACCCTGACCCAGTACTTCGTCCGCGAGTACTTCGCCGAAGGCCGCTGGCGCCAGTACGTCGAGGACCTGGTCGAGATCTACCGCGGCCGCCGCGACTCGATGCTGGCGGCGCTGCGCGAGCACTTCCCGGCGGCGGCGACCTGGACCGAGCCGCAGGGGGGCCTCTTCATCTGGGCGACCCTGCCCGACTACATCGACACCGGCGACCTGCTGGCGAAGGCGCTGCGCGCCGACGTCGCCTTCGTCCCCGGCCAGGCCGCCTACATCGACGAGCGCGGCCGCAACTCGATGCGACTCAACTTCTCCGGCGTCAGCGACGCCGAGATCGGTGAGGGGATCCGCCGCATCGGCGCCGTCATCGCCGAGCAGGTCGAGCTCTACGAGGCGCTGACGGGAGAGCGGGCGGCGCCGGTGCGGCAGGCCGAGGCCGACGACGGAGCCGACGTGCTCCCCTTCCGCAAGACCGGCGAGGCGGGCGGGTGAAGGTCGCCGTCCTCAAGGGCGGCCGCTCGCTCGAGCGCGGGGTCTCGCTGCGCTCCGGCGCTCGGGTCGAGGACGCGCTCGAGCGACTCGGCCACGAGGTCGTCGCCCTCGACGTCGGCGGCGACCTGGTCAAGCGGCTGAGCGCCGAGCGTCCCGACGTCGCCTTCGTCGCCATGCACGGTGTCGGCGGCGAGGACGGCACCGCGCAGGAGCTGCTGGAGATCCTTGGCATCCCCTTCACCGGCCCCGGCGCCGCCGCCTGCGCCCGCTGCATGGACAAGTCCCAGGCCAAGCACGCGATCCGCGAGGCCGGGCTGCCCACGCCGGACTGGTTCGCCTTCAGCCAGACCGCCTTCCGCGAGCTCGGTGCCGCCGACGCGCTCGGCGGGCTCGAGCAACGGCTCGGCTTTCCCCTGGTGGTGAAGCCGAGCCGCGGCGGCTCCTCCCTCGGCGTCAAGTTCGCCGCCGACCCCGCGGAGGTCCCGCAGGCCCTGGTCTCCGCCTTCAGCTACGACGACCGCGTCCTGCTCGAGCGCTTCGTCAGAGGCCGCGAGCTGGCGGTCAGCGTGCTCGGCGACGAGGCGCTGCCGGTGGTGGAAGCGATCCCCGCCGCCGGCGACAGCTACGACTTCGAGGCCCGCTACGAGATCGGCCGCACCCGCTTCGTCTGCCCCGCCGAGATCGACCCCGCCGCGAGCGCCGCGGTCACCGAGGCCGCGCTCGCGACCTACCGGACCCTCGGCTGCTCCGGCTTCGCCCGCATCGACCTGATCCTCACCGCCGACGGCCCCCAGATCCTCGAGGCCAACGCCATCCCCGGCCTCACCGACACCAGCCTCCTCCCCCAAGCCGCCGAGGCCGCGGGAATGTCCTTCGAGCAGTTGGTCGAGCGCATCCTCGACCTGGCCCTGAAGCCGGCCGCCGCTTAGCTGTCCCCCTGCGCGAAGTCTTCGGGGGTGACCTCGTCGAGGAAGTCTTTGAATTTGTCGACCACCTCCTCGGTGTCCTCCACCTCGTGCTCGAACTCGATCGCCGACTCCTCGATCACGTCCTCGGCCGCGAAGATCGGGGCCGAGACGCGGACCGCCAGGGCGAGCGCGTCGGAGGGGCGGGAGTCGATCTCGACCTCGGAGCCGTTGATCGAGACCGTGATCGAGGCGTAGAAGGTGTTGTCGCGCAGCTCCGTCACCGAGACCCGCTCGCACTTGGCATCGAGCTGGTCGAGCAGGTCGGAGAGCAGGTCGTGGGTCATCGGCCGCGGCGTCGAGGCGCCCTGCAGCTTCATCAGGATCGCGGCCGCCTCCGGATGGCCGATCCAGATCGGCAGGAACCGGTTTCCGTCAACCGTCTTCAGCAACACGATCGGCTGCTTGCCGACCATGTCGAAGCTGACGCCATAGATCTGCCTCTGCTGCACGAGAGGAGCTCCCGACCGTGGTGGACGGCCAAGTATAGGTCGGGCGAGTGGGCGATCCTCGATTCGA
>Ga0164241_10003944_pt1 | contig 14650 bp, 9 predicted proteins | sample OricomyardsoilBY_FD_108780 | JGI IMG/M metagenome (GOLD analysis project Ga0164241, IMG submission 108780) | Backyard soil microbial communities from Emeryville, California, USA - Original compost - Back yard soil (BY) | ecosystem: Environmental > Terrestrial > Soil > Unclassified | place: USA...
AAGCCGCTGCTCGGCCGGGTTTGGCAGCTCTCCACGCAACAGCAGCAGGAGGGTTTCCACATAGCTGCAGCGGCCTGAAAGTTCCCCCTGGGCATAACCCCAGGTGAACCGCTCCGCCGCCAGGTAGGGATTGCCGGGGCGCGGTTCCTCATAGGTGATGCGCGTGCTCATCTGCCCCTGGTAAACAAAGTCTTTACTCATTTAGGCACCCTGAGTTCAACCACCGGGAGTAGCGGTGAGATCGCGGACCCGTTGCGCCATGGGCGGTACTTCCTCCCGGTCCAGGCGAATGTCGATCAGGGTGGGGCCGCTCTGGCGCGCGAGTGCGGCGTAATCCAGTTGGAGCAGCTCAGCGGAGTGGTGGACCACACGGCTCGCAACACCCATTGCTGCGGCCATGGCCGCATAGTCCACCTGGGTCAATTGCCAGCCCGAAGATTCCGCACCTCCCAGGCGTTGGCCGTGCATCACCATGCCGTAGGCACTATCGTTGAGAACCATGAAGATCACCGGTAGCCGGTGCTGTACGGCAACGGTGATCTCCTGGGCACTCATGAGGTAGGCGCCGTCTCCCACCAGGCAGAGAGTGGGTACCTGGGGATTGGCCATCGCCGACCCCACGGCCGCGCCTATGGACCAGGCCATAGCGCCCAAAGCCATACCGGAGCGCAGATAGCCGTGCGGGCTGCGGTTGCAGTAGTAATGCGTAACCCAGGCCCAGACGTTGCCTGCATCGATAAAAATCCGCGTGTCCGGCGGCAGCTGACGAGATAAGTGGTACATCAGTTCCTGCGGCTTTACCGGCGCGCTCTCACCCAGGCATTTTTCCGGCTGCTGGATACGGGCGTATCCACCGTGAATGTTGGTCTCGGCGCGGGTGTCACACGGCAGCCAGCGTCGGCCGCGCAGCAATTGTTCTCGCGCAAAGCCGTTCAGGGTGGCGAATATTGCCGCTATGTCGCCACCGACGTGCAGGTTGGCCATGGGGGAGCGGGCGAAGTGTTCGAGATTGCTGTCGATATGCACAAGTTTGGTGTTGAGCAGATGGGCATCCCAACCGCTGGTGGACAGTTCGTCCATGGCGGCACCCACCGCCAGCAACAGATCCACATCTTCGCGAAAGAGCGCCCGGGCGGATTCGTGACCGGCAAATCCATAAACTCCCCGGTAGAGGGGGTGCGTTTCATCCACCCAGTACTTGCCAGTCAAACCCACCACGAAAGGCGTATTGGTCAGTTCACAGAACTTCACTACGGACGCCGTTGCGGCGCCAATGCTGCCGTCGATATAAACCGCGAGACTGTCCACCCGCGCGAGCTTTTCGCACAGCCGCGCGACATTAGCGTCGTCGTTAAAGGCGAACTGGTTCAGCAGAAGATCCCCATGGCAGCGCGGGGTGGTCGCGGCCGGTGCGCGCAAGACGTCGGAGGGCACACTGATATGCACCGGACCACCAGGCTGGCGATGAGCGCTCATGGTGGCGGCAATGAGTTTGCCGTGGAGTTGCTCCGGGTGGGAAACCAAGGTGTTGAACAAGGTGCAATGTTTGAGCATGGCGACTGTGTCGATAGCGGTACAACTGCTGTCCTGCAATGCACGACGGCCGAATTTTGGCAGTGGAGTTTGGGCGGTAATCACCAGCATGGGCACATGCTCAGCCATGGCGGAACTGACACCCGTGATGAGGTTGGTGGTACCCGGTCCCGTCGTGGAGCAGACAACCCCCATTTTGCCTGTCTCCCGGTAATAGCCATCCGCCATGAAGGCCGCACCGCTTTCGTGGCGCGCGGTGATTATCCGCGGCCCACCCGCACGTTCGCTGCGGGCCAAGGCGTCGTAGAGTGGTTCTATGGCACCACCCGGCACCCCAAAAATCGTATCAATCTGCAGCTGGCGCAGGAAATCCACCAACATATCGGCGTGATTGAACGGACGTTGGAGCGGTTGCGGCAACTGCAAGGGTTTGGGCATGAATACTTCACTCTTATGCACGGATGTCGGGGCTCGACTCTTTGATTCGTGAACGTCATGTTGATTTTGACGCCACCGCCGGCGTAAGCAATCCCACCTGTGCTGTAGTCGCAGCTTGGTATAAAAGGGGGGGGCAGGAGGCGGCGGAAATTCGGTACAAGCCGAATTACAGAACGGGTTACATTCTATGCTGGCGCGTAATTCATCTCTGTGATAAAGGTCGCTTTTTGATCAATTAATGATTTTGGCGACAATGGCGAGCGAATATAAGACGAGGAAATATCAGGGTTGGAAGAGATAGGAAACCCCGAGCAACCAATGGCGTCCCTGCAACGGGAAATCGCCGGGAATAGCCCCGCTGCTGGGTTCGCGCGCGTCTTCATCCAGCAGATTTTTCACCGAGGCGCTTAAAGTCCAGCGATTCATCTGGGTTTGCAGATGGCTGTCCAGCCACCAATAATCATCAGCCGCCGGACGTGTATCACCCGCCGCACGCTCCCGGTCCGCCACCCATTTGGCACCCAGATACCAGTGCCAGGGGTCGGGGCGGTAGAAAATTCCCAGATTGCTCATTTGTCGGGGAACGGCGGAAATATCGGTTCTGCCGTCGGTTTTGCTGTCGAGATAGGAGTAATTCCAGTTGAAACTGAACTGTCGTCCGGCGCGCCAACTTATCTGCAACTCTACGCCCTGTCCTTCCTGCTTTCCCGCGTTACTGGCGACCTGAACGGCACCCACCGGCTCGAAGCGGATAATGTTATCCGTGCTGTAGCGATAAAGATTGAAGTCCAGCTGCAAGTCGCCGGAAGGAATTAAGGTGCTGGTCAAACCAAAGTCCACGGTGCGGTTTTTTTCCGGCTCCAGGTTCGGATTACCCAACGCGGTCGGATTATTCTGCGAGTACAAGTCGATAAAGGAGGGCGCGCGAAAGGCAGTGCCGCCGAACAGCTTCAGCGTCAACAGTTCTGTCGCATGCCATACCAACCCCAGGCGTGGATTGGTGGTGGATCCAAAGTCCGAATAATCATCGAAGCGCACACCAAAGGTTCCCGTCCAGTCCTCGCTGAGGTGCCATTGGTCCATAAGTGAGAAGTAATAGAGCCGGCGGGACTTGTCCGGGAGGTAGACATGCGTCGTATCGGTCACATCGGTCATGGTGCCGTCCACCAATGTGATATCCGGGGTCAGTACACCCGCGCCGAAATTTTTGGTTTCCGTTGCGTGAATGTCGCTCTTTTCCGCGCCTAAGGACCAGCGCAGCAAGTGGTCGTCGGCGGGGCTGTAAACATGTTCCAGTTGCACGCTGATGGCACGACCATCACCGCCCGGTGTGCCGCGCACACCTTCAGTGAAATCCACCAGCCGCGCCCCGGAGAACAGATTGCCATCCTCCCCCACCGGCAGGCGCGCACCTGCAGGAAACAGCGTGACGGAGACGTCGCTGACTTCCCGTCGCAGGTGCGCCGAAAGTGCCATATCGCCCGCGACCCAATTGGAAAAATCGGCCTTGAGGCTATAGGTTTCGGCGCGTTGACGCGCCACTCCCTCTGGATCCAGCGCGTTGGCAAGTCCGGCCGCCACACCGGAGCCGGCGTTCTTCCAGACATTGGCGCTTGCGCTGAGCCAATCGTATTGCCATTGGCCGCGCAGGTGATAAATCTCATATCGGTCATCAAAGGCGCCGGGTGCGCGCGACACCTGGGTGCCGTAGGCTTGGTCCAAGCGGGATTGCAGGTCGGCATTGATTATCCGGTCGGGATCACTGTTCGCGATCTGCGTCTCGCCCGCCAGCTGAAACTGGTGTTCACCTGCGTTAAAGGCATGGCTTGCTGACAGATCCCGGGTGGCGAATTCGCCGTATTTTGCGCTGATGACGGACGGGGCGTCGCCTGGGCTGTACGAGACCATATTAATGATCCCACCCACTGCATCTGCGCCGTAAATAACGGAACCAGGGCTGCGGATAACTTCAATGCGTTTGATGCCTGCCAGCGGAATGCGATGCCCCTGGAAGGATCCGCCATCGCGAATGCGACGAAAGGGTATGCCATCCAGCAGTATCAGAATCTGTTGGCCGAAAGTGCCGGAAACACCGCGAATCACCGGCTTATCGTTGGCTATACCGGTCTGGGTTTTGCTCACGTGCATCCCCACCATACTGCCCACGGCTTCAAACAAAGTGCGTGCGCCCATCGCCTGCCATTCTTCGGCACTGATGGTGGTAACGGCAACCGGAGCTTCTTCCTGCAATTGCTCAAAACCATTGGCTGCCGTGACTAAACGCACGGCTAGCAGGTCTTTCAAACTGAGATCGAACAGGGAAATCGGCGGGTTTTTGAGGGGGCGATCAGGCGTTGCGGACTGACCCCAGGCGCACGGCAGAAAAGTAAACAGGGTAAGCGAAATAAGCCGCTTCAACATTTGATGCGCCCCAAGAGATTTTTATTATGGCTTTTAATTCAGAAAATATAGCGTACTAATCAACTTTCGCCACAAACGGAATTAATGTGGGCGTTTAATTCCCGGTAGGGGCAGGGGATGTGGACGCTGCGGTAACAGCGCCCATTGAGATCAGCTGGTTCGCAGCGTGCGGCGAGGTGCGCGTGTCGGATGCCAGGTGCGGAAACTCTGGGTTGTCATGTCGCGCCAGGTTTCCGGTGGAAGGCTGGGTAGAGGCGCGGAGGATTCCGGAATAGGGTTACGCCAGACGGAAAAATCCTTCAGGTCGCGCAGTACATCAGCGGGTTGGGTTTCACTCGGGCTGAGGAAGATACCCGCCCGGTGAAAGAGCTGTCCCAGGGTAATGCTGCTGGAGTAGCGCACTATGGGCGCCGCCAGTACGAGACCGACCAGGACGGGCATGAGCCACCAGAAAAACATGGGTGACATGGTGAAGGTGACGCCGCCCCAAATCAGAGCCACACAACCTACAAATGCTGTGTGATAAAACGCCTGGCCCCAGGGGACCATGCGGCCTTCCCGCGATTGCGATTCCCATTTCACCTTGCGACCCTGCAACACATTCACCACAAAGTAGGAGTGAAACACCATCATTAGTGGCGCGATCAGTATCGCAAACAAGGTTTCCAGCAGAGCGCCGGCCAGCAGTTTTGCCGCTCCGCCAAAAGCCGCCCGCCGGTACAGCAGGGCCACCAGGATGCTCATTAACTTGGGTGCCAGCAGCAGACCCGCAGTCAGGTAAAGCATCGAGAAAATCAGCTCAGTCTTGGCAATCTGCCAATTGGGGAACAACTGATATTCGCTGCCAAAAAACACATTGCTCTGAGCGGCGCGCACCAGTGCATCCACAGTGCTCAGCCCCAGCATCAGCAGCCAGATCAATGTTGAGATATAAGCCACCGCACCAAACAAGAAATGCAGCCGGTTGACGGTGCGCAGACCGCGCGCATTCAGCAGCGCCAGGTGTTGGATATTGCCCTCCACCCAGCGACGGTCACGGGTGGCGTAATCCAGCAGATTGCTGGGCACCTCTTCATAGCTGCCCTCCAGATCGGCAAGCAGAAAAACGTCCCAGCCTGCGCGCCGCAATAAGGCTGCCTCCACAAAGTCATGGCTGAGAATATCGCCGCCAAAAGCCCCTTTTCCGGGAAGCTTGGGCAGGCCACAACACGCCAGAAAAGCTTCGATGCGGATAATGGCGTTGTGTCCCCAGTAATTCGCGCTGTCTGTCTGCCAGAAGGCCAAGCCGGTTGCCAGCATAGGGCTGTGCAGCGCGGCGGCAAATTGCAGAAAGCGTCCAAAGAACGTGGTCTGGCGCACGGGGATCGGCACCGTCTGCACCAACCCGGTACCGGGGTTGGCGTCCATGGTGGCCACCAGCTTGAGTATGCAATCCCCCGTCATAAGGCTATCGGCGTCCAACACCACCATGTAGTCATAGTGACCGCCCCAGCGCTGGCAGAAGTCGGAAATATTGCCCACCTTACGATGCTGGTTTTTCTCGCGTCGACGATAAAAAACGTGTTTTGCCAGAGGCCCCAGGCGCTGCAGCAGCAATGTCCAGGCGGCGTGTTCGGCACGGGCCAGTTCCGTATTCTGGGTATCACTCAACATGTAGAAATCGAAGTGTTGCAGTTCGCCCGTACGCTCAAGAGAGCGCAAATTGGCCTCAAACCCGGCCATGATGCGGGCTGTGTCCTCGTTGTAGACGGGCATCACCACGGCTGTACGACCGCCCGGCACAAATGCTCCTTGGGGGCGCATCAAACGGCGCAGGGTCAGTGGGTCGAGACGCAGCAGCTGCAGAGTAAAGCCGATCACCGCATTCCAAAAAGCGATGACGATCCAGGCGAAGGTGATGGAAAACAACACCAGCAGGGCCATTTCCAACAAGGTGGTGCCATTGGGGCGCAATATGTCGAACATCAGCCAAATGCCGATCAACGTGGTCCCTCCAGCGAGGGTGGAGAACAGCAGTTGGCGCAACAGTTTGCCGCGCACGTTCAGTTGCAGGCGATTACTCACTTGCGGGCCTGAATGTGGGGACAGGCTTTTACTATCGAATGGCTTCCGGAGACCAGACATAACTCCAAACCTCACTTAAACGTTGGTCGCGCAATGACAGCGACAGGCGCATGTCCACCGGGGCATTACCATCGGGACTGAGTTTAAAAAACACGCGCCAGGTGGCGCTGCGGGGCAGACGGGTCACGGTAACATCCGAAACGCTGCCGCCCGATAGCTGTAATTCGGGGGTTACTGGCAATTCCGCCGGCAGGCTGTCCAGTGGGCCACCCTGAAAATCCACAACAAACTGCCGTTTGCTACGTGGGGGTGCATCTTTCTTCTGGCCGGGCAGGGCGGCCCAGCCGATACGAGTGGCCAGCACCTGGGCGAGATTCTGCAGGTGCACGCGTTCATCAAAAGTTTGCATGCGATAGCGGAAGCTCAGGGCCTGATTGGCCTTTACCGGCTCGGCAGGTACCCAATAGGTCACAATGTTGTCATTGGTTTCGCTGTCGGTGGGAATTTCCACTATCTCCAGATGGCCTTTGCCCCACTCACCCTCGGGGGTAATCCATAAGCTTGGGCGCTGGTCATAACGTGCTTCGGTGTCCTGGTAACTGGCAAAAGTGCGATCCCGCTGTACGACACCGAAGCCCTGGGGGTTTTCGTCCGCCAGGGCGGTTACACGCAAATGTGGTGGGTTGGTCAGAGGTCGCCAGATCCACTCCCCTGAACGGGTCTGCATAAGTACACCATCGGAGTCATGGACCTCTGGACGGAAATCGTCATAGAACTCCGTGCGGTTCTCACCATAGAAAAACATGCTGGTGAGGGGGGCGATGCCAATCTTGTTGATGTCCTTGCGGGTAAAAAGACGTGCGGCCACATTGATCTCCGCAGCAGCACCCACCCCAACGTCGAACAGATAGGCGCCAGTGATCGAAGGGCTGTCAAGCAGTGCAATGATCTGCATGCGCGCCGACTCTGGCTCCGGTTGCATCAGCCAGAATTCCCGGAACGCCGGGAATTCCTCCCCTGAAGCCGCCGCCGTGTCGATGGCCAAGCCCCGTGCGGAGAGCCCGTACATCTGCCTTGGGCCTACCAGCCGGAAATAGGAAGCTCCCTGAAATACCAGAAACTCATCTTTGTATTGCTCGGTGTTGAGCGGGTAGTGCACCCGGAACCCGGCATAACCCACGCGATGCAGGGCCTCCTGGGGCAGGTCAACTTTTTCACCGTGATAAACAAAAGAGGCCGGGTCAAACCTCACCGGGGTATTGCCACCGTCGCGGGTCACCGACCGCACTGTGACCGGCTCTTGATAGATAAAGCCGGGGTGGAAAAATTGCACCTCGAAGCGCGCGGCGTCGCGCCACAAAGCGGCTTCCGGGCGAAAATTAATCGCGCGGTAGCGATCGTAATTCATGTCTCGCAGCGCGGTGGGCAGATCACGCGGTGGCGGTTGGTAGGCCTGCTGCGCCAGAGTCTGAGCGCGGGATGCCATGACATCCAGCATCAACTCCCCAGGGGTTTTCACTACCTCCTGCTGCTGAGCTTCGGATGTCACCGCAGCGGGTGGCGCTTCGTTGCCTACCGCAGCGGCGATGTTCCAGCCAAAGATCTGCAAGAACAGAAGAGTGGTTAAAACTCGCGGCAGAGAACTGCGGCAATAATGGGTCCGTTTCGACAACAACAAAGAATTACTCCCAAACTGTAAATGAGTAGAGGTGACGTGTGTTCGCAATAAACTTGCCAAGCCTATATTCCTTGAAGATCCTAAGACATCTCTCTCGAGGCTTCGATGTGCTATGAGTTTTGTCATGGCTTGCTGAGACAAGACACAGTTTTCTAAGACAAGACACAATGATTTCGTCAGTTGGCTGGAGTTGAAAAGCCTTGATGGTAGCGGTGGTGCCGGTGAATCTCCGGATAGCCGCTCGGTTGATCGGGGCGCGGCAGTCTAGCATCCTGCGGTCGCGGTGAGTATTGTCCGGCGAATGTTTTGAAAAAATTTCGCGACGATTGTGGTGCTTACAAGAGATCTCCCCCGTAAGTATCCGAAACTTATGTTCTTCACCTAAGTCTGACGCTGCCGAACGACACTCTTGGTATATTGCCGCCGCTGCTTCTGCCGCTTCTCCAGGGCTGGCCCATTCTCAAAAACCAACATCCATAAATAGAGGACGCTTTATGAATAAATTGTTGTGCGCTGCCTTGGGGGCGGTTGTTTTGACCGCTTGTACCGCCACCGTTCCACCGAAGGCGGCTCAGTCCGAATTTGACGGTACCAAGCTGCAAACGATTTTATCTGCCCAGGACGATGCGACCAAAGCCCGCTACCCGCACCGCCATCCGTACGAAACATTGGAGTTTTTCCGATTGGAACCGGGCGCGACCGTTGTGGAATTCCTGCCGGGGGAAGGTTGGTACAGCAAAATCCTGTTGCCCTATCTGGGATCCCAGGGCCGGCTGATCGCGGTGGATTATCCGGTGGCCATGTGGCCGAATTTTCCGTTCGGCAATCAGGAGTTCATCGACAAGCGCCGCGCCTGGCCGCAACAGTGGACCACCGATGCGCGAGGATGGGGCGGTACTTCCGGTGCAGCCGTGGAAGCCTATGCTTTGGATTCCCTGCCTGCGAATTTGCATGGTCAGGTTGACACAGTGTTGATGGTGCGTGCTCTGCACGGCATGGCGCGTTTTGAATCCAAAGGTCAATACCTCAGCCAGGCCATGGCTACCAGCTATAACATGCTCAAGCCCGGTGGGTTCGTAGGCATAGTCCAGCACGCGGCAAGTGAGTCTGCTGACGACACCTGGGCCGATGGTTCCAATGGTTACATGAAGCCTTCTGCGGTGAAAAAACTCATGGCTGATGCGGGATTTGAACTGGTGGCGGAGTCCGACATCAATCGCAACCCCAAGGATCAACCGGGATCGCAGGACGGTGTTTGGCGTCTGCCACCATCCTTGGGCACCAGCAAGGACAACCCTGAGCTTGCGGAGAAAATGCGCGCGATCGGCGAAAGCAATCGTATGACCCTGCTGTTCCGCAAACCCCTCTAATTAAAATCAGAGGCAAAAAAATCCCGGCATCTGCCGGGATTTTTATTTCAGGCTGCGGCGATATGCTGCTCCAGCCATGCCGCCGCTCCCACAAATGCCGTTTCTGGATGCACGATGAGTTTTGCGGGAATGTCTTCCACGTAATGGCTCATCACGCCCTTGCTGGCGAACCGCTGGTTGAATTCGCTCGATTTCAGGTAATCGGAAAAACGCGGCAGGATGCCCCCCGCCATATAAATTCCGCCTTTTGCGCCATAGGTGAGCGCCAGATTGCCAGCGAAGGAGCCGAGCAGGCTGCAAAAGGTGCTGAGAGTCTGTGCCATAAGCGCGTCGCTGTCCGCGAGGGCCGCGCTGCTGATGTCGGCGGGTGTGATGTCCGCCGGCTGCTGGCCGCGCACTGCGCATACGGCGTGGTAGAGATTCACGAGTCCCGGGCCAGACAAAAATGTCTCCGCGGAGACATGGCCGTGGTGACTGATGGCAGCTTTGATCACGTCCGCTTCGAAGTGCGTTGCCGGTGCCATATTCACATGCCCGCCTTCACAGGGCACCGGCAGCCACCGGCCGCGGTGATGGACCAGGCCAGCCACCCCGAGCCCGGTACCTGGTCCGAACACCGCTTTTGTGGAGTAATGATCTTCCACCCCCGGCTTGACGATGACCAAGTGTTCGTCCGACAGCTCGCCGCAGGCGGCAGCTACGGCGGCAAAGTCATTCATCGCGACAAAATGCTGGAAGCCGAATTCCTTGGCCATGGCGACGCAGGAAAATTCCCAGCTCAGATTGGTCATGCGCACAAGATCGTCTGTTACAGGACCGGCGATGGCCAGGCAGGTGGAAAGGGGTTGGATGCCGGGGATTCTTTCCAAATAAGTATGCAGAGCAGCGGCGCAGCTCGGGTATTCGCGGGCGGCGAGCACGTGGATGTGGTCGATCAAGAAATTGTTTTGCGATTTGCCTGTGACCAGGGCGAATCGGGCATTGGTTCCGCCTATGTCGGCGACTATATAGGGATACATCCTGGGGATCTCGCGGTGGTGAAGAGGGGAGTCGGCCACTCTAGAGAAGCGCCCAACGAGGGTCAAGCGCCCAGCACAGATGCGGGGGCAGCCTTAATTCGGGCGGTTTTGAGACCCTGACCGAGGTGATAGCATGCGGGCTCTTTTGGCAAAACATCTTAAGCAACAGCGGAAGGCAGCATGGCTCGGCACATAGTGATAGTCGAAGACGAGATGGTCATCGCCCAGAACTACTGCGATGCGTTTCGGCGTCAGGGGTATAAGGTCACGCATTGCCGCAATCGTGGAGAGGCAACGAGTCTGATGGCCACACGCCTGCCGGATTTGGCGATCATAGACGTGGGCTTGGGCGATGAACCCGAAGGTGGTTTTGATCTCTGCCGGGAACTGCGCAGCCGAGCACCTGAACTGCCGATCATTTTCCTCACGGCGCGGGACGATGACTTCGATGTGGTTTCAGGCTTGCGCCTGGGGGCTGATGACTACCTCAGCAAGGACATAGGTCAGGCACACCTGATGGCCCGGATTACAGCCCTGTTCCGCCGCGTGGATGCCTTGCGCAAGCCGCCGATCGCCGAGCAGATATTGGAGCGTGGATTGCTCACCATCAATGTTGAACGCATGAGCGCCGCCTGGCGGGACCAGCCGGTGGATTTGACGGTCACTGAATTCTGGATCGTCCATGCCCTCGCCAATTACCCTGGCCACGTCAAAAACCGTCAGCAATTGATGGACGCCGCCAATGTGGTGCTTGATGACAACACCATCACCTCCCATATCAAACGCATCCGGCGTAAATTCAAAAGCCTGGATGATGGCTTCGATCAGATTCACACCGCCTACGGCATGGGTTATCGCTGGTTGCTTTGATAAAGGCCGATTGCCATGGCGTTGCGTCGACAACTTTTATTGATGGCCAGTATCACGCTCGCCCTTCCCTGGGCGGGACGGGAGTATGTCCGGGAGATGGAGGCGCGTGTGCGACACGGGCAGCAAAGTGCACTGATGGCCACTGCCCAGGCCGTGGCGGCGCGTATAGGGGCCGATGCGGAACTGCTGGCCCATCTGCGGGAGCAATTCATGGGGGGTGATGCCGATGCCTACTACGCGCACCGTTTACCAGCGCCGGTGGTGGTGGACGGCTACCGCGACGAGTGGCGCGCCTTTGGATTCCAGGAGCAGATGCCGAGCGATGCTTCGCATGTCCGCGTGACCTGGGGCCTGCACAACGGAACGCTTTATGGTTTGGTCAGAGTTGCCGATGCCGATCGCCGCTTTTTTGATCCAGCCAAGCCCATTACCTCCGCGGACCATCTTTTGCTCAATCTGGGACCGCATGTCCTGCGTCTCTATACGGCAGCTCCGGGCGGTGTAACGGTTGAACGAAGGGCGGCCGAAGGACGCTGGGTGCGGGAGCACTCTGTCACCGGCGTCTGGAACGAGGAAGAGGTGGCGTACAGCCTGGAATTGCGTTTGCCGCTGTCCTGGGCGCGGGAGGGAGTCGGGCTGGCGGTGGATTCCACCGAGTTGGTACCCAAGGCGCTGGTAGTGCCGGCCCCGGATCTGGACAAGCTCCTGCAGGTGTTTGTCCGGCCCGGTGTGCGCCTTTCGCTGGTGGCGGGTGGATGGTCCGTTGGCCAGGCAGGGCATCTGCAACAGGATAATGAAGAAACTGAACTCGTCCCGGGGCGCTGGCTGGTGCGGCTGATGCTCGGCCAGCAGCATTTGCCGTTGTTGGACAGCGGCCAGGCCAGCGGCCGTCTTACAGGAAGTGAGGTGCAAGAGGCGGTGGCCGGCCGAGCGGGGGAGGCGTGGTATCGCTGGGGTGAGACCCAGGTGGGCCGAGTAGCAATGCCAGTTCCACCCAGCGCTCTGGTGGTGGTGGCGGAACAGTCTATGAATGCCACTGACACCCTGTCGTCCGGTGCTTTTGGCCGATTGCTGTTTTATTCCATCCTGGCATCGGGTGCTGTCGCGCTGGTACTGCTGACCTACGCCAGTGTGCTGTCCTGGCGTATTCGGCGCTTGAGTCGTGCCGCCCAGCAAGCGGTGGATGCGGATGGTCGTATTCGCGGCAATTTTTCCCCCAATCAATTTCCCGCCAGTCGCAGCCACGATGAAATCGGCGATCTGGCGCGTACTTACCAGGCTATGCTGCAACGGCTGCAGCACTACACCCAGCATTTGGAATCCCTGGCAGGCAAACTCTCCCATGAGCTGCGCACGCCGCTCGCCATGGTCCGGGGCTCCCTGGACAATCTCGCCCAGGTGACCGACCCCGCGGAACAGAAAATATATCTGGACAGAGCCAGCGAGGGATTGCAGCGTCTATCCAATATTCTCAATGCCATGAGCGCCGCGGCGCGCCTGGAGCAAAGCCTTCATCAGTACGAGCTGGAGAGCCTTGATTGTCGGCGGCTGTTTGAGGAGCTGGTAAAAATGTATGGCGATTTATACCGGCCGTGCCCAGTGACATTGCGTCTGGAATCGGAGGGTCCCTGGCAAGTGGCGGCGGCACCGGAACTGCTCGCCCAGATGTGCGACAAACTTATGGAAAATGCTGCGGATTTCGTCGATGCGCAGGGTGACATAGAACTGGTATTGGCAAGGTTGGATAAATGGGTGCGGCTGCAAGTGATCAACACCGGTCAGCCCCTGCCGGAGAATTTGCAGGAGCGCATATTCGATTCCCTCACCGGCACTCGCGCCGGGGAGGGACACCATCTGGGATTTGGGCTTTATATGGTGCGTCTTATCGTTCAGCACCACCAGGGAAAGGTCCGGGCTTTCAACCACCCCGATGGCGGGCGTGTGGTGTTTGAGATTTTGTTGCCCGCTTGATTAGCTGCCCATCTTGCTCTGCAGATAATTTTCCAGGGTAATTTTGTCGATCAGGCTGAGTTGTGTTTCCAGCCAATCCACATGGCCTTCCTCGGATTCCAATATGCCTTGAAGAAGTTCACGCGATTGATAATCCCGTACGGATTCGCAATAGGCGATGGCCTCGCGCAGGTCGGGTATGGCCTTGAGTTCCAAAGCCAGATCGCATCCGAGCATCTCCTTCACGTTCTCGCCAATCAGCAATTTGCCGAGGTTTTGCAGGTTGGGAATGCCGTCGAGAAATAAAATGCGTTCCACCAGTTTGTCGGCGTGTTTCATCTCGTCGATGGATTCTTCGTACTCGTGGTCGGCCAATTCCTTGAAGCCCCAATTCTTATACATGCGGGCATGAAGAAAGTACTGGTTTATGGCGATGAGTTCGTTGCCCAGAATTTTGTTGAGGTGCTCAATAACTTTGGCGTCGCCTTTCATACTCATGCCCCTTTGGCTGTTGGCGTAACGGGCAAGTTTGGAGACGACAGACAACCCTGTCAAACGCAATGGCGCGACGGCAGTACAAATAGAGGAAGGGGATACAAGGAGGTGGCTTAGGCCGCCACCCAAAGCGCATCCTTATTGTTTTGCTGCAAACTGGATTTAACAATATCGCGGGTAAGGCAGGCACACTTGCCGCATTCGGTCATTACACCTAATTGGTCCCGGATATCTCGAATGGATGCGCCATTTTCAACGGCAGCGCGTATTTGGCCGTCGGTAATGCCTTTGCAAAGACACACGTACATACAATCAAACCCGATTCATTGGATGCGATGGTCAAAAATTAGTGTAAATGATAATGGTTGTCAATAAGATCTACATCACAGATTGGGTGTTTGTTAACCATCTGTGACCTTCGCATTAAAAAAAACAATGGTTTCTATCCAAAAATACAATCGGGGAGAGGATCAAAAGGGAGGTATTATTGCGTTGCTCTATTGGATTGCTCGTTTCAATTGAGTGTATCTCTGGTGACATCACCGTGATTCATTCAAAGTTTTTTTTTGCTGCGCTGTGTCATGGCGGGCTTGAAAACCGGAAACCAGTCGCCATTAGGTTCTACCTTCCTGAATCCATTCACCAACCATCTATGGGAGATGCAAAATGGGCGTATTAGTAGGCAAAACAGCTCCAGACTTTACCGCACCGGCTGTGCTCGGCAATGGCGAGATCGTTGAAGATTACAGCTTCGACAAAGCCACCAAGGGCAAAAAGGCTGTGGTGTTTTTCTATCCTCTTGATTTCACCTT
>Ga0164241_10003945_pt1 | contig 14644 bp, 5 predicted proteins | sample OricomyardsoilBY_FD_108780 | JGI IMG/M metagenome (GOLD analysis project Ga0164241, IMG submission 108780) | Backyard soil microbial communities from Emeryville, California, USA - Original compost - Back yard soil (BY) | ecosystem: Environmental > Terrestrial > Soil > Unclassified | place: USA...
CCCCAGTCCCATTGGCTATGAATTGTATTAATCTTATCGCTTCCTTTACTTAACTCATGGTTTTGCGCATACAAAGCCTGCGGGTCTAATCCTTCCCACCATGTGCCTTTTCCATCTTCTTTTGTCAGGTTACCATCGTAAGGAACTCCTTTTAATGGGCCTGCGGTATCGGCCCGTTGCGAGGTTTCTAACCATGACCACGCATGTGCTGCGTGCACACTTAATCCAAACGGGAGTTTATATTTTTTTGCTGCAGCAGCCCATCCTGCTAATATATCTTTATGCGGGCCTACATTCACAGCATTCCACTCCTGGTATTTGCTATCCCACATATCAAGGTTGTCATGATGATTAGCCATTGCAAAAAAATATTGTGCGCCTGCCCGTTTATATAATGCTACTAATTTTTCAGGATCCCATTTCTCCGCTTTCCAATCATGAACAACTTCTTTAAATCCTGCTTTTGAAGGATGCCCATAATGTTCAGTATGCCATTTATACTGGCGGCTTCCTTCGTTATACATAAAGCGTGCATACCAATCGCCTTGTCCCGGCTGGCATTGCGGGCCCCAGTGTGCCCATATGCCAAACTTTGCATTGCGAAACCATTCAGGCGTTTCATATTGTTTTAACGATTGCCATTTAGGCTCAAACTTTCCCCTGGCTACAGGCTCATTTCCAGAACTGCGTACAGGAACATTATAGTTTTGTTGTGCTGTAACCGATTGAAATATTGAAACAAAAAAAATAAGGAGAAGCCTGATTTTCATGATTATAAAATTGAAAAATTATAAAGCAGAAAGTTGCTGTATGAAGTATTCATAGCTATCAAACTATAAAGATTGATAGCTATGAAGGAAGTTGTAATGAGCATATCGTTAATGTTGAAAAACTGAATTACTGAACAGGCGTAACTATTAGTGAAGCCGAAATTCAAAAAAAACGTTTTTCAAGCCTATCAAAATTATATCCGATTATGACTGCTTTTTAACATCAAAAATTCAGCTCATCAATTAGTACATATAGTTTACTTATAATTTTACAGTAACCGCTTTGCCTGTATAGGTGATTTCTTTTTTTGCTGAAATCGTTTTATCTGCCGTAACGAATGAAATAGTAAACACACGTGTATCCAACATACCAGGATAAGCACCCTTTCTTTCACCGATAGTTACTGTTTTCTTTTTATCATCCCAATCAAAAGAAATTGTTGAATAGATACCTCTTTCATAGTTATAACTATCATTCTCATCTTCATACAATACAAACTTTCCATTGGCACCCGGATAAATGCGGATATCAAGATTGTCCCATTTTTTTTCTGTGGCATATTGTACATCAGGGCCTGAAGGAAGAATAGCGCCTGCTTTTACATACAATGGAATTATATCCAATGGCGTTTCTTTTGTAACCTTCGTTCCTCCATTTAATCTTTCATTGGTCCAGAAGTCATACCACACGTTACCTGCAGGAAGATATGTTTCTTTTGATTTCACCGCAGTAAAATCCTCTACCTGAATTGTGTCTCTTCCTCTTGGCAACGGTTTACTATACATTGCGTTACTGACAGGGCTTATTAATAATGATTTTCCAAACATGTATTCATCATTAATATTTAATGCATTTTTATCATTGGGGAAATCCATCATCAATGCACGCATCATGCTGGACTGGTTAGCTGTTACATCCCATGAAGTAGAATAGATATAAGGCAGTAAGCGATAGCGCAGTTGAATGTATTTTTCAATAGCATCATAATAGCGTGTTCCCTTTGTACCAAACTGGTAAATTTCACGCGGGGCATCAGCGCCATGTGAGCGCATCATTGGTGTAAACGTTCCGAATTCTAACCAGCGTGTATATAATTCTTTATACTCAGGGTCTTCCAGTTTACGGGGGAAACGTGTAAGAAAGAAACCTCCGATATCTGCATTCCAATAAGGAATACCTGTCAAAGAAAAGTTTAAACCTGCTGATATCTGGTTGCGCAATGCCTGCCAGGAAGAAGTAACATCACCAGACCATGTATTAGCGCCATAGCGTTGTTGGCCTGCAAATGCCGAACGTGTTAATATAAATATACGTTTGCTCGAATCGACAGCACGCTGATGATCAAACACGCCTCCTACTGTCATCAAAGGAAATGCATTGCGCACTTTCCGGAATGAACCGAGATATGTTTTATTATCTAGGTCAGTCGGTTTTGGATCTAAATGATCCGGCTCTGAAGAATCCATCCACCAACCATCAATACCTAATGACTGCATATATTTTAAATGGCGCCAGTAAATGTTTCGTGCTTCAGGATTATAAGGATCATATACTTTTACGCCAGAAGGATAATCCATAATAGGTGGCCATTTTTCTGATCCGGATTGTGGCCATGTAGAAAAATTTAGTAAGGCACCAATTTTATCCAACTCACGGTATTGTTTTGTTTGCGGACCAAACGAATTCCATATAGAAATAGTCAAATGCGCATTCAGCTTATGTACATCATTGACAAATTTTTGTGGATTGGGAAAATCAACATTTAAAAACTCCATCGCGTTCCATAAATAATTATTGCCCCAATATTGCCAGTCCTGTATAATACCATCAAGTGGCACTTTCAGGTCACGGTATTTTTTTATAACATCTACTGCTTCTTCCTGGCTTTTATATCTTTCTTTACTTTGAAAAAAACCATAAGTCCATAATGGAAACATAGGTACCTGCCCTGTCAGCTCACGCATTTTTGCTATCACACCATCAGCATTGTTTCCATTCATAAAATAATAATCAATACAATCGCCTACATCTGATTTAAAAGAAGTGCTCTCCGCATTGTCTTTAAATATAGTAGGTGAATAATTATCCCAGAATAAACCGTATCCTTTTACGGATTGAAAGAAAGGAACATAATCGCTTGTATTACCCTGTACCATATTCAGTGTAAGGTTGCGTTGTACCATTCTTCCTGCTTGTTGCTGGCCCAATCCATAAATAGCTTCATCCTGGTCCAAAACAAATGCCTGGTTAATGGTATATGTTTTATTGCCTGCATCATTAAATGGAGTAAATGAGGAGCTGTTGGCTTTTTCCTGCAATAATGATTTACCAGCGGTATTATAAAAACGTATGTCCCCTGATTGTATATTCATCTCAACAACAAGGCCTGCACTTTTCAGGTTTACTAAACTTCCCTTTTGCGTAGTAGTAAAACTCACTTTTTGCGGCGCCTTAATAACAGAAAGGCTTTCTTTTGTATAACTGCTCCCTTCGGGTGATTTTATAATTCTTACAATAGAAGGGCTATAAAACTGCGCTTCCACTTTCATTGAGTTGGCAACAAAGCTTACACCTTCGCCTGTTTTCTGATAGGTTTGCGCAAGCAATAAAAAGCTGTGGGATATGAATACTAATCCTAAGAAAATTCTCTTGTTCATTGTATATATTTAAAACAATATGCAAATAAGATAACGAATACCGTTGGAACAAAAATAATAATGATTTTATACTTTTTCTGTTACTTATTTTTTGGTGGGAGTGCAAAGACGAGATAGCCCCTTGGCACATCTTCTTCTTTCTTTGTTTTATCCATCAATCTTCCTGTAGAACAAACAACAAGGTACTGCCTGCCATTGGCTTCATACATTGCCGGAATACCTCCCGGATTAGCACGCCCAAGGTCATAACTCCAGACAATATTTCCATTGTCTTCATCATAAGCATATATTTTTCCATCACCACTTGTTGCAAATACTAAACCTGTTGCCGTAACAACCATTCCTTTTGTAATTGATCCATTCTTTGCCCCACGGTTTTTTCCATCGGGAGATGAATTATCATTTCCTAATGGAGCTTTCCATTTAATAGTTCCTTTATTTAAATCATATGCTACAACTGAAGACCACGGTGGTGTTGTAAAATCAGCAACAGCTTCGCCCCAGTTATGCGATTCAATATATAAAGCTTTAGGCCCTGTATAATCTGCAGGATATCCATTTTCTTTTTTAGGAGGGAATGCAGGTACATCTACCCCACCCGAATCTACCACAGGGCCTGGTGGTGGCGGTACTTTCATCGTATCATTCGCACCTCTTCTGCCAGAACCTAAATACAAATACAAATCCATAATCATCGCATCATCTATATGCGGTATCGGCGGCATTCTACCCTTGCCTGTTGTTACAATCTGCCGGAACGCATCTAACTCTATACTTCTGTTTATATTTTGTATAGCCGGGCCTCCACCTGGTAATCCGTTTCTATCAGCACCATGGCAGGCTTTACAATTTTGTGTATAGATAGCTTGTGCTCTTGTAAGCCTGTCGCCAGATAATTCCTGGTTTTGTTTTTTAGGTTCCCTGATTTTTAATTTATAAATAGACGCTGCTTCTTTTGTCATTACATATACTATTCCTTTATCGGGATTAGAAGCAGTATTGCCAAAATTAGCTCCACCTGTAGAGCCGGGTATTGCTATCGTTTCATACTTATCAGACAACGGTTGAAACAAACCCACTTTTGCAGCCGCAATTCTTTTTTTCATTGAATCTGCTTTCGCCGCATCATAAAAAGGGTTCATATCTTCTATTGTTACTACCTGTTTATTAAATGGCGGCACTACCGTTGGAAAAGGTTGCGTAGGCCATGACTCTTCATTCGGCATTTCACTCTTGGGAACAGGCCTTTCTTCAATAGGCCATAATGGTTTGCCTGTTACACGGTCTAATACAAATAAAAATCCTGTCTTCGCCGCTACAGCTACTGCATCTACTTTTTTACCATCATGATCAACTGTTATTAATTGTGGTGCAGCCGTTAAATCATAATCCCATAGATCATGATGGACTGTTTGAAAATGCCATATTCTTTTTCCTGTTTTCGCATCCAGCGCGAGAATACAATTACCAAATAAATTGGCGCCATGCCTGTCTGCACCATCATAATCATAAGTAGGAGAACCCAAAGGAAAATAAGCAATGCCCCGTTTTTCATCAATGGATATTTCGCCCCATGTATTTGCTGCGCCAATATATTTGTAGGCATCTTTAGGCCATGTATCATAACCATATTCACCGGGATGAGGAATCGTATGAAATACCCAAACCATTTTTCCCGTCAATACATTATACGCACGTAAATCGCCGGGGCCAACAAAAGGGTCTTCGCCCGGGGAAGAACCTACTATTATCAAATCTTCATAAATATGCCCGGGCGTAGTTGAAATCATTTTGACTAATGTTTCCGGGTCTCTATCTACACCGAGGCGCATGTCTGTATATCCCTTTCCCGTTTCTCCAAAATCTGTTATTGATTTACCCGTGTTGGCATCAATAGCCTGCATTGTGTTATTAAGAAAAATAATCAGCCTCTTTTGCTTTTTATCTTTACTCTGCCAGAAGTTTACACCTTTTGTAATAATTCCATTCAATCCTTTATGTATCCATATTTCTTTTCCCGTAGTAGCATCAGCAGCGATCAAAGAATTTCCTCTTCCTAATACATACATCACGTTATCTACAATAATAGGATTGAAACGATAAGCTGCATTATCATACGTGGGTACTGTAAAAGCAACCTGTAAATCTTTAACATTCGACTTTGTCACCTGGTCGAATACGACAAACTTGGAATGATCAGGGCCACCGCCATAATCTTTCCACTCAGTATGCTGAGAGTGATCGGTATCTGCATTTCCATTACAACCCGCAGATACAAACAGGATTAACATTCCTGCTGTGATAGTTAATAAATTGTTCCGTTTCATACGCAAGCATTTTCGTTTAAGATTTCAGCAATCGTTATTTAAAAATCATCTGTCCGGAAAGGAGAAGCTGGCAAGCCTTCCTTATTATACAGGTTGGGATAAGGGGGGCTTTCTGCCCAGGCATAACGCACATACATAGGTTCTGCAATATCATCATTCCATACAATGACTTTATCACCGTCTATTTTCGTTTTTGCCCATACAAATTTTTTATCTTTTCCTGCTATTGCAAACTCGGCGGGTGCTTCTCCGTTATTCGTTGTTAGCCCCGAACCCGTGTTTGTAAATGCGATGATAATTTTATGTCCCTCTGTTTTATGCGATTGATATAGTGGCCCGGTGGCAATGATATTTTCACCATACACTATCTTCTCCGCTAACAATGCCAATCTTCGTCCGGGTTCATGTTTGTTCCATGGATGAATATCATTCCATTCACCAATATCGATTGTAACAGCCATACCTGTATTAGGTAATGCTAATGCTTTGAATTGAGATTCGCGCAATTGTGCCCAACTGCTCTCGGCGGGGAGATAAGTGTGATCCCCATAATTAGGAAGCTGCACAAATAAGAAAGGCAGGTCACCCAGGCTCCATTTTTTTCTCCAGTCATTGATCTCGGCTTTTTGCAGGGCCGCATACTCTTTTGCTCTTGTAATATTGCTTTCACCCTGATACCATAAGAAACCTTTGATCGTATAATTGATGACAGGCGCAATCATTCCATTATATAAAGCTGTCGGAGAATTTTGTGCAGACACAAAACCTGCACCATTCCCATTTGCCGTACGCGGAACAAATACTTCTCCTACTTTATATTGCCATCTTCCCTCAAGGCTTACCGTATCATTTCCGGAAAATAAATAGTAGGGTTTATCGGGAACAAAACCGCCCTTCCCGCTATTGTTTGTAATCTTAACAACGAACAGATTTTTTCCTGCTTTTAATATATCTACAGGAATAGTATAGCGCCGTTCTGTATACAAAGAACCTGTTCTTCCTATTTGTTTTCCGTTTATATATAATACATCAGCGTCAATAATTCTTCCTAAATACACTCGTGCTGGCTTACCAATCATTGATGCAGGCACTTCTACTTCTTTTCTGAACCATACATTCCCGTCAACATCTTTCACACCCTGGTCTTCCCAAAATGAAGGCACAGTAATAGCACTCCAGCCATTAGGCACATAAGCAGGATCAAACCATGTAATAGGCCCCATCAATCCTTTATCTGTAATAGTTTGCTGTGGTTGCTGTCTCGGAAAGCCACCTCCCCTCCGCATACTATTGATATACGAAGTGTCTTTATTCTTTTCCACCGTGCTTATAATAGAGGGAAATTCTTTTAATCCTTCTTCACTGATCCATGCTTCGATGGGGGTACCTCCAACACTCGAATTAATTAATCCAATCGGCACATGGTATTTTTCATATAAGTTTTTTGCAAAAAAATAACCCACTGCTGTAAACGGTGCAATGTCTTTAGGGTTTGCTGTTTTCCACGCACCACCTGCCATTTCATTATTCGGAGCATCCAATAACGGGCGATTGGGTACTTTAAACTGGCGTATCTGTGGATAGTTCACTTCTGCCATTTCTCTGGCATAAGTAGCATCATCATAGCCCAACTGGTATTCCATATTTGATTGGCCGGAACATAACCATACATCGCCTGCCAATATATCATTGATAGCAATCGTATTGCTGGCTTTGATATTCATTGCATACGGGCCGCCTGCTTTTACCGGCGAAAGCCATATCGCCCATTCTCCGTTTACATCGGCCTGCGTTTTATACACTCGCTTATTGAATGTAACTGTAATCTTTTCATTTTTCGAAGCCCATCCCCATACCTTTATTTTGGCATCACGTTGTAATATCATTCCATCACTAATAAGTTTTGGCAACCTTACTTGTGCAAAAGAATAAGCAAGGGTAAATAAGGCTGTTAAAAAAAGTATTTGTTTTTTCATTTTATAAATGCCCCATGTTTTAACACTATAAGTAAATTTTATCACACTATTGTGAACGTTTATATTCTAACACAAACCCATACTTATAAGGTTTGTTACCCGGGTTTGTATATTGGTCCATTGTTTTTGCTCCCCATGAATCATTACCGCCTACTCCATGTATGTTCAGATCAATATTGAGATTAATAAAATCGCGATGTGGTAACTCGTACTCATGCCTGGCTTTTTCAATATCTTCTTCTGTATAATCCCAGGCATGAAAACATAAGGGTTGCAGGCCTGATACTTTTATTACACCATCAGCACCGGAGGAAAAAGAAAACCAACGGACATCCCCACGGTTCGCATTATCCTGCGTAGCCATATAGTCCGTCATGAAATTCTGTAAGTGTAAAATATATAAGCCGATTAAAGAGCCTGTTTTGCGATCGGGATAATTTTCGTAAGGGCCACGTCCATACCATGTGATGTTATCATAATTGCGTGGTATACGAATGTGCATACCAAATTTTGGAATCAAAGGAATAGAATCTTTTACAGGTTGGTATGTAGCTTCTACCTGTAGCTTTCCATCTCCATTTACTGTATACTCCAATATATAATTCGCACCAACTGCAAGCTCCATATTGAAACGAACAGCGACATTTCCCTGTTGATTAATAATTTCTGCTTTCTTGACGGCACGCGTTTCTCCGGCAGTTTTCCAGGCTTTTAAATCCTGATTGTACCGATTATGCTTTTGATTATCATTTGCAGTTTTCCAGAAATAAGGTTCTAATACGCCTTTCAATAATTCTTTATCATCTTGCTTCCAGCTTTGTAAAGCACCATTAGTTTTATCAAAAATAAATTGTGCTGTGCCTGATGTTATAATAATATCTGATGCAGTTTCTTTTATAGCAGGAACAGTGTTGCTGTTTTTTATTTTAGTAAAATCTGATTGCTTAAGTACAAATTGTTCACGTGCGATATGAAAGCCCACGTCTGCCCATGGTGTTGACTTCTGCAACGAAGCATACACATTTACCATCAATTCTCCCTCGGGCAATCCTGATGGAATTGGGATTGTATATGTATCCGATTTTCCGGGGAGTATATCGCGTGCATCTAATTTTCCACTGCTAATAAATTTTCCATCCAGTAACAATTCATACAAAAGATCGACAGAACGCAATGATGTAAAATGATAATAGTTATGAACCCGTACAGTAAGAGGGGTTTTGTTTTCTAAAGAAAATAAAACGGGCTGATATACTTTTTGTACTTCATAATATTCAGGTTGTGGCACACGGTCGGATGATATAATTCCGTCGGATGTAACACCATCGTTAAAATAATTTCCAAAATCACCACCGTATGCGAAGTACTCATCATCTTTCAAATGCAGTTCCGATGGATCGTTTGTATACTTCAACGGAGAGCCATCTATTTTTTTTGCAATACCCTGATCTACCCAATCCCATATAGCACTGCCGATAATACTTGAGTCAGCATAAATTACATCCCAGTAGTCCTGCATATTACCTGCCGAGTTACCCATGGAATGCAAATACTCCCGTTGAAAAACAGGCCTGTCTTTTATCTTTTCGCCGAGTGCTTTTAAAGTTAGTGGAGGGAGATACCCTTCGTCATAAATATCCGATACACTTCTGTCAGAATCATAATACACTGGACGGGAAGGGTCAAGCTTTTTTACAGCAGTTGCCATCGCTCTTGGGTTTCTTCCTGCACCTGATTCATTCCCTAATGACCATAAAATAATACAGGCATGGTTTTTATCCCGCTGCACCATTGATACGGCCCTGTCTACAAACGCTTTTGTCCATGTAGAGTCGTCGCCTAATTGCTTGTTGCCAATACCATATCCATGTGATTCGTTATTGGCTTCATCCATTACATAAATACCATATTCATCACATAGTTCATAGAAATAAGGATCATTGGGATAATGAGAGGTACGTATCATGTTAATGTTCGCCTGCTTTATCAATCGCAGGTCTGTTTCAATTGTCTTTCTGTCTACATATCTTCCCGTGCGTGGATGATGCTCGTGCCTGTTAACACCTTTCAATTTTACCAACTGACCATTGATATAAAATAACTCTCCTTTTATCTCTACTTTCTTTACACCTATACGTGAAGAAATTGTTTCAATAACTTTGCCTGTTGCATTCTTAATTGTTATTTCAACATTATACAATTGCGGATCTTCAGCAGACCATAACAAAGGATTGTTAATAACAGATTGTAATGTTAACGATGAAACAGAAAATGATTTAACAACCGGAACTTTCCCTTCTATAGTAATCGCAACTATTTTCCCTTGTTTATCATACCCAGAAATTTTCGCTTCAGCAATTAATCCTTGTGCGGCCTGCGCATTACGATTTTCCAAACTAAGTTGAATAGCAAGATTTGCTTTTGAAAAATCAGTGGAAGGTGCTGCCTTTATAAAATAATCCTGGACAAAAGTTTGTGGCCGCATATATAGCTCCACATCGCGGAAGATGCCACTCAAGCGCCAGTAGTCAATATCCTCCAAATAACTTCCATCTGAAAAACGATATACTTCTACAGCTAATTTATTTTTTCCGGGCTTAAGGTATTTTGTAATATCAAACTCTGCAGGCATATAAGAACTCTTACTAAACCCAACCTTTTCTCCATTCACCCATACATACATAGCAGATTCTACGCCGCCAAAATGAAGAAACACTACATTACCTTTTGCATTGGCAGGCATATCAAAATAGGTGATATAACTACCCACGGGATTTCTATGATCGTATGTATAATAATTTTTGGGAGGCTCGCCCATTACATAAGGCGCATTGCGTTTGAACGGATAAGGAATATTTACAAATACCGGCAGGTCAAATCCCTGCATTTGCCAGCTGCCGGGCACAACTATATCATTCCACTTTGCTATATCATAACCCGTTTTATAAAAATCTTTTTCGCGTTCATCCGGATTTGGCCAGCATTTAAATTTCCATACGCCATTCAACGAAATAACATCAGGATTTGAATATTTATCTTTTTCCATAAAGGAAGAAGCATGCGGCTTTTCTTTGTTGAAGCCGATAATATTCTGGTTCTCCCAATCATTTTGTTGCGTATTACCACAAATTGACAGACATAATAACAGAAACAGATATATTATATTCTTCACTTTTTTCATACCCCTTTATATCGAACCTTATTAAAACAAACAAACACTATACAGCATACGCTATTAAAACTGCCTTAGTGTTGCGTATACTCCATACGACTCATTTATAATATCATAAAAAGGGCGAAGAATATAATCAGTTCCGTCCCTTTTTAAATGAAACTTATTATCGCTTTCCTTTGTTAAATTGCGTAATACATCAGCTTTACTTCCTTTTAAAATAAGCTCAGAAGAAGTCTCGAAAGCAAGCATTGTTGGGCCATAGAAAACGGCAAATACATCAGGATCATCAGGCATTTCTTTCAAATAAAAGTTATAATGAAAAACAAGCTTTACTTTATCACCATCTTTCCATTTTTTATTGAGAGAATAATAAGAAGAGGCCGCTATTTTACTATCTTGTTTTTTACCATTCACATACACATCTGCACTTTTAACTCCCGGAGGTATTAAAAAATTAAGATTGAGTACAACGTCTTTTGAAGCTGATATAAAAAATTCGGCAGAAGAATCTGTAGGAAAATTTCCGGTTTGTTTCAAAACTATCCCTTTATCTCTCCACGACAACTTTGAAGGAACATATAAGTTTATCCAAAGAATATTTGCATTATAATAATATATCCCTGTATTTAATCCCGCAAAAGCTTCAATACTTGTTCCATTGCAGCAGCGGTAATCCGTTTCTTTCAGAAAAGCTTTTGTGCGGGGAGAGCCCAAAGGCAAATGGTACACATTTGTGCCGTTTTCAAAATTTTGAGTAGGGAGGACTGCGTTATAGAATGTATTCATATAAGCTACTGCATACTGAGGATTTGCTGTCCATGTAAAAAGAGACGCCGTAAGTTTTTGTGTATTATGCGTTACGCATGATTCCGAAGTTTCTTTTGTCATAGTATTGCTAAGGTGGTCGGGCACTCCCCAATGTTCTGCCGTTAATGAAGTAGTAGTAGTCACATTTGGCCGGGGTCCGCTACTGGAACCATTTGCATAAGAATGATGATGAGCCAGCATATCCCAGAAATTAACAACTGCATTATAGTATTGTTTATCTCCTGTGGTTGCATAGCGCTCTGCCAATCCATTGACCAATACAAGATGTGTGTTTGAATGCAGGCCACTTAATATGTCCTGGTTTTTTATTAAGGGCTTTACAAACCAATCCCTATCAAACAACTTTGCAAGTGCAAGGTGTCTTGGATTTTTAGAAACCGTATATAATTCATACAAAACTTCATTCATAGCACCTGCTTCATTAGCGGGGTTAGCTGCTGCAGTATATAAAATCTTTTCAATTGTTTCAGGGCTTAGCTTCGCCATTCGCATGTCTATATATCCCGCCATTGCAGTGACCATTTCATATGCCTTATTATTTCCTGTATATGTATAAGCATCTAATAATCCCTGCATAATTTTTTGATAGGTATAATATGGCGCCCATACCCCCCCAAACCTTTCTTCCAGCCGGTCAAACTCACGTTCAGGAAATGCGCTCAGATAACCTTTGCCCAATGCCTGTTGACATTTATATAACTCATCTACCATGTAAACAAGCCTTCTACTCAATAATGTATCATTATATCTGTTCACCAATTTAGAAACAGCAGATAGATAATGCCCTGTAAAATGTCCTCTTAGCCCGATATTTGGCGCTTCCCATCCTTCAAGAGGCTTTGCTGAAGATGGTAGTTGTGCATTTATACGGAAATTATGAAGCAATCTGTCGGCATCAAGAGATACTATATACTTTGTATTTAAACCTTCCCGATTTAATATCCATGAAGGCTCAAGTTGTACTGCTGCATTATCAAACGGAATAGCCTTCCTGCCATCGGCCTTTTTTTGACCTGATACTGATTGTAAAACAAAAAATATACTTATACTAATGATTAGTGCTTTCTTCATCTTGATTCGTTTGTCTCAGCTATTATTATTGCGCGATAAACGTATATGTCATTTCCGGTTGTGTAGCAATATCATACACAACTGTTTCTTTCAGTTCTGGTTTTGTGATCACCGCCTTATCAGAAATAACAGGCGTTGCTGTCTCTTCTACTGCGAAAAATGCATTTGTATTTTTTCCATTGGCCAATTTCAAAGCAGTTCCCGTACTCAATTTCATTTTGCCAGGTACACGCAAACGAAGGTTGCCACCTAATTTTGATTTAATAACTGCTTTCACCACTTTGCCATCTTTCCATTGAATACTTACAATATCAAATCCACCGATGGCACGCAGGCCTGTTACAGTTCCTGCATTTAACCATACATCAGGCAATGCTGGAATCAGATGAACTTCTCCATTCGCACTCTGCATCAGCATTTCGGTAATACCAGAAGTACATCCAAAATTTCCATCAATCTGAAATGGCGGATGTGCATCAAACAGATTATTATAGGTGCCACCGCCGCCGCCACCACGGCCTCCGCCTTGTACAGGAGATAGTTGGTTTTGTATTAATTTATAAGCATGATTACCATCCAGCATTCTTGCCCACCAGTTTACTTTCCATCCCATGCTCCATCCTGTTGATACATCACCCCGCTGTATCAATGTATTTTTTGCAGCGCTATATAATTCAGGTGTGCGGTAAGGCGATATCTGGTTTGAAGGGAACAAGCCATATAAGTGCGAAATATGGCGATGGTTATCTTTCGGATCGTCAACATCATCTAACCATTCCTGCAATTGTCCATACTGTCCTATATGCATAGGCGGAAGGCGTTTGCGCAATTGCTTTAATGTATCTGTAAAAGCTCCATCTTTCTTTAATACCTCTGCTGCTTTAATAGCGGTGCTGAATAATTCAAACACCAACTGGTTGGTCATCGTTACACCTGCATCCAATGCAGAACTCTGATGCGCCTTCGGTGCATTCTCCGGAGATTCATCAGGGCTTACTACCAGCCAATGATATTTCGGATGCTCTACCAGGTAATCGATATAAAAAGTAGCAGCGCCTTTTATGATCGGATAGATGGAAGCCAGAAAATTTTTATCCCCACTATATAAATAATGTTCCCATAAATGCTGGCTTGTCCATGCAGCGCCCCCACTCCATACTCCCCATGTAGCACCATCGATAGCACCTGTAGAGCGCCATATATCTGTATTATGATGCGCTACCCAGCCCCGTGCACCGTACATTACTTTTGCAGTACGCTGCCCCATTACCGACATATCTTTTACCATTTGTAAAAATGGTTCATGCATTTCAGAAAGATTTGTTTTTTCCGCCGGCCAATAGTTCATCTGCGCATTGATATTAATTGTGTACTTGCTATCCCATGATGGCCTTAACTTATCATTCCAGATACCTTGCAGGTTGGCAGCTTGTCCACCCGGTTGTGAAGAAGAGATCAATAGATAACGGCCGAATTGAAAATATAAGGCAACAAACTGTGGATCATTGGTAGTAGTAAAACTTTTTAAACGTTCATCCGTTGGCATATCAGCCGATGTAGCATTACCTAAATCCAGCTTAACACGGTTAAAATATTTCTGATAGGCTGCTATATGTGCAGGGAGAATTGCTGCATATGATTTTGCAAAAGCTTTATTTAAATAATCTGCTGCTCTTTTATTTTCATCACCACTGATGTCTTTATAATTATTAAAATTAGAAGCAATAGAAATGTAGATCGTTACTGCAGTTGCATTTTTAATCATAACAGAAGTATCGCCGGCTTCAATGGTACCACCTTCCAGCTTGAAACGGGATATGCCTTTATACTTCACCATTC
>Ga0164241_10003946_pt1 | contig 14642 bp, 14 predicted proteins | sample OricomyardsoilBY_FD_108780 | JGI IMG/M metagenome (GOLD analysis project Ga0164241, IMG submission 108780) | Backyard soil microbial communities from Emeryville, California, USA - Original compost - Back yard soil (BY) | ecosystem: Environmental > Terrestrial > Soil > Unclassified | place: USA...
ATGATCTTAAGTTTATCAATGTGACAAGAGTTGAAGCACCGGATGATAAACTTCTCAACGAAATCATTCGTGAGTTTTCAATTGATCTTGTTATCCGGGGTACGGAAGGTCGGGATGGATTCTTTGACAGTCTTTTTAAAAGCAATACATTCCACGTCATTAATAATATTCAATGCCCGGTAATTACCATTCCGGAAACATTTCAATTCAGGTCGATAAATAAAATCGGATATGCCTCGGACTTGACGATGTTGGCAAAAGAAATGACGCAGATTATACCGATTGCAAAGGCGCTTGATGTCTCCGTTGAGATCGTTCACATATATCCTGTATTTCCACAACTTCTTGATATTGCCAGGTACAATACAACGGAAGCATTGCATACCCTGCGTAAAGAATTCAACTATGAAAAGTTCAAATTCTTCTTTATCAAAACAGAAAAGGATAACCAAATCCTTTCTGGATTGAATCAATACCTGGCGGAAAATAATCCGGATTTGCTTGCCCTGTTTACAAGAGAACGAGGGCTGTTCGATAAAATCTTCGATCCAAGTCTGACAGCAAATTTGGCCACACATGCTGAGATACCTGTATTGTCCTTCCCCATACTAGACGGACAATGATTTCAAATACAACAACCTGATCGTGACAAAGAGCGCCCTAACCATAACATTGATATTCGGCAACTATCTGCTGATGGGTCAGGATATAGCGGGGTTAAACTATTGCCTGCTGTTCGATTCACAACTGGAGAAACAAGCGTTCCAGAAAAGCAATACCGATGACTGTGATCCGATCATCTTTCTTCTTGCCTATGATCCCGAAATCGACTCAACAGAATACATTCAGGTAAAAGAAGAATTAACCCGTTACGCAGAAGAACTGAAGGCGAAACGGAAAAAATACAAGAGCGAGGAAAGGTTTCTTCAATATGTATTCTACAAAGTGCATCGCGAGTATCTCAAAAACTACGAACAAGCAAAACCCTTTAACGGACTTTTTAATGGGGGAACTTACAATTGCGTGTCGGGCACGGCACTTTATGCCTGCCTCTTAACACAACTCGCCTATTCACCCAAAATTTACGAAACACGCTATCATATTTTTCTGCTGGTTGATCTGCACAATGGCCAGCGCATCCTGTTTGAAGCCACTGACCCATTCGATGGATTTGTTGAAAATGAGAATAAAATTCAAAAGCGCATAGAGCGTTACCTGGCCGGTGAGCGCGACATGCTTGCAAGGCGTCTTACGTTATCGGCTCCGTTTAACAGCAATGAAATTCTGGAAGTTGTATCGCTAAAAGAATTGGCTGGTTTGCACTATTATAATCTTGCGGTAGATCTATTGAATAAGGAGAATTATTACGATGCATTCCGGGCACTGAAAAAAGCTTCTATCCTTTACCCTGAGTCGCACCGCGTCCAAGATTTTTTGTGGTTCACGTATAAAGGCTATGAATCACAACTGTCAACAGCATTTGTAAATAATTAAAGAACGCAATACATGAGTCAATCTAAACTTGGATTTTTAGACCGCTACCTTACCCTTTGGATATTTTTGGCAATGATCGTGGGTGTTGTGGCCGGGAATTTTCTACCAGTAGAGAAAATGATGGAACCCTTTCAATATAGAACCACCAATCTGTTAATCGCTGCCGGTCTAATCATTATGATGTATCCGCCACTGGCGAAGGTACGCTATGAACATTTGGGCAAAGTGTTTAAGAACGTAAAAGTGATTAGCCTCTCATTAATTCTTAACTGGATTATCGGCCCGATATTAATGTTTTTGTTAGCGGTGATATTTCTTCGCGATAAGCCGGAATACATGATCGGCTTGATCTTAATCGGCATAGCCCGGTGTATTGCTATGGTATTGGTATGGAATGATCTGGCGAAAGGCGATAAAGAATATGCAGCCGGACTGGTAGCACTCAATAGCATTTTTCAAGTTTTGTTTTACAGTGTGTTTGCATGGTTGTTTATCACGGTGCTTCCTCCATACTTTGGCATTGAAGGCTCAGTAGTAGATGTAAGCATGGGGGACGTTGCAGAGAGCGTATTTCTATATTTAGGTGTTCCATTTATTGCCGGATTTTTAACACGTTACCTTTTCAAAAAGGCAAAGGGTGAAGAATGGTATGTTAAAAACGTTGTTCCAAAAATCAGCCCGCTCACGTTGATTGCACTTCTGTTCACCATCGTGGTCATGTTCAGCTTCAAGGGCAAGATGATCGTTGATATTCCGTTGGATGTTGTCCGCATTGCCATCCCACTTGTTATTTATTTCATCATCATATTCGTACTCAGCTTTCTTTTATCCAAGAAGCTTGGAGCGAACTATGAAGAAAATACTTCGGTATCCTTTACGGCAACAGGTAACAATTTTGAATTAGCTATCGCAGTTGCGGTTGGCGTATTTGGTATTAATTCCGGTCAAGCCTTTGCAGGAGTGATAGGGCCACTTATTGAAGTGCCCGCCTTAATACTGTTGGTGAACCTTGCCTTCTGGTTCAAGAAGCGTCTCTATGCAAAATAGGATTTTGAATTTGTTTTGCTATCCGGCCTTGTGACGAAGGATAGACAACCTGATATAAGTCAGTGAACATTTTCGGCTGGTGTGACATTCATCACTATATTTCCTTTTAACATATCGTAATATTACGATACAATTAAATAAACGCATAAAGCAAGTATGTGCCGGAAGGTTTATCTCCTTCTGTGTTATGGCGGCTTGTATTATGATCCCAGGTTACTTGTTCAATATTATTCTTTAACTATTCAAAGTATGACCACCACACAATTGTATCTTGAAACATGGAAAGAAGCTCGCACGCGTTTCACCAACCTGTTAAAGGATATTAAAGATGAAGATCTTAACAAAAAACTAATCAATACCAAAAACAGTGCAGGCTTTCTGATTCGTCACATTGGTGATGTGGAGTTTCTCTTTGCCAAGAACGTATTTGGTGCTCCTGACCTTAAGGTACAAGCGAAGACTGTTATTGCACAGCATGATACCGGTGAGTGGACTAACCTGACCGAATTACTCAATTATCAGCAAGAGGCATTTGATCAGTTAGCCGGCATCATTGGGAAGCAAAGCGAAGAGGACTGGCATCAAACAGTAACTACCAAGGAGTTCGGTACCAAAACGAAGGCCGAAGCAATCGGTAGAATCATTTCACACACGGCTTACCATGCAGGACAGCTCGCTCTCACATTGAAATATGGTTCAAAACCACAATAATATGTTACTCGATCAGATCACAAAGCAGGATGAGTTGGAAAAAATTGAAAAATGGTTTTCGGAAACTTACAAGGGCAACAAGAAGTCATCCGAAGAAGTACAGCTTATCATTCTTTACAAACTTCATCAACTGGAAGAGCGATTGAAAACTGTTGAACATCAGACGAGGACGCACTGGGCTAACTGAATTTCTATTTTTCTTTTATACCAGGATGAATTTCAATCCCGCTGAAAGTAATACTATTGAGAGAAGGATAAGGATCACTTCATTTCTAAAACGCTTGGCTCCATAGTGTGCGCCAATGAAACCACCAATGGAAACGGCAATTACCCAATACACAATATTGAAGTCAATTGTCTTGATAGAAAGATAATGACCCAACAAGCCTAGAATGGAATTACACAAAATAAAGAGAGCGGCAATTCCGGAAGTGTTTCGAATGGTGGCCCAACCAAGCGTAATAATAATAGGAGAAACGAATATGCCCCCGCCAATACCAAGCAGACCGGAGATCAAGCCGATAATTGCACCGATTACCAAGGCGAGAGGCAAATTCAATGACTTTATTTCTTCCGAAGCTTTTATATATTTTCTGAGCAGGAGAAGTGCGGCAGCTAAAATCAGAAATATTCCTGCACCAACTTTAAACCATTCCGGATTCACTTTTACATACCCTCCGATAAATGCACAGGGAATTGAAGTAACCGCCAACGAAACAAACACTTTTCGATCAAAGCATCCTTCTTTCAAAAATTTATAAGTCGCGATAAGCGATACGACTATATTTAAAACCAAGGACATTGGCTTGATTGATTCGATGGGGAAAGAAAGAAGTGACATAATCGCCAGGTAGCCCGATGCTCCGGCATGGCCCACAGAAGAATAGAGAAAGGCAATGGCCATAAAGAGAAAAAATGCCAGAAAGAGGTGCTCCATGCATACTTGATTAAAACCACAAGTTAAGTATAACCTGTGAACTTATTTTCCAAGATAGCGGCCAATTGATTAATGGGTGTAGGACGATACATAAAACTTAAAAAGGAATCAATGATTCTTACTTGGCTTTGGATTTCTCACCACCTTCGCTATGCAGAAGTAACTGTAGTACATCGGAAGTGACATTCACGCCAGATGAAGGTGACACTACAGACTTGACACCAGGTTTAAATTACTTATCGCAGCAAGCAGAACCATCTGCTGGTTGAGCGCAACACGCTCCGCCATTGTCTTCTTTTGTTTCGCTGGGCGTGCAACAAACGGAAGCGTTGTTCTTTGGGGTGCAACAGGAAGCAGCGGCCACCACTTCCTTCTTTTCCACTTTTGATTTTTTAATTACCGGGATGTCTGACATGATTGTTTCCATAGTCTTGTTATTTTGTTGTTAAAGACGATGGGAAAATTCAAATGATGCAGTTCAGCCGCTAAACTTTAGTGGGACTGCAAGGGTTTTCGCAGTCCGGTCGACCTTGTGCTTGAAGAACATTACCGCGACTATCTGTTTTGATATGACAACAGTTGTAAAATAATTGCTTCAGTCTTTCTCTGCCCCGTTGTACGCGTGAGCGCATAGAAGAGTAAGCCATGTTGTATTTTTCTGCCAGCTCCTTCTGACTGATGCCGTGTATTTCAGCATCTTCAACAATGCCTTTGTATTCTTCCGGCAACAACGCGATCATGGTAGAGACACAATTGTCAAGACCTTTGGTCGAGTCCGTGCTTTCTTCCTCCAGTAGTTGTTCCGAAATAGATTCGTTTAGTTCAACGTTTTTCTTTTTTGCATTGACGCGGTAATAGTCGATCACTGCATTTCTTGTAACGGTGAACAACCAGTTTTGAATTTTCTCTTTTTCAGACAAGGAACCTGCGTTGGCTGAAATCTTGGCGAAAACATTTTGCATAATATCTTCGGCATCTTCTTTCGATCTGATCTTGCTTCGCACATAGGCAAGCAACGAACGGTGAAATTCTGTATAGACTCCGGCTACTTCCATAGGTATAAAGACTTTAAAGTACGTTGAGCGGTTCCCCAATGGAACATAAATAGAATGGCCAAACCAAAGATAGTGAATATCAGCACGTGGTTCAGGTAGCTTGATGAAAGCAAGAGACCACCTGCCAATGTACCGAAGGCTGCACCCATATCCCGCCAGGTAGCATTTGCCGCTACGGAGACAAGGGGATGATCTTGCTCCAAGGAAACGTAACATGGCGTAATGGCAGCATGGATGCTGTAGAAGGTAAATGTTATAATCGCCCCCGTTTCAATCCATCCAAACGCGAGCATCACTAATCCTGCGATCATCATGAAAAGGGACAGGTTGAAGATGTGCTTGAGTCCGATTCTGTCGGCCACCCAGCCACCCGCAGGAGAAAACACTACGAGACAAACTCTGCGGTAGCCCAGATAAAAAGCAGCCAGCGATGTTGCTGTTAACAGCGTAATACTTTCTTTGCAGTGAAGGAAAAGAATCCCAAGAACTACCACGATAATTCCATCAATCAGAAAAGCAGAGGTAAAGGTGATGGAATTAAGCAATGAAGGAATTTGCAAGACGCTCCCTCTGCCGGTAACGATTGGAGTTTTATCATTCTGCTTTGGAAGATTCCAGGCGAAGTAGAATGCAGGGAGCGAGAGAATAGTGAGTGCAAAGAATGTTTGGGTAGAGTTGAAGTACTGAAGCAATAGCGGTGCAAGGAGCAGTGAAACCATCGGACCGATCTCCTGTATTCCTCTGGTCAACCCCAATGCAAAGCCTTGTTGTGCTTGCTGAAGGGAGTAACCTATCGTGCTTATTCGTAAGGCAGAGAATGCTAATCCCCAAACTATACGAAGCAATAACCACAGAAATACATTTGCAGCGACAGCATAACCCGCTGTGGAAAGTATAGCGAGCAACATTGCAAGTATGGTTACCAAACGCAACCCATACTTTGCCAACAGGTGCACAATCCACGCGTTAGAAAAAATGCGTACAAAACGATTGACAGATAATAAAACACCAATCCATACTACTGGTACTCCAACAGCAGCATGATTGACGGGTAGGAACGGGTATAAAAAGGCATCGCCAAAACTTGCAAAAGCAAGCGATAGCGATGCGAACAGAGGGGCTTTGAGTCCGTGCTTATTTTCTTCCATTACAGGCAACAAGAAGCGCTTACTTTTTCCTTTGGTTTCGGTTGTACTCCACAGCAAGCAGCACCTCCGCCATCCGAACTGCATACTCCCGTTTCCGGAAGATCCAGTTCTACGTTTCTGGCCGCTTCCATATCGCCATCAATAGCAGCAACAATGGAACGCACTTGTTCATAACCTGTAGCCATTAAGAACGTTGGTGCGCGACCATAACTCTTGGAACCAACGATATAAAAATCTTTATCAGGATGCCGCAATTCCGTTTCGCCATGCGGGCGCACCGTGCCACAGCTATGAATATTCGGATCGATCAACTCGGCAATTTCGGCAACGCTTTCCAGCGAAGGATCAATACTTAATCTTACTTCTCGCAGAAAGGAAAAATCAGGACGCGATCCGGTGTTGCTGATGATCTCGTCAATCCAGGGTAACGCAAACTTGTTTCCGTCTTGCAACCCAATAATGGTAAGCTTGTCATCTTTGTTTATGATTTGCTGAATTTGAAATGGCGTGTAGACATTTACGCGATCTTCATTGATCAATTGTTCGATCTTGATTCCCAATGCTCCCCGTGCTTCGAGCGCATCATCTTCTTGTCCACCATATACATCCGATACTTTCTTTTTCCGCAGTATCCAATGAATCTCGGTGTATGGATATTTTTCCTTCAGCCTGGCAAGTTCGAGAACAGCATTGATCGAAGAGTGTCCGCTCCCCACCACAACCACGCTTTTGTTTTTATATCGCTTAGTATGCTGATTAAGAATATCCGGAATACCATAAAAGATTTGTCTGCTGTTTTCAATTTCACCTTCAGCATACGATCCTCCAGAACCGATCGGGTTTGGACTGTTCCAGGTGCCGGAAGCATCTATGATGGCTTTCGCTTCGTACTGTTCAATTTTATCGCCATGAAGAACTTGAATGACATACGGCAATTCTTCGCGTCCCCAGGTCTTCATCTTGTCCATGTTCTTTCTACCAACAGAAAGCACTTTACTCTCCAAGTGTATGCGTGTTTTAATTTCTGGCAAATCCGCCAGTGGCTTGAAATACTGATTGTAAAGCTCTGCACCTGAAGGTAAACCTTCATCATCCGGAGCTTGCCAGTTTGTTTCGCTTAATAGTTGTCGTGCAGCTTTGTCTATATTATATCTCCAGGGAGAGAATACACTAATGTGCTTCCACGACAGAATGTTGGAGGCTACCGAACCTCCGGCTTCAAAGAGAATAAAGGGCTGGTTTCTTACTTTCAAATGGGCAGCAGCAGCCAACCCAACAGGGCCCGCACCAATAATGGCAACCGGTAATGAACTATTTGTACTCATGGTTTTAGCGTATTTGCCGTAAAGACGATGGATTTTAAATAAGATGCAGGTTTGATAAAATAAATAAAGCCCGGTTTTCACCAGGCTTTATCAACACATCAAAAACTAGGTCAACTAAACCAATTAAATCTTTTGCGTTTGATACGGAAGGATATATAGAACCTGCCAGCCCATTCCATCCCTATACAGGTTATAAATCGATTCGAACGAATTGCCACCTTTAGTAACTCTCACTTTAGCCAACACAACATGATATGCAATTTCCAGATCAAGAATTTCAACTTTCTGTTCATCGCCACCCAATTTCTTTTCTTCGAGCATCTTCATGTAGTCGCTCTTGTTTACGACTGAGTTTACCTTGCTCTCGTTCACCATGAAGATACCTTGGAACTTTTCATGAGCGAGGTAGTATATTCCGTGTACATCTCGCTGGTCTGTGGCTTTTACAAATTGAATGATGGTTTGTTCTGCCGACACTCTATCGGTCTGTGCCATGAGTGATGAGGACATTACTGCTGTCATAACTAAAATGATTATTGTTTTCATTGTATTTAAAGTTTGAACTTGCTTTTAAGGAATTTGATCGGGCGCTATTGGAGCTGGTACGATATTCCGAATGGGTTTGGTAGTTTTGAGGTAGGCGAAAATCGAACGAAGGTCAGTGTCATTCATATTGTTGTACACTTGCCACGGCATAGGTGGTAGTAGGGGACGACTCCCTTCAAGTCCCTTGTACTTTCCTTTTCTGATTGCTGTTAAGAATTGCTCTTCCGTCCAGTTGCCGATGCCGGTTTCATCGGAAGTAAGGTTTGCTGAGAAAGAAACGCCCCACTCACCAACAGCACTGGTAAGATGTTGATTAAACAACACCCACTCCTTTATCGCGTCTTTGTTAACTTCAGGCAGCGGCATGTCGGAGGGATGACCTGATAATAACCTTTCCGGATCAGGTTCCGGACCTCGTGGTGTCATCACTTTTGGCGAATGACAATCATGACACGCAGAGGTGTTGACGAGGTAGGCTCCGCGTTTAATCAGTTGTTCCTGGCTTAAATCGGTAGGCTGTCTAATTTCAGTTTTCGCAGGCTCACTGCATGAGATAAATGTCAGGCCCATTGCTATAATGGTGACGAGTGCAAGTATAACCGCTGACAACGACCAGTTAATTTGCTTTGAGAATTCATTTTGTTCCATGTCTTTTTCGGATTTGGCCGTAAAGACGATGGGTTAAAAAATTGATGCAAATGAAAGTCCCCACTGCGAACTCCATCAACTCCAGTTCACGTTTCAAAGCCATAGACTCCAGCCCCAATTCATAGCCCATTTCGCTAATTCTAACCGACAAAATCAGGGCTAAGAGGCCCAATTTTCCCTATTTTCTTCGCTCATTTACTCATTGCCGCATGGCTTAAACACATTTTGATTTAAATTTGAATAGTGAAAACCAGCTATTTCATATTCGCGATCTACATTTCCGCTCTGTCCATATATCCATGCTATGAGGATGACTGCGTGAATGAATCCAGCATTGTGAATAATACAGATCAGGATGAGCATGAGGAAGATGGCGCAGACCCCTGCACTCCTTTTTGTATAAGTGCTTGTTGTACCAGTCACGTCTTTTGCTCTCCTCAACTTAATTCGCTCCCCTTTTTTCAAAAAACAACAACCCAGAATTCAACCTATAGGATCAAGTTTACTCCATTAGTTGTTGTTTCAATCTGGCAGCCGCCCAAGCTCGCCTAGAACATTTCCTATTCTCTCAATTGCTAAATATTGAGAGTATTCAATTCTATCACATTAATTAAATATTTTTCTATGCGTTTAACAGGTATAGTTATTTCTGTATTCATATCATCGTTAGCTTACAGTCAAAATACTTTTAGGGCAATCGTTAAGGACAAAGAAACATCGGAACCCCTGCCTGGAGCCACTGCCGTTATTAAGAACTCCTCCCTTGGAGCGAGTACGAATGAAGAGGGTTTACTTCTGATTCAAAATGTACCGGATGGTCAGCAAATAATTGAATTCAGTTTTGTTGGATACGAAAACCAAACACTCACACTAACCTTTCCATTAAGTTCAACCGAGCCAATCGAGGTACTGTTGGAAGGTTCAGAAGAGGAACTCGAAGAAGTTGTGGTGTCCTCAACACGAAGCAGCCGAACGATTGCAGACATCCCAACCCGGGTTGAATTCATAGCCGGAGAAGAATTAGAAGAAAAAGGCAACATGAAGCCAGGTGATATTCGAATGTTGTTAAACGAAAGTACAGGTATTCAGACGCAGCAAACATCGGCAACTTCAGCAAATGCTTCCATTCGCATTCAAGGTTTAGATGGTCGTTATACACAAATTCTTAAAGACGGATTTCCTTTGTATGCTGGATTTTCTGGCGGACTTGGATTGCTACAAACACCGCCTCTTGATTTGAAACAGGTAGAAGTAATTAAAGGGTCATCCTCAACATTATATGGAGGGGGTGCTATTGCTGGTCTGGTCAACCTGATCAGCAAAAGACCAACAGAAGAACGCGAACTTCGATTCTGGATAAATGGTACTTCTGCAAAAGGTCTTGACATTAACGGGTACTATGGAGAACAATTGGGTAAGGTGGGGGTTACACTATTTTTAGCCCGAAATAGCAATGAGCCTTACGATCCAGCCGACATTGATCTTACCGCTATTCCGAAGTTTGATCGTTACGTTGTGAATCCAAAATTATTTTTTCAACTCAGTGATAATGACAATCTTGATGTTGGACTGAATCTCATCACCGAGGATCGCATCGGAGGAGACATGCTATACATCGATGGTAAAGGTGACGCCACACACAGTTATTTTGAAAAGAATAACTCGGACAGGTTTTCAACGCAATTATCATTTACACATATCTTTAATGAGAAGAGCAAGTTGAATATTAAAAACAGTATCAATCATTTCAAGCGCGTGATCAATACGCCAAGTTATGAATTCAATGGCGTTCAAAACAGCACGTTCACTGAGATTAGCTATGCCTCTAATCAGAAAAATAGTGAATGGGTTGGAGGAGTTAATTTGTGGACGGATGGATTTTCTGAAAAGCAACTTACCACAACACCTTTACGCGATTATGATCAAACTACAATGGGTGCCTTCATTCAGAACAACTGGAAACTATCGGAAACATTCCGGCTGGAATCTGGGTTGCGTGGCGACTATGTAATTGACTATGGTTTTGCGTTCCTACCCAGGGTGTCACTACTTTATAAACCATCACCTGCATTTTCATCACGATTAGGTGGAGGATTAGGGTATAAAGCACCAACTATCTTTACGGAAGAAAGTGAGAGAATACAGTATAAAAATGTACTGCCCATTTCCACGGAAACTAACAAGCTCGAAAGGTCTTACGGGGCCAACTGGGATTTCAATTATAAAACGTTAATAGCGGGTGGTGCAATCGGATTGAGTATCAATCAGCTTTTCTTTTACACATATTTGAATGATCCATTATTTCTCTCATCACTTCTATCTAACGATTATGAATTCATTAATCTAACTGGACATACGGATAGCAAAGGAACGGAGACAAACCTGAAACTAGATTATGGAGATTTCAAACTGTTCATTGGTTATACGTACACGGATACAAGAATTCATAATGATGGAACAGTAGCGCAAAATCCGCTTACAGCGAAGCACAGATTAAATAACGTGCTCATGTATGAAGTAGAAGAGAAATGGAAAGTTGGTTTAGAGGCTTACTATTTCAGTCCACAAAAACTGAGTGATGGCAGTACTGGCAAGGAGTATTGGATTTGCGGTTTAATGATCGAAAGGATTTGGGAACACCTCGCCTTGTATATCAACTTTGAGAATTCTCTGGATACACGTCAAACCCGATTTGACTCAATTTACACGGGCACCATAACCAACCCAGTATTTAAGGATATTTATGCACCTGTGGATGGGTTTGTAATAAATGGTGGCATAAAAATCATACTTTAAGCGATGAAACTCTACTGGAATATGCCTGCTGGTTTGAGGATCCACTACCGGAAGGAATTGGAATTTTATAAAGCGGAACTGGACAAAAGAAACCTGGCTCTAGCTTGGCGACACCTGGAACGTGCGCATATTCTAGGTCAGCCCTCGCCAGTGGAGCATACACAAGTACATTGGATCATGCTCAAGTTTGGCTTTCGGATAAAAGATACAAGAGAGATCATTGGGCAAATACCCAGGCTTCTGGTTGGTGGAGTCAAATCATTTGTGGGTACAATTCCAGTGGGTAACACAGGCGGTGCCGATGTGCCACCTCTCCGACCAATGGAAATACCAGAGGACTTGCAGGCTATTTTGAAACCCTATCGCACTGACAAATGATAACACTCATTGCAGGAAGTTTAGCATTGAGTGTGCTCCATGCACTTATACCTAACCACTGGTTACCGGTACTCGCCATTGCCAAAAAAGAAAACTGGTCGGTAAATAAAACCACGAAGGTTACGTTCATTGCTGGACTAGCACATGCGTTAAGTACTGTTCTTATCGGATTTATTATTGGTGTAGCGGGTATTCAGTTAGCAGCTAATATGGGTTACTTCACTGCCTACGTTGCGCCATCAATATTAATCGCGTTAGGAGTCTTTTTTATTTATCAGCATCATATTCATAAACACTTTCACCTGCACCGTCATAAAGAGATTGTTTCAGACAAAAAAGTAATAGTCAGCTTAGTCGTAGCCATGTTCTTTTCACCCTGCCTTGAAATTGAAGCATATTTTCTGATGGCTGGAGCCCGTGGCTTGTGGCTAGTATCAGTGATAGCTTTACTGTACACTGTTGTAACCGTAGGTGGCATGGTGATTTGGGTGAGTGTAACCTATAGAGGATTGATAAAACTTAACTGGCATACCCTCGAACACAATGCAGGAATTATAACGGGTGTCACGCTGGTATTAACGGGCATCCTTTCATTTTTCATTCATTAAAACTTCATTTATGGCTGAACATCAACATACAAATATTCAATCAGGTGATGCTTGCTGCACCCCCAATCAGAAAACTGTCCTGCAAAACAATAAACAAAGTAACCATACAGAAAATGAAAAAGGCTTCAATAAAGAGTGGCTGTCAGCCATTGCCAGTTTTATTTTACTTGGTACTGGTTTGCTACTGGACAATTGGATACAACCCTCATGGTTCGAAAATATGTTTCGGTTTACATGGTATGCCGTTGCTTGCCTGCCTGTAGGACTTCCGGTCTTAATAAAAGGAATCAAATATGCGCTTCGGGGTGAAGTATTCACGGAGTTTATTCTGATGAGTATTGCGACTATCGGGGCATTCTATATTGGTGAGTATCCCGAGGGTGTTGCGGTCATGGTTTTCTATGCCATTGGAGAACTATTTCAAAGTGCGGCTGTAAACCGAGCCAAGCGCAGTATCAAAGCACTCATGGACGTAAGACCGGATACTGCTTCTGTCTACCGAAATGGTAATGTTGTGAATGTTGAACCAACTGAAGTTAAGGTAGGTGAAACCATTTTAATAAGAGTTGGCGAACGTGTCCCGCTTGATGGAGAAATGTTGAGTGAAGGAAGTTCATTTAACACTGCTGCCCTGACAGGTGAAAGCAAACCTTCTACTTTTGAACAAGGTGAAACGGTGCTGGCAGGAATGATCAACGAATCAAAAGTAGTTGATTTAAAAGTTACAAAACTCTTCAACGAAAGTTCCCTCGCACGAATCCTTGAGTTGGTACAGAATGCAACAGGCAGGAAAGCAAAGACGGAGTTGTTTATTCGAAGGTTTGCCAAAGTTTATACGCCCATTGTCGTCTTTCTTGCTGCCGCACTTACACTTTTACCTTACTTCTTTGTGCAGGAATATGTTTTTGATCAATGGCTTTATCGCGCATTGATCTTTTTGGTTATCTCTTGTCCGTGTGCGCTGGTTATTGCTATACCTCTTGGATACTTCGGAGGTATTGGCGCAGGTTCTCGCAATGGAATATTGTTCAAGGGTTCCAATTATCTTGACCTGATGACACGTGTAGATACGGTAGTCATGGACAAAACCGGAACACTGACCAAAGGTGTTTTCAAAGTCCAGCAAGTTGTGAGCAAAGGCATGGGTGAAAAAGAATGGATTCCGCTTGTGGCCGCGTTGGAATCCAACTCCAATCATCCAATCGCTAAAGCAGTTGTGGCGTATGCAAATGGAAAATTCGACAAAGTAAGTGTTGATAGCCCTGAAGAAATAAAAGGTCATGGACTGAAAGGAATTGTTCAGAGTAGGGAGGTTCTTGCTGGAAATGTTAAGCTATTGTCTATGTATGGTGTTCAAGTGGATCAGGACACTATTGCCGTAACAGACACAATTGTTGCAGTCGCGTTAGACAAATCGTTTGCCGGATATTTAACAATCGCTGATGAAATTAAAGAGGATAGCCAAGGTGCGATTAAGCTAATGCACTCTTTGGGAATAAAAACCATTATGCTCAGTGGCGACAAACAAGCAGTAGCTGATAAGGTAGCCAAGTCATTAGGCATAGACCAAGCCTATGGCGATCTCCTTCCCGAACACAAGGTTGAGAAAGTCGAAGCAATAAAGAAGGGGAAGAAAGAAGCAGTTGCATTTGTTGGCGATGGAATTAACGATGCTCCTGTTCTTGCTTTAAGCGATGTGGGCATTGCAATGGGTGGCCTCGGCAGTGATGCTGCCATTGAAACGGCTGATGTTGTTATACAAACCGATCAGCCATCTAAAATTGTAACCGCTATTAAAATCGGGAAAGCAACTAATAAAATCGTTTGGCAAAACATCGCCTTAGCTTTTGGAGTAAAGGTAATTTTAATGGCACTTGGTGCAGGAGGATTGGCCACCATGTGGGAAGCAGTGTTTGCTGATGTGGGTGTGGCGTTGCTGGCAATTTTGA
>Ga0164241_10003947_pt1 | contig 14639 bp, 9 predicted proteins | sample OricomyardsoilBY_FD_108780 | JGI IMG/M metagenome (GOLD analysis project Ga0164241, IMG submission 108780) | Backyard soil microbial communities from Emeryville, California, USA - Original compost - Back yard soil (BY) | ecosystem: Environmental > Terrestrial > Soil > Unclassified | place: USA...
GCGTCGATTTACGCGCCGAGATTACCGGCATTTTGCACTTTGCGACGTCGATCATCTTTCAAAACTCCGGTAGCGATGCAGACCCGGCGCCGCCCAGTTGGCTCGTCGTCGGCATCGCCGATTACGTGCGGCTCGAGTCGGGTTACATCGAGCGCCAAGAGCGCGCGAAGGGCGGCTCGTTCGACGGTAGCGGTTCGCGGACGACCGCATTTTTTCTAGACTACTTGGCCATGAAAAGCCCGACCGTGGTGATGCAGCTGAATCAGCGGCTGGCCCCCACGTCTCCGGTGTGGAGCAACGACGTATTCAAGACGCTACTGGGCAGCGACGTCGATACGCTGTGGGCAACCTATCAAGCTAGCTTGTAGGGGCGAGAGGTGAGGATTGACGGTTACGGGTGGGGCCCGCGGCGCGGGCGCTTGATTTGGCGAGCACCTTACGTATACTGAACACATGAGCAGTCAAAACGGCGGCGTAAACTACGAAAGCGCCCCTGTCGCCGAGACCGCCATTGGCGAGACCGACTACCGCATCGACGCGGGCAAAGAGGGCACCGCCATCTGCGTCTCGACCCGGCCTACCGGCACCTGGGATTGGTCGTTCGTGTGCGAAGCCCGTTGGGACGGCACCGAGCTACGCGCCAAGGTGCTCGAACGAAGTATTCGCACGGAGCTTTCGCGCGCTATCAGCACTGCCATGCAAGACGCCTGAAGTCTCCGCGCCGGCGTGACCGCGTCGCAGTTCGTCCTGAGAGCGGGTAGGCCTTGCCTGCGCGGGCAGCTGCCCGCGGCGCGCGCGGGCCCCGCCCGCGCCAGGAACCCGGGCCTACAAACAAAGGGTGACGAGGGATCGGGTTCGGGTTCGGGTTCAAGCTCGGGCTGAGGAGCAACGAAGCCAGGCGGGATGCATCGGCCGCGAGATCGATCGACTTAGCCATTCGCGGGCCCTTAGCCGGGCCCCTAGCCCTGCTACGGTCGGCGCGTGTCAGCGCCTGACGTGGTCGTTTTTGGAGCCGGGTTCACCGGCGGCAAAGTCTGTGAGGTCGCGTTGGCGCGGGGGGCTAAGGTGCTCGGCGTCGTGAGGAGCGACGACAGCGCAGCGGCGTTGCGGGCGCGCGGGGTCGACGTAACGACACGCGCCGCGGTCGAGGTCGCGCGTGAGCACGTGGGGCCGGCCACGCACGCGGTCGTGACGTTTCCGCCCGCAAGCGCGACGGACGCGGAGCTCGCGCCGCTGTTGGCGCGGGCGCGCGCGGTTTCGTACCTCTCGACGACGGGCGTGTACGAGGATTTAGAGGGCGTGGTCGACGATGCCACGCCGTTACCCGCGCTGCCTTCGCCCAAGTACGCGGCGGTGTTGGCCGCGGAGTCGCAGTACCGGGCGGTGGGGGCGGCGGTGTTGCGGTCGCCGGGCATCTACGGCGCCGACCGCGGCCTTCACGTGCGGCTCGCGCGCGGTGACTTCAGGCTGTCGGGCGACGGCAGCCGCTACGGCTCGCGCATCCACGTCGAAGATCTAGCCGCGCTTCTACTGGCCAGCGCCGCCACTCCCGGGGCGACTTTCGTGGTCGGCGATCTCGAACCGTGCCGCCAACGCGACATGGTCGCTTGGATTTGTCAGCGGCTCGACCTCCCCTTCCCCGCGTCCGCCCCGCTTTCCGAGGTCCACGAAACTCTGCGCCGCAACCGCCGCGTCGACTCGTCGCGGGCACTGCGGATGCTCGGCGTTTCCTTGCGCTACCCCACCTATCGCGAAGGGCTAGCGAGCTCAGCACCTGCTCCCGGCCGATAAAGCGTCCCTGCCAACTGCCAACTGCCAACTGCCAACTGCCAACCTCGCCCCCCATGACCTGGCTCACCGTGCTCCTTCTGCTCGTCTCCAACGTCTTCATGACCTTCGCTTGGTACGGTCACTTGAAGCACCACCAAGCATCACCCCTCTGGGTGGTAGTGCTCGCCAGCTGGGGTATCGCGTTCTTCGAGTACTGCTTTCAGGTGCCCGCCAACCGGCTGGGCGCGAAAGTTGGCATGGCCACGGCGCAGCTGAAGACGATCCAAGAGGTCATCACGCTGGTCGTGTTCGTAGCGTTTGCGACCCTGTATTTGGGTGAGCAGCTGCGCTGGAACCATTTCGTCGGCTTCGGCTTCGTGGCGGTCGGCGCGTTGTTCGTGTTCAAGCCCTGGTAGCAACCAGGGCACCGCGACGGCGCGCCCGACGACTACTGAACTGACGTTTTCGCGCCATGGTGCGACCAGAACCGGCCAGGGCTGGAAATGGTCCCGTGCTACTTTGAGGCTGAATCCCATGACGAGCGCCCTCGAAAAGCAGGCGGCCAGCCTTTTTACCGTCGGTTTCTATGGCAAGGCCGTGACCGACGACCTGCGCGGCCTTTTGGCGCGCGGTGTGGGCGGCGTGATCTTCTTCGCGCGCAATGTCGGCACGCCCGCCGAGGTGCTGGAGCTGAACCGGGACATCAAGCGCGTCGCGGCGCGCCCGCTGCTGCTGGCCATCGATCAAGAGGGCGGGCAGGTCGCGCGGCTGCGGCATGGCTTTACGGAGCTTCCGTCCCTGCGCGCGGTCGGCGCAACCGGCAGCGCCAGCTTGGCTCACGAGCTGGGCGGGCTGATCGGACGCGAGCTGCGCGCGGTCGGTTTCGACATGAACTACGCGCCGGTGCTCGACATCGACACCAACCCGGCCAACCCGATCATCGCCGCGCGCTCGTTCGGACGCACGCCGGAGCTGGTCACGAAGCTGGGGCTGGCCTTGGCGGCGGGCCTGCAAGAAGCCGGCGTGGCCGCCTGCGGCAAGCACTTTCCCGGTCATGGCGACACCAGCCAAGACTCGCATCTGGAGCTACCCAAGCTGCCGCACGCCATGGAGCGGCTCGAGCAAGTCGAGCTGGCTCCGTTCAAGGCGGCGGCCAAAGCCGGTATCGCCTCGTTCATGACCGCTCACGTGATCTTCGAGGCCGTCGATTCGAAATACCCGGCCACCATGAGTCACGCGGTTTTGACGGGAATTTTGCGCGAAAAGTTGGGCTACGACGGCATGGTCGTCACCGACGACGTGGAAATGAAGGCCATCGCCGACAATTACGGCGTGGAAGAAGCGGTGTTGTTGGGCCTGGGCGCTGGTGTCGACCACTTTTTGTGTTGTCACACCGCCGAGCTGGCGCACCGCGCCATCGACGCCATCGTTCGCGCGGTCGAAAGCGGCAAGCTGCGCCAGAGTATTGTGGACGCGGCCACCCGCCGTTTCAACGCCGTGCGCGCCCGCTTCGAGAAGCCGGTTGGCAGCTCGGCCGGTCTCGCGACCTTGCGCAGTCCCGAGCACCTTGCGCTCGTGGCTCGTATTTTGGGCGCGGTCGATGGAAGCCTGGCCGAGGTGGGCAAGGATCCGACCGAGATCATGGAGCAGATCCGCATCGAACGCGACCGCGCGCGCGCGGCGCAATGAGCGAGCTTGCTCATTGCGCCTGCAGCGTACCGGCTTTGCACGCAAAGCTGCGCGTCGTGAGTCGCGACGCGGCCAGGTAGGCCACGACCAAGCTCTTGCCCGTCCAGCCCGCGCGGGCCCCGCTGGGCAGCATGTTTGCGGGTAAAATAGCCTGTAAATTGGCGCGCGGCTCGCGGAGAGTGAGCGCGAAGCGACCCTGACGCAGCGAAGCGCGCTCGGGCGTGCAGCTGATGGCCAGACCGTCGATGTAGTCGGGCCGTACCTGCTCGTCCATCAATGGCACCGGAACCGCCTTGCGCTTGCCGTGGCAGTCACCGATCAACCAGGGCGCGCCGGCGACGTCGAGGGTGCCGAGCGGCAAGCAGCCTTTGAGCAGCGGCTCGGCGCGAGCATATTCGGGCTCGTACTGGATGCTGAACATGGTCGTGACCGGGTCTGCGCCTTCACGCGTGCAAACGCCGTAGTGAAAGCGCCCCGCCGATACCGACAACTCGACCGAGTGCGACGCGCACGGCACCGGCACGGACAACGGCAGCCCGGTTGGCTCGGCCGCCCCGGCGCGCAGCCGTCGAAACGTGAAGCCGACGCACGGCGCGTCTTGCGGCGTCACGCACGGTGCGGCGAGGCCGCGCCACATCAAGAGCGCGCGCTCCTTCGCCTCTTCGGCCGCGATCACGATGTTGCCGCGTGCCGACTCGGCCGAGACGGCCGCGGGTCCCAAATCGAGCAAGGCCGGTGGCGGCGCGGCCGCGCCCGTGCCCGCCAATAGAGTCGCGACCGCCCGCGCCTCGTCTTTGCTCTGCTCGACCCAGGCGAGGGCCAACTGCTCGCCAACCATGATCGCCGAAAGGTCCGTCACCTTGCCCAACGTGTGGGGGGGCAGCGGCAACGGACGTGCGGGTCTACGTGCCGTGCCGTCTTGCCCGAGCTCCGCTTCGAACAGCCAACCGGGCGTCGGGCTGGTGCCGGCCCAGAGCAGCCGCAACCCATCGCCGCCCGCGACCAGCTCGAACGCCGACGGTGAGCTCAAGTCATCGCTGGTGATGACGTTCGGTGCCGCCGACGGCAAGCTGCTGGCGCTGGGCGCGGCGCCGCTCGTAGAAGGCTTGCTACAGCCCGCGACCGCGTAGAGCAGCACCGCCAACCACGCCGGGTCACACCGCATCGCCCATCATTCGTCTCGCGATGGATGCGCGTCAATGAGACCGTTGCCGGCCGCGACCGGTCGCCGGGCGAAGCCGGGGACGAACGTGCGCCCCCCCCCGACCGCGCAAGCGCGCCGGATGCCGCTATTCCGGCGGTTCGGTGATCAACCGAACTAGCTCGTCGGCGCTCAGCTTCTCCGCCTGCGCCCCGCCGTCGAGCAAGGTCTTGGCCAGGCTGCGCTTCTTCGCGTGCAGCTCGACGATCTTCTCTTCGATCGTGTTCTTCGTGATCAAGCGATAGACGGTCACCCGGCGAGTCTGACCAATGCGATGCGCGCGATCAGTCGCTTGCGATTCGACGGCCGGGTTCCACCACGGGTCGAGATGGATAACGTAGTCGGCCGCGGTCAGGTTGAGACCGAAGCCGCCCGCCTTGAGGCTGATCAGGAACAAGCTCGAGCTGCCGTTCTGGAACGCGTCGACGCGCTTCTGTCGTTCGGCTTGCGGCGTCGAGCCGTCGAGATACTCGTACGTCACGTGGCGCTCTTCGAGCTGCTCGCGCACCAGGCCCAGAAAATCCACGAACTGGCTGAAAACCAGGGCCCGGTGCCCGTTCTCGCGCAGCTCCTCCACCAGCTCCAGGAACGCCGAAATCTTCGACGACTCGAGGTCGGCGTCGGGGAACACCAGGCGCGGGTGGCAGCAAAAGCGACGCAAGCGCGTGATCTCCGCCAACACCTCGATCTTGTTTTCGCGCTTGCCCCACGCCGTAAACAGCTTGTCGTGAATCTGCTTGCGCAGCACCGTGTAGCGCGCGGTCTCGTCGGCGGACAGCTCCACCTCGTGCGACAGCTCGGTCAAGGGCGGCAGCTCTTGCAGCACGTCGCGCTTCAGGCGGCGCAGCACGTACGGTTGGATCACGCGCCGTAGCAGCTCTTCGGGCGTCTGCGCGCCGTCACGCTCGATCGGCTTCACGAAGCGGCGATTGAAGTCGGTAAACTCGCCCAGCAAGCCGGGGTTGATGAAGTGGAAGATGCTCCACAGATCGGCGGCGTGGTTTTCGACCGGCGTGCCGGTGGCGGCAATGCGTTGCTTGGCGTCGATACGGAACGCGGCCTGTGCGCGCAGCGACTGCGCGTTCTTGATGAACTGCGCTTCGTCGAGCACGGCCGTACCCCACTGGAGCTCGGTCAGCTTCGCTTGGTCTTGTTGCAAGAGGGCGTAGCTGCACACCAAGAGCTTACCCTTGCCGTCTTGGCGTAGCTCCTCGAGCAGCGCATCACGGTTGTCGCCCGTGTATTCGAGCACCTTGAGGTTGGGGGCAAAGCGGCCGGCTTCGCGCGCCCAGTTGCTGCAAACCGAGGTCGGCGCCACCACCAACGCCGCCCCCTGGTCAGCGCGCAGCAGCAAAAGCGCCAAGATTTGCACGGTTTTGCCCAAGCCCATGTCGTCGGCCAAGCACGCGCCCAGCCCGAGCTCGGTGAGCCGGCACAGCCAGCGAAAGCCGTCGAGCTGGTAGGGCCGCAGCTCGGCCTGCAAGGTCGCGGGCGGGTCGAACGTCGCGTTGGCGACGCTCTTCACGCGCTCGAGCCAACCGGTCGCCTCCGCATCGAGCTCGAAGCCGTCACCCGCCAGCTCGTCGAGCGCCGCCACCGCGCCCGCGTGAAGCTGCAGGTCACCCTTCGGTTTGGCTCGCGCCGCGCTGGCCGCCAGCGCCGAGATCACGCGGCGAATGCGCTCTTCGAGCTCGACGTAGTCGCCGTTTTCCAAGCGCACGAAGCGCCCGCCGGCCAGCGCCGGGGCGTGCACCAGCTCGTTCAGGGTCACTTCGTTCACGTCGTCGATGCGCAGGCCGCCCGTGGCCAAGTACCAGCCCTTGTTGACGCGCAAGCGGCCACGCAAAGAAGAGCGGCCATCGCCGCGCAAGCGCATGCGATTGCTCTCGGGCCACTCCAGCTCGTGCTTGACGCCCGACGCGCGCAGCTCCGACAGCAGCACCAGCACCGCTTCTTCGCCCAACACCCAGTTGTCGATCTCGTGCGCGGGGCGGCCTTCTTCGCGCTCTTCGGGCGCGAGTGAAAGGCTCGGACAAGCCGCGATCAGAGCGTCCACCGACGCCCGCTCGGCGTCGAAATCGCGTTCGCAACGCAAGCGCTGGCCGCCGCCCACGAAGCTGAGGCTGGTGCGCCCAACGCCGGCGACGAAGAAGCGCCCTTGGCTGCCGAAGGGCCGCACCCCGGCTTGCACCTGCCAAGCGCCCGCGTGCAGCGCAAAGCGCAGGCACGGCGTGGCGTCGGCTTCGACCAAACGCTCGGCGCCGAGCTCGGGACTTTGCACCTCCACGCTTTGTGACAGCTTACCCAGCACGCGCATTACCTCGGCCTTCTGGGCCAACGGCACCCGCACGCCGTGCGGCAATACCGCGATCACCCGCTGCATGGCCTCGGTCACGCGGTACACCACCAGGCGGTCTTCGCCCTCCGGAACCACGTTGACGCCCAGCTTGGCCCCCGCGGGCTCGACCACGACCCGAATGTAACCGGCGTCTTCTTCGGCTTCGACTCGACAACTACCGCGCACGACCTCGACGCGCGCGGTGCCGCGGGCCCCGTTCTGCACGCGCGGGTGACCGACCAGTCGCTCCGCAGCTTCGGGCAAGAACTCGCGCCGGCCTTCGACCAGCTCGCGCGTCGCGTCCAGAACGCGCTGATCTTCGACCGGTAGCTGCTCCTTGAATTGATAGAGCTCGCTCAACGACAGCCGCCGGCCCTGATTCCAGCCGCCGCTGTCCAAGCGCAGCTCCGAAAGCGCGGGCCGGCTCAAACTACCGTCGGCCATATCGACGAACCAGACCGCGCGCAGGCTCGCTTCCGCGGCTTCGGAGGCGGTGTCGGAGACCGCCGCCAGCGCTTGCAGAGTCTTTTGCCACTCGGGCTTGGGCGCGACCAGCTCCCACACCGACAGCGCGCTCGTGTCCGGCGCGGGCAGCCCGCCCAGCCGCTCCAGCTCTTGCTGGGCGTATTCGGGGCTGAGCGAGGCCGCCAAGCGCAGCGCTTGACGCGCAATCCACACGTAGCCGGCGGCGTGCCACGGCACGGCGCGGCGCACCACGTGCTGGGCCCAACGCGCGCGCGTCTCGACCTGTTTTTGATGCAGCTCGACGTTGTGCGCGAACAGCAGCGTCTCCCACAGCGAGCCCTCGGTCGTCAGCGCGTGCACGTCGATGCGCTCGTGCTCGGTCTCGGGCTCTTCCAGGTAACGGAGCAACAGCCGAAATGCGCGCCCCGCCGCTCGCTCCGGCTCGCTCGTGCCGACCGCCAGCAGCCGCTTGGCCAGCGCGGTCGCCGCTTCGGTGTCCCGCGCACACAAAAGCAGAGCCAAAAGTGGCGCCACCGCCCCGCATTGCGGCAACGGACCACGGCGACTGGCGGCGTCCGTGCGCGCACGCAGCGCTACGCCGAACAGCTCGTCCAAGCGCGCCTGCGCCAACGCCAAGTCGCCGGTCAGAAAGGCCCAAGCCGCGCCGTGACCCAGCGCGCTGCCGCGTGGCAGGTGCAGCATGAACCGGGGAATGGCCTCGACCTTGCCACGAAGCACGGCGTGCTCGCACAGAAGGCCGGCCAGCTCCTGCTGTTCGTCACCTTCGGGCATGTCCGTGAAGCGGGCGCTCAGCCAGCCGTACAGCTCTTGGCACGCGCTACCCGTTTCCAAACACTCGCGCAGCACGCGCGTCGCTACGACCGGCGCTTCGTCGCCCCAGGTCGCGACCAGCCAAGCTTCGTCGAACGGCTCGCACACGCTGACGCGCAGCCACTCGGCGGCGGTGCGCAGCGGAATCTGCCGCGGCAGGCGCTCGACGGAAAAGCGACGAGCGAAGGTGCGGTAGTCGCCGAGCTGCAACGCCAGCCCCAGGTCGCTGACCGAGCGCCCGCCGAGCAGGCCGTGGGTGGCGAGGGCGATCGGCGACAGCGCATCGCGCCGAGCCAGCTCGCGCAGTACCAACTGCGAAAAGTCGGGGTTCAGGGCGAAGCCCGGCTCTCGACTCGGGGCGCTGGTCAGCGCCAACGCTCGGGTGGGCCCGACCGAGACAAGCAGGCCTGCGCCTACGCTTTGCTTGAGCCACGCGTCCAGCACTTTGCCGTCGAAGCCCTCGCCGGCCAGCGCCAGCAGGACCCCGCGCGCCAGCCCATGCTCCAGCGCGATCGCGCCCAGCCAGCGCCATTCGGCCGCGCTGAGCCCCGCCGTGAGCAAACTGAAACGATCGGAGAGGGGGGAAGCCAGCACGACACCGCCCCGGTAACCCTCACCGGGCGGCCGCACAAGGTTTTTCGGGTTCGGCGGCATCCCGAAACCTGGCGCGACTAGGGTTGCGGCCCCGAATGTCCGAACCTGCCCCTGATCCGACCACACGACCCCTCTACCCGGTGCTGGTGCTCCTGGCCTCCTCGGTCGTGTGGGGTCTCACTTGGATACCCCTCAAGTACTTTGCCGGCTTCGGCCTGCAGGGCGTCAACGTGACGCTGGTCGGACATGGCTCGGTGGGCGCTTTGGCGGTGCCGTGGCTGGCCTATCGCTGGAGAGCCTGGGGTGGGGCCTGGCGGCCGATGTTGCTGTTGGGCACCTTCGGCGGGTTGGCAAACCTGGCCTTCGCCAGCGCCCTGGTCAGCGGTGACGTGGTGCGGGTGATGGTCCTGTTCTACCTGTTGCCCGCCTGGGGCGTCTTGGGTGGCTGGCTGTTGCTGGGCGAGCGGGTGGACGGCCTGCGTAAGCTGACGGTCGCGAGCGCGCTGGGCGGCGCCTTCTTGATCTTGGGTGGAGTGGGTATCTTGGCAGAGCGACCCAGCCTGAGCGACGGGTTGGCCGTGCTGTCCGGCATGGCGCTGGCGCTCAACAACGTGCTCTTTCGCAAGCTGGCGAACATTGCCGTCTCCGACAAGGTCGCGAGCATGTTCGCCGGCTGCTTGCTGTGGGCCCTCCCGCTCACCTTGCTGGGGGTGGAGGCGCTGCCGTTCGCGGTGCCGCAAGGAGTATGGCTCGAGCTCGTGAGCTTCGGCCTGGTCTGGCTGTTCATAGCGACCGTCGGCACCCAATGGGGAGTCGCGCACATGGAAGCCGGAAAATCGTCCGTGCTCATCATCATGGAGCTGGTCGCGGCCGTCGCGTCGGCGACCGTCATCAATGGAGCACGCCTCCGGCCCATCGAGTGGCTCGGAGGCGTGCTGATCGTCGCGGCCGCCGTCATCGAAGCACGGCGGCCCGTCGCGGCCTAAGCGCGACTCAGTGCGTGCTCTTGGCCGACTTGCCGCTGATGGTCACGTCGCCGTACTCATCACGGATCTCTTGCTCCTCGACCTGCAGCTTGCCGACCGGTACGTTGGCGGACGGCAGCTCGATCACGACCACCGGCGCCGGGTCGGTCGAACCAGGCGGCAGCGGAAACACTCCTCCGCCGACGTCGCCGCCAGCGGGGCTGGAGCCGCCAGCGCCGAAGCTGCCCCCCATGGTCGGCTTGCCGGCGGTGCCGAAGCTGCCGGCGGTGCCAAAGCTGCCGCCCATGCCGTTGCTGCCGCCCACGCCTCCGCCCCCGCCGTTGCAGGGATTCGGCACGATTGGCACGCCGAGCAAGTTGCTCATCACCGCCAGGCGATCCGGCAAGAACACCGTGTTGAGCGCGTTGGACGTGGTGAAGCAGCTGCCCGTCTCACCGTTGCCGCACTGCTGAGCAAACTCTACGACTTGCGGAAAGTCACCGGCGAACGGCGCGAACACGCCATTACCCAAGAAGCTGCCGCCTGACTCGTTGTGGCAACCAATGCACGAGCCCGACAGGCGAGCCCGATTGGCGACGTCCTCCGGGGTCAGGTTGCTGCCCACCGAAAGCAGCTTCTCTTCGATCTGCGAACGGAAGACGGGCGAGCCCGACAGTTGACCGGCGTAATCTTCGGAGAAATCGTTGCGGCTTTCCCCGTCCTTGCAGGCGGCGTCGACGATGAACGACATGCGCGACAAGTTGTCGGTCAAGACACCGTCGAGCGCGGTGAGAAAGTTCTCACGGCAAGCTTCACCAGCCGGCTGCGCGATGTTCTCGTTCCACAGCTGACCGTTGGGCGATTCTGCGGTTGGGAACGGGATGGCCGAAAGCGTGTCGCCATCGAGCGCGAGCTTGAACTCACGCAACGTCCACGGGAACGAGTCGAACTGATTGGTTCGAATCTGCCCGCTGCCCACCGTCAGGTTCTCGGCGGTGTAGAACGGACCGAAACCGAACTCGGTCAGCCCCGGCACCCCGCCCTGCAAGAACGCCTGCGCCAGGCGCTGCCCGCGGACCTTCGCATCGGGCTCGTTGTTCTGATCCATCCAGAACTGCGCCAACGGTCGGCAGCCGTCGATGCCCAATTCCGGCTGCGGATTGGGGATTTGCGCCTCCAGAATCATGAACGCGCGCCCGCGCGAGTTGTTCGCAAAGATCATGCGTTGTTGGCCGCAATGGGCGCCATTGGCGGGGGCCAAGTCGATGCGATTGACGAAGGCGGTCGCGAAGAAGCTGTTCATGTCGTTGACGTGCTGAGCCTCCGCGCGATTGCAGTCGATCGGAAAACCGTTCAGCGTCGGCACGCCGTCGGTCATTTCGTCGCCGCAGTGGATGGCGCCCGGCACCTGCGCCTGGTCGGCGCTCGCGTAGCTGTCGAAGATCTGTCGATACAGCAGGTTGCCGTCACCGTTGTGTCCGCCGTTCGTGGCCAACGCCTTGAAGACGCTCGCCAAGGCGACACCGCCGACCGCGTCGACGTTCGTCTCGAGCAACACGCGCTCGGGCTTGGTGACGTCGCCCGGCACCTGACAGGCTTCGCTATCGTCGACGTTGATGCCGATGTGGATCCGACCCTTGGTGAAGTCGACGATTTCGCCACCGACTTTGAACTGGTAATTGACGAACGCATCGTCTCCACCCGACAAGAAAAAGAACTGGACCGCGTCGCTGAGCAGCTGCGCATCGACGAACGTGCCGCTCGTCGAGCCGGTGCCGCCGGTCGAGAAGCTGCCGCCGGTCGAGAAGCTGCCGCCGGAGCTCTTGCCTGCGGTCGGAGGAGGATCGATCGGGCCTTCACCGCCAATCGCGAACGAGCCCCCCGCGCTCGGCTCACCACCAACGTCCGGGCCTAGGAACGGCCCGCCGTCGAACGCGCCGCCCTCGGGACCCGGAATCGGGCCGCTTCCGCCGGTAAAAGTGCCACCAAAGCCGCCCGGAGAGCCGCCCGTGCCGCCGCCCGGTCCCGACATTCTCTCCAAAAACCATCCCGGCAAAAGGGTCACCGTGTAACTGCCAGCAGGAACCAAAGCAGTCAGCTCGGCGGCGTCTGGAAAACCATCTTCGCTGCTCAGAAACTGAACGAGCTCGCCGGTACGAATGTTGGTGATTTGAAAGAACGCGTTGCGCAGCCGATACACGCTGCCCGAAGGCGCGGTCGACTGCAGCGCGAGAGCTAGCGTACCCGCTCGCTGCTCATCCCCCTTACCGTCAGCACGGTCTGACGAACAGGCCGCCAGTGTCGTCAGCCCCACGCTCGCCACGAAGGCAAGCCTCGACCACCATCGAATGGATGTTTTCATTGTTCCTCCTAAACCCGTCCCCAACCTGGTAACGGCGCCGCGCTCCCCAGCAATCGTTGTACCAACCCGCCCCGTCCAAGATCACTCGTTGAATCGACAAGTCGATTAACGAAGCGATGTGCCATTGTGCCATCAGGCCGCAAGGCTGATCATGGGCAACAATTTAATGCACTCGTCGGGGTGACGACGCGACGTGCGAGCGCTTGTGTCAGCTGTTAGCTGGGCGCGGCAAAATGCAACGCGACCTTCACGGCACCGCGTCGCGGATGCCCTGCAAAAGGGAGGCTTCGCCGGCGGCGTCCTGGCTGGCTTCCCACGCCATGATGCCGCCGTAAGTTTGCGCGAGCTTGGCCTTGGCTTGAATCGTGGCGCGGCTGTTCAAGTACGTGACGGTGCCATTGCCGTGCAGCTCGTCCGTCGTCGCGGCGGCAGAATCTCCGCGTAAAAGCTCGCCGTAGCCGACGGTTTTGGGCTCACCACCCGCCGACGGCCATTGCATGCCGTAAAACGGTACGCCGTAGACCACGCGCTCCCTGGGCATGCCCATGGTCACCCAACGATCCACCTCTTTGGTAGCTTCGTCGATGCCCGACCATTGCATGGGCTTGGTGCGCGACGAGTACAAGTCGTAAGCCATCACGTTCACGAAGTCGAAGCTGAGCAAAGCCGCCTTGCTGATGCCGTCGGCGAACCAACCGGCGACAGCGGCCGAGAGCTCGCGGTGGTCGGCTTTGAGACGCGGCGCAAGCTCGGTCACGAATGCTTCGTAGTACTGGTTGACGCCATTGCCCTCCAGATCGACATCCAGACAATCGAGCTGGTTGAGTTGGGCGAAAGCCACGAGCTTGTCCACGAACGCCGTGCGCTGCGAGTCCTGTAGCAACGTCGCGAACACGCCGCCGTTATCGATGGTCGTCGCGCCGCCGAGCGCCACGCACACCTTGGCCCCCGCCTGGTGCGCCAGCTCGACGAACGCGGGCAGCCCCGCGTCGGGATAGCGAACGTTGCCGGCTTCGTCTATCTCCGCAAAGCTGAGGTTGACGTAGCTGACGTTCTGGAAAGCCAGGCGGTAGGTCGCCAAGCTGCCGCGCCAGCTGGGCACGTACAGCACCGTGCGCAACGCGGGTCGCGCCGTCGGATCGACGTTGACCCCGCCAGGGCCGTTGCCACCCCCCGAACCGCGCGGGCCGCTCTCGCCACCACCACAGCCCGCGGCCGCGCCGAGCAGACCGAGCAGAACCGCGACTCGCCACAAGCTGCGCCACATCCTATGGAGATAACACCCAGGAGCCGCCCCCGCCGTGTCCGAAACTTATCTTCCCGATGGCGCTTTCAAAGGGCCAAACCGGGATTCTTACCGGTGCGGTTGCCGCTCTCCCCCCTCTCTCTGAATCTCGATCTCGAGACTCACGGCGTCGGGACGGCTTCGAGCACGCCGCTGTTGGGGTTTTCGACCGCGAGCTTGTCGAGGTCGAGCCCGTCCAGCACGATCAGTTGCTGCAGCGACGAAACGAAGCTCGCGTCTTGCTTCCAAGACCAGACAAGCTTGCCGGCCGCGTCGTACTCGACGAGCTGCAGCCCGTTGGCGCCCAAGCCGGCGCCGTGCCCTTGCCAGTTCGCGACCACGTAGCTGCCACCGGGCATGACCTGCACGTCGGCAAAGTAGTTGGGCTTTACGCCCTCGCCGCCGGTGATGGTCTGTTTGAGTTGCTCGTCGGGGCCGAAAATCTCGAGGCTGGCGGCGTAGCCAGTTGAAATCAAGGTATCGCCGGAGGCCAGACGCAGCGCCTCCCAGGCGTGCGGCGCCGCCGGCCCGCCCTGCACCGTGACGTCCCAAACCACCTTGCCTTGCGCGTCACCTTCGAACACGTGGGTATCGGCCGTGATCAAAAAGTGGTCGGCGCCGGCTTCACGCACCATGCGCGCGTACGTACCCGGGTACTCGATTTGGCGCCCGACATCACCCGCAGGTGTTATCTCGACGAGCACGATGCCCTTGCCGCCGTGAAAGTCGACGCCGCTGAGCAAGGTATTGCCATCGTGCAAGCGGTGAGCGGCCAAGGTTCCGGGGTAAGCGGTGACGTCTTTCACGACCGCGCCATCGCTCAGGCTGCGTTCTTGAAATCCGCTGTCGGTACCGATCAAAAATTGCCGGCTGCCGATCAACTGCAGATCACGCCCCGTCGGCACGGTTTGGTGCCAATTCTTGCTGGCGTCGGCTAAATCGACGTAGTGCACGGCGCTGTTGCCTTCGTCGCGCAGCAACAACTTGCGCTTGTTGGGGTCGAGTACCGGTGCGCCCGCGCCTCCGCTGCCTCCGCTGCCCCCGCTGCCTCCGCTGCCCGCCCCGCCCGCGTTCGCGCCGCCAACGTCGGCGCCCGCTGCCGCCGTACCGCCGCCGGCCACACCGCCCGCCGCACCGCC
>Ga0164241_10003948_pt1 | contig 14638 bp, 12 predicted proteins | sample OricomyardsoilBY_FD_108780 | JGI IMG/M metagenome (GOLD analysis project Ga0164241, IMG submission 108780) | Backyard soil microbial communities from Emeryville, California, USA - Original compost - Back yard soil (BY) | ecosystem: Environmental > Terrestrial > Soil > Unclassified | place: USA...
AACCCAAATCTCTCCGCTCCCGATCTGGAGATGTTGCAGGAGATCGGGAGATCGGGAGGTTTTTGGGTTCGAGCCGTGCAGCTCCGAGCGGCAACTGCGCAGTCGCCGAGCAAGCGCCGGATGAATCGAAACCCAAATCTCTCCGCTCCCGATCTCCTGATCTCCCTGTAAAGATTCCAGGGCCCTAAGACGACCTCTCCGGTCGCCTCAGACCCGCAACGCTCGCGCCTCGTCGCGCGGCTCCGGGCGAGCCGTGCAGCTCCGAGCGGCAACTGCGCAGTCGCCGAGCAAACGCCGGACGAATCGAAACCCAAATCTCTCGGCTCCCGATCTCCTGATCTCCCTGTAAAGATTCCAGGGCCCTAGACGACCTCTCCGGTCGCGCCAGACCCGCAACGCTCGCGCATTGTCACCGACTGCCGCTACGTTAGTTTCTGCGAGGGGGGCTGCGGGTTGGCAGCCCCTGCTCGTTAGACGCCGATGAACAGGCGGTGGGCGAAGTTGCGTTCGAGCTTGGCGCGCAGCACTTTGTCGGCGGCCGTCTCGATGTCGTACTCGACGCGCTTGAACTCGAAGCGCTTTTTGGCGGAGTCGAACAGGGTGTAGCTGGCGCGGTTGTCGTAGTCGCGCGGCTGGCCTACCGAGCCCACACTGACGATGTACTTGCGATCGGGCTGCAGCTCGAAATCGATGGGCGGCAGCTCTTCGACCGAGTTTTTGGTGAGCGCGAACACCTTGCACAGGTGCGAATGGCCGATCAACGTCAGCGGCGCGAGCTCTTCGAAGATGGGCAGACACTCGCGCGCCTGCTCGGGGGCGAAGATGTATTCGAACTCTTCGAGCCGGACCGGCGAGCCGTGACACAAGTTCACGAACTGCTCTGGCAATTTGATTTGGTACGGCAGGTCCTTGAGCCACGCCATGTTGTCGGCGGACAGGAGCTGAGCGTGCAGGTCGAGCGCGTGGCGCGCGGCCTCGTAGTAGTACGAGTAGTCCATGCGGCCCGCGACGGCGGCGTCGTGGTTGCCGAGGATGGTCGCTTCGACCAAGCCGCGGACGACATCGGCGCACTCGTTGGGTGAGCCGCCGTAGCCGACGGTGTCTCCCAAGCAGTAGTAACGATCGATCTCTTCGCTCTTGAACGCCTCCACGACGGCGCTCAGCGCTTCGTAGTTCGCGTGGATATCGCTGAGGATGCCGAGGCGCATGCTAGGTGAGTGACGGGCTTTCGGGTCGCGGGATAGAAACGTGAGGGTAACACGCTTCCGGGTGACGCTAAGCAATCCTCCGGCCAGCGCCCGTGCGCAAGTGTTTTGCGCGCTGTTTTCCGGCCGCCCCCCAGGCGCGGCCGTTCAGTGCCGGGATTCACGGAGTCAGGAAGGCTCGCGCCCGGCCTTGGGCTCGCACCTTCGGGTGAGCCCGCCCCCACACCGAGCCCACGAACGGCCTTGGAGTCGGCTTTGGCCGCGCCAGGGCGCGCCGGGCCGCGCCGGGCGCCGACGCGGGCCAAGAACGGGCCAATTCGGGCAGCGGTGTTACCCTCGCGCCCGATGCAGCATGAACCCGCCCCGGAGGAAATCAGCGAGCTCGTTCGCGCGTGCCTGGATTACGTGAAGCGCTCATTGGGCACCGAGCTCGACTTCACTCCCGAAACACTGCCGCTGCTCGACCACTATTTGAGCGAGGTGCGTGAGGAGCTGAGCCGTAAGCCCGAGCTCGTGGAGCTCACCGCCCACGCCGCGGGCGCGTACTTCGGCGAGGTTCTGCGCCGGCAGATGCGCGGCTTCTGGCACATGCCTTCGGCCAGCTTGCACGATTTCCAAATCTGCTCGAGCGTCGCTTTCGTGGCCATCAACCCGTTCGGGGTGGCGTACGACGCCCTGTACGGGGGGCAGGAGCACGGGGGGCCGCGCTCCAATTTGCGCCTCGCCCCCGAAGACCACGGCTACGTCGCCGCGCGCCTAGCCACCGTGCCCGAAGTGCCCGAAGACCAATATTTCTTGCTGACCACGCGTATCGAAGTCATCGAGATCACGGTCGAGGCCCTGCGCGCCCGCCTGGAGGAGCAAGGCTACTCGGAGACGGAGTACACCCCTCAGGATTACGACGCGGAGCTACGCTACCTGAACTAGCGAGAAGAGCGGTCCGCTTCGTCGCCTACCGAGAAGCGCGCCGGCAGCTCCACGAGGCGCGGCGGCGTGCTCTCGGACCCGAAGAAGCTGCGGGCTTGCACCGTGTAGCGGCCCGGCTTCAGCCCGCTCACCAGCCACTCGGCGTCGGCCCGCAGCCAAACCACCGGCACGCCATCGACCAGCAAATAAAGCGGGATATCGCCGTGGTTTTGGAAGACCAAGCCCAGCTTGGGCGCGCCTGGCTCGGGCTTGGCGGGCGGCGGCAGCGCGCGGCTGTGCAGCTCGCCCAGCTCGCGCTCTTCAATCAACGCAACGAAGGGGGGCCCGGGCAGCTCGCCGTGGCGAGAGCCGGCCCCGCTCGGCGGCACGGCCAGGCCGTCTACCGCAAGCTCGGCCCGCTTGGTGAGCTTGGTCGCCTCCAGCTCGAAGCGCTCACCCGACGCCCAGGTGTAGTTGGCGCGCAGCGGCACCCACTCCGCTCGGCAAGCGGGGGACTCGGGGCCAACCGCGAGCAACTCCAGCAGCAGCCGGCACAGCAGCGCGCCGGCCGTGCCGGCCGCAGGCGCGACGGCTTGCTCCAGATCCAGCCGCCCCACGCTGGTTTCGATGCGCTGCTTCTGCGTAGCCAGGCCCAACATGCTGTCGCTGCCGCCCACGGAGACGCTCGGCTCCGACAACGGCGTGGCGTCCACGCGATGCTCGGCTAGCGTCGCCCGCAAGGTGCCCGGCGGCAGCGGCGTGTACGCTTCGCCCGCGGGCCAAACCAGCACGTGTCCGTAGCGATCGTCGCGCGCGCGCAGCTCGCTGCCGGGCGGAAACGGAAAGGCCTTGGAAGCGAGCTTGACGCGCAGCCGGCCCAGCGACGAAAGCTCGAGCGAGACGTCGAACGCGTTGCGATCGCGCGCCTTGCCGAGCGCCTCGGCGTTGCCTTCGGGCGAGCGGGGTGGCGGCGCGTCCAGCCAGCGCAAGCGCGCCTCCATCGCCAGGCCCGGGGCGGCGCGCAGCTCGGCCTCGGCCGACAAATCTTCGCTTTCGCGCAGCGGCTTGGGCGGCTCCGGAACGCCGGCGTCGGCGGACGCGTCGGCGGGCGGGTGCCCGGCGTCGCGCGGGGCGGCCTTGGTGGGGCCGGCGATCAGCGGCGTCGGCAGCACGCTGGCGTTGGGGCTAGGCTCGTTGGCGCTGGTCGCCCCGGGCGGCTCGCTGTGCCGCGGCTCGCAGCCCACGGGCGAAAAAAATGCCAGCGCAGAAGCGCAGCCCCGCGCGCCGAAGGCGCGAACCAAGGCCAGACGAAAGCGCAGCATTCGGCTGGAAGCTACCGCAGCTCCAGCTGCATCACCACCGCGTCTTCGTCGGTATCCGCGTAGTAGCGCGCGCGCCGATCCAGCTCGACGAAGCCCAGGCTCCGGTACAGCGCGAGCGCCGGCAGGTTGCTCTCGCGCACCTCCAGCAAAACTACGCGCGCGCCGGCCCGCGCGCCCTCGCGGCAAAGCTCGTTCACCAGCGCGCGGCCCACGCCGCAGCGGCGAGCCGCGCCCGTGACCCCCAGATCCGTCAAGTGCAGCTCGTCGGCGGCGCGCCAGGCGAGCGTGAGCCCGACCACCACGCCGCCCCGCCGCGCCACCCGCAAGAGCGCGTAAGAGCGCCGAAGCTCCGCCGCAAAATCGACGCTCAGGCCACATTCCCGCGCGATGAGCTCGAGCTCCGGCACGTCGGCCGCCGTCACCGGCAAGATGGCTGCGTCGTCTTGGGCGCTCATCGCGTCATGGCCCAGGCGCGGGCCGCCAGCAGCGGCACGTCCAGCGCCAGCTTCAGTTGTCCGTCGGCTCGCAACACGGCGCCCGAAAACGGCCCCGAAAGCGCGATCAAAGAGGGCACCGAACGGATCGCCACCGACTCGACCGTGGCTACTTGCTCGACCCCGACCAGCACCGGCAGCACGCCATCGACGCGCAGCTCCACGCTGACGGGCGCCTGCTCGCGCGCCGTACGCCCGAGGCACGTGGCCAGCCGCACCCCGCGAAAGCCGCCGCGCGACTGCTCGACTCGGCCCGTGAAGTCGACCGGCAAAGCGTAGTCGTCGCCGCCTTCGCGCAGCCACAGCACCTCGACGACGCTCTGATCGCTCGGGACCTCGAGCGTGGCCACCAAGCCGCTGGCCGCGCCCGTGCGCAAGTGGATGGTGCCACCCAGCCGCCGCACGGCGTCTTCGGCCAAATCCAGGCCCAAGCCGCGGCCGCGCAGCAGATCGGCGCGGGTGCTGGTGGTGAGGCCGGGCAAAAACAGGATCAAAAGCAGCTCGCCCTCGAGGCTGCGGTCCGCCTGCTCGCGGCTCATGATGCCGCGATCGACGGCGAGCTGCCGCAGGCGCGCGGTGTCCACGCCGTGTCCGTCGTCTTCGACCACGATGCGCAGCCATTCGCCGAGGCGCGTGGCGCGCAGCGTGACGACGCCCATCTCCAGCTTGCCCGCGCTGCGGCGCTCTTCAGGCGGCTCGATGCCGTGGGTCACGGCGTTCTTGGCGAGCTGAATCAGCGCGTCGTACAGCCGATCGGCCACGCGACGATCGATCGGCAACTCTCCGCCAATGGCCGCCACCCGCACGCGCTTGCCCTCTTCGTCGGCGAAGCGCATCACGGCGCGCGACAGGCGATCGAACAACAAGCCGACCGACGTACGGCGCAGCTCCAGCAGCGCGCCGCGCATTTCCTGCGCGCGCCGCTCCACGATCTCGGAGCCGCGCCGAAATGCCGCCGCGCCGCGCTCGGCGTTGGCCGCGTTGGCGCGCAGCGTTGCCGTCGCCGCTTCGATGCGCAAGAGCGCGACGGCGTTGTTGCCCTGCGCGCGCGCGGGCTCCAAAATCCGTAGCGCTTCGTGCAGCGTGGTCTGGGCCGCGCGTAGCCGGGTCGACGTTTGCCGCGCCAGCTCGGCGCCGCGCACCAGCTCGTGGCCCACCATGCTGACGTGCTCGATGCGCTCGAAGAAGCGGTCCACCTCGCTCGACGCGATGCGCAGCGGCGCGGTGTCGTCGCCGGCCTCGAGCGGCGGACGGCTGGGCGGCTGGCTCTTGGCGCGCCCCAGCCGGCGCGGCGGGGCGTCCGATTTGCGCAGCGGCGGCAACACATCGCTCGAAAGCATGCGCAAGGTAGCGATGCCGCGCGTCGGATCTTCCACCAACAGGGCGATCATGGCGCGGTGGCGCGCCAGCTCCACGATGGCGGCGGCCGCGCTAGCATCGGTCGGGCCAACGCTGCGCAGCCGCGACTCGAGGCCGTGGCAGTACCAGGCCGTCACGTCGTCACCCACGGAAGCGGCCGCGCCCTTCATGGCGTGCACGCTGCGCTTGGCCGTGTCCAGGCCCGCCGACGCGCTCTCGGTCGACGAGAGCACGGCGTCCAGCTCACCGAGCCGGTCGCGCATGGCGGCGTGGTACTCGACGCGGTAACGTTCGTCGACGCGCGCGGGCGAAAGGCCCGGCGGAGGCTCGGGAAAACGCGTGGCAATCGCCGGCTCGCCGCGAGCCAAGCGGCCAAGAACGCTGATCAACAGCTCGCGCACGGCCGGCAGCGCCGCGGCGTCCCCTTCCCGAACGCGCGCGCCGTGCTGGCCGATCACCAGCGCCAAATCCGGGTAACCCGCCATGCCCAGCGAGCCCTTCAACGAGTGCAACGCCGCGCGCACGTCCATCTCATCGCGCCCCGGGGTCAGCACGGGCAGGCGCTTTTCTATCTCACTCGCCAGCAGCGGGTCGAGCTTGCGCTCGCGCTTGTCGCTTCCGCCGCGCGGCGAAGTCACGAGCCATCCGCGCGTCCGGGCCCGGCCAGCGCCGCGATGCGTGCCCGCAGCTCACCGGCTTCGCTGTGGGCGCCCCGCGACTCGAGCGCGGCCAGGGTGTCGAGTAAATCTGCCGCTTCGCGCGAGGCGCGCGCGACCAAGCCGCCCAGCTCCGGATCGACGCCCAGCTGCTGGCGCAGCTCCTGCGCGAGCGCCGAAAGCGCGTCACGCTGCGACTGGCTGCGCTCGGCCGAGCGCGCAATTTCCGTCGCGACCGCGCGAGCCGCGTCGGCCAGCGGCGCCAGCGCCAGCACCAAGCGCTCGCGCTCACGCTCCAGCTCCGCCACCCGCGTGGCGTGATCGTCCAAGACATCGGCGCTGCGAGCGAGCGCGCCGCGGACCTCGTCGGTCATGGCCAGCAAAGCCTTACCGGCCGCTTCGCCGAGGCGCGCGCCCTCCAAGGCCGCGTTCAACGTCGACAGGCGACCGCGCTCCAAGGTGTCGCGCAGCTCTTGCACGCCGGCTCGCAAATCGCGCCCGCGTAGGGCCAATTTCTCGCCGCCCTCGAGCAAGCCTTCAATCTCCGCCGCTTGCCGCCCGGCCTGGGCCTGCGCCTGCCCGCTGGCTTGAGCCGCGTCGGCACAAGCTTTGAGGGCGTCGGCCAAGCGCTCCGCCAGCCGCTGGCGCTCTACGTCCGTAATGCGACTCATGCCTCTGCCTCGTGCTCGAACGCCCCGCGCGCCGAAGCGCGCACCAGCTCGGCCACGTCCAGCTCCGGCACGGGCGCGCCTCGAAACGAGACGCCGAACGCGTCGGCCTCGAAGAAGCCGACCGCTTCCGGATCTGCGCCCAGCAGGCCGACCAACTCTTCGCCCACCTCACACACCGTGAGCGCCGAGCCGCGCGGCCCTACCGCGATGATGGCCAGCACCTGACCGTCGACCAGGGCCATGGTCAGCCCCGTGCCCGCCACGTCCGAGAGCGTTGGCGGCGGCACGAACCGGCGCACCAAATGGGCGGACAAGAAGCGCGCCTCCCCGGCCAGCCGCACGATTACCCCGGCTCGGGTTCCCATCGGCGCGGAAGCGTCGCTCGACATGCTCGCTCCGAACGTTACGCGGCCGCCTTCCGCCGCACCAGCCGCGAATTCAGGAATTGATACAAGATCTTACACAGCTCGAAGGAGCTGATCGTCAACGTGTCGACGATCTCGCGAATCGTGCGTTCGCCGTCGATAGCCTCCAGCACGTTCCGCTCTTGGCGGGTCAGATTCGCTTCTTCGCCCAGCCGCTCGATGGCAACCGGATCTTGATACAGCACTTCGTCGAAGTCGAAGCTGCCCTCGATCAGCCGCCACTCGTCGACGCGCCGGAAGCCTTCCATGACCAAGGCGCCCGTCTCCATGCCCAGGGCCGCCTTGCTGGCGGCGGGGTTGTCCACGGCTACCGTGAAGGCAAAGCGCCCGACGTTCCAACGCACCGCTTCGTACAAGAGCTCCGACGTTTGGCGGGCGAGCGCGCGCCGCACCTGCTCTTCGGTCACCATGCCCAGCTGCACCAGCAGCTCGCCCAACAGCCGTTTGTTGCCGGAGCGGTGGTCGAGCACGTTCAGCAGCTCGTCGCGGGTGACCGCGCCAATCTCGATCAGGTAGCGGCCGACCAAGAACTCGCCGCGCATGCCGCGCGAGCTGGCAAAATCGACGCGGCCCTTCTGGATGTACAGCGTCACCTCGCTGTACTTGGTGAACATGCTGAGCGCGCCCGACTGGCGCTGCAGGTCCAACAACTGCAGCACCTCGGCGATCGACACCACCGAGATGTCGCCGGCCAGCACCTCGCGCGTGTTGTCGCCGAAATTCAGCGCGCGCACGAGCGTGGACAGCGCGCCCATGCTCTCGGGCGTGATCGCGCGCTGCACCGCGCCCGCGATGGCCTCGGAAAGCGGCGCCAAATCGGGCTGCTTCACCAGCTCGGGCGCGATCAGCCGAGTGAGGGCGCCGCCGAACTCTTGCGCCGCCTGCACGCGCCGCAGGCCCGGATCTTCACTGAAGCTGGTTCGGCTCGGCCGCAGGCTCTCCATCGAGCCCGCCTCCGTCTCTTCGAACGGCATCGACTCGGCATCGGGCACGGGCCGGCCGCGGCCCTCGGCCTGCTTCTTCAGCGCGCCCTCCACGACCGCCACCAAGCCACGCGCGTCGAAGGGCTTGGTGATGGCGTCGATGGCGCCGGTCTGCTGCACGAACTGCCCCCGGATCTTGTCGCCCTTGGCGCTCATCAAGACCACGGGCAAATTCTTCAGCTCGTCGTTCGCGCGCAGCTCGCGACAGAACTGGTAGCCGTTCATGCGCGGCATCACGAAGTCGAGCAGCACCAAATCGACCTTCTCGTGAACCAGGAGCTCCAGCGCCTCTTGCCCATCTTGGGCGGGCAGGGCCGAGAACGCGCTCGCCTCCAAAATCGCGCACACGACCTTGCGGATCGTGGGGCTGTCGTCGACCACCAGGATTCGTGCGCTCATCTCGGAAGGGCCCGCAATCGTGCCGGCTCGACGAGCACAAGGCAAGGCCGGACTGCGGGGCTGCCAGCCTCGCAGCCCGCTCGGCAGAAGCTTCCGTGGCGACCTTGGGCCAATCCAAAGCGCTCGAGATTTTTCCGCCGGCGGAGCGCGAATCAAAGGCCGCTACGCGCCGAGCATGCCTTCGATTTGAGTCAGAGCGCGCTCCAGTGACGCGCGCCCGCCTTGGCCGGCGAAGGCCGTGGGCACCTTGGCGTCGCGCGCCGCCGCGAGCGCCGGCTCGCTGTGTTTGTGCTTCACCGCGCGATCCAGGATCACCACGGCGGCCACGCGACCTTGGCGGATGCGTTGCGGCAAGTTGCCCAAGGCGTGCACGCCGTCGCGCTCGGTGTCAATCCACTCGATGTGCTCGGCGATGCCCGCTGGCGCCGATTCGCTGCGGTCGCGTGACAACGCGCCGATCACCACCAGCTTCTGCGAGAGCAGCACGACGCGCAGCAGGGGCCAGCTCGGCGCCGCGCTGGCCGCCTCGCTCGGCGTCGCTCGGGCCTTGCCGGCGGGCGGCGCCTTCAACGTCATCGGGCCGCTGCCTTCCACGTCCGAAGCGCCCGCCGGCGCGGCCGAAGGCGCCAAGAGCCGCGCGAGCTCCGGCAGCTCGAGCACGGCGTCGCGCAGCTCTTCCGCCGCGCGCGCCACCGAAACGCCCACTTTTTGCGGCGCTTTGAGGCGATGCTCGGCGGCAAACTCCGCCGCAATCTGCTGCTCCACCGCGCGCCGGTAAGAGCCGAGCGCCGACTCCACGCGCTCGATACGGGCGGCGCCGTCGCGCCTCCGCGCCGCGAGCGCCGCGCGGAGGCTGTCCAGCAGCTCATCGATGGGAGAAGCCGGGGGTGAAGCGTCTCCCATCGTGCGCCTCAGCTCTGCGGCTCGCCGACGGTGCGGATGTGCAGCTCCGTCAGCTGGTTCGGTCCGACCATACCCGGCGCGTCGCTCATCAAGTCCGTCCCTTTTTGCGTCTTCGGATACGCGATGACGTCGCGGATGCTCTCCGTCGCGTTCAAGAGCATCATGATGCGATCCATGCCCAGCGCGATGCCGCCGTGCGGCGGCGCGCCGAACTTCAGCGCGTTGAGCAAGAAGCCGAACTTCTCCTGCGCTTCCTCGTCTTTGATGCCGAGCGCGCCGAACACCTTCTTTTGCACGTCCGAGTCGTGCAAACGGATGCTGCCGCCGCCGATTTCGAAGCCGTTCAGCACGATATCGTAGCGGTAGCAGAGCACCTTGCCCGGATCGGAGTCGATCAGCGGCACCGACTCGTCGTGCGGGCGCGTGAAGGCGTGGTGCGCGGCCGCCCACGTCTTCGTGTCGTCGTCGTACTCGAACAACGGCGGGTTGACGACCCAGCTGAAGTTCCATTTGCCACCGTGACCGACCTCCGGAATCAGCCCCATCTTCTTGGCGACGATCACGCGCAGGTTCGCCAGCACGGTGTGGACCGACGACGTCTTGCCGAACTGGAAGAGCAGCAAGTCGTTCTCTTTCGCGCCCACGGCCTCGTTGACCGCGCGCATGAACTCGGGCGTCGCGCTCTTTGCCAGCGGCGACTGCACCCAAATTCCGTCCGGCCCGACCTTGGCGCGCGCCAAGCCGCCCGCGCCCATACCCTTGGCTTCCTGCTCCAGCTTCTCTTGATCGGTGCGCGAGAAGTTGGCGCTGGCCGGCACGACCATCGCTTTTACGATCTCGGTCGGCAGGTCACGCCGGTACGCGCCCGATTTGAATTTCTCGGCAATGGGCGCAAAAAACGGCACTCCGCCGCCCCCATGGGCGATGACCACGTCCGTCAAATCGGTGTGCGCCAGGTCGAAGCGCAGGTCCGGTTTGTCGTTGCCGTACTTGGTCATCGACTCTTCGAAGTCCAAGTGGGGAAAGTGCCCGTCGGGATACAAGTCCTTGAGGTCGATGTTCAGCGCCGCCTTCCAGATGTCGAAGAGCAAGCCCTCGACCAGGCTGAAGACGTCTTGCTGGTTGACGAACGACATCTCGATGTCGATCTGCGTAAACTCCGGCTGCCGATCGATGCGCAGCGCTTCGTCGCGGAAGCAGCGCACGATTTGGAAGTAGCGGTCGTAACCCGCGACCATGAACAGCTGCTTGAACAGCTGCGGGCTCTCGGCCAAAGCGTAGAATTTTTGCGGGTGCAGGCGGGCCGGCACCAAGAAGTTGCGCGCCCCGCCCGGCGTGTATTTCACCAGAAACGGCGTCTCGATCTCCAAGCAGCCTTGCGAGGTGAGGTAGTTGCGCGTCGCCTGGTTGACGTTGTGGCGCATGCGCAGCGCGCGCTGCAGCGGCCCGCGGCGCAAATCCAAGTAGCGGTACTCGAGCCGCGTCTCTTCGCGCGTATCCGATTTGTCTTCGATGCCGAAGGGCGGCGTCTCCGCCTTGTTGAACACGGCCGCTTCCAGCACCGTGATCTCGACCTCGCCGGTGGCGATGTTCGGATTGGCGGCGCTCACCATCTTGTTCTCTTTCTTCGAGAACTGCTCACCGCGCGACTTCACCACGCCGCGGATGCCAATCACCCACTCGCCGCGCAGCGCTTCGGCCACCTTGTGCGCCTCCGCAGAGGCGTCCGGATCGAACACGATTTGGGTGACGCCTTCCCGGTCCCGTAAATCGACGAAGGCGATGGAGCCATGGTCGCGCCGATTGGCCACCCAGCCGAACAGTACGACCTCCTTACCGATGTCGGAGGCGCGGACCGCGCCGCAGCTATGGGTTCGTTTCAGCTCATCAATGAAGCGGGCCACTTGATTTTCCTTGGATTTGGGGGTTCGAGCGGAGCCGAGACCCACCGAGGCCGGCTGTTTTAGCACGATCGGCGCGCCCCCCGCCGCCTAGAAACGGCCCCGCGCGGCGCCAGGAAGCCTTCGAAAACTGGGCCTTTTTCCGTGCTTCTGGCAGCCATGGGCGGTGACCGAAGCAAACCCGGCCCGCACCGCGGCGTTTCTGGAGGTGGCGGCGCGCAAGCTGTCGTTCGTGGTGCCGCTGGTCGTCACCATGCTCCGCACCTCGCCCACCGGGCAATGGCGCGACGACTTGCCGGTCGTGCGCGCGCTGGGGCTCGTGCCGAGCGGTACCGAGGGCATCGTGTCCACCGCCCTCACCCAGCTCTTGGCCTTGCTGCCCGTGGGCGGGCGGCTGCTGCGCGCGGGGTGGGTCAGCGCGCTCGGGCTCGCGCTGGCGGGGGCGGTCGCCTACCGATTGATTCATCGCGCGCTCAGCTCTTCGCTGCCAACGCCGCGCTTGTCGCCCCTGTTGGCGCTGGCGGCCACGCTCACGGCCGTGCTCGCCCCCAGCTGGCAACTCGAAGGGACGCTGGCCGGCGGCATCACGCTCGGCGTCGCGCTCGCGCTCTCGGCGATCTGGATTGCGCTCAGCGAGCAGAAGCGCTGGTCCACGCTGGCGTTGGGCGCTTTCATCGGCGCTACGGCCATCGAGTCACACGCCGCCGCCATGGCGCTCGGCGTCGCGCTCTTGGCGCGGCTGCTGCTGGCCCGCCGCTGGCCCAAGCCGCACGCAGCCATCGAGCTGCTCGTGGGCGTCACCGCGCTGCTGGTGCCGTGGGCGCTCTACATCGCGATCCGACCCCATTCGCCGCACGTCGAGCTCGATCTTTCGGGCGGTATCGGCACCTCCAGCTTGGTGTCGGTCGACGCCGCCGCCGAGCGCACCACCGCCCTGACGGCTTGGCTCACCGACGCGGGCCTCATGCCTTGTGTGCTGGGCCTTTTCGGGCTCATTTTGGCGCTTTTCCGTAAGCCCGTGCGCAGCTTGGGGGCGCCGTTCGCGGCCCTGTTCTTGGTCGATCTGGGCTTTCCATCGAGCAAGGTGGGCATCCTCGCCAGCGACACGCTCGCCCCCGTACGGCTGCTGTCGCTGATCGCGATCGCGGGCGCATCGGCGCTGGCCGTACAGGCGGTGGCCACGTACATACGCCGCGCGCGCTTGCCCTTCTCCGAGCCGGCCAGCGCGCTCTTGGTCGTATTTCATTTCACGCTCGCCTTCGCGGCCGTCGAAGATTCGGCGTTCGCAGCCGATCGCCGTGATCAAGTCGCCGCCGACGTCTGGACCGACGAAGCGCTCGAAGCTCTGCCGCAATCCTCGCTCTTGCTCGTACGCTCCGAGGCGCTGGCCTACCGGCTCTGGGCCGCCCAAATCGCCCGCGGCGCCCGCACCGATCTCGTCGTCATCCCCGAGCCGCTCCTCGAACGCGGCAACGTCGCCTCGCTCCTGCTCCGCCAAGAGCCCGCCCTAGCGCCTCTGATCCGCGAAATGGCCCTCTCGGGCGCCCCCACCGAGTTCTCGCTCTCCACCCTCTCCGACGCTCGCCCCCTGTTCGTCGAAATCGACTCCCGTTGGCCCAAGCGCCTGCGCGACCACCTCGCCCCGCGCGCCTTCTTCCTACGCTTTTCCGCTCACCCTCTCGGCCGCTCCGACCGCGCCCAATCACTCAAAGAAAACGACGACGGCTGGCAACGCGCCCTCTCGGCCGCCACACGCCCCGGAGCGCGTGACGCCGCGACGCTCGCCGTCATGCAAAGCGAGCTCCGCGACCGCGCCCAGCTCCTGGTCGACGCGGGCGACCGCGACGCTGCCCAACAATGCGTCCAGTCACTCTTCACCATCGATCCCCACGACAGCGTCGCCGCTACCCTCACCTCCGTTCTGACCGCTGCCCGCGACCGCGCCCCCGCCACCACCCTCATCCCCCAAAAACCCGTCGGGGGCTGACCACTTTCCCGTCCCCCCAGCCACTAAACTAGCGTGCAGAACCGACAACTCGGCCTCGCCCTAGCCCTCATCGCCGTCGCCTGCAGCAACCCCGGCGAGCCCAGCGACACCTCGAACGCCGGCGGCGCGCCCCCCCAAGGAGGTGGCGCTGCCACCAGCAGCGGCGCCACAACCAACGGCGGCGCAAGTAGCGGCGCCACAAGCAACGGCGGCGAAAGCAACGGCGGCGCCACAAGCAACAGCGGCGCAACCAACGGCGGCGCAACCAACGGCGCCACAACCAACGGCGGCGAAAGCAGCGGCGCCACAACCAACGGCGGCGCAACCAACGGCGGCACCAAAGCCAATGGCGGCGCGCCCAATAGTGGGTCGGGCAACAGTGGGTCGAGCAACGGCGGCGCGGCCGGCGAAAGCTACTGGAAGCCCAAAGCGGGCCTGACTTGGCAATGGCAACTCTCGGAAGAAGTCGTCACGCCTCTCGACGTTGACGTCTACGACATCGATTGGGAAGCCGACCCAGCTACCGTCGATCAGCTGCACGCCAAAGGCATCAAAGCAATCTGCTACGTCAGCGTCGGAAGCTGGGAAGACTTCCGCCCCGACGCCGACGATTTCCCCGACGCCGTGATTGGCAACGACTACGACGGCTGGCCTGGCGAAAAACACGTCGACATCCGCAGCGAAGCGCTGCGCGCCGTCATGAGCGCGCGCTTCGACGCCTGCCAAGCCAAAGGCTTCGACGCCATCGAGCCCGACAACATGGACGTCTTCGAGCTCGGCGCCGACTCCGGCTTCCCACTCACCAAAGCAGACGGCATCGCCTACGCGAGGTGGCTCGCCCAAGCTGCGCACTCTCGCGGCATGGCCATCGGCCAGAAAAACGCTGCCAGCATCACCAGCGACATCGCCGCCAGCTACGACTGGGCCCTCACCGAAAGCTGCTACTCGGACGACAACTGGTGCGGCGACGTAAACGCCTACGCCACCGCCAACAAACCCGTCTTCATGTGCGAATACCAGGCCGCCAGCTTCTCCGCCGCCTGCAGCGCCTGGAAACCCAAAAACTACAGCCCCATCCTCAAGGGCCTCGATCTCGACGCCCCCATCACCTTCTGCCCCTAACTCCCCCGCCCAACCCAAGCGCAACGCCACCCCGCGCCGCCCCCGCCACCCTCCGGCGCCATCCGACCCGCCCCCGCCTCGGCACCACTCGACGCGGCGCCCTCACTCGACGCGGCACCCTCACTCGACGCGGCGCCCTCACTCGACGCGGCGCCCTCACTCGACGCGGCGCCCTGGCGGCGTCCACGCTCGACGGCGCGCCACGCTCGACGCCGACACCCCGATTCGACGCTGCGGGCCGCGAGACGCTCCACCCAGCTCCACGCCGCGCCCCGACTCCACGCCGCGCCCCGACTCCACGCCGC
>Ga0164241_10003949_pt1 | contig 14637 bp, 13 predicted proteins | sample OricomyardsoilBY_FD_108780 | JGI IMG/M metagenome (GOLD analysis project Ga0164241, IMG submission 108780) | Backyard soil microbial communities from Emeryville, California, USA - Original compost - Back yard soil (BY) | ecosystem: Environmental > Terrestrial > Soil > Unclassified | place: USA...
CCCATTGGCCGTTGGTCCGCACGTTCGCCGGACTGCGATGAGAAGAGCGGAGTGAAGGGAGACTTTCACGCTCCGTTCCGAGGGAGCCCGGGGGTGAAATTCCCCCGGGCCACCCGACCAAAGTCAGGGCGGTTCTTCCAAAGTCGGCGTTTGGCGCATTTCGGGCATCCGGGAGGTTCGACTGAACGGAGGGCCGGTCCCTGGCGGGCCGTCCCATCGGGGTGAACCCGCGGCTCGGCGCCGGACAGTCGCACACATCGCTCCGAGATCCACCTGCGCCGCCTTCTACGACTGCTGGTGCGGATGTCGGATCGGCTTGCGACGGCCAGGCAATCAACTCGGCGCCGATCCGAACAATTCGGGCGCGATTCCGCCGAGTTGAGCAGCGCGGTGCGGTCACCGGATGCCGAAGCGGACGTTCCGGAATATTTCGGACTCCCGAGGGTTTCGACTGTCAGCGCAGGGTCGGACATGGGTCGCCAGAACTGGTTCGTTGCTGGCATTTCAGCCACCTGGGGTTCGACTGATGTGGGTGCGTCACAAGCGCACCGGACGGAGTCGCCGCAGGATATTGCTGGTTGTGCGGTAGTCAGGACGAAGATGAGTGAGCGGCGAGCGTCCGGATCCACCCGACGGCGTACTTTGCGCTGGGCAGGGCGGCACAGACATCCCGCCACGGTGCGGCGGCCAGTCGAAATCGGGGATCGGTCAGCAGGACTCGCGCCTCCGCGGTGACCTCCGCCGGGGTCGTCGTAAGCGGGTCGAGCACGGTCGCGACGCCCAGGGCGGCGCACTGGTCGGCGTTGGCGGGCTGGTCGGCACCCATCGGCAACAGCAGCATGGGAACGCCGGACGCCAAGGCGCCGAGCACGCTGCCCGACCCCGCGTGGCAGACCAGCAGATCGCAGCGGGGGAGCAGGAACTGTTGCGGCACATACCGTTCCACCCGCACGTTGGCCGGCGGCGGTCCGAGTTCGGCCGGGTCGATCTCCCGGCCGACGGTCACCACCACCGAAGCCTCGACCCGGCCGAGTCCAGCCAGCACCCGGCCGAACAGGTCGCCGGATTCCTGGTGGAAGACCGTGCCGAGGGTGAACCAGACGGTCGGCCGTTCGGGCTGCCGGGCCAGCCAGGCCAGGGTCGCGGCGGTGTCGGGATCGGGTCGGGCGGGCGCCACTTCGAGGACGGCCGGCCGGATCCGCCGCACGTCGCCCGGCAACGGGTCGGATGGGTCCCGAAACCCGGGCGGCGCCGGCTCCAGCGTGATCGCCGCGGGCGGGTGAGCCGCGGGCAGGCCGAACGACGCCCGGGTGCGAGCCAGGCTCGCCGCGAGCCGCGCACGGTCCACCGTGCCCCCGGGCAGCAGCACCAGCATCTGCGCCCGCGGCAGCCCCAGCACGTCGGCGGCGACCGCGGCGCCGTAGTCGGCTTCGTCGTGCAGGATCACGTCCGGCCGCCAACCCCGGGCGATTCCGATCAGCCGGGCCGCCCGTTCCCGGGCCAGGGTGCCGGCGAAGACGTCGGCGATGACGGCGGCCTCGGCGGCGCGGTCGACCGGCATCAGGTCCCGGCGCGCGGTCGGGTCGGCCAACGTCCGACCGCCGCTGGCCACCGGTGAACCCGGCGGCCGTCACCACCGGGAGCATCGCGCTCTGCCCGGTGACCAGCACAGAGTCACCGCGGGTGAGGGCGGCCCGGGCAAGGGGGAGCAGCGGCAGGAAGTGCCCGCTGCCCCCGGCGAAGCTGACCAGCAGTCGCACGTTCAGGCCTTGGTGAGCCGTTCCGCCACCCCGCGGACGTAGGCGGCCTGCCCGACGTGCTGCAGGCCGTCGGACAGCACGCTCACCAGGCGGACGGCCAGGGTGACCGGCGGATCCCAGCGGGTGTCCACCACCCGGTCCAGATCGTCGTCGGTGACGCCGCCGAGCAGGTCGACCGACCGCGCGTGCACGGCCTCGAAGTAGCCGAGCAGGTCGTCGGCCGACGGCTGGACCTCGGCGACGTCGGCCGAGGTCTGGCCGTACCCGTGGGCGTCGTCCGGGAAGGGCAGCGCGAATCGCTTCACCCAGCCGTCGTCGATCCACACCTGGCCGGTGCCGAAAGCCCCGGCCAGATGGTCGTCCTCGATCCGGGTCAGATGCCAGATCAGCCACGCGATGGTGTTGGCCGACGGGTCGATCCGGTAGGCGAGCAGGGCGGGTGGCAACCCGTCGAGGACGGCGCGGGACTCCTCGGCGATCCGGGCGTACCCGTCCAGGAGCAGATCGGCGGTGCCGGCCATTGAGTTTGTCCCTCCGATGATGGCGATGGAGCGGTCCGCCGCGAGGCTAGCGCGGTCCTACCATGTCGGGTCGGATCGACCCCGTAGGGTGCAAGGTCGGATCGGAACGGAGCGGTCGGGTGCATCCCAATGCGATGACGGTGGTCCGTGCGCTGGCCGACGCGGGCGCGCGGGGCCAGGTACGGGAACTGGGGGACTCGGCCCGCACGGCCGCGGACGCCGCGGCGGCGCTCGGGTGCCAGGTCGCCGCGATCGCCAACAGCCTGATCTTCATGGCCGACGAGCAGCCGATACTCATCCTCACCAGCGGCGGGCACAAGGTCGACACTGCCCATGTGGCCGGTCTTCTCGGTGTCGGCCGGCTGCGCCGGGCGACGCCCGAGCAGGTGCGCGCGGCCACCGGTCAGCCGATCGGCGGGGTCGCCCCGGTGGGCCACCCGCAGCCGGTGCGCACGCTGGTCGATGTCGCCCTGCAGCGGTTCCCGGTTGTCTGGGCGGCCGGCGGTACACCGCATGCGGTCTTCCCGACAACTTACGACGAGCTGCTCCGGATCACCGACGGCGAACCCGTCACGGTTGCCGCCGGAGGGTGAACCGGCGCGCAAACGCCAGGACCGCCCGGTCGTCACGTGCCGACCGGGCGGTCCCGGATACTCTGTGTCGATGCTTCGCTCGGCAAGCCTCGCTCAGGCGGCCTTGAAGTCCTCGGCGCGCAGGCCGCGGGTGCGGCGCGGGTTGCCGACGAGGGCGGAGACGTCCTGGGGTTTCGGGTGGGCCAGCACGGCCGCATCCAGGCCGCGGGTGCGCTTGGGGTTGCCGACCATTCCGGTTTCGGACACGTGGCTTGCGATGGCGGAGACGATCATGACAGTCACCTTCTTCTCGTTCGTAGGTCTGATAGTTCGCTGCCCGCGAACGACGGTGGTCGCAGTTCCATTGTGACCGACGTGTGTGTCCGTTGTGGGATCACCCAGTGTGGTCTTCTTCACGAAAGTCTAGCGTGGATGCGGCCGAATGGGTGAACTTCATCGGTTCAGAAGTCTCGCGAATGTCCGCTTTTCGTCCAACGCGTTGCGCCGATGTGACGAAGATCGTCCAGATGCGACCACCCCCGCCCGGACGTCCGGACGGGGGTGGTGGTTGGTCCTGGCTCAGGCCGGCAGGGTGGCGACCCCGGGCGGCGCGAACCGGCGGCCGGTGGCGCGCTCCGAGTAGCCCTCGCGGTCCAGGTATGGGGTGATCCCGCCCAGCCAGAACGGCCAGCCGGCCCCGGTGATCAGTCCCAGGTCCACGTCGGCCGGGTCGGACACCACGCCCTCGTCCAGGATCAGCCGGGCCTCCTGGGCCAGCGCAAGTAGCACCCGGTCGCGGACCTGCTCGGCCGTGGACGGCCGGTCACCCTGCACCAACAGTGCGGCGACCTTCGGGTCGAGCACCTGACGGCCCTCGTCGTCCCAGGTCAGCAGCGTCCGGTGACCGGCATCGGCAATCCGCCGCAGGCTCTGCGACACCGGGAACCGGTCGCCGAACGCGGCGTGCAGGCTGTGCTGCACGTGCGCGCAGACTGCCGGCCCGGACAGCTGCAGCAGCATCAGCGGCGACATCGGCATGCCCAGCGGTTCGAGGGCGGAATCGGCGACGTCGGCCGGGGTGCCCTCGTCGATGGCCGCCAGCACCTCGCCCATGCTGCGCAGCAGCAGCCGGTTGACCAGGAACCCGGCCGCGTCGGCGGTCAGTACCGGACCCTTGCGCAACCCCTTGGCCACCGCGAACGCGGTGGCCAGGGTGGCGTCGTCGGTCTTCGCGGCCCGCACGATCTCCAGCATCGGCAGCACCGCGACCGGGGTGAAGAAGTGGAACCCGACCACCCGCTCCGGGTGCTCGAGATCGACCGTCATGGCGGTGACCGACAGTGATGAGGTGTTGGTGGCCAGCACCGCCTGGGCCGTGACGTGCTTCTCCAGCTCCGCAAACACCTGCTTCTTGACGTCGAGTTCCTCGAACACCGCCTCGATGACGAACTCGGCGTCGGCGAAGGCGGCGTAGTCGAGCGAGCCGGTGATCAGGGCGGTCAGCCGGTTAGCCTCGTCGGCGGAGATCCGCCTCTTGGCCTTGAGCCCCTCGATGTCCCGGCTGACCGCGGCCAGCCCCTTGTCCAGGCGGGCCTGATCGACGTCGGTCATCACCACCGGCACCTGCAGGTTCCTCGCGAACAGCAGGGCGATCTGCCCGGCCATCAGTCCGGCGCCGATGACGCCGACCTTGGTGACCGGCCGGGCCAGCTTCGGATCGGGGGCGCCGACGGGCCGGCGGGCTCGCTTGCGCACCAGATCGAACGCGTAGCCGCCGCCCGCCCGGAACTCCTGGCTCATCACCAGGTCGGCCAGGCCCTCCCGCTCGGCCCGCAGGCCCTCGTCGATCGGCGCCGTCCGGGACAGCGCGATCATCTCCAGGGCGCGGTACGGGGCCGGCGCGGCACCGTGGGTCTTCATGTCCGCAAGAATCTTGCCGCGCTCCAGGGCGGCCGCCCAGTCCTCGTCGGTGGCGCCGGCGAAGTCGGTGCGCGGCACCGAGGCCGAGCCGGACACGATGGCCGCGGCCCAGGCCAGCGACTGCTCGAGGTAGTCGGCGGCATCCAGCACGATGTCGACCACGCCGAGGTCGGCCGCCTTCTTGGGCTTGAGCATCCGGTTCTGGTTGAGCGGATTCTCGATGATCACGGTGACCGCGTTCTCCGGCCCGACCAGTCGCGGCAACAACTGGGTGCCGCCCCAGCCGGGCAGCAGGCCGAGGAACACCTCGGGCAGCGCCAGGAACGGCGCGTTGCTCGCCATGGTCCGGTAGTCGCAGTGCAGCGCCAGTTCGGTGCCGCCGCCGAGGGCCAGGCCGTTGACGAAGGCGAACGACGGGATCCCGGATGTGCCGAGCCGGCGGTACACCCGCTGCCCGAACTCGCCGATCGCCAGGGCGACGGACCGGTCGGTGACCCGGCCGATCTGCGAGAGGTCGGCGCCGGCGGCGAAATTGAACGGTTTGCCGGTCACCGCGATCGCGTCGGGGGCGGCCTCCAGCGCGGCGGTGATCGCCGCGTCCAGGTTGGCCAGTCCGGCCGGGCCGAGGGTGTTCGGTCGGGTGTGGTCGCGGCCGTTGTCGATGGTGATCAGCGCGATCCGCACGCCGGCCCGGCCCCGGACGGGCACCTCGACGATCCGGGTGAACGAGTGGGTGACCACCTCGTCGCTCGCGAACCGGACCAGATCGGCAGCACTCAAGGTCTTCTCGGTGGTTGTCTCAGCGCTGCTCACTGGTTGCTCCCGGCGGTCGTGGTGATCTGTTCGGTCGCCGCGTGGTGTGGGTTCTCCCAGATCACCGTGCCGCCCATGCCCAGACCGACGCACATGGTGGTCAGGCCGTAGCGGACGTCGGGACGCTCGGCGAACTGGCGGGCCAGCTGGGTCATCAGCCGGACGCCGGAGGATGCCAGCGGGTGCCCCATGGCGATCGCGCCGCCGTACTGGTTGACGCGAGGGTCGTCGTCGGCGAGGCCGAAGTGGTCGGTGAACGCGAGCACCTGCACCGCGAACGCCTCGTTGATCTCGATCAGGCCGATGTCGTCGATCGTCAGGCCGGCTTTGGCCAGTGCCTTCTCGGTGGAGGGGATGGGGCCGACGCCCATCGTCTCGGGCTCGACCCCGGCGAAGGCGTAGGACACCATCCGCATCCGGATCGGCAGGCCGAGCTCCCGCGCGATGTCGGCGGCGACGAGCAGGCAGCCGGTGGCCCCGTCGGTCAGCCCGGATGCATTGCCCGCGCTGACCCGGCCGTGCGGCCGGAACGGGGTGCGCAGATTCTCCAGTGCGTCGAGAGTGGTTCCCGGGCGAGGCAACTCGTCTCCGGTGGCCAGGCCCCAGCCCTGCTGGGAGCGGGTGGCGACGGGCACCAGGTCGGCGCTGATCTGACCGTTGGCCAGGGCCTTGGCGTACTTCTCCTGGCTGGCCACGGCGAACGCGTCGGCCCGCTGCTTGGTCAGCTGGGGGTAGCGGTCGTGCAGGTTCTCCGCGGTGGAGCCCATGTTCAGCGCGGTCGGGTCGACCAGCTTGTCGGCCAGGAATCGGGGGTTGGGATCGGCGCCCTGCGCCATCGGGTGGTGCCCCATGTGCTCGACGCCGCCCGCGATGGCCACGTCGTACGCGCCGACGGCGATGCCGGAGGCGACTGCGGTGACCGCGGTCATCGCGCCGGCGCACATCCGGTCGATGGCGAAGCCGGGCACGCTCTTGGGCAGCCCGGCCAGGATCGCCGCGGTCCGGCCGATGGTCAGGCCCTGGTCGCCGGTCTGGGTGGCGGCGGCGATGGCCACCTCGTCGATCCGCTCGGGCGGCAGTTCCGGACGGCGGCGCAGCAGTTCCCGGATGACCTTGACGACCATGTCGTCGGCCCGGGTCTGGGCGTACTGCCCCTTCTCGCCGGCCTTGCCGAACGGGGTGCGCACACCCTCGACGAAGACCACATCGCGCAGTGTCCGGCCGGCGGCCGGGGCCGGCAGGGTCGATTGAGATGACACAGCCATGGATCACTCTTCCTCGGGTCGCCTGGGTTGTCGGTCGTGGCGAGCGGGTCGGATTTGCCTTGACGACCCCCACATCCGGTTCCGTCGCCATGCTACCCGATAAGTTACCCGTGGGTAACTTATCGGGATGGGGACGTTCTTCCCACCGACCTGTTGGGGTGCCCTCAGTGCCCGGTCGCGTCGACGATCGCCCGGCGCAGCACCGGTTCGGTGAGCTCGATCTGCCAGGGGCGAGCGCCGCGGCCGGCCAGCACGTCGGCGAGGGCCGCACCGAGACCGGAGCCGTCGGTGTCCGGGGGGGTCCACAACACCCGGCGAACCAGGTCCGGGGACAGCAGGTTCTCCACCGGCGTGTGCACCCGCTCCGACAGCTCGGCCAGGCCGGCCTTGGCCGACTGCAGCCGCGCCGCGGCGACCGCGTCCCGGGACGCCCACTTGGCCGGGACCGGCGGACCATCGCCGGGGAACCGGGGCGGCGGCAGCTCCTCGGCCGGCAGCGCCAGCGCGCGGGTGATCGCGGTGAGCCACAGGTCGGCGTTGCGACGCTGCATCCGCCCGGAGAACACCGGGAGCGAGACCAGCGCCGTCAGGTTGGTGGGTCGGGCGGCGGCGGCGGCGATGATCGCCGAGTCGGGCAGCACCCGGTGCGGTGCGACGTCGCGGCGACGGGCCAGCGAATCTCGGGCCAGCCACACCTCGCGGACGATGGCCAACGCCCGCCGGTCGCTGATCTTGTGCACGCCGGAGGTGCGGCGCCATGGGTCCGGTCGCGGCGCCGGCGGCGGCGCCGCGACCAGGGCGGCGAACTCCTGATGCGCCCAATCGAGCTTGCCCTGCCGGGCCAGTTCGTCCTCCATGGCATCGCGCAGGTCCACCAGGACCTCGACGTCGAGCGCCGCGTAGATCAGCCAGTCATGCGGCAACGGCCGGGTCGACCAGTCGGCCGCGCCGTGCCCCTTGCGCAGTTGCAGGCCGAGCATGCGTTCCACCAGCGGGGCCAGGCCGACCCGGGGGAAGCCGGCCAGCCGGCCGGCGAGTTCGGTGTCGAACAACCGACGCGGACGGATCCCGGCCTCGGCCAGGCACGGCAGGTCCTGGGTGGCCGCGTGCAGCACCCATTCCGATCGGGCCAGGGGATGGTCCAGCACCTGCAGGTCGCCCAGCGCGACCGGGTCGAGCAGGGTGGTACCCAGATCGGGGCGGCGGAGCTGGACCAGGTACGCACGGCCGCCGTACCGGAAACCGGAGGCGCGTTCGGCGTCGATCGCCACCGGTTGGGCGGGTCCCGCCGCGAGCCGGCGTGCCCAGGCCAGCAGGTCCGATGTCTGGGTCAGCGGGCCGACGATGGGGTCCCGAGGGACGAGCAGCGGGACCGCCGGGGGTCCGCTGTTCGCCGGGCCGTCGTCGACGACGGCGTCGTCGTCGTTGCCCGCGGAAGTCATGTGCGGAACCTATCGCGCCGTGACGGAGTGAGCCGGGATGACCGTCCGGTTCCGGTCGGTTGGGTTTCGGTCCTGCGGTGGGGTTCAGGCGGTGACGTTCAGGCGATGACGCCGGCCCGCATGGCCAGGGCCACCATGTGGGCTCGGTCGCCGGTGCCCAACTTGCGGCCGATGCGCGCGAGGTGGCTCTTCACGGTGAGCGCCGACAGCGAAAGCTGCTCGCCGATCCACTTGTTGGACCGGCCATCGGCCACCAGCCGGATGACCTCGATCTCCCGGCTGGACAGGTCGTGGATGGTGGGCGGGATCGCCGACGCCGACGGGTTCGCCCGGCGGCCGATCAGCACACCGCTGACACCGGAACCGACCGCGTCGATCACCGGTCCGATGTCGGCGGTCGGCGCCAGAGCGATGGTGCGCGGCCAACCGGCGTCGCGCAGCAGATGCACCAGGCGAACCGCGTCCGCGCCCAACTGGAGGCTGACCAGGGCGAGGTCGCCGATGATCTGGCGGGCGAGTATCTCCTCGGCCGCGGCCGCCGACGGCGCCTCGATCACCCGGCCCACACCCACGTCCGCCAGGCTCGCCTTCAACGGCTCCCGGGTGGCCCGGTCGGGATCGACCAGCAGGACGGTGGCGGCGCGCAGGCTCGAGCGAGGCACCGCCGCGGCCGGCGCCCGCTGGGTGGGCAGCAGCGTGCCCTGGTCAACCTGACCAGGAACGATGCCTCGATCCGCGGCCAGGATCCCCATGGATCCTGGCCCAGCAGGCGATGAAGCATTGGTCACCGGACGTCCTCCCACCCTGCCACGCAGCCCCTCGGCATTCCAATTGTCCGGGTTCGACAGCGGACCGTCGAGTCAAATGATCGGTACGGCCCCATGCGGGCAGCGCGCTCCGTTGTCACCCATAGTGTCCGCCCTTCCGCCGTCCGTGGTCAAGCACCCGTTACGACCAACCGTCACGAATCGTATCGGTCCGTGCGCAGCGCGAATGGATCGGCCCTTTGCAGTAATGTCACGCCTTCGGGCGGAAGGCCTGCCGCCGCGGCGAGGAAGCTGGCGAATGCCTGCAGGTGAAGATCGGTGTGCTCGTCGGCGGTCCACGACGCCCGCATCTCCAGGTCGTCCGCCCGGTGCGGCCCGGCAATGTCGCCGAACCGGGTGGATGACGTGGCGGTGACCGTCCCGCCGAGCGCGGTGTAACCGGCCCCGCTGGCGTCCAGCGCCTCGGTCAGCCAGCTCCACGCCACCTCCGGCAGCAGCGGGTCCTGGGCGATGTCGGTGTCCAGTTCACATGTGGCGAACGCCACTATTCGCAGTTCGCCGCCCCAGGCCGGCACTCCGTCGGGGTCGAAGAGGAGCACGAGCCGGCCGGACGCGGATTCCTCCTCCGCTCCGGGCGGGTACACGGCGGCGGACACGGCATGGCTGTACGGCGCGAGGCGCGCCGGCGCCGGCAGCGGGCCGATCTCGATCTCCGTGCGCAGCCGGGCGACATCCAGCCGGGCGACCGCCCGGCGGAAGGCGGCCGGCCCGGCCGCGGTCATCGACCCCGTCATGCCCGCGACCCTACGACGGGGCACCGACGGCGCACCGAAACCACGCCGGTCCGGTGTCATCAAGGACTCAGGGCGGGCAGAGGGTGCCGACCGCCGGCAGCTGTCCCCGGAGCAGGTAGCCCTCGACCGCCGTCGCGGCGCAGGTGCTCGACGGGTAGCTGCCGTGCCGGCCCGACTGCCAGCTGACCAGCGTCGCCGACGACAGCTGACCGGCCAGCGCCCGGACCGACTGGTATGGGGCGACGGGGTCGTCGACCGCGCCGAGCACCAGGATCGGCGGTGCGCCGTTCGCCTTGACCCCGCCGAGGGCGATCTCCGGCGCCGGCCATGATCCGCACAGCCCGAGCAGGCCGAGCGTGAAGGGCCCGAACAGCGGAGCCTGCGGTCGCACGTCCTGGACCGCCGCGGCCAGCTGGTCAGGTGTGAGCCGGACCACGGTGTCGTTGCACGCGTAGATCAGGGCCGGGTTCACCCAGGGCTGTTTGTCGGTCAGGCCGAGGGCGTCGCCGAGCAGGGTCATCAGCGCAGTCGTGTCGCCATGTGCGGCCGCGGCCGCCGTGGCCGCGAGTTCGGGCCAGCCGGCCGGGTCGCCCAGCCGGAGCTGCAGCGCCAGCAGAAGCGATCCGCCGGTGGCCCGTCCGTTGCCCGGTGTCGTCGATCCGTCCAGCCGGTCCACCGTGTCGACGATGGTGGCGCGGGGATCGCTGCCGAGCGGACAGCCGCCTGCGAAGGTCGGGCACGCGGCGGCGAAGTTGTCCAGGGCCTTCTCGAACGCCACCGCGACAGCCTTGGCCCGCACGTCGGCCGCGTCCAACGGGTTCGCCGGTGCGTCCAGCACGGCCGCCTGCACCCGACCGGGATATCGGTCGGCGTACACCGCGGCCAAGGTGGCCCCGTTCCCGCGGCCCAGTACGGTGAGCCGCTCGGTCCCCAGTGCGTCCCGGAGGTGATCCAGGTCGTCGGCCGCTTCCGTGCTGTTCACCAGCGGCAGGTCCGGGCCACCGACGTCGGTGCACTCGAACGTGATGGAGCGGGTCACCTCTGCCAGTGCCTGCGCCGAGGTCGCTTCGGTGGGGTCGGCGCCGAGGCTGCTCAAGCCGCCGAGGTCAAAGCGGGACAGGCAGTCGATCGGGTCGGCCTCGCCGCTGCCGGCCAGGTCGACGGTGACCACGGCGAAATGCTGGCGGACCGCCTGGGACAGCGCGGCCGCGACCGCGGCAACGTCGCCGCGGCCGTGCTGACCGGGCTGACCGTCGAGCACCACCAGCACCGGCGCGTCCTGCGCTACCCCCGCCGCGCGGGCCCGCGCGACCTCGATGGTGCGCCGACCGGTCGAGCCGACCGCCGACCCGTCGGTGATCACCGAAGCGCAGTCGACCTCGAACCGCTGACCGGTCGTCGGATCGGTGTTCTGGACCTCCGGGCAGCGCCGCCAACTGATCGCATCGGCGCTTTGCCCGGGTCCGCCGGGCCCGAGTGCGGTGCCGGTGCCGGTGGCGGTGGTCGGCGCGGAGGTCGGACCGGTGCCGTAGGTGGCCAGGTCGGGCCGCTGCGAGGGACCCAGGGTGCAGCCGGCCAGCAGCGCGAGCGCGGCGGTGGTGACGCCGGCCCGCAGGAGCCGCTGGTGTCGCGTCATGCCGGTTCGCGGCGGTAGCGGGCGAACAGGTGAGCCCCCGCGATCCGCACACTGATCGGGGACCAGGTCACGGGATCGGCCAGATGCGTCGGGAGCAGCCGGGTCGCACCGGCTCCGAGCAGCAGCGGCGCGACGGTCAGGCAGCACTCGTCGAGCAGCCCGTTCGCGATCAACTGGCCCAGCAGGATGGGCCCGCCCTCACAGTGGATCCTTCGGTAGCCGCGGTCGCCCAGCCCACGGACGGCGGCCGGCAGGTCGATCTCGTCCTCCCCGGCGATCAGGCCCGCCGCAGCCGCCGGGATCTTCGCGGTGGACGTGCGCGGGGTGATCACGATCGGCCGGGTCTCGAAGTCGGTGAACAACGGCAGGCCCTTCGCCAGGCCGCGGCCGGTGACCACCGCGATCGGCGGGGGCGTCGACGGCCGCCCCCACCTGTGTCGGCGGGCACGGCGGTCGGGGTCGAGCCGGATCCCGGCGTACTGCTCGGCCCGCACGGTGCCCGAGCCGACCAGGATCACGTCGGCCAGGTCCCGCAGCACGGCAAACAGGTGCTGGTCGGCCGCGTTGCCCAGGCCGCCGGATCGCCCGGCGATGGCGGCGCCGCCGTCCAGCGAGGCGATCATGTTGCCGCGGACGGTCGGCCGGTCCGCGTGTTCCGGCCAGGCGTAGAGCTCGGCGAGCTCGTCGTCACGGTCCGGTCCGGCCGGCAGGTGCTCGACGCCGCGGGAGGTCGGGGGTGTGTCCGCTCGCACACCCCATCCGTACCAGACGCGATGTGCGGTCCCGATACGCTCGGGCCTCATGCCCGCCATTGCCCTGGTCGACCGCGATCCCGTCGTCGACCCGGACGAGCTGATCGACGGGCTGGTGCCGCCGCCGCGGTTCAACGAGGTGCGGTTCTCGACGTACCGGCCCGCGCCGGATCAGCCGAGCCAGCAGGCCGCGGTGACCGCGCTGTCGGCGTTTGCGGAGACGATCGCGGCGCCGCCCAAGCGCGGGCTGTTCCGGCGGTCGGCCCCGGCAGCGGCCGGCGGGTACTACCTGGACGGCGGGTTCGGTGTCGGCAAGACGCACCTGCTGGCCTCGCTCTGGCACGCGGCCCCCCGGCCCAAGGCGTACGGGACATTCGTGGAGTACACCCACCTGGTAGGGGCGCTCGGGTTCGCCGAGACGGTGCGCCGGCTGTCCGGGCACAAGCTGCTCACCGTGGACGAATTCGAGTTGGACGACCCCGGCGACACCATGCTGATGACCCGGTTGCTCGGTGAGCTGTGCGACGCCGGTGTGTCGTTGGCGGCGACCTCCAACACCCTGCCGGACAAGCTGGGGGAGGGCCGATTCGCCGCCGAGGACTTCCGCCGCGAGATCCACGCGCTGTCCGCGCGTTTCCAGACCCTGCGGGTGGACGGGCCGGACTACCGGCACCAGGGCCTGGCGCCGGCGCCGCCGCCGATGTCCGACGCGGAACTGCTGGCGGCCGCCCAGGCTCCGGGCGCCGGCCTGGACACGTTCGCCGGTCTGACGGCCAAACTCGAGACGCTGCATCCGTCCCGGTACGGGCGGCTGGTGGACGGCGTGACGTCGGTGCAGCTCAGCGGCGTGCAGCCGCTCGATCATCAGTCCGCCGCCCTGCGCTGGGTGGTGTTGATCGACCGGCTCTACGACCGCTCCATCCCGGTCCGGGCCTCGGGCGCGCCGCTGGACGAGATCTTCACCCCGGAGATGCTGGCCGGCGGGTACCGCAAGAAGTACAAACGGGCCACGTCCCGGATCCTGGCCCTGGCCCGGGACGCCGCCACCTCCTGACCCCCCCGCGCCCCGTTCCGCCCCGCGCCCGTTCCGCCCCGCGCCCGTTCCGCCCCGCGCCCGTTCCGCCCCGCGCCCGGCCGCCCCGCCCGTCGAGTGTGCACAACACGCCCTTTCGCGGGGCCGAGAAGGGCGGGTCCTGCACACTCGATCGGGGTCGGCCTGCCCTTTGTGGACAACTCAGGGGCCCGCCCACCAAAATCCGTCAGGCTTGCCCCGTGGTTCGCACGCCCGGCCGCCTGCCGCCCGAGATCGCATCCGCCGCGTTCACAGTCGGCCAGGGTCGGTCGGCCGGTGTGACGCCCAAACGGCTGCGCGGCGGGGACCTGCAGCGGCCGTTCCGCGGCGTGCGGGAGCCCGCGACGGACGCTGCCGAGGCCGAATGCTCCGATCAGGAGCTGCTTGCGCTGCGACGCCGGTGTGACGCCCTGGAACTGGTCCTGCCACCCGGCGCGTTCTTCAGCCACCTCACCGCGGCCAGGTTGTGGCCGCTGCCGCTGCCGCGCCCGACACCGTCCGAGCCGCTGCATGTGTCGGTCTTCGAGCCGCAGATGTCGCCGCGCCGCAAGACCGTCGCCGGTCATCGGGTCAGTGACCAGCTGATCAGGGTCGTCCGCCGGGGCGGGTACCCACTGGTCGACGCCGCATCGCTGTTCTGCCAGCTCGCCGCGCAGCTGTCGCTCGAAGACCTGGTCGCCGCCGGCGACGCCCTGGTTCTGGTGCCGAGGTTCGCCGATCCGTGCGACGAGCGGCCGTACGTGTCGCTGTCCGATCTGGCCGAGCGGGTCGACCGGTCCCGCGGGCGGGGCAAGGCGAGGGCGTGGCGGGCGGTCGGACTGGTGCGGCCGGGAGCCGAATCGCGGCCCGAGACGCTGGTCCGATTGGCCATCGGGGACGCGGGCCTGCCCGAACCCGAGGTCAACCCCGACGTCTACGCCGCGGACGGGACCTTCATCGGCCGGGGCGACATGGTCTACCGGAAGTACAAGGTGCTTGTCGAGTACGACGGCGAGCAGCACCGGACCGACACCCGGCAATACGACCGGGACATCGGGCGGCTCGACCGGTTCGACGCGGAGGGGTGGCGGGTGGTGCGCCTGACCGGCCGGGCGTTCTTCGCGGACCGGGCAACCTGCCTGGCGCGGATCGAGCAGGCTCTCCTGGCCGCGGGCTGGCGGCGCTGACCGGCACCGAGTGTGCAGAACACGCCCTTCCCGACCGGCGAAAAGGGCGTGTCCTGCACACTCGATCGAATGGTGCGCCCGCGCGGAATGCTGCGCCCGCGCGGAATGCTGCGCCCGCGCGGAATGCTGCGCCCGCGCGGAATGCTGCGCCCGCGCG
>Ga0164241_10003950_pt1 | contig 14632 bp, 15 predicted proteins | sample OricomyardsoilBY_FD_108780 | JGI IMG/M metagenome (GOLD analysis project Ga0164241, IMG submission 108780) | Backyard soil microbial communities from Emeryville, California, USA - Original compost - Back yard soil (BY) | ecosystem: Environmental > Terrestrial > Soil > Unclassified | place: USA...
ACGTAGTTCGCGATCCCGGCGAAGACCGGGATCACAAAAAGAAAGATCATCAGCGCGGCGTGGGTGGAGAAGAGGCTGTTGAAGGTCGCCGCGTCGACGATCTGGGGGCCGGGCTGGGCCAGCTCGGCCCGGATCAGCATTGCCATCAGGCCGCCGATGAAGAAGAAGAAGAAGGTCGTGCAGATGTACTGGATGCCGATCACCTTGTGATCGGTGTTGAAGCGGAAGTAGTCCTTCCAGCTCTTGGCGCCGTGCTGGGAATGGTCCTCGGGGATCGTGGGCATCCCCGCCGCCCACCGAAGCCAGTAGTCGAAGCACCCAAAGCCGGCAAGGAAGCCGAGGGGACCCGTGATCAACGGCACGATTACGTGGGGGTAGCCGGTCTGTTCAGTCTGGAAAACGGGAAGCCCGGAGATTGCCCGCAATGCCACCACCAAGCCAAAGCCGAAAGCGGCCCCCAGGAACATTCCGAGAGCACCCCGGTACCAACCAGGCTTCGTCAAAGCAGACACAGAGTCAAACCACCCTCCTGATTTAGGTTTCTAGCGACCAACATGCGTCCCGCTGAGCCCGGCGACTGCAAGGCATCACTCCCAGGACATCGTTCTGATGTGGAAATAGCGACCCCACGCCTCCGTCACAGCCTCTTGACTCTCCGGCGAAAGCTCAGAGGGCCTGCCTGAGCAGAGCTCGCGCGCTTCCTCGATGGACCCTGGGTCATAGCGTTCCATCAGCGCTATGGCGGCTTGGACTGCGTCTGGGCCACCCTGCGAGAGGCGATCTCGCAGCCGCTCGGCGTAGGTTTCGCCGCGTCTAGATTGCTTAACGCTTACGCGTCCATTTCGTGCCTTGGTTTTATTGTTCGATTGGATACAAAGCTCCGGGTCTGCCACATGAACTACCTCTGCAATATGAGTGGCGTTTCCCTCGATTCAGTAATCTTATCATTTTCTAAGATATGCTATCTTTGTGACATGCGAGACTTGACTGAGCGTGGTGGGTGCTAATTGATGCCGAAATCTCAGCGAAAAACTCAAACTGGGCCCGCAGAGCCGATCCATCGCATCAAGGCGGACTTCTTTCGAACCTTGGGCCACCCCACGCGGGTGCGCATCTTGGAGCTGCTGCGAGACGGGGAGTTGACCGTCGGCGAGCTGCAGGCCAAGCTGGAGATCGATTCCAGCGGCGCCTCTCAGCACCTCGGCGCGATGCGACGGCAGGGCCTGCTTGACTCGCGGCGAGCCGGAACGAGCGTCTACTACCGAGTTCGAGACCCCCGCACTTTCCAGCTACTTGAGACCGCTCGACAGCTGATCAGCTCGCACCTTGAGGAGACCCACGCCCTGCTCGAGGAGCTGGACGACTCTGACAAGGCACCGCGGAAGGTTGGAGCTAAGAGCCGATGAGAGCGCATCGCATGATCTTCACGGCTGGACCTTGGCACCCCGATTGGGGCGACCAAGATCATCCGCGTTATGTAGCGAGCATCAAGGTGGCTAAGAGCCTCCTGCACCGCGCGGGTGGTGGCGGGGCGCTGGTGATCTTGACCGACGGGCGCTTCGCCCTGACCGGTTCCACCTACGCCGTTGGCACCGCACGAGCGGTGATGCGGGATGCGAGGTCAAGGTCTCGCACGGCTTCTGTCGGTGAGCGTGCTTGGCTCCTGACGGTCTCCGAAGAGCTACGTCGTCGCTCTCGGAAACGCCGGCTTTCGTCCGGTGTGGGAGTCCGCCCCTCTTTTGTCGCAGCACCTTTCATCCAGATCCCACACTGACCAGGGGCCTGCCGTGTCCGTCCGCAGGGAACGGAGGGCACGGCAGGGGTGCTGGGTTCGCTGGCCTTAACTTGTGTCGGCGACCGTGCCAGGCCGTCGCAGGCAGTCTCGGACTCGCTTCATAGCTTTACGTGGACCGATCTCAAGAGTTGCCTGCATCTCTTCTTCGAAGATTTCCCGCGCAGACTCATAGAGTTCTCTGTCGGTTGCCGCTAGCCGCCGATCGCGACCGCAGTGGGCCATGTCTCGAATCAGCTCCGCCGTCGCGAGCGAGGAGCCAACACTGAGCCTCAGCACAGCCTCACGTTGACGCGTTCGCCAGTTCTCAGGCAAAGGCTTGGGATCTGCACCAAGGGCCGTGAGGGCTGCGGTCATCTCCGTTCGTGAAGAGACCGAACGGAGACGAGCTGGGGGAGTTCCCTCGACCGGCACTAATAGCCGCAGGCCCCTGCGCTCGACGCTAATCGTCAGATATTCAAGTTCGACGCCGTTGTGGGGCTTCGAGCTGCGATCAACTACGACTCCGACCCCGTGCCGCGGCGACACGACCACCTCGCCGATCGTGAAGTCGTGCTTGGCGCCCGATTCCAGATCAACGCCGGGTCTGCTTTCGGATCGCCCGTCTGAAATCGAGTAGCGCCGGGGACGCTCGGATGAGATCGTGTCCACCTTCGAGACACTACCAAGACGCCTAATCTTAAAAGTCTTTAAGATATTCCGAGACTGCTCGCCGCTCGAGGCCGAGCCCATCGAGCGACACATCCATCAGTGACAGGCCCAGGGTCGCGTTCTACGGCGTATTCGGCCATGTGAATTCCGGGCCCAAATTCAAACGTCAGCGCATGCGCTGCAGAAAGCCACGCTGGAGATCAGAAACGTGCTGACACCCGAATCGAACCAGTCTCATAGAAGCCGAACGTGAGCATTTTGGAATCGATCGTTCTCCTCGGCGCGGCGCTGCTGGTTGTAGGGATGGCCTTCCCTGTCATTTCCAGAAACCTCGCGGTCGCGTTGTCGTTGCAGGCGGCAGGCGTCGCGTTGATCGGAAGTAGCGGCGCCCTTGTCCTGTTTGGAGCCCAGGCCATCGGCGCAGAATTTCGAAACAGCCTAGATCCGGCCCTTGGGATTGATGGCCTCACCGGCTTCTTCCTCGCCACCCTTGCGCTGGCTGCTGTGCCGGCGCTGATCTTCTCCCGCGACTACCTAGCGGACGCGAACCGCAGTCGCCCTCTAGTCGCCCTTTGCGGACTGTTTTTGATCTCGCTCATCGGCGTCGTCGTGGCACGAGACCCCTCCTTGTTCCTTGCCTCCTGGGAGCTGATGACCTTGGTGCCGGCCACCGCGACCCTTGTTCGCCGCAACGACGCCACCGTGCGCCACGCGGTCTACGTGTATCTCGCGGTCACTCACCTGGGAGGCGTGGGCGTCTGGATCTGCGTTCTCGCACTCGCTCATTACGGGGCAATCGGTGACCCGGCAGCACTTGCCGCCCACGGCACGGCGCCGCAGGCATTCATCATCGCTATGGCAATTGTCGGGTTCGGCACCAAGGCTGGGTTGATGCCTCTGCACTCGTGGTTGCCTCGCGCCCACCCCGTCGCGCCGAGCCATATCTCGGCCCTGATGTCAGGGGTGATGATCAAGGTGGCCCTCTATGGATTGATCCGAGCCCTCTTCGAATGGGCTGCCCCACCGCCCATGTGGGTGGGTTTCGTGATCCTGGGCCTGGGACTGATCTCTTCGTTGGGAGGTGTCCTATACGCGTTGATGCAGCGTGACCTGAAGCGTCTGCTCGCTTTCTCCTCGATTGAGAACGTCGGGATCGTCGCGTTGGGGCTTGGCGCATCAATCCTCTTTTCATCCCAAGGCGATACGACCTGGGCAGCGATCGCCTTCGTCGCCGCACTTCTGCACATCGTCAATCACGCGGTGTTCAAGACGCTCTTGTTCTTGGTCGCCGGAGCGTTCGAGCGCGCGGTCGGATCTCTTGACCTAGACCAGATCGGCGGCCTCCTGCGCCGCATGCCCTGGACTGGCGGGGCCTTCTTGGTCGGGTCAATGGCGATCGCGGGGCTGCCCCCGCTCAACGGCTTCGCCTCGGAGTGGCTCACGCTCCAAGCGCTGATCCACATGGCCATCGGACCCTCTCTCGGGCTGGGGGTGGCCGGCGCCATTGCGGCGGCAGGCCTCGCCGCGACCGCGGCACTTGCCGTGTTCTGCTTCGTCAAGTTGGTCGGTCTTGTGCTGCTGGGTCCGGCGCGTCGGGCGGAGGTGGAGAGGGCGGTCGAGGCGCCGACGGCGATGAAGGGGGCGGTGATGTTCTTGGCCGGTTGCTGTGTGGCTCTCGGCGCTGTCCCCGGCCTGCTGATCTCGTCGTTGATGCAGTTGGCCCCACAGCCGCAGAGCCTGGCGGCCGAGCCCGGCCTCGCGATCCCGGCCACCGGCTCGCTGCCCTCACCGTGGTTGCTGTTCGGGGTCCTCGCGCTCACCGCACTGTTCTGGCGCTTGCGCGGCTCCAGGCGGAGCGCCCCGGTCCCCTCCTGGGCCAGTGGACAACGGATCGAGCCCTCGTTGAGCTGGCGCTCAGCCGGCTTCACCAAGCCACTGCGCTTGACCCTCGAGGCGGTGTTTCGGCCGCAGCGGGAGATCGTCGCCCTACGTGAGCACGGCCAGCTTCAGTCCCTCCGATACCGAAACGAGATCCCGCACCTCTTCGACACGCTGCTATATAGGCCGGTCCAACGTGGCGCCCTGAGAGGCGCCTTGATCGCCCGCCGTCTGCAGTCGGGCAGCGTTCGCGCCTACGCCGCCTATCTGCTGGCGCTGCTCTTGGCCCTGCTCGTGCTGACCCGGATAGGGGCGATCGGATGAACGCCATCGCCGGAGCAATCCAACTGATCGGCGGCCTGGCTTTGGCGCCGCTGCTTCCCGGCTCGATCCAGGCTCTCAAGGCGCGCCTTCAGGGACGTCGTGGCCCCTCCCCACTGCAGCCCTATCGAGAGCTGCGCCGGCTCTGGGGGAAGTCGTCGGTCGACCCACAGCCGACGACGCTGATCTACCGGCTGGCGCCGTGCCTCGTCGCCGCCGCGATGGCCCTAAGCCTGTTCTTGGTGCCGATCGCTGGCCTCTCCCCCAACTGGCCGCTGGGCAACGACGCGATCGTCCTGGTCGGGCTCTTCGCCCTCGCTCGCTTTGCCCTCGCCGCGTCGAGCTGGGACACCGGCTCGGGGTTTGGGCTGATGGGATCAAGCCGCGACCTGACCCTTTCCGTCTTCGCCGAGGCGTTGCTGGTCTTGGCGCTGATTCTCGCCGTGCTGCCCGTCGGCAGCACCGACCTCATCGCGATGAGCTCCGCCGCCAACGGCTCCGCCGTTTGGAGCCAACCGGCCCACTGGTGCGCCGCGGCGGCCTTTGGCCTCGTCGTTCTCTTCGAGACCGGGCGCCAGCCGATCGACAACCCCGACACGCACCTGGAGCTGACGATGATCCACGAGGGCCCTCTGCTCGAATATGCGGGCCGCGACTTGGCGCTGTTGCAATGGAGCGCTGCCGCCCGGCACTGGATCATTCTGGTGCTCGCCGCCGAGCTGTACCTGCCTCACTGGGGCGGCTTCGGCGCCCGTCTCGCCTGTCTGGTCGGTGGCATCGCCCTGCTCTGCGTGACCCTGGCATTCACCGAGACGGCTCAGGCCAAGATGCGGATTCTGCGGGCTCCGGCGTTGCTCGGCGGGGGTTGCCTACTTGCCCTGGTGGGCTTGATCAGCTGGCTGGTGAGCTGAGGGTGAGCCCGGCGGCAATCACAGCGTTGGTGGTCCTCGGCTTCGCCGTGATGCTTGTGCGCCGCCGAAGCATCGCGACTTTGCTCGTCTCCGCCCAGGCGATGGTGCTCGGCGTCGCGGCACTCTCGCTGGCGCGGGGCCGCCCGGCTGATTTCCTGGTCGCCGCGATCATCCTTCTGGTTCGCGCGGTAGCCCTGCCGGCGCTTTTGACTTTTACGCGTCGCCGCACCCCGGAGCCATATCTGGTCATACCCGCGACGACGGTCCTAGTTCGCTTGGTCCTCGCGGCCACTGTCGTATTGATCGCTGCTGCCTCGATCCCGCCGCTGGGTCTCGGCGACCGGCCTGCCGAACATGCGGCTGTGGCGCTGCTGTCTTTGGGCATCGCGATCGTGATCATGCGTCGCCCGGCGCTGTTGCAGGTGCTCGGAATCCTCGTCGCGGAGAACGGCATCTACCTGCTCGCCATCTCGGTTCCGGGAGGGCTGCCGTTCGTGATCGAGTTGGGCGTGCTCTTCGATCTGGTGCTCGTCGTCACCGTCGCCGCCGCCTTCACCCACAAGATTCATGGCGAGGTTGGCTCGGGCGACACTGACCTCCTGCGGGCGCTTCGTGACTGACGCCGTCGGCCCATTGATCATCGCCGCCCTGGCCGTCCCTCTCAGCGCCGCGTTGCTCGTGGCCCTGATGCCGACGCCGGGCGCCGCCGACCGGCTCAACCTGGCGACGTCCACCCTGACCGCTGCGCTGGCCCTGGCGCTGGCCGTAGTCGCAATCGCCGCCGCGCCGGACGTCGCCTCAAGGGGTAGCTGGTACGTCCTCGACGTCGCCTCCGGCGTGTTCTTGGCGGTCGTCGCTGTGGTTGGCTTTGCCAGTGCCGCCATGTCGGCGTTCTACCTGCGCCATGCAGGGCGGAGTTGGTTCACCGCACGACACTCTCACGCCTGGTACTACGCCGCCTTCAACGTTTTCTGGGCGGTGCTGCTCGCCCTGCCCCTGGCCGACAATCTGGCTATTGCGTGGCTGCTGATCGAGGCGAGCACTGCCGCGTCGGCCATGCTGGTTGCCTTCAGCGGCAAGCGCAGCGCGCTGGAGGCCGGCTGGAAGTACCTCGTCCTCACCACGCTCGGCCTCTCCATCGCGCTGCTGGGGATCGTGGTGGTCTACGTCGCGGTCGGCTTGGACGGCTCGGGCCTCGGACGGCTCGGCTGGCAGGCACTGGCCCAGCACGCAAACGAGCTTCCGCACGAGGCGACTCTTTTCGCCTTCGTGCTGATCTTGGTCGGACTGGCGAGCAAGATCGGCTGGGCGCCTGTCCACAACTGGCTTCCCGACGCGCACAGCGAGGCGCCGCCTCCGGTCAGCGCTCTGCTCTCCGCGGCGCTGCTTCCGACTGTCCTGTTGATCGCCTGGCGGACCAAGCTCGCCCTCGAGCCGGCGCTCGGGTCAGGCGCAGTGCAAAAGCTCTTTATCGGCTTTGGACTTGCCTCCCTACTGGTGGCAATCCCGTTCTTGTGGCGACCTTTGCCGTGGAAGCGTCTGCTGGCCTACTCGAGCCTTGAGCACATGGGTGTCCTCGCGCTCGGGATCGGATTCGGCACTCCCTTGGCGATCGCTGGTGTCGTCATCCACATCGCCGGCCACGCCTTGGCGAAGGCGCTTGGCTTCTACACCGCGATCCCGCTGATGCGTGAGGATCCGCGCACCGCCGACACCCCGGCGCGAGGCATCACCCGAACGAGCCCGACGACCGCCACGGCAATGTCTGTGAGTCTTTTCTCACTCGCCGGACTGCCCCCGTCGCCTCTCTTCGTCTCGGAGGTGATGATTCTCTTGGGTGGAATGCAGGCGGGCCTTTTGGGGGTGTCCTCGATTGCCGCCGTGCTACTTGCCCTCGGCTTCCTCGGACTCGCACACTCTCTGCTCGAGGGGCTCTTCGGTGGAAGAAAGAGCGCCCACCGCCGGCGTTCACGATCCGTGCAGGCGATCGCGCTTCTCACCGGCATCGCAGCGCTTGCCCTGCTTGGGGTAACCGCAATCGCCTACGCGCTACCTGGCTCTGACATCGTGGAAGCCCTGATGAGGAGCGGTGCATGAGCCCGGGCCTAGATCCCCACCAAGGGGTCGAACGAGTATCGGTCCCGTCTTCTGGCTGGCGCGAGGCATGTCAACGGGCACTCGCCGATGGCGAGCGATTCTGCGGTGCATTTGCCGGGGGTCCGGACTCGGGTCGGCGCTGGCGCGCGCTTTTCGCGCGGGGCGCCGACACTCGCATCCTTTCCACCGCCCCCGAAGGAGACGAGTTGCCCACGGTCATCGACTTCCTGCCGGCGGCGGAATGGGACGAGCGGGAGGCCCACGACCTCTACGGCTTGCGATTCTGCGGTCACGAGCCGCTGCGCCCGCTCGTCGCCCACCCCAGCGAGACATCAAGCTGGACCATCCCCGTCGAAGGAGACGGCGTAAACGAGGTTGCGGTCGGGCCAATCCACGCCGGTGTCATCGAGTCAGGGCACTTCCGCTTCCACGTCGTAGGCGAGCGAATCCTGCTTCTCGACCTCCGCCTCTTCTATAAGCACCGCGGGTTGGAGCGTGCCGCTGAGGGGCAGGAACTGGCCGAGGGTGTGGCCTACGCCCAGCGATCCTGCGGTGCTTGCGCCGTCACCAATTCGGTCTCCTACGCGCTGGCCTGCGAGGCCGTTCTCGGCCTAGCAGCATCCCGAGAACTGCGACGCGCCCGCACGCTCCTCCTCGAGTTGGAGCGGCTCTACAACCATCTCAACGATATTGCCGCGATCTGCGCCGGCGTGGGGTTCGCCCCGGGGAACATGGCTTTCGCCGCGCTCAAGGAGCGGGCGATGCGTCTCAATCTGAACCTCACCGGGCACCGGTTCCTCTTCGGCTCGGTAGAGGTCGGCGCCAGCCGGCTCGACCTTTCCTCCTCGGCGGTCGACGAAGCGCGCGGTGAACTTCGCGAGCTGCGCCACGACACGGCGCGAGCCTGGCGCGAGATCCAGTTCGCCCCCTCGGTCCAAGGCCGGCTCGACGATGTGGGTGTACTCGCTCACGACGACGCCGCCCGGCTAGGCGCCGTCGGCCCCGTCGCCCGCGCCTCGGGCCTGCGCCAAGACACCCGCGAAGACAGCCCAGCGCTCTGGTACGGATCGTCATTCACGGCGGCACTCCCGCCGGACGCCGACGGCGATGTCGCCGCCCGGCTTGAGGTACGCGCCCTCGAGCTCGTCGAGATCTTCTCGCTCTTGGATGAGCTCCTCGTCGCCACGATCCGTGCCGATGAGGCAAGCTCGGCTGGTCCGTCCGCGAGCATCGGTGTGGCGCGGGTCGAGAGCCCGAGAGGCGAGACGGTCTGCGTCGTCGAGACGGAGATGTTTCGCGTCCGGCGCATGCACCTGCGCACCGGCTCATACGCCAACTGGCCATCTCTAGTGCTGGCGACCGCGGGCAACCTCCTTCCAGACTTCCCCCTGATCAACAAGAGCTTCGAGCTCTGCTACGCCTGCGTGGACCGCTGATGTTCGTCTTGCTCCGCCACCTCCAACGTATTCGCCGCGATGCGGCCTTGCCTAAGCGACGCGGCGCTCGCTCGCTTGCGATACGACACGTCGACGCCGGCTCTTGCAACGCCTGCGAGCACGAGCTGAACGCAACTGCTGCTCCTCAGTACGACCTGCAGCGCTTCGGGCTCGACATCGTCGCCTCCCCCCGTCACGCCGACGTCCTGCTCGTCACCGGGCCAGTGACGACGCGTATGGCCGATCCGCTGCGGGTTGCTTATGAGGCGATGCCCGAGCCGCGCCTGGTCGCCGCTCTCGGCGACTGCGCCCTGGGCTGCGGGGTCCTCGGCGCCGCCGCCGAGCTTGCCGGTCCGCTCGACACCTTGCTTCCGGTCGACATTCGGATTCCAGGCTGTCCGCCGACCCCGCAAGCGATCGCCGACGCCATCCTGGCGGCGACCCCGCCGATCCAACGATGAGGTCGACCGCCGCCTACTCGCTCTCGACGGCGAGATCGGACTCGAGTTCAGTCTTGCCGTTGCGTACGAACTGCAGGTCAACCGTCTCGTTTTTGCGATAGCTGCCCCAGGCCCCCAGATACATCGCCAGCCAGCGGCCGGTGCCGATCTTCTCTTTGATGATCTGACGGGTGAAGACGATATTGCCTTCGCGCACCTCATAGTCCCTGTCCTCGACCTGTTCGACTCCGTTAATAAAGACCACGAAAGGTGGCGCGGCCCCAACCGGCAGCTCGACCCGGTTTCCCGCGGCATAGCTGCCCTTGGGAATATCGGTTTCGTCTTTACCCACTTTGTCGTTGGTGCAGGTGGTGCTCCGCTCAGGCGACTCGAAGGCCAACGATCAAGAGCAGGATGCGTGCTGATCTGCCATTGAGATTATCGGAGGCTTCCACGTCGCAGCCGAGCCGCGAGTTCGCCATGAATCACTTGGAAGAACCGCAAGGATCCCGAGGGAGGCGACGCTTTCGCCGCAATCAAGCCGCCCTCGTGGAGGTTCACGTCATTGCGCCCTAGGAGCACTGAAGCCCGCGCCATGAAGTCACAACCGGACAAATAGGAAAGCACGACTGAGATGACAGAAGGTCGAATCGCAGTTCGTCTCGTCGCCCGAGCCGGCCGAAATCAGCTGGTCGGCATGCGTGACGGGGTTCTGCAGGCCCGGGTGAGCGCCCCGCCGATCGACGGTGAAGCCAATAAGGCACTTTGCCGAATAATCGCGAAGCGCCTCGAAATAGCCCCGTCGAAGGTGAAGGTGATCCAGGGAAAAAAGTCGCGACAGAAGGTCGTTGGCGTGGAGAGCCTGGACAAGGCGACGCTCGAACGCTTGCTGCGCGGGCGAGACCGGTAGGAAATCAGCGTTTTGGCAGAACCTCGGACTCAGGCCTGCGGGCCGCCCCTCCGGTCGAGTCCTGGCCCTCCGACCGCACCGCCAAGACGACGACGTCGTCGCGCAGGCTTCCCTCGCTGCGACGCAGGACATCCAGTCGCAGGCGCTCGGTTAGGGCCGCTGGCCCGAGATGGGCAGTGCCCTGAACCAGCTCAGCCAGGGCCTCCACATGCTCGTGCGTGGTCGGAGGACCCGCCTCGTACCAGCCGTCCGTACAGAGGACGAGGGTGTCCCCGGCGGACAGCGTCGCGGTTCGGCACTCCGGTTCTGCCCCCTCCCAAGCTCCGAGGATCGCGCCACCGCCGAGAAGCGTCGTCCCTTCGTCGCTGACGAGAACGGCGGGCGGATGGCCCGCAGTCGCCGCCATCAGACTCCAGCGCTCGCCTTCCGATCGCAATCGGATCAGCAGGGCCGTCGCCATGTCGTTCAGATTTTTGCCGTTTAGCAGTAGTTCATGCACTCGCTGGAGAACATCGCCGGGCTCTTTCATCTCCAGCGTCAGCCCACGTACCGCGTGGCGAACGGCAATCGAGACGGCCGCGGCAGCGGATCCCTTGCCCACGACGTCGCCGATCAGCAGCCAGCAGCCATCGTCCGTCGGAAGGACGTCGTAGAGATCGCCACCGATATCGATTCCCTTTCCGGCAGCCTCAAAAAACACCGAGATCTCCAAACCCGGGACAGAGGCCGGGGCCGGTGGCCGCAAGCAACTCTGCAGGTTGCTGGCGATCAGATCACGCTCGCGAAAGAGCCGAGCATTGTCGAGGGCCATCGCCGCCCGCCCGCCGAGGTCAGCCAAGAACTCGAGGTCGGCTGCGTCATAGCGCAGATCCGGACGAGCATGGAGGAAGGAGAGAGCGCCCAGGACTCGGCCGCGCGCCTCAAGCTGAACGACCGCGGCCGAGTTGTAACCGGCGTCCACCATCAGACTGAGGTGATCGGCATTCTGCGCGACTTGGTCGACCACATCGGGTGCCTTGAGGTCGCGCCATACCATCGGCCGTCGCTCGCGCAACACCCTTGCCGCAGGATGAGGACCATTCGGGTCAAGGGGCGAACCGCCACGGATCTTCTCCAGCCTGCACGCGACCTCGGGATCCGCTGCCGCAACGACCGATTCACCTAGCCGCCCGTCTTCCATGATGAAGTCGATGACGCAGACCGAGGCAAGCTCGGGGACAGCCGACCCGACAATGTTGCGGGCCGTCTCACCAGGGTCCAGTGAGGAGTCGAAGTCCCGGCTGGCAGCGACGAGGAAGTCGCGCGCTCGGCGATTCCTTATCGCCAGCGTGACGTCACGGGCGACGACCGATGCGCCCAAGTGCTCACCTTGCGCCCCGCTCATCGGAGAGAGCGTGAGTGATACATCGATGCGGCTCCCGTCCTTCCGGATCCGCTGCGTCTCGAACATCTCGAGCCGCCGCCCTCCTCGCAAGGTTTCATTTAGATTTTCTAACTCATCCAGGCGATCATCAGGAACGAGCATTGAGGTGTTCTTGCCGATGGCTTCCTCCGCCGCGTAGCCAAAGAGGCGCTCGGCGGCTGGATTCCAAGAAATGATGCGGCCGTCGAGGTCTTTAGTAAAAACCGCATCTCCCGTCCCCCTCATGACCTCAGCCAGATGAGCGCGCAAGCGCTCGGCCTCAGCGCGGTCCTGCCTGGTGATAACGAAGGTCGCGAGCTGGTCGGCGAATGCCGTCAGTAGAGACAAAAGCTCCGCAGGGGGACGGGTGATCGTGCTGGAGTAGACCTCGGCGACAGCGAGGACCCCAGCCGGCGCCCCTACCGGGATCGGGATCGCCAACGCTCCTTCCAAACCGAGAGCGACGGCAGATTCACTTGGGTTCACAGAGTTGGTCGTCACATCCGCGGCCGCCGTGATCTCCCCGGTCTCCCATGCGCGACCGAGAAGACCCGTTCCGGATGGAATCTCCAATTTCGTGCTGCCTCGCCAGAGCGGCTCGCCGACCTCCCCACTCCAACCCGCGACAAATGACAACAGCGGGGTGTCTTTGCTGACTCGCCAAAGTCCTGCAGCCTCCCACCCCAGAAGCTCGCCTATCGCTTGCAGGAATCCAGGGGTGGCGTCATCAAGAGAATCGGCCGACAGCAACTCAGCAGCCAGCTCGCGCTGACTGCGCAAGAAGCGATCCAAATCAAGCTCTTCGAGCATGCTCTAAACGCTACTTCAGGACCATTTGTTAGACAGCCGTTCGCTAGGAAGGTGGATCAATGCGGCCACGGTCGCCGCCATCATCCAGCGTGGGTCACTATTTCTCGACGTGAGGAAGTTCCTTGTCATAACCCTGCGTACGGTCGGAGCCTCGCTGCGCACTAAGGAAAAGACGCTCCCCCTCTTGGTTCAGGCGCTTGTGCGCGGCTACAAGGAGGGCGATGCCCGTCTAATCGATGAATTTGAGTGCCGTCATGTCGATCGTGACCCGTCCCGATGTCAGCTCTTCTCCACCTGCTCCAACACAACCGACAGGGTCGCGGCGTTTGCCAGATCCGGCTCGCCACCTAGAGAAATCGTTCGGCCTGAGTCAACGCAAATGCTGCACAGGGACAACAGTCCGTCTTGCTCTTCTGGGCTACCGTGATCAATCATCCGGGATCGTCCTGATCGTCCACCGAATCAGAGAGTACGGCAAACAGATAACTAGGCCGCGACGAAGAGGATGTCCTCCTCGTCGCGCTCATGCACCTTGATGTCGAGTTGCTCGCATGAGGCTCTAACGGCCCGCACCACATCCGGCCCCGAGTGATACAGCGGCAATTCGTTGCCCTCCAGCAGGTTGCCATCGAAGGTGAAGCAAGCCGCGTCGGCGGCCGTCCAGAACACGTAGGAACCGATGGCGTCGGGGTAGCGCTCGAAGATGTCAGCCACAACGGTGGCCCTGCCCTCCTCCACCGTCATCGGGAGGTCCGGCAGCGCACGAATCCCATAGCTCGCCAGGTTGGCAAAGCAGAGATGCAATCGATGGTGAAGCGCCAGACTCTCGTTCAGGGTCGTGCAGAGTTCATCGGGCGGACTTGGGATTGGGGAGCTCTGAGAGTTTCCCGACCCGGTCCTTTGCCTCCCATTTTTCTCGCCGCCCCGTTTGGGTTTGACAGCGTCCGCTGGGAATGGCTCGACCTGTCGTAGGTCACCCGTGTCGGGGTTGAAGACAAAGCCCCTGACTGCATCGCGAGCTAAGAGCGACGGCGTCGAGCGCAGGCGGGCCAGACCAAGACTAAGTGCCCGCTCAACATCGTCGAAAGCGCCGAGCTTCCAAGTCGGAACGGCGCCTTTGGCTGCCAGTGTCTTGGCGAAGTCCTCTTCAGAGGCGCCATGCAAGCCGCAGTCATCGTGCATCAGCACGATGACCTCCTCGGTCCCGAGCAGATGCTGAGACACCGTCAAGGAACGCAGCGCATCGTCCGTGACCAGGCCGCCGGCGTTGCGGATGATATGGGCGTCGCCGCGGTTGAGCCCGAGCATCGGGAAAATATCGAGGCGGGTATCCATGCAGGCAAGGACAGCGACCTTGAGACGTGGCCTGGGATCAAGCCCGGGAGCAGCCAGCTGGTCGGCGCGGGCCGCGGCAGCCTCCAGCATGTTGTCAGCGTTCGACACCTTGTCGAGATTCTACGTGCTCCAACAGAGGGGCCACCACTAGCCGCGTGCCGGGCGGACCAGGACCGCCGGCAGGCCTACTTTCTGCACTGACCAAGCCTCCAGCGTCGTACATTGACCGCGATCCGCAGTTCTGCCAAAGGATGGACCGATGTGTCCGTTCGATCATCGGCTAGTGAAGTCAAGATCGATGCATTACGGCAAAGGTGCCCTTACTGTCTTTGTTCGCTCTACAACAACGGAGATTCCGTAGGCGGTGCGGAACTCCAGCCAGTCGCTCTCCTCGGTCTCGGATCCGACGTAGACCTGGGTGTCGGCGGGGTCGAGGTAAAACCCCGTCTGCCCGTCGACCACTACGGCGATCGCCTCGTGGTCGGGCGGCAGGGTCTCGACGCGGTTCAGTTCCCCCTGCAATCCACAGCCGAAAAACTGGTTGTAGAAGTTGACCGTGGCCTTGATCTCGACGCCGATCAGGCCCTGCAGGCGGCTCAGCGCGTCGGTGAACTCGATCTTCCCCAGCTCGTCCATGTGGGACAAAGGC
>Ga0164241_10003951_pt1 | contig 14621 bp, 10 predicted proteins | sample OricomyardsoilBY_FD_108780 | JGI IMG/M metagenome (GOLD analysis project Ga0164241, IMG submission 108780) | Backyard soil microbial communities from Emeryville, California, USA - Original compost - Back yard soil (BY) | ecosystem: Environmental > Terrestrial > Soil > Unclassified | place: USA...
GCGCAACCCGTGCTCACGCTTTCCACGGTGCCGACCTTTGTCGAGGGCAAGCTCGAGCCACGCCATGTGGATCTGCGCCCGTTCATCCTGCAGGGCGAGACCACCACGGTCACCGCGGGCGGACTCACGCGCGTGGCATTGCGGCGTGGCTCGCTGGTGGTGAATTCCTCGCAGGGCGGCGGCAGCAAGGACACCTGGATCGTGGAGTCCGCATCCGCAGCCGGGCCATCGAGACGGAGACGCGGCTGATGCTCTCCCGCGTCGCCGAGCGGGTCTACTGGGCCGGGCGCTACCTGGAACGCGCCGAGGACGTGGCCCGCCTGGTCGACGTGCACACGCAGTTGATGCTGGACCTGCCCAAGAGCGCGGGCATCTCCTGGAAGCTGGCCATGCAGGTCATCGGCCTGCCGCTGCCGCGCCGCAGGGGCGAGGTGGGCGAACGCGAACTGCTCAGGTTGCTGCTCACCGACGAAAGTTCGGCGGGGTCCCTGGCAGCCGCCGTAGCGATGGCACGCGAGAACTTCCGCACCACGCGCGACATCATTCCCACCGAGGCGTGGCAGAGCGTCAACGAGCTGCACCTGTTCGTGAAGTCGGAGCTGCGCTGGGCGGTGGGGCAACGCCGCCGCCACGAGATCCTCAGCGAGATCGTCGGCCGCATCCAGCAGATCCGCGGCCTGCTCAACGACACCATGAGTCACGGCGCAGCCTTTCTGTTCCTGGGCATCGGCACCCACCTGGAACGCGCCGACATGTGTACCCGCATCATCGACGTGGCGGTTGCCAGCCTGCTGAAGAACCAGCAGAGCCTCGAGCCCTACGACAACACGCTGTGGATGAGCACGCTGCGCTCGGTGTCGGGTTACCAGATGTATCACCAGTACGTGCGGCGCAGGATTCGCGGGCCGGATGTGCTGTCCTTCCTGTTCCAGAACGCGGAGTTCCCGCGTTCGGTGCGTCACTGCCTGCTGGAACTGCAGCACTGCCTGGATGGCCTGCCGCGCGGCAAGCCCGTGGTGCAGAAGCTGCATGAGGTCAGCCAGGTGGTCGCCGATCTGAAGGTGGCGGAGATGGACAACGCGGCGCTGCATGCCGAAGTGGACCGGCTGCAGCTGGCACTGGCGGACCTCAACCAGCAGATGACCGACACCTGGTTCAAGCCCGAGGAACTTTCGCGGCGCAAGTAGTCGGCAATACAAGCCTGAGAGCCGGACACAAGGTCCATTCGACGAAGCGGCTGGGGCAACCATGCGGGTTGAAGTTCCTATCCGCTGGCCGCACAAGGGACTCCGGCTAAAGATTCGCAGAGAGCCGCCTGCTGACAGCAGGATGCCCGCCTACGTGCGGACCCCTTGTCGTTTGCGGTCATATTGCGTTCTTGACATCATCGTCCTATGTGTCACAGTACGAATGTGACACCATTCAAGCTAACACTGGTGCCGGGCAAGTCGATCTTCGACCAGGTGGTCTTCGCGGCCACGCGCGCCATCCTGAGCGGTGCCTTACCGTCGGGGCACGGCTTTCCGTCGGTCCGGGGGCTGGCGGCAGATCTGAAGATCCACCCCAACACCGCCCATAAGGTCATCCAGCACCTGATCCAGGAGCGCTGGCTAGAAGTGCGACCCGGCATCGGCACCGTGGTGGCTGAACCACCGGCCGCGCGGCGCGGCGACCGGCAGCGCCTGCTCAAGGAAGAAGTGGATGAGCTCGTGGTCGAAGCGCGCCGAGTGGGGGCGGGTCTCGACGAAGTGGTGGATGCCATCAAGGCACGTTGGAAGCACATGGGGGGCGAGTGATGATCATCGAGACCGACGGCTTGGCGAAGCGCTTCGGCCGGCATGAGGCCGTGCAGAACCTGAACCTGGCGGTGCCCGAGGGCGCCACCTGCGCGCTGATCGGCGCCAACGGCGCAGGCAAGACCACCACCATGCGCATGCTGGTGAACCTGCTCGCGCCCGATCGCGGTCGCGCACGCGTGCTGGGCGTGGATTCGCGCGCGCTGCGGCGTACAGACCGGCAGCGCATCGGCTATGTCAGCGAGAGCCAGACGCTGCCGGAACGCCTCAGCGTCGGCCAGTATTTCCACTACCTCCGCAGCCTGTACACCAACTGGGATGCGGGCCTCGAGCAGCAGCTGCGCGCGCAGTTCGAACTGCCGCCATCGCGGTCGCTGGGCAAGCTTTCGCGTGGCATGCGCATGAAGGCCATGCTCATCGGTGCCCTGTCGTTCCGGCCGAAGCTCCTGATACTCGACGAACCGCTCAGCGGGCTCGATCCGCTGGTGCGTGACGAGGTGCTATCGGGAATCCTCGGGCAGGCCGTGGAGACCGCCATCCTGATCTCATCGCATGAGCTCGCGGAACTGGAGAGCTGCACCACACACGTCGCCTTCATGGTGCATGGGCGGCTGCTGTTCCAGGAGCCCATCGAGTCGCTGGGTGCGCGGCTGCGCGAAGTGACCGCCACCCTGACGGGCGGTGCCGATCGCGGCGCATTGCCCGACACCTGGCTCAACGTGCAGGTGGACGGCCCGCTGCTGCGCTTCGTCGATACGGCCTTCGTGAACGAAGCGAACCTGCTGGCGCAAGTGCAGCGCCGTTGCGGAACCGTGCTGCACCTGGAAGCGCAGGCGCTCTCGCTGCGCGACATATCCAAGGCACTGATGCGCGCCACGCGCCGGGAGACGTGAATGAAATCCGGCATGCAAGTGCTGCTCGCCGTGCTGCGCAAGGATCTGCTGCTGTTATGGCCGTTGGCCGTCCTGACCGCCGCATTGCGGTTTGGATCGCAGGTCCTGCCCGGCATCGAAAATTTCGGCCCGGGCGGCATCCTGGTGCCGGTGTTGATTCCGCTGGCTACAGCGCTGCTGGTGCTGGTGGTGGTTTACGAGGACGCGGTGGTCAGCGTCAATCACGACTGGCTGACGCGGCCTATCCCGGGCATGACGCTGCTGGCTGCGAAAGCATTGTTCGTCGTGCTCGCCATCTTCGTACCGTCGATCCTTGGCGGCGCGGCCTACAACCTGATCCAGGGCTGTTCTCTCGGCGAATCGCTCCTGGCAGGAATCGACAGCGGCGCCAGCAGCACCCAGCTGCTTGCCATCGTGGCGATCATGGCTTTCTCCTCCATCACTGCCGGTATACGCCAGGCGTTCGTCGTAGCGCTGGTGATCGTGGCGGGCTTCCTCGTGATGGCGAGACTGGCGTGGGCCCCCAACTCAGACGGAATCTCGCCATCCGCCAACAGCAGCGGCTGGGTGGTCACGGCCAGCACGCAGCTGCTGTTGGCGCTGGGCGCGGGCGTGGTCCTGTGGATCCAGTATCGCCACCGTCGCACCTGGGTTGCCCGCGGCATCGCCGCTGCGGCGCCGGCGGCTGCCTTTGTGGTGCTGATGACGATGACGTGGACGAGCGTATTCGCCATCCAGAAGATGGTGTCGCGCGATCCTGCCGCCGCCGCCCTGGTCGATGTGGGCATGTCGGACCAATGCTTTGCCGTCCGCGAAATGGATGGCGCAGGCAAGGCGCGCTACGGTGGAGAGCGAATCAGAGTGGAAACCTACGATGGGCAACGCGTGCGACGCGCCGGGCCCGGCGCGCTGGCGTTCTCGGCGCCTCTCATTGCCCGATCGGTTCCAAAGGGCAATTTGCTGCAAGTCGATCACATAGACCTGACGTATCGGGTGGGCGACCGCGTGGTCGCGCATCCGGCTGCCGATTGGCTGTTCACGGCCTGGGTTGTCAGGGAACCCGGCATCCTCGTCGATAATCTGTGGCTGCTGAGCAAGGACGAGCAGCAACGGCTTGCCGCCATGCCAAGCGTCGAATCGCATTTCATCTATTCGCTGAGTTTGCTGGAACCCGCGGCATCGGCCACCCTCGTCCCGGGCGCAGCGCGCAGCTATGCGCCGGGCATCGGCTACTGCAGCGTGACCAAAGCGGCGAACCTCCTGACCGTCGAGTGCTTCAAGCCCGGGATCCAGCCGGCGCAGCTCATCGCTCAAGTCGAAGGCGCTAGCTATACCCTTCCACCCAGTCGCCGCACGGACTTCACACCGGCTGCGTTGGAGCTGTGGGGCGGCGCGCACTTCAAGACGACCCTGTACGCCAAAGGTTTAGCGGAGCCGCAGGTGCGCCTTACCGCCTACGAAGCGCGCGCGCATTTCGATCGGGAGATCGATGTGCCTGGCGTGTTGGGTGGGCCGTTGTCCACGTGTCCGATCTTTCCCACTCCTGCAGCGACGCCATGACGCGAAGAGCGGCGCTCCGAATCAGTAGCAGGTTCTCAGGGGGCCTCGCATCAGCAGCCGAATGCAGGAGAATTGCGGTCCAACTCTATCCATAATCCGCCTCGGCCCGGGAGCACTCCCGAGCCGGCGACGCATCGGGCAGCCACCTGTCATGCGAGCTGTTGGAATAGGCGATATCAGCAAACAACACGGGGGATACTTCCCACAGCATAGTTGGCACCGGAATGGCTTGGACTTTGATATTCGGTTCGTCAGAAATGATGCTGCGGAATCGGCGGTTGATCTCACCCTGCCTGCTGAAAATTATTTTTTTAGCAAGTCAGGGACAATTGCCATCATGCAGCACTTTTGCGATATGGGTGCGGCAAAAATCCTTGTGGCAACTATTGCGGACATCACGGCGAACGATGTGAGTTGCCGAGTAATAGATGAAAATCATTTCAATCATTTCCATGTGCAGTTCCCAGATCCAGATGGTGTCAGCAACTAGATCGCAGAGGAGCGGAAGATTTACTTATGGACACACGATTGTTGCAGACCGTCATGGTTACCGGGCTCACGGGGGTAGTGTCATTTTTGGCGTCTTGGGACGCTGTTGCTGACAGTTACCTGGCGGACAGGGGCGCGGTTGTGTCTGGCGGAACCGAGCTTCTCGCCAGAACGCGGAAGCGAGAGGATCTTCAAACGCTGTACCTGGAGCGAATGAATGGTGATTCGCCACAGATCGTGCGCCGTTTTGAGGGTGGCTTGTCGAGGGTTATTGCGGCCCCGCGAGGAGCTTTGATTGGCGTTTTGGAGGTCTACGGAGAAGGCAATACCTCCTCTGAGCGGGCGACTAGTACGAATTTGCAATACGACAGGAACGGCGAGCTGGTGGAGGCATATCGTAAAATCGATTCGAGACTTGTGATCTTAGATGTCAATGGAGCGATTATTCACTCTGTCGCAGGCGTCTACAGGTTTGCGTGGGATTCGCAGGGTGAGCACATAGCTTTCGTGTCTGGGACATATAGTGAAGATGGGCTGGGATTCCAGAGCACCGGTACTTGGCTACTTGAAGTTTCGACGAGGCAGGCGATGAAGATCTTTTCGGGCGGCGTCGATGTTCAATGGGCGAAGTGGGACGGAAATGTGTACATCGAAACGGGAGAGGATCAATCGGATCAAGCTTCAACGGTGATGCGATTTGATCCGCGTTCACGCGAACTTTCCACTACCAGACGAAAGGGGATCTACTTTTCGCCGGATGGTCGCTACTACTTTCGTGCTGGTGGGGAAGGCGATGAAAGTGGAACAGTTTTTAGGTCCGATGACGATGCGGAAGTGTCGCTGAATCGTACATTTATAGCGCGCGAGCGTTCGTGGAGGGCTGGTGCGGACGGTTGGTTTGGCGCTAGCACGTTGATCGTAAGATCGCCGGTGCCAGGAGAGGAGGCCACGGATTATCTGTATGACATTGACAGTGGTCAGAGGCGCCATGCAGACGGACGAGTCATCCCGATGGGCGACCGCAGAGATGTTGTTCTGATCGGCAAGGGACAATCGTTTTCAGAGCGTGGCGTCAACACTATCGTCACAGAGTAACGAGTGATGGTTCTATGGCCGCCCACCGAGCGGGGGGCGATCACGCGGCTCGTAGTAGCTAGCTGGGGCTCTATCCTCAGTCGCAGCTCCGTCCATTCGGCGGATGGATTCTATGTGAAGTGAACCCGCTTCTTGAACACCGATTGCGGTCTGCACGCATCAACGGTGGGCGCAGCGGGTCGGGCGTGTTCACGGGTGTGACTCCGTGATGTCGCCGGAAGGTATGGGGTCGGGTCCTAATCGAACGTGATCGTGTAGATCAGGTCCACCGCGCTGCTGTCGCCGGTCTGGCCGCGCAGCGTGAGGCGGCGGGTGATGTCATAGAACAGGTACAGCGTGCTTGCGGCGCCCGACAGTCCCTGCACATAGGTCACGTACAGTTCGTCGCCCAGCCGTTTGCCCACCGACACGCCCTGGTCGCTCAGGCCCAGTTCGTCGAGGCCGATGCCCGATGCCACGCTGCTGCCCACCTGGCCGGCGAGCAAGCCGAGTGCGGCCTGCTGCATGGAAGACCCCTCGGCGCTGGTGGTGGCCGGGGATCGTCCCAGCACCACCCATGAAAGCTTCTCGGCCTCGGGCAGATCCGGTTCCGAGAACAGCCGGGCCTCGGGGTTCTGCAGCGTGCCGCTGACCCGGACGCCCGCGCGCACCTGGATGTCGGGGCGGATGGCCACGAGGTTCAGTGACGGATTGTCGTAGGGACCGTTGAACGCCAGCACGCCGGTTTCCACATCCAGCGCCTGGCCCCATGCCCGGTAGCGCCCCTGGTCGGTACTGACCTGCCCGATGATCCGCACTGGAGCATTGCCGTACGAGGATTCGCGGATGGTCAGCTCACCTTCGAGACGCGTGGTGATGCCTGCGCCCTGCAATGCCAGGTCGTGCCCCATGTTCAGCTTGATCTCGAGATCCATGGGCCGCGTGGTCTGCAGGTTGCCGACCACCACCTCGTCGAGCGCATCGCTGTCGCGCACCACGATGACGTCGTCGCCCAGCGTCGGCGCGCTGGCTTCAGGCAGCTTGATGGTGGCGCGATCGACATTCAGGTCGCCGCCCACGCGCAGCACGCCTTGCTGCAGGCTGGCGGAAAGATCGCCACTGAGCGTCAACTGCCGGTCCTTGCGCGCCAGCACCTGCATCCTCTGCAGCGTGGCCTTGAAGTCCATGGCGATGCCGGATTCGTCGCGGGCGGCATCGCCCACCGCGCTCCAGTCGATGATGCCGGTGGCGGTCATCTGTCCACGCGCGGTCGGTGGCTGGGTGCGATTGCCGCCCTGGCCATTGATGTAGGCACGGCTGCCGGTTCCACCCTGCAAGGTCAGCTCATCGATCACCAGCCGGCTGCCATCGAGCCTCGCCTTCAATGTGCCGTTGTGCAGATCGACGCCATCCAGTGTCGAGCGGATGTTGAGGCCGCTGCCCTGGATGCCGCCCTGCAGCTGCGGGGCTCGCAAGGTGCCGGCGAGCGTGACGTCGGCATCCAGCGTGCCCTGCACGCGCCAACCCGGTGGTGTGAAGAAGCCCCACGCACCCAGATCCTGCAGATGCGCGCGCACATTGCCCGCGAGTGGCGCGGCCTCGGGCAGGACCCAGTTGCCAGCGCGCTGTTCCAGCCGGGTGCGCAACTGCGCGTTGATCACGCCGGCGCGCGCGGTGTCCAGATCCAGTGCCAGCGACACGTCGTCGCCCTCGGACTGCACCTTGATGTCGAGCGTGCGAATGCCGGCGGCCACGTCGGTGCCGGCTTTCGCGCCCTGGTTCGCGCCGGCTGGCCCGATGGTGGGCGCAACCAGCCACAGATCGCCGCTGTCGCGTTGCAGGTGCGCGGCGACGACCAGTCCGCCCTGCATCTGCACGTTCCACTCGCCACTGATCGCAAGGTCAGTGCGCATGCCCGCCGCGGCCAGCGGTCCGGTGCCTTGCTTCGCCAGCAGCACGTCCAGCCACGCGGGCTGGATGCCGCGCGCGCTGCCGCTGCTGGTCAGGCTGGTATCGCCATTGGCCGCGCGATGCCAGGTGATCGGCTGCCACGCCAGTTCCAGCGGTGCGTTGCCGGAAGCCAGCGCAGGCGGCGCGGCAAGCGTGGCGCTGCCGGCCGTGGCATGTACCTGGATGTCATCGCCGGTGCGTGCGGTGACCACGAGACCTTCACCCAATGCGAGATGCCACGGTTCCTGCTGGCCGGGCAGCGTGGCATCTGCGGCCAGGCGATCGATGGCGAGGTTCCACAGTGGCGTGCCGCCATCGGCCGCGGACCGCGTGAGCTCTGCGGCGAGATCCAGCGATGCGCGGGTATCGTTTGCTCGTGCTTCTCCCTGGATGCGCGCCGTGGCAGCGGCGAGATTGCCTTGCACCTGCATATCCAGCTGCGGCACTTCGAACCGCACCGGAGTTTCATCGCCATCTGCCGGCGTCAGCTCGACACTCAAATCCTGCGCGGTCGCGGTGGCGTCGACATGCAGTGCCGGATGCGCTGCGGGATGGTCGATGCCGTCGAGCCAGTCCCGCCAGTGGCCCTGCCACCTCGCATGCACGCTCGCTGTGCCGGTGGCTTGTTCAACCGGCAGCTGCGTGCCGATGAATGGCAGGCCCCGCAACCAGTCAAGCGCCTGGCCGGCTGATGCCAGTTCGAGATCAACGCTGGTCTCACCGGACTGCACCGGCATCGAGGCATCGGCCTGCAGCATCAGTCCGGGCGCCATGCCGGATATGCGGGCCTTGAATGATTTCAGGTCGGGCAGGGCGAGTTCGATATCGTTGCCGTCGATGGCTGCCTGGAATGCATCGAGGTGGATGCGCGCAATGGACAGTTGCGTTGGGGACCAGTTGCCCACTGCCTGCACGGCGCGGATCTCCCATGGGCCACGTTGTGGCGCCTGGGCTGCTGCGCCGGCATCCGACTGGATGTCGGTTTTGAAACTCACCGACTGCTTCAGGTTGCCATCGAGGTGCAGCGTTCCGGTGAGGTGTGAAGTGAGGCCTTCGGCGAGGCGGCTGTGGATCTCACCCACGGGCAGGTGCTCCAGTTCGCCATCGAGCGTCAGGGCCTGACCTTGTGGCTCGAATTGCCCCGTGACCTGCAGCGCGCCACCTTTGATCTGCAGGCGCACGTCTTCTGCACGCCACAGCTCGGGTGTGAGCTCAAGTTGCGCGCTCAATTGCTCCAATGGCAGGCGCTCGCGATCCAGCGGACCCGGCACGGTGTTGCGGATGTCGGCCTTCACCACCTGCGCATCGATGCCGACCGTGCCGCCGATGAGAGTGCGCGGCAGCCCCGACAGCAGCGGTTGCAGGTTCAGCTGCTGCAGCTGCAATTGCAGCGTGGACTCCAGCGGCCGCCGCAGCGGCACAGCGCCGTTCAGCGTGACGTTGCCGGCCGCGGATCGGCCAAACAGTTCGGCACTTGCGGAGGCAATGCGCAGTTGCTGCAGATCGAGTACGCCACTGGCCGCGATGGACTTCAATGGCAGGCGCTGCTGGTCCCATGCGCCGGGCGCATCGTTCGCGATATCGAGGGTGTAGTTCCACCCGGTGCGGTTCGGTTCTCCGGCAGGCACCAGGCTGGCATGCCCCTGTACATCAGTCACCGGTGCCTGGCCGTGAAAGGCATGGGCATTGAGGTGGGCCAGTTGCAGGTCGATGTGCTCCGCCGGTTGCGCGGCCCACGGGCGAATGGTGGCCTGGCCGTGGATTTCGGCACCGCTGGTCGCCGCGTTGCTGCCACCGATTTCGCTGCCATCCACCTGCACATCGAGGCTGGCCTCTTCTCCGCCACCCAGAGTTCCGTTCGCCTTCATGCCGAGCTGCATCGCAAACGGCGTCCCGGGCACGAGGTTGCGCAGTGACGCCGTGAGCTGCGCCTGCAACGCCAGGTCATGGGCGTCCAGTGTCAGTTCGGCCTGTGCCTGGCTGTCGCCGTAGCGCAGGTTGCTGATGGTGAATGCATGGCGAGTGCCGTCGAAACGGTACAGCGTGGCAATGTCGTCGACGACCTGCGTGGTGATTGCGCCATCTTCCGCAACGCTCTCGATCTGCAGCGAACCGATGCGCAGGGGCAGCGTCAACTTGATCGGTAACGAGGCATCGGCAGGCATGGTGAATGGTTCACCCGCAGGTGCGGCGGGTTGCGGCGTGAGACGCACGTGCACCGAGCGGGCCTGCAAGGTGCGCACATCCAGTGCGTGGTCGAACAGTTGTCCCAGTGTCCATTCCACTTGCAGGCCGTCGATGGTGAGCTCGGTGCCGGGCATGCTCCATTGCAGCTGCCCGATGGTGCCGCCGCCACGGATCGAGCCTTCGGCATCGCGAAATGCAAGTGCCTGTCCATCAGGCAGAAACCACTGTGCCATCTGCAGCGCGCGACGCAGAGAGCCATCGCTGCCCGCCCACCACCACGCACAGGGCGGCAGCATTGCCAGCACCAGCAACGTGGCGAGCACGCCGATGAGCAAGCGCCGCTTCAAAACTGGAACCCCATGCGCAGGTGCAGCCGCCATTTCTGCACCCTGGTGCCGTAGGCCACGTCGACCTGCAATGGCCCGACCGGACTGCGCCAGCGGATGCCGGTGCCCACGCCCGTGAACAGTTCGGCATCGCGCACGTTGTCGGTGGCGGTGCCGGTATCCACGAAGACGGTGTGCTCCCAGCTGGCAGCGTCGCCGAACAGCGTGATGGGGTGCTGCCATTCCACGCTGGCCATGGCCATGTAGCGCGCCCCGAACACACTGCCATCATCCTGCGGTGTGCCGATGCTCTGGTAGCTGTAGCCGCGCACCGTGGTGTCGCCGCCGGTGAGGAACAGCAGCGTGGTCGGCACATCCACGCCGCTGCGCGCGATCACCGTGCCGGTCTCGCCGCGCAGCGCAATGCGGCTCTGCATGCCGGCCGCATTGCGCGCGCCGAAGGGCCACAGTTCCAGCGCGCGCAGCACCACGCGGGCAAATGGATCGCGCTGCGGCGTGAGTGTGAAGCCCAGGCCCGCCTCGGCGCCCAGGCCGTATCCGGCGGTGGGGTTGGTGCGGTTGTTGAAATGCCGGCCGGTCCACGCGTAGTTGGCCAGCACCGAGGAAGTGCTGTCCGCGCCGTCGATGCCGTTGGTGCTGCTGCCGTCGAACTGCACGTAGTAGCGATGGTCGGAGTGATCCTGCGACTTCAGTCGCCCGCCGGTCAGCGACAGGGTGTGGGTGCGGAAGTCCGCGTAGTCGGCGCGCTCGAGCTTCATGCCGGTGTACCAGGCCCAGCCGGAATCCTTCGGCATGGCGGTCATCTGCGTGCTGATCGATTGCGCATCGGTGCCCAGCGTGAGCCGGTTCAGCGTGCGCCAGCCCAGCGGCCACATCGCGTTGTGCGTATGGTCGACGGTCAGCCGCGGCCCGGTGTCGGTGCTGTAGCCGGGTCCGAACACCAGCTTCTGGTATTTCGCCTCGCGCAGCTGCGCCACGACCGTCGCGTCTTCAGGCTCGCTGCTGGTATCCAGGATCAGGAAGGCCGAATCGAAGTAGCCGCTGCTGGAGAGACGCTGCTGCGCGCCCAGCAGTGCCTCTTCGCTGTAGTCCTTGCCGGTGGGAATGCGCGCGATGTTGCGGATGCCGGCGGCGTCGTAGCGTTTGACCTCCGGCAGTTCCAGCTTGCCGAACCGGTACACCTGGCCTGCGTCGTAGGTGATGGCGAGATCGACGCTGTTGGTCGCTGCCACTACGGTTGCCTGGCTCGACGCGATGCGCGCCGCCGGATAGCGCGCGACCTGCAGCACGCGCAGGCCGGCCGACTTGGCGGCGTCCCAGTCTGCCTGCGAGAACTTGCTGTCGACGGCCAGCAGCCAGTCGCGGCGGATTGCCTCGCGCTGCGCTGCCGCCGCCGGGTCGCTGTTCATCGGTTCGGCAAATTCGATCTCCACGCTGGTGATGACGGCCCGCTCGCCAGGGTCCACTTCCATCACGATGCGCCGCGTGCCGTCGCGCTGCGGGGCATCCGCCCGCATGTTCAATTCCGGCTGGAAATAGCCGCGTGCGGCCAGCAGGTCGCGCGCGTTTTCATCGGCCTTGCCCAGCAGGCGCGCCAGCTCGCTCTCCTGCAGGTCGGGAAAGCTGGCGAAGCGCTGCAGGTCCAGGTTCTCTTCAAGATAGCTGGCGATGGATCCGTTTTCGCTGACCACATCCACCTTGAACGAAACCGGCTCAGCGACGCCTTCGGATTGCGGGGCAGGCTCATTCCTGGCTGATTGCGTGGTGCTGCAGGCCGTGAGCGCGCTCGCCAGCAGCAGCAAGATGGACACCTTTGCGGATCGGCGCGTAGTCGTGGGTTGCCTCATCCGTTCGCCCCGCTCGAGCCTTCAGCGCAGCGCCAGTGCCTCTTCGACGATGGAGCGATCGATGAACTTCGCCAGTTCCTCGCGCGGGCGCGGCGCCCGGTTGCTGGCTTTCGCAACCCACGCCTCTTCGGTGACCAGCACGTCCAGCATGTCCGGAATGATTTTCACCGGGAATTCGGTCTCCGGCCAACCCCATCTGATCTGCTCGACGCTGAAGCCAATCACGCTCGAAACATGGTCGAGATAGGGCTTGGGGTCCTTCTTCAGTGCCTGCGTGGCATCGCTCATGGCGCGCACGAACCGGACGATGGCGCGGCGCCTGGCCGGGTCCGCAAGGTCGGTCGCGCGGGCGTGCAGGTTGAATGCCTCGCGATACACCTTCCGGTCCTGCAGCACGATGGCGTCGTCGCCCAGCTGCCGCACGGCCTCGGCCGGCTCGGGTTCGAAGATCGCGATGACATCGGTGTCACCGCTGACCAGTGCCTCGGCATAGCGGAACTTCGCGGCCGGCTGGCCCGGCACAGCTGCAGGCAGACTCACCAGTGTCACGTCCTCCTCCTTGAGGCCGGCGCTCTTCAGCATGGCGACCAGGTAGTACTGCGCGGAGGTGAGGCGTGGCACCAGCACGCGCTTGCCCTTGAGGTCGGTGAGCTTGCCGATGCCGGCGGAGCGGCGCGCCACGAGGCGATAGAAGCTCTCCGAGACCGTCGCGATGATGCGCAGGTCCGGGTTGTTCACCGACTCGCGCAGCAACTGGGTTTCGGCATTGGTGGCGAGGTCGGCATCGCCGCGCGTGATGCTCACCACGCCGCCGGAAGGTACCTCCAGTTTCTGCGGATAGAAGCTGTTGGCCGCGACCACCACCGGCGAGAGTTCGATCCAGCGCGCGCCCGCGACGCGGATTGGAGCCAGCGGTTCCTCGACCTTCGGAGTCGACGCGCAGCTGGCGAGCAACAGGCCGGCAATGGCAAGTGGCGTGACGTATTTCATGGGTTACTTCTTGCCATCGCCCGGCGTGTACACGGGCATCGGGAATTGCGTGACGTTCGAGCCTTCATAGGTGCTGATCTTGCTCACGCCCTGCTTGCGCACCTCGTCGATGCGCAGCACCGATTGAATGGGCAGGTAGGTGCGCTTCACGCCATCGAACTCGGCCTTGATCTTCTCCTCGGTCGGATCGAGCACCACGCTGGAGCGCTCGCCGAATACCAGTTCCTCGACTTCGACGAACCCGAGCAAGGCCCCGTGGCTGACCTTGCGGGCGAAGACTTCGTAGACCTTGCCCTGATTGACGAACATGACTTTGTAGATGTGACTGGCTGCCATGGCGCAATACTACAGGGCTCAGAACTTCTCGTCGGCGCCAAGGTAGCGCCATTTGCCCACCGGCAGGCCGCCCAGCGGCACATGGCCGCTGCGCACGCGCTTCAGGCCGGTGACGAACAGCCCCACCAGTTCGCACATGCGGCGGATCTGGCGCTTGCGCCCCTCGCGCAGCACGAAGCGCAGCTGGTCCTGGTTCTGCCACGACACCTCGGCCGGTTTCAGCCGCACGCCATCGAGCATGAGGCCGTGCTGCAGGCGACGCATTCCCTCGTCGCTGAGCTTGCCCTCGACGCGCACCAGGTATTCCTTCTCGATCGATGAGTCCTGCCCGATGAGCTGTTTCGCAATGCGTCCGTCCTGCGTGAGCACCAGCAAGCCAGTGGAGTCGATGTCCAGCCGGCCCGCCGGCGCGAGCCCGCGCAAGTGGCCTGGCTTGAACTGCCGCGGCGAGGGGTCGGCGGACCAGCGGTTCTCGGGGCGGATCAGCACCACGGCCGGCTCGTAGCCATCTTCGGCCTGGCCCGAGACATAGCCCACCGGCTTGTGCAGCAGGATGGTGACCTGATCGCGCTGGTGCTCATGCGCGGCCCGGTCGATCTCGATGCGCGCCGCAGGCGATACGCGCACGCCCAGAGTGTTGATGACCTCGCCATCCACCTTGACCCAGCCGTTGGTGATCCACACTTCGGCCTCGCGGCGCGAACACAGGCCGAGCTCGCCCATGCGCTTGGACAAGCGCGGGTTCTCCGCGGACTGCTTGTCGGGCGGTTGCTTCATCGAGTGGGGCTCGCGCGATGCAGCTCGTACTGGCAGATATTCACCGTCGCGGCCACGTTCAGCGATTCGATGGATTGCGTGCCGGCGATGGTGAAGGGCCGCACCTGCATGGTTGCAAACTTCTCGCGCGGCAGGCCGCGCGCTTCATTGCCATACAGATAGCAGTCGAACTCACGGAATTCCGGCGTGGCAATGGATCGCCCTTCGAGGTCGAGGCAGGCCAGCCGCGGATAACGCGTCGCAAGACCTTCTAGCGTCACGTTCACTTCGACCGGCACATGGAACAGCGCGCCCATGCTGGCGCGCACGGCCTTGCCGTTGTACGGGTCGACACTGTCCGGGCTCAGCAGGCAGCGGAAGTTTCCGAACCAGGCC
>Ga0164241_10003952_pt1 | contig 14615 bp, 13 predicted proteins | sample OricomyardsoilBY_FD_108780 | JGI IMG/M metagenome (GOLD analysis project Ga0164241, IMG submission 108780) | Backyard soil microbial communities from Emeryville, California, USA - Original compost - Back yard soil (BY) | ecosystem: Environmental > Terrestrial > Soil > Unclassified | place: USA...
AATATTATTATATCGGTTTCTCTGGCCAAAATTCCCGTGAAGAACAATTAAATATTTTTGCGATTTCGTTTAGGTGGTCAATGTTATAATGATCCTCATAGCTACTGCTTTCAATCTTGCTGATATAACCCTGCGATTCAAAACCTAAAGCAATTGACAACTTTTCTTGCGACATGCCTTTCGACTGCCGTTTTTCTCGAACACGATCTATAATATATTGTTGAATCGGACTTCGCATCAATCACCTATTGGTAATTGCAAAAGTCTGTTTACAAAAATACGTGTACAATCACCTATAGGTGATTATTTCAAAAAATTTAAATAGTTTTGTATTCAGAAATAGAATTAACGTGTGCTAAAGAGGTCTTTTTGGAAGAAAATCTTGGGGACTGCATTTAAGGATTTTAGCAAGATCATTTAAATGCTTTAGATTATAATGCGAAGAATATTTTGTGCTTTCAACTTTACCTATAAAGCCAACTGACATTCCAAGTTCATAGGCTAAATCGGCTTGAGAAAGATTGCTTTCAATTCTTTTGTCTTTGACCCGACTAATTACATATTGATCAATCTTACTTTTCACTTAGAATTTATGACCAGTAAAGTTGAACTTATGTTATTTGTTTATCAATCACCTATAGGCAAGTATTTAAATAACAACAAAAGTGAGAACTCGAAAAATAAATAATGAAGTTGAAATGACTTCTGCTTTTCAACAAGGAGAAGAGAAAGGTTTTGCCTTTTTTTTTCGGGAATTATTTCCTTCACTATGTTTCTTTGCAAATCATATATTGGATAACAGATGCGAAGCAGAAGACATTGCTTCGTCTGCATTTATTAAAATCTGGAAGAAGCATTCTCAATTCAATGATGCTAAAAATATCCGTTCCTATCTTTATCAAATTGTAAGAAATGATTGTTTTAGTTTCCTGCAACAAAAAAATCGTTCGGCAAAAGTTCAAAAAGAAATAAAATATCTTACTGTTGTCAATTTTGAAGATAATTATGAATCAGATATTATAAGAGCGGAATTCTTTGGGGAACTATACTTAGCGATTAGCAGCTTACCCAAAGAATGCAGAAAAGTTTTTACCATGTTATATATCCATGGTAAAACTGTAAAAGAAATATCAAAGGAATTGAAGTTATCTCCCAGTACAATAAAAACCCAAAAAGCAAGAGGACTTATAATCCTCAGAAAGAAGATAGTCCCACTATCAATAGTTTTATTTTTACTTCCATTATTTTATTTTTTTTAATTTTCTTATTTCCATGTAGTCCTTTTCGGTATTAATGCAGTTCCCATTTACAGACAAGGAAATGGGCAGTTTTTCAAAAGGAATCTTTACCTTAATGTTATGAAAGAAGAGTCATTTAAAAATATGAATGAAAATGCTTACCGCATTGCTTACTTAATAGCAGGCTTTATAAGGAAAACTCTTACAGAAGCAGAGCATGATGAACTTGATGCATGGGTAGAGTCAAGTGATGAAAACATGCTTTTATTTGAAGAACTCACTGATGAAAAAAATATTGAAGCCAACCTTGCCTGGATGGACAAAACCAGTACAGAAAAAAACTTGGAATCAACAAAGAAACAAATTGAATTTACTCCGGAACACAAAAATTTAAAAACAAAGAAATGGTTTTATAGTATTGCTGCATCCGTAATCTTATTGGTTGCTGCTTTTGCAATTTATAAAATAATAAATAATAAACAAAGTAAAGAGACATCCATTGCGAAAAGTGATCAAACAGGAATTCAGCCAGGCGGAAACAAAGCTACTTTGACATTGAGCAATGGAAGTGTTATTGACTTAACTAATACACCGAATGGATTAATAAAAGGCGCTAATGGAACTATCATTAATAAATCTAAAGACGGAGAAATTCTTTATAATGATAGTGCCGGTAGGAATAGCGAAGCAAACTACAATACCCTTACTACTCCTAAAGGTGGGCAATATAAAGTACAATTATCGGATGGAAGTCAGGTATGGTTAAATGCTGCATCATCACTTAAATATCCAACTGCATTTGCAACTTCTGAGAGAATTGTTGAGCTAAAAGGTGAGGGCTATTTTGAAATATCAAAAGACAAAACCAAACCGTTTAAAGTAAAACTTGCAGATGGCAGCGAAGTAAAAGTTTTAGGAACGCATTTTAATATTATGGCTTATGAAAATGAAAATTCAAAAGACGTTACTTTACTGGAAGGAAGTGTAGAAATCACAAAAGGCAATAATGAGCAAAACCTTACTCCCGGCCAGCAAGGCCGAATAATTTCATCAAAAATTATCTTAGTTAATGCCGCAGATACAAACCAGGTGACTGGTTGGAAAAATGGCCAATTCATTTTTCACGATGCGGATATTCAATCCATAATGAAACAAGTTGCAAGATGGTATGATGTAGATATAAAATACGAGACTACAAATACCCAACATTTCAACGCGACAATTTCCCGTAATGAACCCGTTTTAAGATTACTACATATCCTTGAAGAAACAGGCCAGATTCATTTTAAAACCGAAAACAAAATTATTTATGTATTACCCTGATGGTTAAACGCAGATAAGTTAACACAACAAAAACCGCCCCGATGGCGATCGGGACGGTATATGTTCGGGTTAACCCTAAAATTACAATCGGCAATGACTGCTTTATTAATTAACCCAAACTCCACAAAGCTATGGAATTTAAAGTTTTTTATTCGTCTGTTCGGATCATCGGAAATTGCATAAAAATCCTTGTCCCAATGAAGACCATTATCCTGCTAACCATAATCGCTTGCTTCCTTTCAGCAACCCAATGCTATTCCCAGACGATTACCCTCTCATTAAAAAATGTTTCGCTCGAAAAAACTTTCAAAGAAATCAGGAAGCAAACAGGATATACTTTTGTTTATACACGGGAGCAAATCAATGAGTCAAATCCTGTTAGCATCAATATTAAAGACGCCTCACTAAGTCAGGCACTTGATATTTGCTTTACTAATCAGCCGCTTACATTCATCATAGAAGACAAACATATTATTGTTAAAGACAGGCCGGATAAAATAAATAACCTTCCTGTCAAAGAGGGAATAGATATAACCGGAAGGGTAATTAACGAACAGAATGAGCCTGTTGTTGGAGCAACTGTGGCCGTAGAAAGTACTGGGATGGGTATGGCTACAGATTCTAAAGGAGAATTCGGATTTAGCAATTTAAAAGTAAATGATGTTTTACATATCACCAGTATAGGTTATCACTCAATAGAAATACCAATAGATGGCAGGACTTATGTAGTAATTACATTACAAACTTCAGTTCCAACATTGGATGAAACAGTTCTTATTGCTTATGGAAATACAACACGAAGGTTCAATACAGGAAGTGTGACAAAAGTATCTTCAGAAGAAATCAGTGAACAGCCTGTTTTAAATCCATTACAAACGTTACAAGGGAGGGTTCCCGGTTTAGTTATTACCTCTACCAGCGGCTTGCCTGGCTCATCAGTTAATGTACAAATAAGAGGACAAAACTCTTTAAGTCCTGATCCGTACAATCCTCTTTCACCACAAGATAATCCTTTGTTTATTATAGATGGCGTTCCGTTTGCGCCCCAGAATAATAATATCAATCAACTGCGGTCCCTCGCATCACCGGGCCTTAATATTCTATTGAACAATTCTTATGGTGGAATCAGCCCGTTTAATACGATTGATCCATCGGATATTGAAAGTATAGAAGTGTTACGAGATGCTGATGCAACGGCAATCTACGGCTCCAGAGGCGCTAATGGCGTAATACTGATAACAACAAAAAAAGGTAAGGCAGGTAAAACAAAATTTGATGTGAATGTGTACACGGGCATAAGTCAGGTAGCTCATACCTTACCCATGATGAACACAGAACAGTATCTTGAAATGCGAAAAGAAGCCTTTACTAATGACGGAATAAGTCCGTCTAATACCAACCCTTCCAATTTCAGAACCTACGCTCCCGACCTGACCATTTATGATCAGGAAAAATACACCAATTGGCAAAAATACTTTACGGGAAACCCGGCTTATACTACCAATGTTAATACATCGCTTTCAGGAGGATCAGCCAATACTCAATTTTTATTTGGGGCAGGTTATAATCATCAAACTTATATTTATCCGGGAGATTTTGCGTATGACCGCGGCTCAGGAAATTTTAATTTTCATCATAATTCCAATGACAAAAAATTATCGTTTGATTTTTCATCCAATTACATATTCGACAAAAACAATTCCAGCGGAGCACCTGATCTACTACGTGTTTATTCTTTGGATCCCAATTTCCCTGATCTATTAGATGCGAGTGGAAATCTTGTTTGGTATTACAAGGGGGCAAGCTTTGGAGTGTCGAATTTAAATCCTTTAGCTTATTTGAAAAAAAATTACAGCATTACCAATTTTAACTTAATAAGCCATTTGCAAATCGGATATAAAATTTTTCCAGGTCTTGAAATCCGTACAAGTTTCGGTTACAATAAACTGAATAGTACAGAATATTCCGGCAATCCTGCTTCATCCCAGAATCCTAACCTTCGGAGAATAGCTTCAGCAGATTTTGGATCAAAAGATATCCATAACTGGATCATTGAGCCACAAGCGGAGTACAGTAAGAAATTTCGCAAAAACAATATAAACATTCTTTTAGGAGGCACCCTTGAAAAAGACATCAATTCTTCTAATATTATATCGGGGTCGGGATATTCTAATGACATCCTCATAACGTCAATTTCAGGAGCACCTGACAAAACAGTAACTGACGATTACAGTCAATATAAGTACAATGCTGCTTTTGCGAGAATAAATTACCAATATAACCAGCGTTATATCATCAACCTTAATGGCAGAAGAGATGGGTCAAGCCGGTTTGGACCGGGAAAACAATTTGGGAATTTTGGGTCAGTAGGCGCAGCATGGATCTTTTCGGAAGAATCATTTATAAAAAAGGATCTTACATGGTTGAGTTTTGCAAAATTAAGAGGAAGCTATGGGACAACCGGCAATGATGCCATTGGCGATTATCAGTTTATAGCCAGGTGGCAACCGACTGATTATTATTACCAGGGCGCCGTGGGTTATTTACCGCAAAACCTGTTTAATCCCGATTTCAGCTGGGCAAGAACAAAAAAGGCAGAAGGAGCCATAGAATTAGGTTTTCTTAAGAATCGCCTTTTTTTAACCGCCACAATTTATCGTAATATTTCCGGTAATCAGCTTGTCTATTACCAATTGCCTTCGCAAACCGGATTTTTAAGTGTTACTGAAAACTGGTCGGCTAAGGTTCAAAATACCGGGATGGAATTTGTTGTTTCTTCGACTAATTTTAAAACAAAACATTTTAGCTGGAATACTTCTTTTAATCTTACCATACCTCGAAATAAGTTAGTCTCGTTTCCGGGAATTGAAAGTTCAAGTTATGCTACACGATACGTGGTGGGGGAACCCTTAAGTGTTCTACTGAAATTTAAATATTTGGGTGTCAATGATACGACCGGTGTTTTTCAATTTCTGGATGCAAAGGGAGCTGCAACCTATTCACCTGGCAATATAAGCAATAACCAATTGAATGATATACAGGATATAGGAAATTTAGATCCAAAATTCTATGGTGGATTAAGCAACTCTTTTGGATACAAAAATTTTAACCTGGATATATTTCTTGAATTTAAAAAGCAAATAGGAATTAATTATTTAGGGCAGATTTATAATAATGTTCCGGGTGGTGAAATTAATCAGCCAGCTGCCTTGCTTTCCCGTTGGCAAAAACCAGGTGACAGATCTGAATTTGAACAATTCACAACTGATGTTTCTACACCCGCCGGAGATGCAGCAAGAACCTATTTTACCCAGTCGAGCGGGGTTTATAGTGATGCGTCTTACATCAGGTTAAAAACAGTATCCCTTTCCTATACCCTTCAAGGCAAACATCTTGGAAAAATAAAAGCAGAAGCCCTTCGGTTTTATATCAATGCAGAGAATGTGTTTACCATCACCGACTATAAGGGTAATGATCCGGAGACGCAATCCTTTTATGGAGTGCCGCCCCTAAGAACCATGGTTGCAGGTTGTCAATTTAATTTTTAAGCGTTTAAAATTCCTTTTATGAATTTCAAAAATAGATTCGTGCTTTTGTTTTTATCAGGTCTTTCCATTTTTTATTTTTCATGTAAAAAATTTGTAGAAATACCATTACCTAAGAATCAGTTACTGAATTCAGCGGTTTTTGCTGACAGTGCGAATGCGACCAATGCCATTATCGGCATTTATATCAACATGGTCCAGGCTGTGTCTTTGAATATAGCGAGTGGGGGACTTACACTTTATCCCGGACTGAGTGCGGATGAACTTTATCCTACTAATAATGTTACTGATGAAAATGACTTTTATAAAAATGAAATCGCAGTCAATAATAGCCTAAACAGTAGTTCGTTGTGGATGAATGGTTATAGTATTTTGTATAGTGCCAACGCCTGCCTGGAAGGTTTGGCAAATAGTAATATATCAATCACAGTAAAGAATCAATTAACCGGAGAAGCTAAGTTTGCAAGAGCATTTGTATTTTTTAACCTCACCAATCTTTATGGCCCAATACCTTTAGTGACTTCGACCGATTACCATAAGAATCAAGTGTTACGACGATCATCACCTGATACAGTATTTACTCAAATTATTAATGACCTTACAGATGCACAAAATTTACTGTCACCAAATTATCCAACAACCGGGAGATTTCGTCCTAACCGGTATACGGCTTCTGCTTTACTTTCAAAAGTTTATCTATACCAAAAAAATTGGCAGAAGGCTGAAGCGAATGCAACAGAAATAATTGATGCGGGAATATATAGTCTTGAACCAGATTTGAATAACGTTTTTCTATCGGGCAGTAATGAGACCATCTGGAAGCTTTCCTCTGTATTTCCTGGTCTTGAAACCTGGGAAGGATATTTTTTTCTTCCTGTTGCCCCGAGTTTGGTCCCGTCATATGTTATCACTGATAATCTACTGAATGCTTTTGAAAATGGAGACAAACGCAAGCAAGATTGGTTGAATAAAAATACAGTAAACGGGAATGATTATTATTATCCTTATAAGTATAAATTGGGCTATGATGGGCTAACAGTTCCTTTGGAAGATTATGTTGTTTTCCGACTTGCAGAACAATATTTGATCAGGGCGGAAGCAAGAGCACAGCAAGACAATTTGAGTGGGGCAATCACGGATTTGAACCTGATCCGCAACAGAGCTGGATTGCAGGATACTACTTTCAGCGACCAGGCATCACTGCTAAGTGCCATTCAACATGAGCGGCAAGTTGAACTTTTTTGTGAATGGGGTAACCGGTGGTTTGATTTAAAAAGAACCGGAACGGCGACTGAGGTTTTGTCATTAATAAAACCAAGCTGGCAAGCAAATGACACATTATATCCGATACCACAAACTGAGTTGAATAGCAATCCTTTCCTTTCTCAAAATGCCGGTTATTAATTTTTAAAGACTTAGCAATGAAAATAATTTTTTCTTTGATTTTATTTATGTCCTTTTATATGGCGGATGCTCAATTGTCAGCAATAACATCGTTGACTAAGGGACAAAAAGTTCCACAGATTCCTTTGATTCTTCAAAAGGGCGATTCTGCCAAATCAATCAATCTATATGATTTAAACAAAAAGCTTATCATTTTTGATTTTTGGGCAACTTATTGTTCTTCCTGTATAGCCAATATGCCTCATCTTCAAAAATTGCAGGAAGAGTTCGGTAATGATATTCAAATAATCATTGTTACCAAAAACAGTAAAAAGGAGGTTGATGACTTATATGCGAGATTAAATGGGCATGTTTCTCCAGAAGTTACTTATGCCTGGAAGCATCTGCCATTCATTGTTGAAGATAGCGTCCTAGATCAATTATTTCCACATGATGCAGTCCCTTGTCATGTGTGGCTTGATAGTGCAAAAGTTGTAGAAGGTATTGCCTATGATAATACCACAACCAAAGAAAACATACACGCTTTTTTGACAGGAAAGAAAATTAAATTAGCGAAATATGGACTTGATGATCTGGATGCCTTAAGCCCTTTATCCTGGATATATGGAGATAATAATTTCAAAGAACAACTCAAATATTATTCTTTTATTTTTTCAAGACTAAATCATAAAGGCGGAGGAGACAACCAGGTTACTGCGTTGATTGATTCTACGGCAAATAAAATTGTGGGTCTTAGTTGTATAAACATGACTATTGCAGATTTGTACAAACTTTCATGGTACCATTATAAAAATCCAAACATTGGAATACCGGATAATAAAATTCTCCTCGAAGTAAAAAACAAAGACAAATTTTATACCCCTAAAAAAAACTCAGAATATTTGGAGTGGGGTGATACCAGCCTGTTTACTTATGCCTTAAGGGTGCCTTTGAAAAACGCCAATGACCTTTATATTACTATGCGACAGGATCTCGATCGTTATTTCCATTATGAAAGTAAATTTGAAAATAGAAAAGTTAAGTGCTTAATACTAAAACGGATCTCGAAAAAAGATATAATATTCACGAAAGGGCGAGAAGCCAAACACGAAATTGATTTTGGCTCCAATGGAGCACGACTTAATTTACAAAATATGCCGATAGATTACCTGGTTTCAAGGATTGAGACGGTAATATCTTATAAAGATCCTTTCATGCCTTTCTTTGATGAAACCGGCTATCAAGGAAATATAGACATCAATATTCCATGGAGTGATGACTTTAATGAAATTTCGATACCCGAATTGCGGAAAAGCTTAAGAAAATATGGGTTAGATTTAGTGGAGGAATATAAAATTTTGAGGATGCTGGTAATTTCAGATGAAAATTAAAGCAGTAGCAACATTTGAAAATGATGCCACTGCTTTACAAAAAAAAATCAGTTGCTCTTCGTGCGAGGAACACTGGTCGGAACCTGTGAATTGTCAATCAATTGATTTGAACTATTCACCTGGTTTGCTGTAAAACCCGCCACACAATCATAAATGCCAGTAAAACACCCGCTTCCTAAAGGAGCAGTGGCTGATTGCTGGAGGAAAGTTGCATCTGCCTGCTTGACCATTTGTGTTTGAGTGTACTTATTACTAATTTGAAACCAATATAGATCTGTAGATTCTGGTTTCGCCTTGATGTTAGTAAAAGCGCTAAAGCCTACTGCAAGAAGGACAGCAATGATTCCTAAAAAATACTTTTTCATAAATAAATATTTAAGTGATTAAAAGATTTTGCCTACTATTTTATACAGGTGTTCGGCTTTTCCTGTCTATTGCAATAAAAAGTTTATTTCTTATGGTAAGCCGCCAACTGACGAATGCCAGTGCGGTAAAGAAAATATTAAATATGAGATGTTGGGACCATGTCATCTGTGAAATGACACCGCCGCAAGAACACGGAAGATCTTTTGCAAACAGAATCATGTATGCTACATAGCCTGTAAAAAGAAGCATCAAGATAAATGAAGTTAGAAAGCCAAACTTCCTGAAAGAAGGAATCAATAATAAGGCTGCTGTGAACAATTCTAAAATAGGTAATAGCCAGGATAAAATATTTGCCTTAGAGGCAATCAACGGTGACGCGCTTAAGATTGCTTTAAAAGTATTATGTTCAAAAAGCTTGCTCGTTGCTGTATATACAAAAAGCAGAATGAATAATGCAGAAATAATATCAATTGCTATCGTCTTTTTAACAGGCTTCATAATCCGTAATTTTTGACGCAGTAAAGGTCAGCAAATTCATCATTGCTATTTGGACAAATAGGTTTGATTTGATACAAAAGAGTTTTGTAATCGGAACAGTTTTATTTCCTGCGAAGTGATCCTGGTGTATAACCGAATCTTTTGCGAAAAGCAGTGATGAAATTAGTCATTCGCGGATAACCGGTAAGAACACAAATAGTTTTTAATGGTTCGTCTGTTGTAAGAAGAAGCTCCCTGGCTTTTTCCATCCTGGCTTCCTGAAGACAATCAAAAACACTCAGACCGAAAAGTTTTCTGAATCCAGCCTTAAGCTTAAATTCATTAATGGCAGCAGCTTTCGAAAGCTGACGCAGGCTCAATGGCTTTTTACTTAAATCTTCAAGCAGTAATTTATGAGCCTTAATAATACACGCTATTTCATAAGGAGTAAAATGATAACGTGCTGGAGGCCTGTTATAGGTATGCTCCATCATAACATATAAATATTCCCTAACCTTCAAATCAAAATAAAATTGTCTTGTAGTTTCATCAAAAGGGCACTCTAATATTTCGCGGATAATATCCCTCATCGCCGGAGTGATAAAGCAGGGATTCTTTATTAACTGCTTCACGTGTCCGGCGTTTTGTAAATCTTTCAGCTCCGGAAAGTAAATAATCAATTGCTGAAAAAGTGCCGGAGAATAAAAAATATCCAAAGTCCTGTATTCTGTATCCTTTTCAAATCTACAATTGCAATTTGCACTATCAGCCCAAAGCATGGTAAATTCGCCCTCTCTTAAATAAATTCTTCCTGTTCCTTTTACCTTATGCCGCAAATTTCCTTTCAATAATATTCGCGAATGAATACCTTCTTTATTAGAAACAGAATCAAGGGTTAATGTCTCCAAAAAACGGAATACATTTAAGCGAAGAGTGTATAATTCTGTAATTATTTCCTGAATAATTAATTGGCAGGTGTCTTTTGCGAAATATAAAACTTTACTACCTCTCAAAAGCGGCCCGGAATAATTAATAGGCAAGCCGTGCTGAAATTCAATCAGGCTTCCTGAATTGTTATTGAGATAAATAGGCATAATTGTTTCTAAGGTTCAATAAATGTATTCAACATTGTGGATATTTTCAAATTGCTTTTATGAAAAATGAAAAAAATAAGAATGCCGCTTGTATGGAATTTCCATAACAACGGTTGCCTTAAAAGAGAGGCTCCTGTAGAAACAGGAGCCGTTACCAAAACTAACTGCTTATGAGAAATTTTAATTTTATATTCTATTCAATTTTGAGACACAAAGATAACATGAATCATTTTAATTCCCTTATTGGTTTCAAACTTACAATCATTTTAACACCTGATAAACCAACTCATCAATAACTTTTTTATTTTTTTGTGGCTCTCATCTTTTGTTCCCTGGTTATCCTCGTTCCGGCTTTCCGTTCCTATCTTTTTTTGCTCTGAAAAACAAAAAAAGGATATACACTGCAATCCGGTAGCCTTTCAACTTAGTAGTTGATTTATGAATTTTTTATACCTTCTTCTTTACCTTCTTCTATTAGTTATAAAGAACGTAGGCTTCGGGTATATAAAGAATATAGCATGTTCAGGCAAATGTCATTCAAAACTTATAGTGTAGTATAAACACTTATAAAATAATTCAGCATTTTAAAATGTAAAGCTTTTATGGTTAAGGGGTTTTTAATAAATGCGGGACGTATAATTGTGCAATTTTAATTCGACTTTTATAAACAAAATCAAATCAGAAATATCTAAAAGATAAGCTAATAGAATTTCGGATATTGCGCAGTACACCCGTCTTACTTCTTTTGCGCCTTCTGCAAATAAGCCGGGAGAACTGCACCGGATAAATATATTGGTCATTGAGATTAGCTCGTTCCTCACCCAACACAATTCCAGATTAATCAAATTGTAAAGAGGTCTAAATGATTGCTTAAAGAATAGACTTAGCAATAACGATTTCAAAGAGCCGATGCAGTACACCCATTTGAATTTTTTTTAACCTTCGGCAAGTAAGCCGGTAGAACTGCACCGGATAAATATATTGGTCATTGAGATTGGCTCGTTCCTCACCAAACACAATTCCAGATTAATCAAATTGTAAAGACGGTTAAATGATTCTTCAAAAATAGACTTGGCAAAAACTATTGCAAAGATCCGAGGCAGTACACCCGTTTTAATTTTTTTTAACCTTCGGCAAGTAAGCCGGGAGAACTGCACCAGATAAATATATTGGTCATTGAGATTGGCTCTTACCTCACCAAACACAATTCCAGATTAATCAAATTATAACGACGCTGCAAAACAGATTTTATAAGAATCCGATTTTTAAAAACTCATTCATCCTGATCTGTCGCAAATTTCTTGACAGGCTTTGGCAAAAGCAAGGTCTGCGTCCTGCCAAAATGCAGGGGCAGGACTGGCCACCGGTTTTGTAAAAACAATCTCCACCCCGGTTTAGCCTCCTTCGGAGAAAATATCTGTGGGGTAGTATTCTTTTTCCAAAAACCTTGCTTTTTCCAAACCCCTGATTCAAGGCCCGGTTGCTACGATTAGAACGAACGAGGCGTAGGCTTAGTTAAACAATCATTCACAAAAATATCATCGTATGCAAACACAACAGCTTTCAATACTAATGCGGCTTTCGTGGAAAATTCAACACCTTAAAAAAACAAGTCGTTCAAAATCCCTTGTATCTGCATGGGTCATTTATCAACAGGCAGATATTATGGTTTATTACCTGGTTAAAAAGCACACCCCGAAAAGACTGGCTGCTAAAACTAAGGATAATGATCTCACACTTATTTTCTAATCTTAAAAATAAAAATCATGGAAATGACAGCAAGATTAACAGGCGATGCAAAATTAAGCACCCTGAAAAATGACCGGCAGGTCGTAAACTTTAGTGTAGCCATCAATGACAGCTACAAAGCAAAAGGCAATAATGAACCAACAAAAATTGTAACCTATGTGCAGTGTGATTATTGGGTTAACCCCGGTATTGCACAATACTTAACTAAAGGCACTTTAGTAGAGTTACAAGGGCGTGTTGGTGTAAATGCTTACACTGGTAAAGATGGTGAAGCCAAAGCCAGTTTGACCTTTCATGTAAACACAATTAAGCTACACGGAAATGCAGGTGTAAAAAATGAGACAGCAGTTAAAGCAAATGCCGAAGCCGTTTTAGAACCCGCAGACGATTTACCATTTTAGGACAGAAAGCAAACGGGCATCCGATAGCCATCTGATGGTAAAATGCTGATGCCCTTTTTTTTAAAATTATTTTCAAAATTTAAAATCAATAATCATGGCACACAATTTAAATTTCAATGAACAAACAGGCAAACACAGTTTCTTTTCTGTAAAAGAAAAAGCATGGCACGGCTTAGGGCAAATTGTGCAGGATTACCCGACCAGTACAGAGGCAATAAAGTTTGCCGGATTGGACTACGAGGTAGAGAAACAAAAACTTTATACGCAACGCAACGAATATGAAAATCCGCAAATCGCGGTACCTGATTACTACGCAACCTTGCGTACCGATACCAACCAGGTGTTAGGGGTAGTTGGTAAAGATTATGAAGTAATACAAAATATGGATGCTTTCAGTTTCTTTGATGCTATTGTTGGTGGTGATGGCATACAATACGAAACCGCAGGCGCATTGGGAAAAGGAGAGCGCATTTTTATTACTGCTAAATTGCCCAACTATATTAAAGTGGGTAGTGATGATTTGATTGAGCAGTATTTATTTTTAACTACTTCGCATGATGGTTTTGGCAGCATTACAGCGGCCTTTACTCCCATAAGAATAGTTTGCAACAATACTTTGAATGCAGCCCTTCGCAACCATAGCAACGCTTTTAAAATAAGGCATACAGCCAATGCAAAGGAACGTTTGGAAGAAGCCCACAAATTAATGGGTATTACCAACCAATTAAGCAATGAACTGGAAGAGATTTTTAATCAATGGGCTAAGATTCGTATTACAGATCCTGAAGTAAAAAAGCTGATTCAAATGGCTTTAGTACCCAACAAAGAAGTGTTACAAAATATACAGGCTGGTAAAGAGGATGAATTATCCACCTGTTTTAAAAATATGACGGATTCGGCTTTTGAATATGCAATGACTAATGAAAGCCAACAATTGGAAACCACCAAAGGCAGTTTGTTTGGCGCTTATAATGCGGTGACCGGATATTTTCAAAATGTAAGGACTTACAAAAATGATGAGGCAAAACTAAAATCCTTATTGCTCGGTGGCACTGGCCAATTGAAGACACAAAAAGCTTTTCAACTTTGTGAGAGTTTTGCAAAGGGGATAGAGTTTTTAAATTAAGATTTGAAGGGGTAAGCTGAAAAACTTACCCTTTTTTTCATTACTGTTAAAGGCCGGAAACGAGCCGCGCTTTAAGGCGCGGCTCGTTGGTTTTATTTTAAACGTGGTGCAAGAAAATTATCAATTTTGAAAAAAATAAATTGCTCAAATTGAACTGAAATTTGAATTATAGAAATTCAATTTTATTAAATGAAAATTCCTTTAAGCATATTCCCATTGATAGCCACCTGAAGATTTTTTCCTCCCTTTGCAAACGTCAATAATATCGGAGGAGGTAACTTCTATGGAAAGTGCAGCTTCTTTAATACAGGGATGGATTTTTATTAAATTGCCATCAGATGTCAGTTGCCTGACTTTCTTAGATTGTGTTATCGCCATGGACTGCCTTCCCCATTTGTAATTGGATAAATCAATTTTATCTTTCCCATATCCGTTCTTCCAGAAAAAGCCTTTTGCACTTTTATAAACGCCTTTTAAAACAAGCCCAATGGCATTCACATGTGCTCCTGAAGCTGCCTGCGC
>Ga0164241_10003953_pt1 | contig 14611 bp, 11 predicted proteins | sample OricomyardsoilBY_FD_108780 | JGI IMG/M metagenome (GOLD analysis project Ga0164241, IMG submission 108780) | Backyard soil microbial communities from Emeryville, California, USA - Original compost - Back yard soil (BY) | ecosystem: Environmental > Terrestrial > Soil > Unclassified | place: USA...
TGATCGGCGAGGATCTTCGCAGCGAAGACCTGCCGCGCCTTCGGCTGGATGGCGCGCCGCTGCCTGGCAGCTATGTCGTCACGCTGGTGAGCGCGCAGGAATTCACCCTTTCGGTGCCTGCGCTGAGCGCCGGGCATCACGCGCTGTCCTTTGCCAATGCCATGAACCTGCCGCGCTCGGCCGCGCAGTTCACGGTGTACAACCCCCTCGCCGCGCCCGGTGCGGGCGATCTGCCGGGCACGGGCAATCGCGCCACGCTGATCTACGAACCCGCGTTCCGCACTCTTTTCGCCGCTGACGAATTGAATCAGGAGGTGGAGCGTTACCAGTGGGATGGCAGCCAGTGGACGCCACTCACTGCGGTTCCCGTGCCGGGAGTGCGTCGCATCGCGCGCATGCGCGATGGGCAGAACCTCGTGATCACGGGCCGCGATGGCTACTACAAGCTGCCGCTCGATGGTTCGGGCACCCCCACTTTGATTCAGGACGCTTCCTTCCTGAACTGCTCCTCCGGCGGCATTCCCGGTTCGGCCGTGGCCACGGAAGCCGGCAGCCTGTTCCTGAGCGTGTACCACAATCCCTGCTCGCCCTATGGCTCGGTCATCGAGTACGACCTGCTGAGCGACACCTATGACAATCCCACGCAGAATGGCGTGACGGGTGCCAGCTACGGCAACATGCCACCCTGGTCGATGGATGCGTATTCCGCCGGCGTCAGCGGCGACGGTCGCTACGTGGCATTCGGCTATTACTGGCCGCGCAACAGCGGTAGTTCGAACTACTACCACCTGTTCGACCTGCGCACGCGCCTGCCGCTGGCGCCGGTGGCCAATGGCCTGGGCTATGCGGCGCGCGTCAGTGTGGATTACGCCGGTACACGCGTGCTCATCGGCAACAACCGCGTGGTCGATCGCACGGGCGCCGTGCTGGGACTGCTGCCCACCTGCGCCGCCTCGGCGCTGTCGCGCGACGGCAGCAAGGTACTGGTCTATGTGCATGGCGCGGGGGGTACCGGCAAGCTGCGGATTCTGGATATTTCCGCCAGTGTGGGCGCCACCAATGTGTTCCCACAGGTCGGCGCGGACATTCCCGTGACCGAGGACATGGGCACACCGGACAGCACCTACTTCGAATCCAACGCGCAGGGCATCACCAGCTTTGGTCTGGAATGGTCGGCGGATGGGCATCTGGCATTTCTGGGCGGATCGACGCGCGTGGTGGTGAAATCCATTCCCTGAAATCACTCTCGTGAGACAACGTGCCGGATATTTCGGATGAAGCGCTACGCGTCTGCCTGAATGTGCTGAAAGCCATCCAGGCCGATCGCGGCCTGCTGACACGCCTGACGCAGGATGAGCGGCGTGAACTGCTGATGCTGGCCGGACTGGTGGCCAAGCCCGAACGAGAAGAACTGCGGCGGATGGCCAAGGCCTTCCGCCGCGCAGGGCGTGAGGCCGCGCAGCAACAGGACCGGCATTCCCTCGAAGCGGCCGGGTTGCGCCGTCAGCGGCGCAATGAAACCTATGCGCCACTGTGGCTGCCGCCGCCCCATCCGCAAAGCGCGGGCACGACGCCACCTCCGGCGCTGAACCGCGCCCGCGACTGCTACATCTGCAAGCAGCCCTTCACCGAGGTGCATCGCTACTACGATTCGATGTGCCGGGCCTGCGGCGATTTCAATTACGCCAAGCGTCAGCAGCGCGCCGATCTGACTGGCCGCGTGGCGCTGGTGACCGGCGCGCGCGTGAAGATCGGATACCAGGCCGCGCTGATGCTGCTGCGCGCGGGCGCGCAGGTGGTGGCGATCACGCGCTTTCCCGTCGATGCGGCGGCGCGCTATGCGCAGGAAACCGACTACGCGCAGTGGTGCGGGCGGCTGCGGATCCATGGCCTGGATCTGCGCCACACGCCCAGCGTCGAATTGTTCGCGCGGGCGCTGGGCGAGAGCCTGCCGCGCCTGGACTACATCCTGAACAATGCCTGCCAGACCGTACGGCGCCCGGCCGGATTCTTCCGCCACCTGTTGCAGCGCGAAGCGACGGGCTCGGCGGCCCTGCCGCCTGAACAGCGCGCACCGCTGGCGCAGCACGAATCGCTGTGCCGCGCGCTGGTGGCGCCGGCATCCGCCGGCATGCCCGAAGGCCTGACCCACAGCGCGGCGCTGTCGCAGCGGCGCTATCTGGACGATGACTATCTGGAAGGCGAAGGGCTGTTCCCCAGCGGCCGCTACGACGAAGACCGCCAGCAGGTGGACCTGCGCGAGACGAACAGCTGGCGCCTGCGCCTGCACGAGGTGGCAACGCCCGAGCTGCTCGAGGTGCAACTGGTCAATGCCATCGCGCCCTACGTCCTGAACGCGCGGCTGAAGCCGCTGATGCTGAAAAGTGGCGCGCGCGACCTGCACATCGTGAACGTCAGCGCCATGGAAGGGCAGTTCTACCGCACCACCAAGACCGACAAGCATCCCCATACCAACATGGCCAAGGCGGCGCTGAACATGATGACGCGCACCAGCGCGCCGGATTACGTGCGCGACGGCATCCACATGAATGCGGTGGATACAGGCTGGGTTACCGATGAAGACCCGGCGGCGCACGCCGCGCGCAAAGCCGCAGAGGGCTTCGCGCCACCGCTGGACATCATCGATGGCGCGGCACGCATCGTCGATCCCATTTTTTCCGGCGCCAACACGGGCACGCATGGATGGGGCCAGTTCCTGAAGGATTACAAGCCCGCGCCGTGGTGAGGGCCGCCCAGGCCCAAGTCGCAGCCAATAGGCCTCGAATAGGACAGTCCCTATTGCCACATAGGGGCTGCGCCTACAGCCGCGCCGCCGCATTTCCGCCAGCCTTCTCGCACAGTCCGCCAGGTTCAGGTGGATCATGCAAGGAGAAGCAGCAATGAAGACTCGTATCCTTTGGTCTCTGATGGCCAGCACGACGGTGGTGCTCGGCCTGGCGGCGTGCAACAAGGCGGAATCCCCGGCGGAAGTGTCATCTGACGTGGCGGACGCGCAGACCGATCGTCAGCAGGACCTCGCCGCGGCCCGTTCCGATCAGAACCAGACGCAGGCGCAGACGGCCGGTGATGCCGTATCCCCTGACCCGGATGACCGGGGCGATGCCATCAAGCAGCGCGCTGGCGCGCAGTACGACACGGCGATGGCCGCAGCCGAGGGCGACCGCAAGGTAGCCAAGGAAGGTTGCGAGGCGCTGCAGGGCGATGCGCAGGCGCAGTGCAAGAAGAGCGCCGATGACGCCTATGACGCGGCCAAGTCCAATGCGCAGCTCGCGCGCGATGCCGAAAAGGATCGTGGCGCTGCAGTGCAGAAACTGGACAACAAGTAAGCGAAGCGGGTTTACGGGCGCCGGTCGACTGCCGGCGCCCGCAGGGTAAGCCGCTCCCATGGCGCGCCGGGTTCGATACGTCGCCACTGACCCGGCGCCAGTGCGCTGACCTGTACGTTGCCGATGGCGGCGCGTATCAGGCGCAATGTGGGAAATCCCACGCGCGCCGTCATGCGTCGCACCTGCCGGTTCTTGCCCTCGCGCAGCGTCAGCGCGATCCAGGTCGCCGGAATCTTCGCGCGAAAACGGATGGGCGGATCGCGCGGCCACAATGCGGCGGGCTCATCGATGCGCCGCGCATCGGCCGGCTGCGTCACGAAATCTCCCAGATCCACGCCCTGGCGCAGTGCGGCCAGCGCAGCCTCGGTGGGCTCGCCCTCCACCTGCGCCCAGTAAACCTTCTGCAGCTTGTGACGCGGGCTCGAGATGCGCGCCTGCAGCACGCCGTCATCGGTGAGCAGCAGTAATCCCTCGCTGTCGGTGTCGAGCCGGCCGGCGGGATAGACGCCGGGCACGTCGATGAAGTCCGCCAGCGTGCGTCGTGCCGGTTCGCGCCGGAACTTGCAGATCACACCGAATGGCTTGTTGAACGCGATCAGCATCAAGAGGCCGGTTCAGCCGAGGCAGCGCTCGATCAGATCAGCTGGCACGGTGGTGACCGGCACGCTGGTGCCGGCGAACCACTCGCGCACATCCATATCGAAGCCGATGCCGTGCATGTAGTTGTACAGCGCCTTGCGCAATCCGGCGCCCAGCGCGTCGTGATCGGTGCCGGTGGGATCGTCGAATGGCACATCGTTGTGCGCGAAGGTGATGCGCTGCGGCGGACGCAGCGTGATGCCATAGGCCTCAGGGTTCAGGCCGATGGGCGAGTGCGCCGTGGCGGTGAAGCGATGCCAGTAGGCTGACTGGATGCAACCGGCCGCAAACAGCTGGCGCACGCGTTCCAGCGCGTCGATGGTGTCCTGCGTGGTCTCGGTGGGAAATCCATACATCAGGTAGGCGTGCACCATGATGCCGGCGTCGGTGAACGCGCGGGTGACGCGCGCCACCTGCTCGACCGTCACGCCTTTCTTCATCAGCTTCAAAAGCCGGTCGGAGGCAACCTCCAGCCCGCCACTCACCGCCACGCACCCGGCCTGGGCGAGCAGGCCGCACAGCTCGGGCGTGAAGGATTTCTCAAAGCGGATATTGCCCCACCACGTGATGCTCAGCTTCTCATCGATCAGCCGCCGCGCCAGCGCGCGCATGAGCGCCGGCGGCGCGGCTTCATCCACCAGATGGAATCCCGTCTCGCCGGTTTCGGCGATCAGCGCGCGAATCCGCGACAGGATGAGCTCGGTGCCGGGCTTGTCGTAGCGCGCGATGTAGTCCAGCGACACATCGCAGAAGGTGCACTTCTTCCAGTAGCAGCCATGCGCCAGCGTGAGCTTGTTCCAGCGCCCATCCGACCAGAAACGATGCATGGGATTGAGCATCTCGAGCACCGACACATATCGCTCGAGCGGCAGTCCTTCGTAGGTGGGAATGCCGGTATCGCGCTGCGCGAAATCGTGTTGCGTGGCATCGTGCTCGAACACCACCTTGCCCTCGTGACGCAGCCAGGTGCGCACCAGCGGCGCCTCGCGACCGCTCAACCGTGTCAGCAGGTTCAGCAGCGGCCGCTCGCCATCGTCCAGCGTCACATAGTGGAAGTAATCGAACACGCGCGGTTCGCTCAGCGCGCGCAGCTCGGTGTTCACCCAGCCGCCACCCAGAACCAGCTTCACCTGGGGCGCCAATGCGCGGATGGTGCGCGCCATGCGAAACGCGCCATACACATTGCCCGGAAATGGCGCGGTGATGGCCACCACGTCTGGCCGGTGGGCAGCCAGCATTTCGCGCGTGATGTCATCCAGCGCGTGGTCGATGAGCGTGGGTTCGCCCTCCAGCGCCGAGCGCAGCGGATCGAAACTCGGCGCGCTGGCCGCCAGCCGTTCGCCATAGCGTGCCAGTTCGAACCGCGGATCAATGCCGATGCGCCACACATCCGCGATGTCATCGACATACAGGCTCGCCAGATAGCGCGCCTGCTCGGTGGTGCCCAGCGTGCCGAAGGCGTTCAGCAACGGCTCTTCGGCGATCTGCGCGAAGCGGGGGCCTTCGGGCAGGAAGTTGCGGCCCACGATGCGCAGCGCCAAGCTGGGGTCGCGGCGTTGCAGAAAGCGCACCGCCGGCTCGACGGTGTCGAGGTAGCGCGGCGCCTGCTCGAGAAAGTGCGCAATGGCCGGTGGTATCTGCGCGCGCCGGCCGGCGGCGTGTGCGCGGCGGCGCAGCTCTTCGGCCATGCGTCCCAGCCAGGGCGCGCAGAACAGCCGCAGGAACAGCTCGATCGAGGCATCCGCCTGCGTGACCTGCAGATCCAGGGACGGCGCGTGCACGCGCAGGAAGCCGCACAGATACGCCGTGGCCGGATAGGGCGTATTGAGCTGGATCATCGGCGGAGTGACGAGCAGGCAGCGCATGACAGGCATTGTCCTACACGCAAGTCGGCGCTGCACCGACAGTGAGGCTGCTCACCCCGCGCTATAGCTGGCAGGCTCAAGTCCACCGCGAGGTTGCGACATGAACAGGGACATCATCGAAGGCAACTGGAAACAGATCAGGGGCAAGGTCAAGGCCAGATGGGGCAGGCTGACCGACAACGAACTGGAGGTGATCGACGGTGACTACGAAGCACTGTGCGGCCGCATCCAGAGGGCTTACGGCTGGCTGCGCGATCAGGCGCAGCGCGATCCGGACCGGCTGCACTGAACTTCAACGCAAGAGAAAGGCCCTGATGACAGGGCCTTTCCCGTGACCGGCCTGCCAGCGTTGCCGGCAACGCCAGTCCCGTGATCAGCTCTTGATCTTGAGCTGATTGTCCACGGACTTCACGCCCTTGACGGAGCGCGCGATCTCGGCTGCCTTGCGCGACTCTTCCGGGTTGCTGGCCCAGCCGCGCAATGTAACCTTGCCATTCGTGGAATCCACATTCACGTCCAGGCCGTCGACGCGGTGGGAATCCAGCAGCTCGGTCTTCACCTTGGAGGTGATGGCCACATCGTCGACGTACTCCCCGGGTGTGGACTCGCCGCGGAACACATTGCATCCGGCGCCCGCGATGGCCATGGCCAGCACGCCCACCGCTGCAAACTTCTTCAGATTATTCATGGTATTTCCTTTTGCGAACTCGCCCATACGGCGCGCTTACTGTGCCCGCGCGGACGGCAAGTCAACACCGGCGGCATCGCCGCCCTGCTGTAGGACAGTGGCTGAAACGCACAGCAAACGGCGCCGCCGGCGCTCGCACGTGGTCTACGTCCTACACGGCAATAGCATCCCGCCTGATGGTCCGGGCCAAGCGCGCCGCACCATGCTGGCGGCATGTCGAGCAGCACACCGGTCGCAAAACACAGTTTCCTTTCCGACATCCACGCATTGCGTGAACGGGCGCGCCAGCATGTCTTCAACGGCGCGGTCACGCCCAGCTATGGCGCCGATCGCGAAGTCGTGTTGCAGCTGCTGAACCAGGCGCTGGCCACCGAGCTGGTGTGTGTGCTGCGCTATCGCCGGCACTATTTCATGGCCAATGGCGCCTTGGGCGAGGCCATCAAGGGCGAGCTGCTCAAGCATTCCACCGAGGAACAGGCGCACGCCGACCAGATCGCCGAACGCATCGTGCAACTGGGCGGCGAGCCGGACATGAATCCCATGGGCATTGCCGATCGCAGTCATTCGGAATATGTCGAGGGCAATACCCTGGCCGAAATGGTCAAGGAAGACCTGATCGCCGAGCGCGTGGCCATCGAGTCCTATGGCGAGATGATCCGCTACCTCGGCGATGGCGACCCGACCACGCGGCGCATGCTCGAAGGCATCCTCGCCGTCGAAGAGGAACATGCCGAGGAGCTGGCCAGCATGCTGGATACGCTGGCCGAACGCCGCGACTAAAAAAAACTTCTCCGGCCGCTCGCCCGGCCATTGGCTGTAGGAGAATGCCGCCCCCCGATACAACCGGTGTATCGGGCAATCAGGGCAGGGCGGTGTGAAGTGAAGGGCGGGACTCAGCGAACGGGAATCTGGGCGGTCGGCGCGCTGGCATTGCTGGCCCTGGGCTGCAAGGACGCGACACAGCAGGAGGCAGAAAAGGCGCAGGCCGAAGCGGCGGCGCAACCGCTGCTGCTCTCGCCCGAGGATGTGCTGACGCTGGCGCGCAAGACACTGGCGGCGGGCCCGGCCATCACCGGCTCCATCCTGCCCGAGAAGCGCGCGGATCTGCGCGCTGAAGTCTCGGCCGTGGTGCTCTCGGTGCTGAAAGAAAATGGCGATCCGGTGCGCCGCGGTCAGTTGCTTGTGCAACTGGACGACACCTCCATCCGCGACACCTTGTCTTCGGCGCAGACCGCCGCGCAAGCGGCCTCGCAGGCCTTCGAGCAGGCGCAGCGCCAGTACGAGCGCATGCTGAAATTGCGCGAAGGCGGACTGGTGGCCACCCAGCAGGTCGAAGATGCCGAGGTGCGGCGCAATACCGCGCAGAGCGACAGCGAAGCGGCCAAGAGCCGGCTGGTTGCCGCGCAGCAGCAGCAGGGCCGCACCATGGTGCGCGCGCCGTTCGACGGCATCGTCAGCGATCGCCGCGTATCGGCCGGTGACACCGCGCAGGTGGGCAAGGAACTGCTGAAGGTCATCGACCCGGCCAGCCTGCGTTTCGAGGGTTTCGTGTCGGCGGAGAGCATCGGCGTGGTGCATCCCGGGCAAAAGGTGTCATTTCGCGTGCACGGCTTCGAGGGGCAGGAGTTCGCGGGCCAGATCGCGCGCGTGAACCCCACGGCCAATGCCACCACGCGCCAGGTGGAAGTGCTGGTGGGCTTCGCCCAGGGTCAGCAGCAACCGGGCGTCGCCGGTCTCTACGCGGAAGGCCGCGTGGAAACCACGCATGCCGAAGGACACTCGCTGCCACCGGCCATCATCGTGCGCGATGGCGACACGGCCTTCGCCTGGAAAGTGGCCGACGGCAAATTGCACAAGGCCGCGCTGACGCTTGGCGAACGCGATCCGCGCAGCGGCGAATACGTGGTGCAGTCGGGTCTGGCCGATGGCGATCAGGTGCTGCGCTATCCCAACACTTCGCTGCATGACGGGCAGCCCGTGCAGTGGAGCAAGACGGTACAGGCCGGCACGCAGGCGCCGGGGAAATAAACCATGTTCCTTTCCAACTTCAGCATCCGCCAGCCGGTCACCACGGTGGCCATCGTGATCGTCCTGATGTGCCTGGGATTGCTGGCCATCAAGAACCTGCGCGTGAACTCGCTGCCGGATGTGCAGCAGCCGGTGCTGGTGGTGAACGTGCCTTATCCGGGCGCCTCGCCCGAGTCGGTGGAGCGGGAGATCATCGACCGCATTGAAAAGCCGCTGCAAAGCGTGCCGCAGGTGGATGAAATCCGCTCCACAGCCGCCGAGGGCAGCGCGCAGATCATCGTCACCTTCAACTTCCACAAGAACATGGTGGAAGCCGCCGATGAGATCCGCAACGCCATCGGCCAGGTGCGGCACAAGCTGCCGCTGGAAATGCGCGAGCCGGTGCTGATCCGCATCGACCCGACGATGGAGCCGGTGATGCAGCTGTCGCTGTCGTCGGATACGCAGTCGCTGGCCGAGATCTCGCGCCTGGCCGAGGATCAGCTCGCCGACCGCTTCCGTGGCATCAGTGGCGTGGCCACCGTGGACGTCAACGGCTCGCTGCAGCGTGAACTGTCGGTGCTGCTGCATGCGCAGAAACTGCGCGAGTACAACGTCTCCGTGGCCGAAGTGGTGAACGCGCTGCGGCGCCAGAACACCACCGCGCCGGTGGGGCAGGTCAAGGGCGCGCTGGAAGACCAGAGCATCCGCCTGGTGGGCCGCATCGAATCGCCGCGCGAATTCGAAAGCATCGTCCTGCACCGCAATGGCGATGAAGTGGTTCGCCTGGGGCAGGTCGCCACCGTGCAGGATGGCTTTGCCGAGCAGCGCGGTTATTCCCTGCACAACGGGCATCCCAATGTCGGCATCTCCATCACGCGTTCGCGCGATGCCAGCGCGGTTTCCGTGGCCGATGCGGTGCGCGCGCTGGTCAAGGAAATCGAGCCCACGCTGGTCCAGGGCACGCGCATCACGGTGACGCAGGACGGCGGCGAGGAAGCCAGCCTGTACCTGGACAACGTGATCGAGGCGCTGGTCTTCGGCGCGGGACTGACCATCCTGGTGGTCTATGCCTTCCTGAACTCCTGGCGCTCCACGCTGATCACGGCGCTGTCGCTGCCCACTTCGGCGATCACCGCATTCATCGCGGTATGGCTGTCGGGCTTCACGCTGAACTTCATGACGCTGCTGGGCCTGTCGCTGGCGGTGGGCGTGCTCATCGACGATGCCATCGTGGTGCGCGAGAACATCGTGCGGCATCTGGAGCGCGGCGAGGATCGCGTCACTGCCGCGCGCAATGGCACGGCGGAGATCGGCCTGGCCGTGGCGGCCACGACGTTTTCCATCATGGCGGTGTTCGTGCCCGTGGCCTTCATGGGCGGACAGGCGGGCGAGTGGTTCCGGCCCTTCGCGCTGACGGTCGCCTCCTCGGTGATGGTCAGTCTGTTCATCTCCTTCACACTCGATCCGATGATGTCGGCGTACTGGGGCGATCCGCCGGGCCACGAGCATCGCGAGCGCGGCCGCTTCGGCACCCTGCTCAAGCGATTCAACCACTGGTTCGATTCGCAGGCCGATCGCTACAGCCGCCTCATTGCCTGGGCGCTGCATCACCGCAAGTGGATGGCCGTCATCGCGGTGGCCAGCCTGGGGGCAGCGCTGGAATTGCAGAATGTCGCAGGGCGCACCGACTTTCTTCCCAAGACCGACGGCGAGATGATTGCCGTGCAGGTGAACACGCCCTCCAGCGCCAGTCTCGACTACTCGCGCCTGAAGGTCGAAAAGGCCGCCGAGCTGGCGCGGCAGTTGCCTGAAACCGAGGCGACGAATACCAACGTCAACAGCGCGGGCGGAAGGGTGTACATCGACCTGGGCCGCAATTCCACGCGCAAGCGCACCTCGCAGCAGATCGCCGAGGAAATGCGCGCCAAGCTCAAGCAGCTGGTGGGCGCCGAATACATCGTGCTCGATGACCTGAACAATGGCGCGCAGAAGCCGGTGCAGATCCAGTTCTATGGGCCGGACGGCCGGCGCCTCACCCAGATCACCGCGGATTACATGAAGGAAATGGCGAAGATCCCGGGCGCCGTCGACGTGGGCCTGTCGGAACAGGAACCGCGCGATGAACTGCGCATCGAGCTGGATCGCGGCCTGGCCAACCAGCTGGGCATATCGGTGGACGACGCGGCGCAGGCGTTGCGCGTGGCATTCGCCGGCGTCGAAGTGGGTGACTGGGTCGATCCCACCGGTGAATCGCGCGACGTGGCCGTGAGGTTGCATCCGGATGATCGCGTGAACGCCTCGAACATCGAGCGCCTGCCCGTGGCCGTCGGCGGCAGCAACACACTAGTGCCGCTGGATCAGATCGCGAAGATCACCATGGACAAGGGGCCCTCGCAGATCCAGCACCTGGATGGCAAGCGCACCGTGACGGTGTCGGCCAATGTGCAGAACCGCGGCTCGGGCGAAGTGACCGACGACGCCGAAAAGCTGGCCAGGCTGATCGACTTTCCCACTGGCTATGGCGTGTCGCTGGGTGGCGCCTCGCAGGACCAGCAGGAAATCTTCACCGAGATGTTCCTGGCCTTGCTGATGGGCATCGCGGTGATGTACCTGGTGCTGGTCATCCAGTTCGGTTCATTCACAGCGCCGCTGCCGGTGATGATCTCGCTGCCCCTGTCGCTGATCGGCGTGGTGCTGGCGCTGATGGTCACCGGGGGTTCGCTTAACCTGATGAGCCTGATCGGCGTGATCATGCTGATGGGCCTGGTGGCGAAGAATGCCATCCTGCTGCTCGATGCCACGCGCAAGGAAGAAGCCAATGGCGTGGATCGGGAAGAAGCGCTGATGATCGCCGGACGCAAGCGCCTGCGGCCCATCCTGATGACCACCTTTGCGCTGATCGCAGGCATGATGCCGGTGGCCGTGGGCATGGGCGATGGCGGCGAGTTCTACCGTCCCATGGCGGTGGCCATCATCGGTGGAACCATCACCTCCACGCTGCTGACCCTGCTGGTGATCCCCACCTTCTACGACAGCATCGAGTTCGCGCGCGAGCGGGCGCTGGCCAAATTCCATCTTCGCAGCGGGCAGCGGGGCGCGTTCGCGGCCTTCGTGCTGACGTTCTTCGAGGCGGTGCTGACGCTGGTCTTCCTGCGGTTCATCTACCGGCTGCTCAGGGCTGGCGCCAGCCGCCGGCCGGCGAGCCAGCCGCTGGCCTGAAGCGACGGCCAGCGGCGTCTGCGCTAAGCTGCGCCCCACAACACAGGGGGATTCGTCATGCGCATCGTCGTGAAGTCCGCTGCCGTCATCGCACTGTCCTGGTCCGGATGGGCCGCGGCACAGCAGGCACCCTGCGATCGCGCCTGCCTGACCCGATTCATCGATTCGTATTATTCGGCGCTGGTGGCCAACAACGCCGCCGCGCTGCCGCAGGCCAGCGCCGCGCGCATCACCGAAAACACCAAAGAGAAGAAACTGGCCGACACGTTCTGGGCTTCCGCCGACAAGGTGCTCTGGCGCTTCGACGTCGTGAACGTGCGCCGTGGCGACACCGGCACCCAGGTGGTGATCCACAACGCCGACGGCAGCAAGACCATGCATCTGCTGCGCATGAAGGTGAAGAACGGCGCCATCACCGAGATCGAGACCATCAAGGCCAACAAGGGCGATGCCGACCGACTGTGGGACCCCGACCGGCTGACGCAGGTCTCACCGCTGTTGACGCTGTCCATCCGCGAGCAGGATCGCGATTCCTACTACGACCTGGTCGGCGCCACCGAAAGCTACTGGCGCGCCTTCCAGACCAACGGCACGCCGCAGTATCGTCGCGCGCGCATCGCCCCCAGCAGCGAGCGCTTCGAGAACGGCACGCAGACTACGGGCCTGGTGCGTGACGGCGCGTTCAACGACACCTCCAAGGGTTTCGACGAGGGCCGTTTCCTCGGCCGCAATCTCTGGGGCCGCCGCTACGCGGTGGTGGACGAAGAACGCGGCATCGTGCTGTGCATCCTGCGCTTTGGCCTGAAGGCCGGCGCAAAAAGCCAGAGCGCGGCTACTTCCAACGATCGCCTGGTGGGCGAGTTCTTCGCCATCCAGAACGGATTCATCACGCACATCCAGGCGGTGCTGGTGAATGTGAAGGATGAGGTGCCGACCGGCTGGCCCACCACCGACTACGGTCCGGACAAGGGCTCGTCCGAAACGTTCTGATTCACGCGGGCGCGAACACTTCGTAACCGTCGCGCCCCGCGCCCTTGGCCCGATACAACGCGGTATCGGCCTGGCGATAGAGCAGGTCGAAACTGCCCTGCGCGGCCGTGACCACGCTGATGCCGATGGAGACACGGAAAGGCACCGGCGCCTGCGTGGCGCCGCGCACGGCGGCCAGCAATTGCCCTGCGATCTGTTCGGCCACCACCTGATCGCAATCCCGGGCGAAGATCAGGAATTCATCGCCACCCAGGCGCGCCGCGATGTCGCCGGGACGCAGGCAATCGTGCAGCGCCTGCGCCACGCAGCGGATCACTTCATCGCCGGTGGCGTGTCCACTGGTGTCGTTGATGGATTTGAAATCGTCGATGTCCACCAGCAGTGCGGCATGCGAATGCACGCTGGCATCCGACCAGCCGGCCTGGATGGCGGCCAGTGCGCCGCGGCGGTTGGGCAGGCCGGTGAGCGAATCCTGCATGGCCGATTCATAGTGCAGCCGCAGCTCCATCTGCTGCGCGTAGCGGTAGCGCGCATACATGTAGCCCAGCATCAGCGACAGCAGCAGTGTCAGCGCGATGCTGGCCGCGCCGATGCGCCGGAACTGGGCTTCGGCCCGCAGGTAGTAGCTCAGATCGAAGTCCACGCCGACGAAGCCCGCCACCTTGCCGGCGCTGTCGCGGATGGGCGCATGGCCGGTCAGAAAATAGCCGTAATCATCGTACTGAAAGCCCTCGTTCACATAGGTGTGGCCGGCGGCCAGTTCATCCAGCCAGTTGCCGGCATATTCATCGCGCAGGCGGAACGGCTCCAGGTATTGCGAGGCGCGCAGTCCGCGACGGCGCGCGAAATCCGCGTCCTGCGCCGTGTCGAGAATGAACACGGCGCCCCCGTTGCGCACGCCCATGGTGTAGAGGTAGAAGGCCTCGGGCCAGGCGGCGTGCAGCCGCAGCAGCGGCGCCAGCGCCTGCCGACGCGCGGCCTCATCGCTGCGGCTGCCGTCGATCAGCGCACGATGCAGGTCGCCATCCACCTGGCTGGCCGCCAGCCGCGCCATCTCGCCCACATGCGCGCGCAGCACCTGCAGGCGCGCCTCGCGCGACAGGAATTGCGGAACCAGCACCACGGTGAGCAGCACCGCGGCGATGACCAGGGTTCCGACCAGCAGGGTGCCGGGTTTGAATTGCGACCATCGTGGCGAGGACATGAATCAGCATTGTCGCCCGGCACGGGCGAATGGTTCAGGTCTTCTGCGGTGGCAGCAGATCGCCGGGCACCCAGAAGCCATGCACCTGCGGTGCCGCGCGGTACGGCAGCTTCACCGTGGCAATCGGCCCTTCGCCCGGATGCTGCGTGTCCATGATCACCAGATCAGAACGGCCATTTTCCTTCGGCCGTGAACACACGCCGACCAGATAGCCATCGCCTTCCGGCGCGCCCTTGCGACGCGGCACGAAGCACATCTCCGACAGCGAACCATCCTGCACGCTGAAGGTGTCGACCTTGCCGGTCTGGTGATCAAAGCGCAGCCAGCCGCCGCCCTGCGGGCCGCCACCGATCAGGAAGCCATAGCGATAGGGCACGGTGTGGTAGCGATCATCCTGCCGTGCCAGGCCACCGGAATACTCGCCATACATCACCTTCATGTCGAAGGGCCGCACGATGCGCTTGCTGGCATCCATCGAGAAACGGCGTACGCGACCGGTGGCTTTCGCCGCATCGTACTTGTCGTTGGGGTTGGGGCTGGGGAAGAAGGGAAACTGGTTGGCATCCCCGCCGTCCATGTCCACATACACCATGTCGCCATCGGTCCAGCAGCCCATGGTGTGCGTGCACATGGTCTGCGGACCCTTCAA
>Ga0164241_10003954_pt1 | contig 14609 bp, 12 predicted proteins | sample OricomyardsoilBY_FD_108780 | JGI IMG/M metagenome (GOLD analysis project Ga0164241, IMG submission 108780) | Backyard soil microbial communities from Emeryville, California, USA - Original compost - Back yard soil (BY) | ecosystem: Environmental > Terrestrial > Soil > Unclassified | place: USA...
GCGCGCATGTCGTCCTTCATGCCGATAGCGCGGCGCCACGCGGGACGACGCGGTTGCCGGGCGGCGGCGAGCTGGTGGTGCAAGACTGATACGCGATGGAGCGCACGCTGCATCGCTGGTTCGGCTTCACCGCCTCCACACTCTTCATCCTGATCGCGACGACCGGTATCGGTTTGCAGATCGATCGCTGGATCAACCAGCCACCCGAGCAGGCAGGGCCGCCGCCCGGCCTCGCCCGCCCACTGACGGTCGCCGCGCCCGGTGCGCTGGTGGATCGTGCGATCGCTGCGGCACGGCAAAAACGGTCGGGTTTCGTCTATGACGAGATCGACGTGACCAACGGCGCGCGCGGCGGCGAGATCGTCTTGCGCGCAGCCGGGCCGCTCGGTGCCTCGTTGATTTATCGTGGCGACGGCACACTTGCCGATGGGCCCAGGCCGATCGATCCGCAGTGGCACGAATGGTTGCAGAACATCCACGCCGGCTATTTCGCCGGCGCGGCGGGCGAGACGGTCAGTCTGCTCGCCGGGCTGTCGTTGCTGGTATTGGGTGTGACCGGCCTGATCCTCCACATCCGGGTATGGCGCCGGCGCTGGCGGATGGGGCGGCGGAGCCCGTTCTGGAACTAGGCTCCGCCGCGTCTCCGGTCAGTCCACGGTGAGCGTGATCGCGCCCTGATAGCTGCCCGGCTTCACTGCCGCGGGCTTGCCGTTCACCGTCATGCGCAGCGTGTGTGCGCCCGCGTCGATACGCGCGCCCGGCGCGAGCACCAGGCTGGTGAGATAGGACGTGCCGGTCACCGTCCAATGCGACTTCGCATCGAGCGACACCTTCAGCCCCTTGTCGGTCCTGGTCGGCGCGGGCGTGTTCACGACATGGCCGATCTCCTGATAGGTCTCGCGAGTCGGCTCCTTGCCGGTCGCCGAGGCGACGGTCGAGGTGCTGATCCGGCCGGTCACCGCGGCGTTTTCGAACGTGAGCGTCATCGCACCCTGCGCGGTGCGGCCGTTGTAGAAATCGCCCTTGAGCACCGTGTTCCGGAACGTGCCGACGACATCGGAGCTGAACTGCGGCGTCGCCGCCGGCAGCATCTGCTCGGTGCCCGGCGGCGGCGGGCCCATCCCCTCGGGCATGTGGCCGGCGAGCATCGCCTTCATGAAGGGATCGTCATTCTCCATCGCCTGGAGGATCACGCCATTGCCCGCGCTCACCTTCGCGTCGTCGACCACGATCGTCGTGCCGATTCCCTTCACCTCGATCGCCGTGTCGCGACTGGCCAGTTCACTCTTCTTGTCGATGGTCAGCGTGCCGCCGCCCATCCCCGAATGCATCATCACGCCGTAGCGACCCGATTCGACCAGGGTGCCGTTGGTGAAGGTGACCGAGCCCTGTGCCGCCATGATCGTGCCGATATCGGCAGCGCGGATGATCGAGTGATCGAAGACGTTGACCGAATCGCCGATCGAATAGGAGCCGTAGCCGCTGTCCACCGTCTCGATCAGGCTGTCCTTCACGAACATCCGGACGTGCGTGTTCTCGTCGGTCGAGAGCGCCCCCCAGCCCTGCGCGCGGACGTGCGAGTTGGTGATGTAGAGCGTACCATGATCGACGAGATTGCTGGCGCGGACATTGCCCGACAGGCCGAGCATCCACGGCACTTCCATCATCTTGCCCACTTCGACGGTGAACTTGTAATCGGGCGGCAGCGTGCCGTTCTCGACCTCGATCTCGGCGCCGTCGACATGCATCGTCGCGTTGCCGCCGGTGAACAAGGCGGTCCGGATCGCACCGCGGGTGCGGATGATCGGGCGGTTGACCGTCACATCGGCATGACCGGTCGCCATGATCGCCGCGCCGAAGCCGGCGAAATCGTTCCCGCCATTGCCGGTCAGGTCGATCACCGGATGGTCGATCAGGTATTTCCCGTCACCGGTGACCAGAATGCCGTTGAAGCGCGGCCCTTGCGACACGATGCGGACGTCGTCCGCCTCGCCTGCACCCACCTTGCCGCGTTCAATCGCCGCGGTAACCGACTTTGCGGCGACCGGCTGGCCACCATCGACGTAGAGCGCCGCGCGGAAATGATGTGTCGGCAGCTTGTGATATTGGACGGGGATATCGTCGGTCACCGTCAGCACGACATCGCCCGTATAATGGCCGGGCGCGAGCGGCAGTTCGACGCCGTCCACCGTGAGTGTGAGCAGCTTGCCATCGGGCGCACTCGGCACCTGGCCCTTGGCGATGTCGAGCGACGTATAAGACGTCGTCTGCGCGACGACCGCAGGGGCCGAGACGCCCGCTGCCGCTTGCGCTTGGGCCCAGACCGGTGTGGCCAGCACCACGAGGGCCGCACCCGCCACCAACATATGTCGCAATCGCATTAACCCGCTCCTCTCCTGTTTGCCGCTCCGGACTAGGCATATGGAACCGGTCTCACAACGGGATAGAAATGATGCGATGCGACCGGTTCCGTCGATGCGCGACAGGGCGTGGTCAATGCCGATCACGGCTCGCGAATACGCGCAACCGGTCCGGCACGCGCGTCGAACCCAGCGCCAGCAGCGCGAGCAGCCCCAGCATGAGGCCGATGGCGACGAGAAAGGCCGGAATCGCGCCCTGCGAAACGCGCACCGACAGGAACGCACCGCCGATCAGCGCCACACCTGTCGCGCCGCCGATCTCCTGCACCGAGCGCAACGTGCCCGAGGCAATGCCGGCATGGCCGACGTCGATCTCGGACAAGGCGATCGGCGACAGCGGCCCCGAGATCATCCCAAATCCGAGACCGAGCAGCCCCAATGTCGGCATCAGCGCATAAAGGCCAGTATGGGCGGAAAGGAGCAGCCCGCCCAGAAGCGCGAATGCGGCCGCCATGATGAACGCCCCCAGCCGCAACGCGCCGGCGCGCAAATGGGGAAGAATGCGGCGCGAGAGCACGCCGATCCCCGCCGCGACGCCGATCGCGAACGGAGCGTGGATGATGCCGACCACGGCGGGCCTGTAGCCGAGCCCTTCCTGGAGCATCAGCGTGAGCGTGAAGAGCAGGCCCGCCATCGTCATCTGGAGCAGGAACGCGAGCGCCATCCCGGCCGCGAAGCTGCGCTCTCGAAACAGTGCGGGAACGAACAGCGCGGAACCGTCACGCGCCATGCGCCGACGGCTGTAGCGCAGCGTCAGGAAGCCCAGCAGCGGGGCAGCGACAAGCGACGCGATGCTCCACCATGGCCAGCCTGCAGCGCGGCCCTGGACGAGCGGCAGCATGACCGCCGCGAGACAGGCGGTGGCCAGCAGGGTGCCGGGCCAGTCAATCCGCAAGGGATGCGGCGAACGCGCATGGGGCAACACGGCACGGATCGCGATCAGCACAAGGCCCCCGACCGGCACGTTGATCAGGAAGATCGGGCGCCAGCCCAGGCCGAACAGATTCGCGCCGAGCAAAAGCCCGCCGAGGATCGGCCCCGCGACGGCGGCAGTGCCACCGAGAATGCCGAACATGCCGAGCGCCGCCACGCGTTCCTCGGGCGGATAGAGCACCTGCACGAAGGCCGCGACCTGCGGCAGCATCAGCGCCGCCGCCGCGCCTTGCAGCAAGCGGCCCGCGACCAGCCACGCCGGATTCGACGCAAGGCCGCACAGCAGCGAGGTCACCACGAAGCCGGAGACGCCCACCTGCAACATACGTCGGTAGCCATAGATATCGCCCAGCCGCCCGCCGCTGATGATCAGGATCGCGAAGATCGTCGCATAACCCGCGACCAGCCACTGCACCACCGTATCGCCCGCACCAAAGCTGCGCTGCAGCGTGGGGATCGCGACGTTGACGATGGTGAGGTCGATAATGTCGATCACCATCACCGCCGCGACCACGACCAGCGCCAGTGTGCGCCGGCTCCGCTCTATCTCTTTCACGTACGTCCTCCCTGCCTGTCGCCCTTTAATAGAACGAATATTCGTATTTTATAAATACCCCACTTGACTCACTCTCGGCCACGCCACTACAAGAATCATCGTTCTAATTTAGAGACGGCCTACCGTCCGGTTTGTGGGAGAACCTGATTGTCGCCGCTCATCGCCTTCTTCCGCCGGTTGCGCCGGATTCCGCAGGGGATCACGATCGTCACCGCCGCTTTCCTGCCGATCTTCGCGATCGTCTCGATGTTCCCTGCGGTTCCGGCGATCGTCGATCATTTCGCCGCCGATCCCGGCGCGAAGTGGAAGGTGCCGATGATGGTGTCGGCGCCCGGCCTCACGATCGCCCTGGTCGCGCCCTTCGCGGGCTATTTCGTCGATCGCTTCGGCCGCCGCCCGCTGCTGCTCGGCGCGACCTTGCTCTACGGGGTGTTCGGCTGCGCGCCCTGGTTTCTTTCGAGCCTCGACGCGGTGTTCATCTCACGCCTGCTGCTCGGCTTCAGCGAGGCCGCGATCCTGACCATCGTCAACACGCTGATCGGCGATTATTGGGACGATACCGGACGCCGCGACTGGTTGTTCCTGCAAGGCGTGGTCGGGCCGCTGCTGTCGGCCGGGGTGATCCTGCTCTCGGGCTTCGCCAGCGGCGCACGGTGGAACGGCATCTTCCTGATCTATGCCGTCGCCTTTCCGATCTTCCTGGCGATGCTCGCTTTCCTTTACGAGCCCAAGGGCGATGCCTCGGCCGCGTTGGGCGTGGAGCCCGAGCCGGTCGCGGAAACGGCGGCGATGGCATCCGAAGCCCAGCCGGCCGGTGCGCCCGCTGGCCCCTTCCCGCTGGCGGCGATGGCTTTGGTCGGGGTCACTACCCTGGCCGCCTCGGCGCTCTATTACGTGTTCATCATCAGCGGCAGCCTCGCGTTCCGCGAGGTCGGCGTGATGTCACCACAGGCGATCGGCAAGATCACCGCCCTCCCCAGCCTTGCCGTGGTCGTCGGCGCGTTGATCTTTCGCTTGCTCAGCGGCCGGTCGAACGGCGTGCAGCTCGGCACGTTCTTCGCGATGATCGGGATCGGGCTCGCCGGCATCGGCCTTGCCCCCAGCATCGGCTGGATGATCGCCGCGCTCGTTCTCCAGCAGGCCGGCGCCGGCATGGCGGTCCCCGCGCTGATCGCCTGGACACAGACCAAATTGCCCTTCGCGCATCGCGGCCGCGGCATGGGCATCTGGACCGCCTGCTTCTTCTTCGGCCAGTTTTCCAGCCCCTGGCTGGTGCACCAGGCCAATCTCGGCACCGGCACGATGCAGGGCGCATTCCTCATAATGGGCGTGCTCGGCACGATCGTCGCGGTGATAGCCTTCGTTTCGGCGCCGCGCGGCCGCCGCCCCTCCCCCCTATTCAACGAGACCCTGGCATGAGCGACACGATCCAGCGGGGCGTCAGCCTCTACAGCTTTCAGCACGAGACCTTTCAGGGGCTGATGAGCCTCGAAGACTGTATCCGCACCTGCGCCGAGATGGGCGCGAACGGCATCGAGATCGTCGGCGAGCAGACCTTCTGGGGCTGGCCCGAGGTGGGAGTTCCCGAGGAGAAGATCGCCGAATGGCACGCGCTGATGACGCAATACGGCACGCACCCGGTGAGCCACGACTTCATGCTCGATTACAAGCGCTACAAGGACCGGCCGATGCCGTTCGACGAGCAGGTCGCGAGCATCCGCAAGGATATCGATTTCGGCGCGCGGCTCGGCATGCCTTATCTCCGCGCGCTCGTCTCGATCGCGCCCGAGGTGCTGGTCGCCGCCGCGCCTTATGCCGAGGAAAAGGGCATCAAGCTGCTGCTCGAAGTGCACGCGCCGCTGCACTTCGATCATCCCTGGATCATCCGCCATGCCGAGGCGTATGAGGCGTCCGGCAGCGCCGCGCTCGGCTTCCTGCCCGACATGGGCATGTTCGTGCATCGCTTCCCGCAGGTGTGGAAGGAGCGCTTCATGCGCAACGGCGTGCCGCGCCATATCGCCGACTATATCGAACAGGCCTATGAAGACCGCGTGCTCAGCGAATACGTGATCCTCAACGTCCGCGAGATGGGCGGCGAGGGTCCGGCCTTGGCGATGGCCGAGACGCTGCGCCACAATGCCGCGTTCGAGCCGAAGCGGATGCTCGACCATATGAGCCGCATCCACAACATCCACGGCAAGTTCTACCAGATGACCGAAGATCTGGTGGAGCCCTCGATCCCCTATGACGAAGTGATCGCGGTGCTGAAACAGGGCGGGTATACCGGCCATGTCTGCTCCGAATATGAAGGCAATCGCTGGGTCGAGGATGCCGAGACGGTGAACTCGGTCGAACAGGTCCGTCGCCAGCAGGAGATGCTCAAGCGCCTGATCGGCGAACCTGCCCCCGCCGCCGCGCTCGCCGCCTGAAAGGACCAAGCATGTTCGACCAGTTGATGCTCTGCGACGAAGGATTCGAGAATGTCGTCGAGAATGGCGAGACGGTGGGCTTCGCGCTCACCGCGCGCCTGCCTTATTATCGCGGGCTCGGCCTCTCGATGATCGAGGATGTGGCGGTGACGGTGGACGGCGAGGCGATCCCGCGCGAGGCGATCCGCGTCACCTTGCGCGGTCGCACCTGGGCGCTCGCCGACATGGAAAGCGAATATGGCGATCGCTGGAATTTCGGCGAGAAAGCGCGCGTGACCGCGCTCAAGCCGGGCGGCCTTGCGCCGGGCAGGCACCGTGTCGAGATCGCCGAGCGGCTGCGCATCTCCTACCTTCCCTTCGTGCCGACCACCCGATGCACAAAGGAGCTGGAACTGGCGGCATGAAGCACGCGGGCGCCATGCTGGCGGCGCTGGCGCTGCTCGGCGCAGCGCCGGCGCCGGACAATCGCGCAATCGTGCGCGATTTCGCCGACCTCTTCTATCGCCAGCACGCCGTGCGGCGCGCGTTCGAAACCTATGTCGCGCCCGATTACGTGCAGCACAATCCCGGCATCGCCGATGGCCGCGAGGCGGCGATCACGGCGCTGACGCCGCTGTTCGCGACCAAAGAGATATTCGACGTGCGCCACATCCTGGTCGACGGCGACATGGCGGCGATCCACCTGCTCGCGCGCGAGCATCCCGGTGATCGCGGCACAGCGGTAGTCGATATCTTTCGCCTGCGGCATGGCAGGATCGTCGAGCATTGGGACGTGCTGCAGGCGGTGCCCGCCGCATCCGCAAACCCGCATCCGATGTTCTGAGCGCTTGACCAGAACCATCATTCTAATTTAAGCTATATCAATGCCTGGTAGCAGTCGGCCGATCGCGCCGCTGCTTGGGAAGGCCGCGTTACGCGGTCGGCTGCAGGCCCCGACAGGTTCCGATCGCGGAACGGGGCGAGCCGCAGATTCATGACGCCTTCGCTTCCGGATCGGACCACGAAAGAGGAGGGTCCGATGGCCGATTACGTGCGCAATCTCTGGTACATGGCGGCGTGGGAGGAGGAGCTGGATGGTCAGCCTTGGCTCGCGCGCACTTTGCTCGACGAGCCGCGGCTGCTCTATCGCGCCGAGGATGGCGATTACGTGATGATGGCCGATCGCTGCCCCCACCGCTTCGTGCCGCTAAGCCGCGGCAAGCGCGAGGGCGATACGATCGCGTGCGGCTATCACGGTCTCACGTTCGGGCGCGACGGGCGCTGCGTGCGCAATCCGTTCTCCGATCTCATCCCGCCCAATGCCCGCGTGCCGATCTGGCCGGTGGTCGCGCGGCATGGTGCGCTCTGGTTCTGGCCGGGCGATGCCGAGCGCGCCGATCCGGCGCTGATCCCCGATTTCGGCTTTCTCGACGCCGGCGCGCCGATGGTACGCGGACGGACATGGATGGCGGCGAATTACGAATTCATCACCGACAATTTGATGGATCTCAGCCATGCCGAGTTCCTGCACGTCGAGACATTCGGCACCAACGGCGCGCTGTTCGGAGGCGAACACGGCGTCAGGCAGGATGACAGCGGCGCGATCTGGTCGAATTGGTGGATGCCCGACAGCGCGCCGCCCGTCTGGGCGACGATGGTGCCCGAAGGCGGCACGATCGACCAATGGCTGGAGATGCGCTGGCACGCCCCCGCGTCGATGGCGCTGTTCATCGGCCTGGCGCTGAGCGGCACCGATCGCCGCGAACTGATCGTGCCGGCAATGGCCAACCCGCACATCATCACCCCCGAGACCGCGACGAGCTCGCATTATTTCTTCACGCGCGAGCCCGGCGAAGCGAGCGAGGCGATGGCAAAGCGCGTGTTCAACGAAGAGGATCAGCCGATGATCGAGGCGGTGCAGCGAGCGATGCGCGACCGCGACTTCTGGCGCGAGGAGCCCGTGATCCTGCACGTCGACGCCGCCGCGATCCGCGCGCGCCGGCGGCTGATGAAACTGCGCGCGGAAGAGCGCCCGGCAGGCGGCTAGAGCGCGCCTTCCTTCAGCATCCCCACCGCCTTATTCGCTGCCCGGGCGGTAAGCGCCATATAGGTGAGCGACGGGTTCTGGCAGGCGGACGAATTCATCTGCGCGCCATCGGCAACGAACAGGTTCTTCACGTCATGCGCCTGGCTGTGCGCGTTGAGCACGGCGCGCTTGGGATCGTCGCTCATCCCCATGCCGCCCATTTCATGGATCGAGCTGCCACCGCTGCCGGGCTGATCGAAGCCGAACAGCACGGTGCCGCCCAGCGCCTCCATCATTGCGCTCGCCTGCGCCTTGGCGTCGGCCAGCGCCTTGTGCTCGTTCTCGCCATGCGCGAATGCGATGTCGAGCACCGGCGCGCCCCAGCGATCGGTCTCGGCGCGGTTGAGCGTCAGGCGGTTGCTGTCGCGCGGGATGCTTTCGGCATAGGTGACCAGCACCATCCGCCACGGCCCCACTTTGCGGTGCTTCGCCTTGAAATCGGCGCCGATCCCGGGCTCGCGCTTGGCCGCCGTCCAACCCGATTGCAGCGCACCGCCCTGATAGGAATAGCCGCGCGTGAAACCCAACCCTTCATCCCGGCCGAGATTGCGGAAGCGCGGAATGACGATGCCGGTCGGGCGGTTGCCATAGGTCGTGCGATCCTCGAAGCCGGGGATCAGCGCCGCGGTCGAAAGCGTGTTGGCGTGATCCATGATCCTGAGGCCAAGCTGGCCCGAGGAATTGGCAAGGCCATGCGGAAACGCCGCCGAGGCGGAGCGCAGCAGCAGGTGGTTCGAGTTGAACGCCCCGGCATTGAGGAAGATCAGGCGCGCCGTGTAGGTGGTGCGCTTGCCGTCCTTGGCGCCGAGCACGCGCACGCCGCTCGCGCGCCCGCTCGCCGGATCATGCTCGATCCCCTCGACGATCGCGTCGGTGACGAGCGTGAGGTTGCCCGTTTTCTGCGCCGCCGGCAGCGTCGAGGATTGGGTCGAGAAATAGGCGCCATACGAGCAGCCGCGCGCGCAGATGCTGCGATACTGGCATTTCGTGCGGCCGTCCTTGGCCTCGGTCAGGTTGGCGGTGCGGCCGATCGTCAGGCGGCGCTCAGGCCATTTGTCACCGATCACTTGCCGCGCGTGCGCCTCGACGACATTCAACGCCATCGGCGGCTGGAACTGGCCGTCGGGCAATTGCGCTAGCCCCTCCGCCGCGCCCGACACGCCGATAAAGGCCTCGACCTTGTCGTACCAGGGCGCGAGATCGGCATAGCGAATCGGCCAGTCGACGCCGTTGCCGTCGGCCGCGTTCGCCCCGAAATCATAATCCGACCAGCGATAGCATTGCCGTCCCCAAGTGAGCGATCGCCCGCCGAGCTGATAGCTGCGCCACCAGGTGAAGTCGTCCGGCGTGGTATAGGGATTGTCGACGTCGTTGACGAAATGGTCCTGGGTCCATTCGTTGAACTGGCGGTTCTTCGACTGGACCGCGAATTCCTTCGCGTAGAGCGCGGCGTCGCCCTCGCCGCGAAACGGCAGCTCCCATGGCGCCAGCGTCTCGCGGGTATAGCCGCTGCCATGCTCGATCATCCGCCCGCGCTCGAGCAGCAGCACCTTGAGCCCCGCTTCGGTCAGTTCCTTCGCCGCCCAGCCGCCGGTGATGCCCGAGCCGATCACGATCGCGTCGAACTGGCTCATCCGAAATCCCTCGCCGTCCAGTCGCTCGACCAGGCGCGGTTGTCGGCCGGCAGCGGCAGATCGGGATCCCAGCGCCCGGGGACCAGCTCGTATTGCAAGTAGCGCGAGCCGCCCGCCTCGCTGGTGCAATATCCGATCACGATCAGATCCTTGACGACATGCCACGGGCTGGCCTCGCCGCCCGGTGCGAAGGCAGCCTTGTCGACCGCCGTCAGCACCGCTTGTTGCCGCTCAGCCGGTGCGGTGGCGAAATCGCCGCCGGCCTGGCCGTCGAGCAAAGCGGCGAAATCGTCGAGCAGCCACAAGCCGTCGAGATGTGGTCGCGGACGATACTCGCCCACCGGCGCATCGGCCGCCAGCGTGCCATCGAGGCCGTGCTGCAGCGCGAGCGCGACGAAATCATGGACGCCGAGCGCACTCGCTGCCGGCATATCGTCCTGAGGAAAGACGAGATCGCCCACTGCCGCGAGCAGATCGATCTGGCGTTGCGTGGCGGCGCTGCGCTCGCCCCGCGCGACGCAGCCCCAAATGCTCATCGGACCGATCGCCGCCATGCCGAACGCGAGGCCGCTGCGCAGCAGGTTCCGGCGGTCGATCGTCACGCGGGTACTCCAAAAGAGGCGGCCCCGGTCGCCCGGTGCCGCCTTCCCCCTTTTACTCAGAACTTGAAAGTCGCCGAGGCGCCATAGGTCCGCGGCGCACCGAACGCGTAATTGTAGAGATTGACCGAAGACCCGCCGGTGAACGAGGCATAGGTGAGCGGGATATAGTTTTCGAGATTGTGGACATAGGCTTGCACGCTCAGCCCGCGGTTCGCCGCCGTCCAGGTCAGCGACACATCGGTCTGGGAATAAGCCTCCTGCTTCTCGCCGAGGAAATTGTACGAGGTGAGGAAGTAAGCTGACTTGAAGCGTGAATAGGCGCTCGCCTTCAACTCGCCGGCATTGCCGAGCGGGAAGATATGGTCGTAGCCGACCGCCACCGTGTACATCGGCGCGTTGGGCGGCCGCTTGCCCGACAGATCGACCGGCGGCGTGCCGTCGTTGATCCCCGTCGCGAACGCGGTGAACTGGATATATTTGGCATCGAGCCAATTGAACGTGCCGGTGAACTGGTCACGCGACGAAGGCTTGATGATCGCATCCACCTCGACGCCATTGAACCGCGCCTTGCCGGCGTTGACCGTGGCGTGGCCGACCGTGGTGTTGATGAAATTGTCGACCTGCAGATTGGTGTAATCATAGTGGAAGGCCGACAGGTTCAGTTCGAACGAGTCGTTCAGGAAGCGGTTCTTCGAGCCCACCTCGTAGGAGGTGATGTGCTCGGGCGCGAACGTGCCGACCGGCTGGCCGTTGACCACCTGTTGCGTCAGATTGTCGAAGCCGCCCGAGCGGAAGCCGGTCGAGACCTTGGCGTAAAGCATATGGCCGGGCGCCGGATTCCATTCGAGCCCGCCGAGCCAGCTCCACTGGCCCTTCGGCCCGTAGCATTGGTTGAGGATCGAATAATTGCCGCTGACGATGCTCTGGCACTCAGCCGGCAGCGATCCGACCGCGGTCACGATATCCTGCTCGGTCGGGAAGGTCATGCCGAACCCGGGATCGACGAACCCCAGCCCCGAATTGACGTAGAGCGCGCGCTTCTTGTCGCGCGTGTAACGCACGCCGGCTGTGAGCTTCAGCGTATCGGTGATCGGCACGTCGCCCTGCGCGAACAAGGCAAGCGAATCGAGCTTCACATAAGGCCGATAGAAGGCGTTGACGTAAACCAGCGTGGTGCCCGGAGGACCGAACGGCGGATCGAGGATCTGGATGCTCTGCTGCACCACCTGCTTCTCATGGAAGTAGAAAGCGCCGCCCTGGAGGAACAGGCCGTTGTCGCCCTTGTAGCTCAACCGCAATTCGTTGGAGAAATCCTGCGAATCGTTGTGCGGGTTGGCCGAGACGAACTGAAGCACGTTCGGATTGCCCGACAGCGAGAGATAGGCGTTGGTCTTGTTGTCGAGATAACCGCCGACATAGGTAAGGTGGACGCCGCCGCCGAAATCATAATCGAGCTGGCCGCGAATACCGAGATTCTTGATCCGCACATCGCCGCGCTCGAGCGTCGGGAAGCCGTCCTTGGGCAGCGGGAAGACGCTGTTGATCGGCAGATAATCGACCCCGCCGCCCACAGTCGGCAAAGCGACCACGCCGGGCGTCGAAGTGCTGATCGGCACGCCGTATTGCGTCGGGCCGGTCGAATGCGAATAGACATATTCGCCCTGCACGAAGCCGGTCAGCGGGCCGCCGCCGTCATAAGCGAGCGTGCCGCGGATGCCGTCGACATTGGCATCGTCCTGCCGCCCCCCCGGGCCGGTGTCGCGATAGCCGTCATGCTGGGTGTGGATACCGGCGACGCGCACCGCGAAGCCGCCACCGAGCGGGGCGTTGATCGCGCCTTCGACATTCCAGGCGTTGAAATTGCCGTAGCCGGCGGTAACGTAACCGTCGAACCTGTCATCGGGCTTCTTGGTGATGATGTTGATCGCACCCGCGGTCGAGTTGCGGCCGTAGAGCGTGCCCTGCGGGCCCTTCAGCACTTCGATGCGATCGAGGTCGAAAAAGCTGGCGTTCAGCGCCGCCGGACGATTGATATACTCGCCATCGACGTTGACGGTGAGCGCCGCATCGGCACCCTCGGCGATCGATTCCGCCGACACACCGCGCAGCGCGAGCTTGTTGTAGACGGTGTCGGTGGTGATGTTGAGATCGGGCGCCAGGCGCGAGAGCGAGTTGACGTCGCTCACGCCCGAAGTCCGCAATTCCTCGCCCGAAACCACGCGCAGCGCGATCGGCGTCTTCTGCGCGCTCGATTCGGTCTTGTTGGCGGTGACGACGATATCCTTGATCGCCCCCGTCTCCGGCGCCGCCTGGGCATCAGTCGTGTTCGGACTGTTGCCTGCATCCTGGCCAGCGGCGGGCGTGGCAAGCGCCAGCATCGCCGTGCCGGCCAGCAGTCCGCCCATTGCGAAAGCACGCATCCTTCGATCCTCCCCTGGCGATACGCGGGCCTTCCGCGCATAACCTGCTTATGAATTAGAACGCTGGTTTTGATATTGGGTCGAATCGCCCCTGTCAAGCGCTCCGCGTCATGCGCTGATTTCCGCCGTTTTTCTTGAGCGTTACGCGCGCCGATCCGAATAGATTCGTTTTGGAACGCTGATTCGCGTAAGGCTCAGGACAGGCCGAGCAACCGGCGGTTGGCAGCGGAGTCCGCGCCCGATGCCGCAAAATCGTCGAAGGCGTGCGGCGTCACGCGAATGATATGGTCGCGGATGAACGGCGCGCCCTCACGCGCGCCATCCTCGGGATGCTTCAGCGCGCACTCCCATTCGAGCACCGCCCAGCCGGGAAAATCATAATGCGCCATCTTCGAAAAGATCGCGCCGAAATCGATCTGGCCGTCCCCGAGCGAGCGGAAGCGGCCAGGGCGATCGGCCCAGCCCTGATAGCCGCCATAGACGCCCGAGCGCCCGTCCGGGCGAAACTCGGCGTCCTTGACGTGAAAGCATTTCACGCGATCGTGATAGAGATCGAGGAAGGCGAGATAGTCGAGCTGCTGCAGCACGAAATGGCTGGGATCGTAAAGGATCGCCGTCCGCTCATGACCGCCCACGCCATCGAGAAAACGCTCGAACGTCGCACCGTCGTGCAGATCCTCTCCGGGGTGAATCTCGAACGCGCAATCGACCCCGGCATCGGCAAACACGTCGAGGATCGGCCGCCAGCGTCGCGCCAGCTCGGCGAACGCTTCCTCGATCAGGCCCGCCGGTCGTTGCGGCCAGGGATAGATATAGGGCCATGCCAAAGCCCCCGAAAACGTGGCATGCGCGGCGAGGCCGAGATTGGCGCTGGCGCGCGCCGCCAGCTTGATCTGTCCGACCGCCCAGGCCTGGCGCGCCGCGGGCTTACCCCGCACCTCGGACGCGGCGAAGCCATCGAACAGCGCATCGTAAGCGGGATGTACCGCGACGAGTTGGCCTTGCAGATGCGTGGACAATTCGGTCGGCTCGACCCCGAACTCGGCGAGGCGGCCACGCAGGTCGTCGCAATAGGCCTTGCTCTCGGCCGCCGTCGCGAGATCGATCAGGCGCGGATCGGCGGGGATCTGAATGCCTTCGTAGCCGAGCTCGCTGGCCCATTGCGCAAGATGGTCGAGCGTGTCGAACGGTGGCGTGTCGCCCATGAACTGGGCGAGGAAGATCGCCGGGCCCTTGATCGTCTTCATCAGCCTATCTCCGGAATGACCAGCGGCACCCAGCCGCTGCGCGCCGCGCTCGCGCGCACGGCAGCATCGACGAATGCCATGCTGCGCAGCCCTTCGGCGACATCGGGCAGCAGCGGTGCATCTCCGCCCCGCAGCCGCGCGGCGAAATCGCGATAGAGATTGGCGAAAGCTTCGAGATAGCCCTCGGGATGACCGCCCGGGGTCCGGCTCGCGGTGCGCGCGGCAGTGCCGAGCGTCGCGTCACCGGCCTGGATGATCTCGGTCCTCCCGTCGGCATGATGCAGCAGCAGCGCGTTGGGCCGC
>Ga0164241_10003955_pt1 | contig 14608 bp, 14 predicted proteins | sample OricomyardsoilBY_FD_108780 | JGI IMG/M metagenome (GOLD analysis project Ga0164241, IMG submission 108780) | Backyard soil microbial communities from Emeryville, California, USA - Original compost - Back yard soil (BY) | ecosystem: Environmental > Terrestrial > Soil > Unclassified | place: USA...
ATCGGCGTCATCGCCTGGTAACCGGCATCGGCGACGGCGCGCAGCAGCTTGGGATCGAGCGGGAGGGAGTTGAAGAGCGGCGCGGGGGCCGGTGCGACTTCGGTGTCTTGGGAATGGATTTCGGTCATGTCTCGCGATTATCCCCCCGCGCTGCCATCCGCGCCCGGGACGCTGGGAAGACCAGCCAGCGGGGTGATTTGAAGCGCACGATGCGCCAGTACAGCACCACATAGGAAATCACAAACAGAGCGAGCAGGGCGGCCAGCACGGCGGTGTTGTTCCAGAACAGCATTGCCGGCACCACCGAGAACATGCACAGCAGCCACAAGTACGGCGAAGTCATCGAATTGCGCCGCGTCATCGCCTTAGCACTGCGATTGCCGACCGCCCAACGCATCACGCGGCGGTAAATCAGGGAATGCAGGTGGATGCCGTCGGGCATGCTCGGCGGCACGGCGCGCAGGAAACGGCGGCGGTAGATCGAGAAGACCGTCTCGAATACCGGATAAATGCAGACCAGCAAAGGGAATAGCGGAGAAACCTCATCAGGGTTTCGGTGCAACAGCAGAATGGACAGCTCCGCGACATAGAAGCCCAGAAAATAGGCGCCGCCATCACCCAGGAAAATCAATCCGGCAGGGAAGTTCCAGACGAAAAAGCCGAGCACGCCGCCAATCCCGGCCAGCGCCAGGTTGCCGATCAGCGGGTCGTCGCACTGGAACGACACATAGGCCAGCGCCACGAGCATCAGCACCACGCACATCGATGCCAGGCCGTTGAAGCCGTCGATGATGTTGACCGAATTGGCGACACCGGCAACGGCGAAGACCGTGATCAGTGCGGCGCCCGCAGGCAGCGAAACGAACCAGTCGAGGCCGGGAATTGCCGTCCGGTTGATCGTGGCCGACAGCACCGTGCTGGCCAGCAACGCGGACGCGGCGGTGAACAGCAGCCTCCAGCGTGGGCTGACGCGCTTGGTGAGGTCTTCGATTAGCCCGGCAGCGAAGGCCGGCAGGCCGCACAACAGCAGCACCAAAGCGATCCGGGCGTGTTCGCGCGAATGCGGTGCCAGGACCACAGCTGCGACGACCACGCCGACCACGATGCCAACGCCACCCACGCGCGGCACCGGCTTGGTGTGAAACTTCTGCGGGCCCGACAAGTCATTGTCGTGCATCAATCCGGCATGCACTCTTGACAGCCGAATGACCGCCAGCGTGAGGAGGAGCGATACGCCAAACGCGAGGGTGAGCACAAGCATCGGTGGATTGTATCGACGGGCTTGGCCGTGGCAGCCCGCTAGAATCGCCCGCGCCAACGAATGCGGGCGGGCTGCAGTGCGGCTTCGACCCCGTGAGCATGCCCGAGAACCCCCGACCCGAATCCGACCCTTCAGTGATCACGATCCCATGCCGGCGGCCCGAAGGCCGCTCTCCGCGCGTACTCGTCCGGCTGGCCATGTTGCTTGCCGGCCTGCTCGCCCTGCCTTCGCACGCGCAGTCACTGACCGGCGACACCAGCGGCTTGCAGCCGGTTCCCGGCAGTGTGCAACAAGCTCTGCCTGCAAACGTGCTTCCCGGAGTGCAGACACTGCAGAGGCGGCCGTCGGGGGGCGAAGCGCCTGTCATGCCGCCGGCGCCGAAATCGGTCGGTGCCCCTCTACCCCCTCCACCGGCGCCCAGCGAGTTCGAACTCTACGTCAGGAAGCTTGCCGACGACGCCACCATTCAGCGCTTCGGCAGCGCTCTGGTGACACCCAGTATCGCTGCGCCGGCGGCGCCCGACTACAACCCGCTGGTGCCACCCGACTACCTGGTGCAGGCGGGTGACGAGGTGGCGATCACAATCTGGGGCTCGGTCGACGCCGACCTGCGCGTGGTCGTCGACCGTTCGGGCCGCATTAGCCTGCCGCGCATCGGCTCCATCATGTTGGCGGGGGTGCGCTACGCCGATCTGCCGGCCACCATCCGCGCCCGCGTCGCGCAGGTCTACAAGGACTTTAATCTCAGCGTATCGCTGGGCCAGTTGCGTGGCTTGCGTGTCTACGTCACCGGGTTCGTGCAGCGGCCGGGCCCTGTAACGGTGAGCGCTCTGTCGACGATCACGGCCGCGGTGCTGCAAGCCGGCGGCCCTTCGGCGGCAGGCAGCCTGCGCAACATCGAGTTGCGCCGCCGCGGCAAGCCCATATCGAAGCTCGACCTCTACGACCTGCTGCTCAATGGCAACGAGGCCGCCGACGCACTGCTGCAGCCGGGCGACGTCATCCGCGTCGGTCCGATCGGCCCGCAGGTAGCGCTCATCGGCAGCGTCAACCAGCCGGCGGTGTTCGAGCTCAGGCCGGGCGAGACGGTGGCTGACGTGGTGCGCATGGCCGGCGGCCTCTCGGCCGTGGCCGACACGACGCGCCTGACGCTGGAGCGACTGGACGAACGGGCCACCGTGCGCGTCGTGGACCTTGCATTGCCAGCCCATGCAGGCGACACGCTCCAGAACGCCGACGTGCTGCACGCCTACAGCGCGGTCAGCGCGGCGCTGCCGGTGGCGCGACAGAACAAGCGCATTCACGTCGAAGGCGAGGTGGCGCACCCGGGTGACTACGTGCTGCCGCCGAGTAGCACGCTGAATGACGCCCTGCGCGCCGCCGGCGGCCTGACAGGCAACGCCTTCGTCTTCGGTACCGAATTCAATCGCGAAAGTGTGCGCACGACGCAGCAGGACAACTATGACCGCGCGCTGCGCGACATGGAGACCGATCTCACGCGCGCCAACACCACGCAGGCGGTGACGTCGGCGGCCGACGCCGCAGCGCAGGCCGCCCAGACGTCGGCGGCAGCGCGGTTGCTCGCTCGCCTGCGCGCGATCAAGCCAACGGGTCGCGTGGTGCTGCAGCTCAGCCCCGACAGCCGCACCCTGCCCGACCTAGCGCTCGAAGACGGCGACCGTCTCTACATTCCCGCGCAGCCGACGACGGTTGGCGTATTCGGCAGCGTGTTCAACCCAGGCAGCTACCTGTTTTCCGATGCTCGCAACATCGAAAGTTATCTCAAGTTGGCCGGTGGTCCGACGCGCGGCGCCGATCAGCGCAGCGTGTTCGTCATCCGCGCCAACGGCAGCGTGACCAGCGGCCTGCAGAACAATACCTGGCTGGGCGCCATCAGCAACGACTACTGGAACCAGCCGGCGATGCCCGGCGACACCATATTCATGCCGGAGGAACTGAATAAGACGACGCTGACGCAGGGCTTCAAGGATTGGACGCAGATCTTGTACCAATTCGGCCTGGGCATCGCCGGCCTCAGGGTGATCGGCTTTTGAAGCATCAGGGAAATTTCATGAGCTGCGCGACGCCAATCTACGTCACCACGGTGGTGGAACCCGGCGACACGCTGTTCGTGCCGGCGCAGTTCAACAAGTCGAACTTCGTGCATGGCGGCAAGGAATGGATGCAGATCCCGTATCAGCTCGGGCTCGGCCTGGCCAGCAGCAAGTCGCTGGGGCTGGAATTCACATGACAGACACGAGCGACCTCAACACGGCCGCGCCGCTTGACGACATCGACCTGGCGACTCTGCTTGCACCGGTGGCTCGGCGCTGGCGCCAGATGATCGCCGCGGGCTTCCTGGGCGGCGTGCTGGGCTACGGCGGGAGCTTCCTGATGACGCCAGTCTACGCCGGCATTACGACCTTCCTGCCGCCCCAGCAACAGCAGAGCAGCGCCTCCGCGGCCCTCGCCTCGCTCGGCGCGCTCGGAGCGCTTGCCGGTGGCGCGGCCGGCGTGCGCAGCCCGGCGGAGCAGTTCGTCTCGTTGATGCAGAGCAACAATGCCGTCGATCGCATCATTGGCAAGTTCAAGCTGAAGGAGGCATACAAGCTCAAGTTCCAGGACGCGACGCGCCGGAAGCTCGCCAAGTCGACCTCGATCACCGTGGGCAAGAAGGACGGGATCATCGCCGTTGAAGTATTCGATCCTTCGCCGCAGCGCGCCGCCGACTTGGCCAACCAGTACGTGGTCGAACTCCAACGCATGACCGGCGAGCTCGCGCTGTCGGAAGCGCAGCAGCGTCGGGTTTTCTTCGAGCGCCAAATGCAGCAGGCGAAAACGCACCTCGCCGTCGCGCAGACCGACCTGCAAGCCAGCGGATTCACCGCTGGCGCGCTGAACGCCGAGCCGCGTGCAGCCGCCGACGCCTACGCCAGACTGCGCGCCCAGATGGCTGCGGAGCAGATCCGCCTGGCAACGCTGCGTTCATCCCTGTCAGACACTGCGCCGCAGATAGTCCAGCAGACGGCGACCGTCGACGCGCTCGCCGCGCAAATCGCCAAGCTCGAGAAATCAGACGGCGCTGCGAGCGCGAGCACACCGGACTACATCACCAAGTACCGCGAATACAAGTACCAGGAAACGCTGTTTGAGCTGATGGCTCGCCAGTACGAAGTGGCGCGCGTCGACGAAAGTCGCGAAGGCGCCCTCGTGCAGGTGATCGATCGCGCCGCGCCAGCCGAGCATCGGGAGTTCCCGCGCCGCTCCCGCGTCGCCCTGGCCAGTGCCTTCGCCGGCGGGTTCCTGTTCGCGCTGTTCACGATCCTGCGTGCGCGCGCACGCCCGCGCCCGCTGGCGGGAGTCAGCGCGGCATGAGAGCGCGCAACGGCACCTCCACGAGGCGATAAAACAGCGCGCCGGCTACCGTCGAGATGACGATGGCTGCGAGGACAACGACAGTCAGGTACAGCGGCCCATGCTCGCCGCTTGGCAGGAGCATGAACATTAACTTGAATGTAAACGGGTGCACCAAATAGATCGAGTAGCTGCGGTCACCCAATGCCGCCAAGCGTATCGAGACCCAGTTGCGGCAGCCGCCGACATCCATCAGCGTGACGACGATCAGGCAGACGCACCAGAGCAGGTTGACGCCCAGCAGACGGCTGGTCGTCAGTGGCAACAGCATCGACAGGTAGACGATGACTGCCAGCCCGATCGGCAGTAGCAACGCCACTGGCTGCACGATGCGGACCCCGCGGCCTGCCAGCCAAACAGACAGTTGGAGCGCGAGGATTCCGGTAAGGAAGTCGGCCATGATGAACTGCCGGGATACGCTTTCCCCCAGCAGCACTTCGGTTCCCAACGTCAGCGCGATCGTGCCGAGCAGAACGAGCGATCGCCCCCAACGGAACAGGAGAGCGAACGTCGCCAGCGCATAGAAGGCGAACTCGTGCGGAAGGGTCCAGGCATTCTCGATCAGGAACTTGTAATGGCCTGGCCATAGTAGGAACGACGCCAGGACATTGGTCGTTCCGCCGGAGGAATTGACTTGGTCGGGCCGCAGCACGAACGCCAGCCACGCGAGCGCGGTCAGCACGAAGTATGGCGGGTAGATCCGCAGGAGGCGGCGCGCAAAGAAGTGACCCGGCGTCGTGCCTTGGCCGCGAACCGCCAAAGCGACGACGAAGCCGGAGATGATGAAGAACAGGTCGATCGCGGTGTTCGAAACCGCGGGCACCATCGTGACGTCATAGTACTGCTTGAGCTTCCATTGCAGATGGACCAGCATCACGCCGAGAGCGGCAATGTAGCGCATGCACTGGACGCCCTCGAGGCGCCCGAAATCCGCTTTGACCGCGGCCCGGCTCCGGGTCGCCGCAATCATCGCGGCACTCCCTCCGCGCGAGCGATCGCTGCGAGGTACTTGTCGACGATCAGCGCGACATCGAACTCGTGCTCCATCTTCGCGCGCCCCGCCTGTCCCATCCGCTCGCGCTGCGCAAAGTCCATCGTCAGGATGGCCCGCATCTTGTCGGCGAGACTCGTGGCGCTGCGCAGTTCGCACAGCAAGCCGTTGACGCGGTCATCGACGACTTCGCGGCAACCGACTGCGTCCGTCGTGATGATGGGCCGCCCGGTCGCCGCCGCTTCCAGCAACGATCGCGGCGTGCCTTCGCGGTAGGACGGCAGTACCACGCAGTCCGACTGGGCGAGCTCTGCGCGCACGTCGTCGCGTACACCTAAGTAACGCACGACCCCGCTCGCTAGCCAGGCGTCCAGTCGCTCCCGCGGAATCGCCGCCGGGTTGGCAACGTCATCTGCACCCAGCATGCACCACTCGACCTCGGGGAAGTCGGACCGCAGAGTGCGCGCGGCCTCCACGAATTCGCCGATACCCTTGTCCCACAGCATGCGCGCGACGACCAGGAAACGAAACTTGCGTCCGACAGCCGGTGTCACCGGCACGAACGGGTAGGCCGACAGGTCGATGCCCGACCCGGGCAGGCACTGCGTCTTGTGCGCATCGACCAGCCCGGCATGGACGAACTGGCGGCGGTCATCCTCGTTCTGGAAGAACACGCACACCGATCTGCGCAACGCACGTCGATAGAGGAATTCGACAACATGGGTCACCAGCGACCGGCGGATGAAGACCGCACCGAGACCGGCGACGTTGTTGATCACCTTGACGCCGCAGACGTGCGCGGCAAGCGAGCCGAATACATTCGGCTTGACGGTATAGCTCAGGAAAAGGTGCGGACGTTCCGCCCGGAAGAACCGGCGAAAACGCCTGTAGAGCGCCGCATCGGCCAGTGGGTTGGTGCCGCCGTTGTCCATCGGCGTGGGCTCGAACCGGCAACCGAGCGACGCGAGCCGTTCGGCAAAAGCGTCACGCGGTGCGAGCGCGATCACCTCGTAGCCGGCAGCGACCAGGGCGCTGATCAGGTTCCGTCTGAAGTTCCACAGGTTCCATGCCGTGTTGGCACAGATGATGATCTTGCGTCGATTGGATTGCATTTCTGACTCGATTCCCGAATGCACGCCGTCAGGCGAGCCGGCTCCGCAGGCGCTTCGCCCAGCGAATCAGTTGCTCTTCGAGCGCCAGTCGCCCGGCGAGGCGGGCTCGGAACCAACGCATGCCATCGCTGCGCTGCACCGGCACGCGGGGCAGCCGCTGGGTATCGAGTTCCGCCGGCAGCAACGCACCGCCGCCGACGAGTGCGATTGTCTCGTAGCGCCCCGCCAGCAGACGCTCGACACGTTCGTTCCACACGCCGCGCGGATACGCGAAATGTCGGATCGTGACACCCAGACGATCAGCCAGGGCGTCGTCACACCGACGCACTTCGGCCAGTACCTCCGCATCGTTCAGCGAAGGCATTTCGCGATGCGAATGCGTGTGGCCGCCAATCGTCACGAGCGGGCTGGCCGCGATTTCCTCGAGTTGCTCCCACGTGACCGGCTTCAGGCGCGCAGCCTCGCGCCCCTCCCGTGAGATCGGCGGCTTGCCGGGTTTGTCGATGAAGCCCGTGGGCACATACAAGGTCACGGGCAGTTCGAGCGATTTCACCAGAGGCAGCACATGCGCGTGGAAGTCGTCGTACGCGTCGTCGAACGTGATCACGTACCAGGTGCGGCCCGCCAGGTCGCCGGCTGCGACCCGGCGCATCGCGTGGTCTAGCGACAAGACGGCGCCCGACTCCGCGAGCCAGCGCATCTGCGCCTCGAAGGCGAAGAACGGCAGGTCCAGTTCGAGGCCGACGTCACCGGTCACCCGGTGGTACATCAGGATCACGACCTGCGCACCGCTGCGTCGGCTAAAGGACGATAGCAGCCACGACAGGCATTTGAGGAGCAGGCGGAGGCGCGACATCCGGATTCCCGTCTCAGACGGCCGCGTCGACGATGTCGATGAACGCACGACTCACGGCGTCCTCTGAGAATTCGCCGTTGCGAAGCAGGTCGGACGCGGTCGGCTTGCCGACGGGACGGTGACGAAGGAAGTCTGTCATCGCCTCTTGCAGCGCCGCTTCGTCGTCGGCCGGGAAGAAGCAGTCCACGTAGTCGGCAATCTCGCGGAATATGGCGATGTCCGCCGCCATCACGTACAGCCCTGCCGCGGCGTATTCCAGCAGCGGGATACCGAAGCCCTCGAACACCGATGGGAAGATGCCGCTGCCCGCCGCGCCGATCAAAGCGAAGAGTTCTTCGTCGGAGCCGATATCGGTGAAGACGTCGACCGTAATGTCCGCTCCTCGACGCGCAATCTGTTCGCGAACCTCGTCCAGCGATCCGAGGTCGCGGCCAATCAGGCACAGCCGTGCGCCCACCGGGGCGGCGGCGACCAGCATGGCGTGGCGCTTGTGTCGCGCGAAGCTCGACACATAGACGAAGTCGTAGCGCTTGTCGCTGCTGCGACTGCGCTGCGCCAGGGCGATCCGTTCGTCGGCCAAACCGTTGTAGTTGACATGCACCTTTGCAGGTGACACGCCGCAATGGCGCACTACGTCCTGCTTGACCGACTTCGAGACGACGACGATCTTGCACGCGAGACGCGCGAACACCTTGTAGGCCATCGCGCGCAGCCTGCCGCCGCGGCTTGCGCGCCCGTCGAAGGCCTTCAGGTCGTGGATGGTCAGGACGACATTGCGGCGCCAGGTAGGAATGAAGATGACCTCCGAGACCACGACACTGTCGGCTTGACGCGCCAGTCGGCCCGCCGCGCAAAAGTAGGCCAGCCGTTGCAGACCCTTCCGTGCGGCCCAGGTCTCCATCCACGAGTGCGGACCGCTTGCGTATTCCTCCTTCAACACCACGTCCACCGAGCGCCCGGCGCGCCGGATGGCCACGGACAGCAATTCAATCCGCCGCGCCGCGCCCTTGGTGTCACGATCCGCGTATGGATTGAAGAAGATGACCCTGCGAACAGCGCTCACGACTTGACCTCCGCCGGCGGGTCCGCGACGCAGGCGCGCGAACGCCAGTCGAGCGCCTTGAAAACGAGCAGGAACAGCGTCAGCGCCAGCGCCGTCAGTATCACGCAGTTGGATTCCAGGTGCAGCTTGCCCAAGGAAAACCGCAGAAGCCATAACAAAGGCTGATGGAAGACCAGCACGCGCAACGACCGGGCACCGATCGCTCGGATCGGCGCCCACTGCAGGACCGGAAGTCGACAAAGTGCGAGTACCAAGGCGGTCCCCAACAGCCCGTTGAAGAGATAAAGCAGAGGGTGCCCGAACTGGAAAGAAAACAGGTCGACACGTCCATTGAAACGTTCTACCAGCACCAGGACGATGAGCCCCGCGGCAAAGGCGGCGACATTCAGCGGACGTGGTATCGGTGCCGTCGTCTTGTCCAGCGGGGTTGCAGCCGCGAGCCATCCGGCGATGAAGAACAGGCCGCCAACAAGGCCCTGGCCCAGCGACAGCGGCAGGGTACGCAGAGCAGGCACCCAGGGTGCGGCGGTCAGCATTGCGCCGCCGAGGACGACCATTCCCGCGCCCAACCCTGCGCGCGACGTTGTCGCACGCATCAGCAGCCAGATCACCATGAACAATGCGCACAAGGCCGGCAGGAACCACAACGCCCCGTTGTGAACGAGGTAGCCAAACAAGTCGCCTCCATAGGCGGTGGCAAGGAGCGGCCCCCAGAGCGGGACTCCATCGGGTTTCAGCCAAAGCACCTTCGCCAGCCAGACGAACCACGTGACCAGGCTGCCCCACCAGAACGGCACCATCAGGCCACGAAGCACTCCGTCCGGCCGCACGCGGCCCTTCCACAGCAATCCGGAGATCACGAAGAAGAGCGGCATGTGAAAGCCATAGATCAACGTTTCTGCCCAGGCAGGCGGCGTCGCGTGCCCGAGCACGACCAGCAGCATGCCCCAACCTTTGGCAGCGTCCAGGTCGGGACGGCGTGCCGCCGTCATGCAGCACGGCCGGCGAGTCGCGCCGGGTCCGCCATCGACGCGGCACGCAGGCGACGCTCACGAGTCGAGTTGATCTTGTACAACACCAGCGGCAGCAAGTACCCGGGCAGGAAATAGGCGGGCGTCGCGACGTAGAAGAGTTGGACCACGAGCGCAGACACGAAGATCGAGAGGCCCAGAGGCGACCTGTCTGCATAGCAACGGCGCAGGAAACCGATGACGAACGTGAAGTAAGCAGCGATGCCCAGCAAGCCGAAGTCGCGCCAGAAATTCAGGTAAACGCTGATCGCCGGCGGCACGTCAAGCTGGAAGTACGAACCGGGACCGTAGCCGAACAGCGCACTCGACCAGCTGGCGTTCGACATCAATTCCAACGTCGCCTCGAACTTGTCGTTTCTGTCCTCGAATGAGTTGCCGCTGAACTTGCGCAGGAACAGAGCATTCATCAGCGTGTCAGAGGACATAACCACGAGCGCGGCGGCCAGGACGATGACATACAACCAGACCAGGCGCCGCGCGAGGCGCCGCTCGGCGACGAGCCGGACCATCGACGGCAAGAGCGCCGCGAACGGCAGGAAAATGAACAAGGAGACGCTGAACGCGACGAAGTACGAACTGGCGCTCAACAGGATGAAGGCCGTTTTTCCGGCGCGCGACGGATTCACGCGCCATAGGTAGTGGACGAGTAGTGGTGCGACCGTCGACAGGTAGGCCGCGTAGTAGCCCGATTCCTCGAACAGGCTGCGGCTGCGGATCAGAACGATGTCCAGGAAACCCGGGTGGTACTCGCTGACGCTTGGCCGCGGCACGATCGAGCCGAGATCTATGCCCAGGAAATTCACGAGCGAGAACTCGACAAGGCCGAAGACCGTAGTGAAGATGTAGCCGGCCCACAATACCGCGAGAATCCTCTCGATCGTGAGCTCACGCGAGATCCGCACTGCCAGGTAGTAGAAAATCGAGAAGCTCGCGAAGACCGCAATCAAATGGTTGATGCTCTTGGCCTCGATCGTGTTGGCGTTGACGCAGGTTGACAGCGCGACGCTGCCGAGGAACAGCGCCAGCAAGCCGTCCAGGCGCCCGAACTTGAACGCGTCCAGTTTGCCCTGCAGCGCGTAGAGGCTCGCTGCCGCCAGCGCGATGATCAAAGGGTCGATCAGCACCTGGCTCGCGTTGAACGCGTTCACGAAAGGAATCGAGAACCAGTACAGGAGGTCCATCACGCCTCCAGCAGAGTCTGCAGCCAGGAGCCGATCGAATACTTGTCGAGTTCTGCACTGTTGGCGTTGCGATGGCGCGTCTGCTCGCGCGTGAGCGCCAGGGCGCCGCGCTGCAGCGTCACGATGCGCGATGAGAGTTCGGGCAACATTCGCTGCGCGACCTGGTTCGTCGTGACCAGGTTGCGGCCGGTGGCGAGCGCTTCGAACGTGCGCATCGTCAGGCCGATCTGCTTGTTGTTCTCGATATCGAGGATGCTGGCTGCACGGCGGTAGCGGTCGACGATTTCCTTTTGCGACAGCTTGTCGAAGCTCACGTCCGCCCGCGCGGGCACGCGCTTGCCCGTGAGCTTGAGCTTTATATAGTCGATCCACGCGATGTAGATGTAAGCCTCGAACACAAGGCCGCTCGCTTCGCAGACTGCGCGGATTGCCTTGAGGGTCTCGTAGCGTTCTTCGTGATACGAGCCAACGAAGGTCAGGTCGTGCTCTGCGCCGCTCGAATCCGGATCGATGCGGTAGTCGTTGACATAGAACAGAGGCAGGTAGGGCAGCTTGAGCTGCTCGGCATCGCCAGAATCGAACGTCAGGACAGCATCGAACAGGGGAAGGATGGCGGTAAAGTTGACGACGCGAAGCGAGTCCCACTGGTACATCACGAAACGACAGCCCGGCAGCGCCGCGCGCAATGCCTCGACAAACCATGGACGCACGATCTCGCCGCGAATGAGCAGTACCCGATCGGGGCGCAGACCCTGGACGCGGCGCAGGATGTTGCGCAGGTAGCCGTCGAAGATCCGGTCGCGCAGCCCGCGCGGCAGTTTCTTCGCGCCCGAATACACAAGGCGACCCGGGCGTTCGGCGAAAAAGACGACATCGTGTCCCTGGCGAACGGCTTCGGCCACGATCTTGTCGTGATAGTCGTAGAACGCCGGCGCGATCAGCAGGATCTTCATGTTCGCTTCGATTCTTCAGCGCGCAAGGCAACGCTTGCGATCCGCATCACTAATCCGCGGCACTGCGCAGACGAGAGGACGCCCCCGGCTGTGCAGTCAACACGTGCATTGTGCCCGCAACGGTGCGGGGCTCAGTTCAGCAGCCCACGCTTCTTCATTTCCTCGATGCTCTGCTGGTAGGAGTCGACAGCGACCTCCTGGGCGAGCACCCAATTCGCGAAGCGCCGCACACCCTCGGCAAAACTGACCTTCGGTTCGAAGCCGAGTTGCTGCCGGATCGCCGACAGATCGGCGTAGTTGTGCGCGATGTCGCCGAGGCGGTAGTTACCCGTCACCGTGATGTCGACCTGGCTGCCGTAAACGTCGCGTAACGTGCGTGCGACCGTCAACACATCGGTAGCGACGCCGGAGCCGACATTGAGCACTCGGTGGTCGGCGCGCTCGGACAGCAGGGCCAGGACCGTCGCGTCGATGACGTCGTCGATGTAGACGAAGTCGCGGCTTTCCAGGCCATCCTCGAAGATGTTGATGTCGTTGCCGTTGCGCATGCGCGTCGAGAAGATCGACAGGATGCCGGTATACGGATTGGACAGCGACTGGCCCGGTCCGTAGACGTTCTGGTAGCGCAGCGCCGTGGCGGCGATGCCAAGCGCCTTGCCTGCAGTCAGGATCAGCTGTTCCTGCGTGTGCTTGGTGATGCCGTAGATCGAGCTTGGGTGCAGCCAGCTGGACTCGTCCGTCGCCTGAGACGCCGCGGCGGCCCCGCAGGTCGGGCACTTCACGCCAAAGTCACCCGCCCTCATGTCGGAATCGGCACGCTCGCGCGGATACACGTCGCCGTGCTGAGGACAGCGTGCCTTGCCTTCGCCGTACAGAGAGCGCGACGACGCAACCAGCACCTTGCGAACCTTGTGCGACTGGTTGGTCAAGATGTCGAGCATCAGCGCGGTGCCGTTGACGTTCACGTCGACATAGCGCGCGATCTCGTACATCGACTGTCCTGTGCCAGTCTCCGCGGCCATATGCACGATCGACTGTTGTCCCTCGATCGCCTTGAGCCAGTCGTCACGATTTCGGACGTCGCCCTGAATGAAGTTCACCTTGTCTCGGATCGCCGCGAGCAGCGGAGAATTGGCCGGATGGATCTGCGGCGAGAGGTTGTCGAGCACGGTGACGCGGTGCCCCTGTGCGACGAGGCGCAGGGCCAGATGCGAGCCGATGAATCCGGCTCCACCGGTGACGAGAACGTTGCTGAAAGTCATGGATCTGTCGTTCATGTTTGAATGCTACGTACGATCTTGGCCGGAACTCCCGCAAGCACGCTGCCGTCCGGGTAAACGCCGGGACTAACCACGGCGTTCGAACCCACGATGCAGCGCCGCCCCAGCCGCACGTTGGGCAGGATCACGGCGCCAACCCCCAGGAAGCAACCGTCGCCGATGTGGACAAAGGCCGGCTCCAGATTGAGCTGATCGCCAATCTTGGCGTCACCAATGCCTTCGAACGGATGCGAGGTGTCGACGATCGAGCAATAGGCTGTGATCGAACAGTCGCGGCCGATGATGACTTCGCCGCTGCAGATGATGTGGACGCCCTGTTCGATGTTGCAATTGTCGCCGATCGCAAGCCGAGGCCGCCGCAACGCATCGACCGCTTCCATCCTGAGGCCATTGCGCATACGCACATTGCGGCCTATCGAGATGTATTTCGCATTCAGGATCGCCATGGGCGAAACAATGAAACTGCCCGCACCGAACGCTGCGAACGTGCGGCGATGCAGGACGACGGCGACCAGCTTCGCGAGGGTCTTGGCGAACAGGTAGTTCATCGGCGGTCTAAGCCTTGCTGTCGACCGCGAGCCAGCGCCGCAGGTCTGCGTCATATCGCTTGATGAGCCGCGCCGGGGAACCTGCGATCATCGAATAGGCCGGGAAACTCCGAGTCACAACGGCATTCGAACCGACGACGCAATGGTCGCCGAGTTCGACACCGCTGAACAACACCGATCGCAGTCCGAGGAAGACATGGCGGCCGATCACGACCTCGCCGCGGCACTCAATGGGCTGCGCCATGATCAGGCCGGCATTGGGATCGAGGCCGTGCGAGGCATCGTTGACATAGACATAGTCGCTCAACACTGCTCCATCGCCGATGCGCACGCAGTGGCAGGCATGGATCTGCGAGTGCAGGCCGATGTACACGTCGTCGCCGATGTTGATACGACCGTCTTCCGATTGCCCGCTTTCGGTGCGGGTCATCGGGTTCAGGATCGCGTCTGCTCCGATGCGCGTGCGACTGCCGATCGAGATCAGATGCCGGTTTGTTATCGTCCACGGCCGGCGCACGGATGAGTCCTCGCCCATCTTGACGCCGCGCGGACGGCGCAGCAACCAGCGTTGGAAAGCGCGCAAGCAGTGCTTCATTCGCCCACCCTGCGGCGTAGCATCCCGATGCCAATACTTCGCAGCGGTTCAACGCGCAGCGACGCCACTATCAGTATCACAAACGGCACGGCGACGACGTATTTCGCACCACCGGCAGCAAAGTGACCCATGGGGAACGAGGCTGCTGACAGTACTACCAGCAGTGCGCAAACCGCCGCGTGGCCGCGCTGTCCGGTGGGCAACAGGGCTGCCAGCGGCATGCGTTCGGAGAGCAGAAAACCGATCAGCAGGTAGAGGCTGCCGATGGTCACCGCCAAGGCATAGGCCACCACCACGCCGACGCCCCCCACCCACCAGCCCAG
>Ga0164241_10003956_pt1 | contig 14607 bp, 8 predicted proteins | sample OricomyardsoilBY_FD_108780 | JGI IMG/M metagenome (GOLD analysis project Ga0164241, IMG submission 108780) | Backyard soil microbial communities from Emeryville, California, USA - Original compost - Back yard soil (BY) | ecosystem: Environmental > Terrestrial > Soil > Unclassified | place: USA...
CCGGGCGTCACCTGCAGGGCACTGGTCTCGTTAGGGAGTCGGACGCAGGTCGGGGGACCCGTGAACTCAGGCAAGGAGAGGCCGGCCGATGCGCGGACGCTTGACCGTCGCCGTGGCGTTGCCGACGGTGGCTGTGGTGCTTGCGCTCTCGGCTGCGCCCGTGGCTGCCCAGCCGGTGACCACGCCGATACCGACGCCGGCCGATCCCAACTCGCCGCCCATGTCCGCGCCCTCCGAGCCCGCGCCGACCGCGCACGCCGTCGGTGACTCCGGGACCGGGCTCGGGATCGTCCGGATCCTGCCCAACACCTCGCCTACCAGGGCGATCGTGCCGGGGGTCGCGGACAAGCTGCCCAAGCAGTCCGCCGCCGAGCTCGGGTTCGGGCTCGCCACCGCGCAGGCGAACTCCGAGGCGTACCTGTCCTACGAACGTGCCGTCGCCGAGGCCGCGCCCGGCGGTGCCGCCATCGGGGGCGCCAGCCCGCAGGCACCGGGCGCGCTCGCACAGACCGCGCCGCCCGACAACGCGCAGCCCGTGCACAGCGGGCTCGAGCTGCCGTCGACGCCGCTCGACTCGCTCATCACGGCCAGCGCACTCAGCGGCCAGGTGCACGCCAAGTGGGACGACGAGCTCGGCCCGTGCGTGGACACCATCTCCGACGCGTTGACCGAGGTCGGCAGTGTGTCGCTGGTCAACGCGATCCCGACGCTGCCCGACGTGACCGACCTGACCGGCGTGCTCGACTCGCCGAAGCTGACCGCGCAGCAGGACAAGGCCGTCGTCGACGGGCTCAAGCAGCTCACCGGGCCCCTGAGCACGCTCGGCGGCGTGCTGTCCGGCGGCTCGAACCCCAAGGCGGACGGCACCGGCTCGCTGATCAGCCTGCCGAACACGCTGTCCGCGCGGTCCACGGTCCGGCTGGTCGACATCCCGGGCTCGAAGAACAAGGCGGTCCAGTCGACGTCGACGCTGCAGGTCGCGAAGCTGGCGCTGCTCGCGGGCACGCCGTTCGCGATCGAGCTCCGGGTGGTGAGCCAGCCGACGCTGCAGGTCACGTCGACGGGCGACGCGAAGACGTCGTCGGTGCGCTACACGGCGCCGGTGCTCGAGGTGTGGCAGGGCGGCAAGCGGCTGGGCGGGCTGGACGCGGCGCACCCGAAGCTCGACGTGCCGATCGGGCTGCCGCTGCCGGACGTGGCGGGCGCGGAGAACCTACCGGTCATCGGCGGCCTGCTGGCCAACGGCAAGCCGGTCACCGACTCTCTGCGCAAGCTCGACCTGGGCGTGCTGCGCATCGGCGTCGCGCAGTTGGACGAGCGCAGCGCGGAGATGACCAACCCGTTCAAGGGCTACCAGCTGGGCGCGACCGCGCGGATGCTGGACCTGCAGGTGCTGCCGACCGCGGCGCTGGGCCTGCCGAACCTGCCGTCGGCGCTGGCGCAGGTGTCGCTGGGCGAGCAGGTCGCGCGCGCGTACGCGCCCGTGGGCGGGGTCGTTTGCGTGCCGCCGTCGGGTACGCCGACGCCGCCGCCGGAGCCGAATCCGCAGGGCATGAAGCCGCCGGGGCACCTGGCGTACACGACGGCGGCGTACAAGACGATCCCGATGTTCTGGATGGGCACGGGGATGCTGCTGGTCGGCGTGGTGCTGGTCGCGGCGATTCCCGGAGCGACGCGGCGGCCGCGGCTGCTGGCACCGGCGGGTGCTGTTCGTCCGGCTGGCAAGGGCATGGTCGCCGGATTCACGGCGCCGCCTGAGGAGTCGGCTGGTCGGGATCGAGAGCTGAGCATGGACGCCGGACTTATCGCAGCACCCGAAGAGCCGAACACAGGCACCGAACTCACCGCACCACCCGAGGAAGCGGCTGATCTGGAGCTGGGCACGGTTGCCGAAGCCGCGGCTGAGGAATCGGCGGAAGCTGTTGAACCGCTCGATCGGGACCGGGAACTGAGCATGGGCACCGGAACCGCTGAGCCCTCGCAAACCGAGTCTGCGGCTGCCGAGGCGGAGACGGTCGAGGCGGACGAAACCGAGTCCGTGGAATCGCAGGCGGTCGCGGACGAACCGGTGGTGGAAGAGGCGCCGAAGTTGCCGCTGATGCCGAGGAAGCACCGCAAGAACTAGCCACGAAGTAGGCCGCCGCCGAGAGGCGGCGGCCTACGGCCCCCGATCACCAGCGTACGGATGGCCACCGACAGTCCGGCCGCGAAAGGCTGAGGTACCACTCAGCCTGTGGATCATTTGCCGCCTTGTGGATAACTGGCCCGAGGACCCCCGATTTCCACGCTACCAGCGGGCACTGACAATTCCGGAAATCTGTCCACAGGGCGTGGCCTCCGGCCCCCGGAATCCAGCGTACCGATGAGAACCGACAATTTCGGTGCGAGTGGCTGAGAGATGTGGACAACTCGCCCGGGGGACCCCCGGATTCCACATTACTCGCGGGGTCTGACAATTCTGGGTGGGTCAGCCGTAGTGGAGGGTGGTCAGCATTGCCTCTATCGCGATTCTTGGCTTGACGTTCAACTCCAGGGCCTCGCGGCACGCCAGCACCGCCTCCAGGCGGCGTAGCGTCGACTCCGGCGGCCACGTGTTCGCGGCCTTGCGGGCGTCCGGTTCGCGGTCCGGGTGGTTCAGGGCCGCGGGCGCTGTGGCGGTGACCACCAGGACGTCGCGGTAGAAACCTGCCAGGTCAACCAGGGCCAAATCGATCGCGTCGCGTTGGGTGCGGGTTGCCCGGGATTTTTGGCGGCGTTCCAATTCCTTGATAGCCGCTGCGCTGCCGCGGGTCGCGGTCGCCGCGCCTTTTCCGGTGCCGCCGTGACCCATTGCCGTTTTCAGCGCCGCTTTTTCTGCCTCGTCACGGGCGCCGCTCACTTCGCTCGCGTCCGCTTCCGCGGATTTCACCAAGTCATCCGCGCACGTGAACGCGTCCTGCAGGCGGTTCAGGGACAGCGGGATCCGCAGGACCGACTCGCGGCGGGTGCGGGCCGCCTCGTCCGTTGCCAGGCGGCGGGCTCGGCCCACGTGGCCGCCACACACCGACGCCGCCCAGCGGGCCATGTCGGGGGCGATGCCGTCGCGGGCCGTCAGGACATCGGCGATCGCCGCGGGGGCGGGGGTGCGCAGGCCCAGGTGGCGGCAGCGCGAACGGATGGTCACCGGGACGTCGTCGGGGTGGTCCGATGGGGCGCACAACAGGAACACGGTCCGCTCCGGTGGCTCCTCCACCGCCTTCAGCAGGGCGTTCGCCGCGCCTTCCGTCAATCGGTCGGCGTCGGTGATGATCACTACCTGCCAGCGGGCGCCGGTGGGCCGGCGGGCCGAGATCTGGACCAGCGCCCGCATCTCCGCCACGGAGATCGACAGGCCCTCGGGCACCACCACGTGCACGTCCGCGTGCGTGCCGGCCATCGACGTGCGGCAGCCGGGGCACTCGCCACAACCCGTCCCCGAAACGCACTCCAACGCCGCCGCGAACGCGCGGGCCGCGACCGAACGGCCCGAGCCGGGCGGGCCGGTGAACAGCCACGCGTGCGCCACCGCGGACGCCGAGCCGCTGAACGTTCCGTCCACCATGGACGCCGCCACCGCCGCGGACGCGGTCAGCACGGACACCGCGTCGGGCTGGCCGACGACCTGGTCCCAGACCGTCACGACGATTCCCCGGCCGGCACCGGCGTCAGGTCGTCGCCCGGCACCATGTTCGCCAGCCGCCTGCCCGCGAGCGCGGTCTGCACCGCGACCCGCACCCGGCCGGCCACCTGCTCCGGTGTCCCGTCGGCGTCCACGACCACGTACCGGTCCGGATCGGCCGACGCCATCTCCGTCAACACCCGCTGCACGTGCCAATGATGCTGCGTCGGCTGGGGCGCGTCCGTGCCGGCCTCCATGGTGCTCGGGTCGCGGTCCAGCAGGATCGTCACGTCCGGGCGCAGCCGGGCGGTCGCCCAGTCGGCCAGGCCCTCGAGCTCGGCCGGGTCCAGCCCGGCCGCCGCCGACAGGTGCGCCAGCGGGCTGTCCACGAACCGCTCCATCACGACCAGCGCACCGCGGTCCAGCGCCGGGCGGATCTGCCGCTCCACGATGTCCGCGCGCACGGCCGCGGCGACCAGCGCGTGGGCCCGCGCGCCGGCGAGGTGCGCGCCGGACAGCACCGCGCGCAGCCGCTCGTCGTCCAGCGCCGGGTCGCTCGCCAGCAGCACCTCCTTGATGCCGGGCCTGCGCAGCCAGTCGGTCAGCAACCGCGACTGCGACGAGGTGTCCTCGACGACGTCGCCCTCCACCGCGATCAGCAGACCGGTGGAGGACCTGCGCGGCTTGCGGCGGATCGCGTTGAGCAGGTCGGACAGGATCGTCTCGGAGCGCCGGTCGTCCATCTGCCGGTATGCGATCACGCCGACCAGCGCGGCGAGCAGGCCGGCGGCCAGCAGCACCGGGCGGGTGCCGTCGATCGTCATCGGCCGGCCCCACACGATCACGTTCCGCGGCTGCACCAGGCCGACCAGCAGCGGCGTCAACGCCATGGCCGCGGCGAGGATGATCTTCATCAGCGACTGGTAGATCGCGTTGATCCGGCCGCGGATGGCGTCCTCGACCTGGGTGCCGATGATCGTGACGCCGGTGAGGAACGCCGCGCCCGCGCAGGCGCCGACGAACATGACGGTGATCAGCGAGACGGCCAGGTGCGGCGACAGCGCGACCAGGCACAGCACCAGCCCGGCGAGCACGATCGCGATGCCGAACAGCCGGTTGTGCGGCAGCCGCCTGGCGAGCTTGGGCGAGCCGGCCATGCCGGCCGCGAGCCCGATGAACATCGCGACGAACAGCAGGCCGAACGCCGACTCGCCGCCGCGCAGGCTGTTCGCGTACAGCTTCGCCGAGCCGATCAGCGCACCGGCCGCGGCGAACGCGCCGATCATGCCGACCAGCAGGCCGCGAACCAGCGGCGTGCTGCGCACGAACCGGGCCGCGTCGCGGCCCATGGCGATGAAGCCGGTCTTCTCCTCGCCTTCCTTGCGCTCCGCGCGTGGGGCCGAGTCGCGGCGGGACAGCTCCGGGATGCGGGTGGCCACGAGGATCGCGCTGGTCAGGTACAGCAGGCCGTTGATGACCAGGATGATCTTGGCGATGCCGAGGCCGGACGGGTCCGGCTGGAGGTTCAGGTTCGTGGTGATGCCGGTGATCGCCGCGTACAGGCCGGCACCGGTGATCACCGCGATGCCGTAGGTCATCACCATGCCGAGCTGGCTGGCGGTCTCCACCTGGTCGGGGCGGCGCAGCAGGTTCGGCACCGCCGCGTCCTTCGACGGGATCCACATCATGGCGCAGGAGCCGATGAGGAAGTTCCCGATGAACAGCCACAGCGTCGAGCCGGCGAGCGCGATCGACAGGAACAGCCCGCAGCGGGCGATGTCGCAGACGACCATGACCTTGCGGCGGTCGAACCGGTCCGCGAGCAGCCCGCCCAGCGGCGCGAACAGCAGTCCGGGCAGCAGCTGGGTGAGCACGACGCCGGCGAAGGCGAAGCTCTGCGCCTGGTATCCCTCGGTCAGCTTGGTGACCAGACCGGTCAGCGCGAGCAGTGACAGCCAGTCACCGATGCTGCACAGGTAGGTGACGCCCCAGAGTCGCCGGAAGCCGCGAATCGCCAGCACGCTGCGGGCACGGTGGGTGATGGACGCGTTCGACCGGGTCGACGCCCTCACACCGACGTCCCGGTCGAAGTCCGCGCCCCCGCTGATACCCGCCACCCCATCTCCACGCAGCCCGCGATTCCAGAGTAGCCCGGACGACACGTTCGGATGGTCGGACGGTAGTAGGTGATCGGGTCTCGTGCCCGCGCGGGGTACGGCGTGTCAGTCGAAGACTGCCGCGATCGTGTCGATGAAGCTCGCGAGGAACACGATGCCGAGCACACCCATCACGATGAGTAACACCATGATGAGCGTCACACTCCACACCGACGAGTTGCCTTTCACGGTCGGCGGCAGCTTCGGCTTGTCACGGGTCAGCCCGCGAGGCAGCCGGATGCGCCGGGTGCGCTCGCCGGAGACGACCACCGGCGGCAGCGCGCGAGCCGTGCCGGAGCGGCCGCGGGGCGCGGGGATCGTGGGGTTGATGCGGGTGACCGCGCCGCGGACGGGCACCCGGATCCGCGCGGGCGCCGGCGCCGCCTGGCCGGGAACCTGCGCGGGCACCTCGTTCACCGGCACCTGGGCGACCGGCGGGGCGGGCGCCTGCTCGGGAACGGGCTCGGGGGCGGGTCGTTCGGGCGCCGACTCGCCGGTCGAGTCGGTGAAGAACTCGGCCGCCGTGGTGATCGAGTTGATATCCAGCTCGGAGTTCTCGTCCAGCACGTTCGCCATGGCCGCGCGGACCGCGGCGATGTCCGGCAGCGGCGGCGCGGTCACCCGCACCCGCAGCGGCTCCGGCTCGTAGCGGGTGCCCGTCACCAGTCCGGACAGCGGATCTGCCAGCACCGGCGGCGGAACCGGGTCGTGAGTTCCGTCGTTCGTCATGGCCAACTCCTTTGAGCTACCTCGTCGTCACTCCGTGTCCAGGTTAAGCCTCATCGCCGCGAAGGGCGAGATAGGCCTGCCGGACCGCGAGGCTCACCCGTACATCCTCGACCAGTGGTTCGAAGAATGCCTTGCGATAGAGCGGATCGGTAGCCGCCGAGGCGGTGAAGTACAGGCCACAGAACACGGACAGGAAGATAGACAGCTGCACCAGAGCCTTGGGCAAGGGCAGCTGGAGCCCGAACAACGTGCCTGCCTCGAGGAACTTGCCCTCGCCGAGCCAGGCGTCGACCACCGACTGGTCCACCGCGAGCGCGCCCAGCCCGATGAACAGGCAGAACACCAGCACCGCGAGCATCGCGATCTGCAGCGCCTGGGCCAGGAACAGCACCAGCATGAGGTTGGCCCGCTCGCCCGCGGTCGGCCGCGTGGGGACGGCGGCGCCGTCCACCGAGAGGTCGGCCAGGTCCGCGGGCAGCTCCGGCAGCCTGCCGTCGATGGCCTCGTCGACCATCGTGCCCAGCTCCTCGCGCAGCACCGCGATCATGAACAGCACCGACAGCGCCGCGAACAGCGCCACCACCAGCCACAGCCGCCACCGCGGCAGCGCCTCGGCGATCTGCCACATCTCGGTGGAGAAGAACGCGAACAGCACGACGATGACCAGCAGCGGAAGCGCGCGGGTGGCCATCGTGCCGACCGTGACCAGCTGGCGGAACGCGCGGCGCAGGCCCCACGCGAGGATCGACCCGGCGCCCACGTAGACCCCGGCGAGCACGAGCACCGTGAGCCCGCCGTTGACCACCAGCCCCAGCCACAGCGATTTACGCAGCCCGGTCGCGAACTCGACGATCGGCGAGCCGACCGCGAAGAGCACCAGCACGACGACGGCGACGGCGAGCCGGCCGCCCCGCGGCAGCACCCGCAGCCACTTCGACACGAGCGAGCCCGCGACCGCCGGGGCGACGAACACGGCGACGGCCAGCGCGAGCAGCCCGAAGACCCACAACGCGTTGGACAGCCGCTCCTCGAGCCGGTCGGGTGGCAGGGACAGCAGCGCCGTGATCAGCGACGAGAGCGGCTCGATCAGCAGCATGAACGCGAGCGCGGGCGCGGAGCGGCGCAGGATGGCCGAACCGCGGCGGTCGCGGCGGACGACGAGCGGCAGCCCACGACGCCGCAGCGCCGCCTCGAACCGAGCCCGGTCGCTGTCGGTCTCCCGGCGCGGGTGGCCCGCGCGCTCGTCCACGCGCACGTGGCGAACCTAGCGCTCGCTAGGACTTGGACTTCGCGGTGGACCGCTTGGCGGTGCCGGCCTTCGCCGGGGCCTTGCGGCGGGTGGTGGTGGTGCGCTTGGGCGCCGGTCCCTTCGCGCGCTTCTCGGCCAGCAGTTCGGCCGCGCGCTCGTCGGTCAGCGTCTCGACGCTGTCGGACTTGCGCAGCGACGCGTTGAACTCGCCGTCGGTGACGTACGGGCCGAACCGGCCGTCCTTGACGATCATCGGCTTGCCCGACACCGGGTCGTTGCCCATCTCCTTGAGCGGCGGCGCGGACGCGGCGGCCTGACGGCCCCGGCGCTTGGGCTCGGCGTAGAGCTTGAGCGCATCGTCCATCGTGACCGTGAAGATGTCCTCCTCCTTGCCGAGTGACCGGGAGTCGGTGCCCTTCTTCAGGTACGGGCCGTAGCGGCCGTTCTGCGCGGTGATCTCCTCGCCGCTGGTCGGGTCGTTGCCGACCACCCGCGGCAGGGACAGCAGCCGCAGCGCGTCGTCCAGCGAGACGTTCTCGATGTCCATCGACTTGAACAGCGAGCCCGTGCGCGGCTTGGGCTTCTTGGACTTCGGGGTGTCCTCGTCCTCGGGCAGGACCTCGGTGACGTACGGGCCGAAGCGGCCCTCCTTGGCGACGATCTCGTGGCCGGTCACCGGGTCCGTGCCGAGCGTGCGGCCCTCCACCGGGGTGGCGAACAGCTTCTCGGCGATCTCGACGGTCAGCTCGTCCGGCGGCAGGTCCTCGGGCAGGTTCGCACGCTGCGGGTTCTCCGCGCCCTTGTCCCCGTCGCCGTCGCGCTCGAGGTAAGGGCCGTAGCGGCCGACGCGGACCACGACCGGGCGGCCGGTGGCGTCGGCGAACAGCGGGATGGAGTTGATCTCCCGCGCGTCGATGGTGTCGACGCCGGAGCCGACGAGCTTCTTCAGCCCGCCCTCGCGCCCGACCGAGCCCTCGGCGCCGATGTCGCCGCCGAAGTAGAACCCGGTCAGCCACTGGGTGCGCTGCTGCTCGCCGGAGGCGATGCGGTCGAGCTCGTCCTCCATGGCGGCGGTGAAGTCGTAGTCCACGAGCCGGCCGAAGTGCCGCTCCAGCAAGCCGACCACGGAGAACGCGATCCAGGACGGTACGAGCGCGGAGCCCTTCTTCCACACGTAGCCGCGGTCCTGGATGGTGTTGATGATCGACGCGTAGGTCGACGGGCGGCCGATGCCCAGCTCCTCCAGCGTCTTCACCAGGCTCGCCTCGGTGTAGCGCGGGGGCGGGCTCGTGGTGTGGCCGTCGGGGGTGAGCTCGTCGGCGGTGACGTCCTGGCCCTTGGTGAGCTGCGGCAGCCTGCGCTCCGCGTCGTCGGCCTCGCCGCCCTCCTCGGAGTCGACGGCCTCGACGTAGGCACGCAGGAAACCGGCGAAGGTGATCGTGCGGCCGGACGCGGCGAACGTGCACTCCTCGCCGGAGGCGGCGGTCCCGGTGATGCGGACCGACATCGTGGTGCCGCGCGCGTCGGCCATCTGCGAGGCGACCGTGCGCTGCCAGATCAGCTCGTAGAGGCGGAACTCGTCGGACTCGAGCTCGCCCGCGACCTGGCCGGGGGTGCGGAACACCTCGCCCGCCGGGCGGATCGCCTCGTGGGCCTCCTGGGCGTTCTTGACCTTGCGGTTGTACTGGCGGGGCTGCGGCGAGACGTACGCGTCGCCGTAGAGCTCGCGGGCCTGCGACCGGGCCGCCGCGATCGCCGTCTCGGACAGCGTCGTGGAGTCGGTACGCATGTAGGTGATGTAGCCGTTCTCGTACAGACGCTGAGCGATGCGCATCGCCCGGTCCGCCGAGAAGCGGAGCTTGCGGCCGGCCTCCTGCTGGAGCGTGGAGGTCATGAACGGCGCGTACGGCCGGCGCGTGTACGGCTTCTCCTCGACGCTGGAGACCGCCAGCGAGGCGCCGGTGAGCGACTCGGCGAGGCGGCGGGCCTCGGTCTCGTCGAGGCGCAGCACCTTCGACGCGGACTTGAGCTCGCCGCTCTGGGTGAAGTCGCGGCCGGTGGCCAGGCGCGTGCCGTCGACCGACAGCAGCCGGGCGCCGAAGTTGCGCGGCTCGGCGTCCGCACCGGCGTCGAGCTTCGCGGAGATGTCCCAGTACGAGGCGGAGACGAACTTCATCCGCTCCCGCTCGCGGTCCACCACGATGCGGGTGGCCACCGACTGGACGCGCCCGGCGGACAGGCCGCGGGTGATCTTCTTCCACAGGACCGGGCTGACCTCGTAGCCGTAGAGGCGGTCGAGGATGCGCCGGGTCTCCTGGGCGTCGACCAGGTCCTGGTCGAGCGGGCGGGTGTTCTCCGCGGCGGCGCGGATGGCCGACTCGGTGATCTCGTGGAAGACCATCCGGCTCACGGGCACCTTGGGCTTGAGCGCCTCGAGCAGGTGCCACGCGATGGCCTCGCCCTCGCGGTCGCCGTCCGTCGCGAGGTAGAGCTCGTCGACGCTCTTGAGCGCCTCCTTGAGCTCGGTCACCGTGGACTTCTTGTCCGGCGTGACGATGTAGATGGGCTCGAAGCCGTTGTCGACGTTGACGCCGAGGTTCGACCAGGCCTCACCCTTGTACTTGGCTGGCACCTCCGCGGCCTTGCGCGGCAGGTCGCGGATGTGGCCGCGAGAGGACTCCACGACGAAGTTCCGGCCGAGATAGGACGCGATCTTGCGCGCCTTGGCCGGCGACTCGACGATCACGAGCCGTCGCGGCTCGGAACCGTTCGTCGCGCTTTTTTTCGTCCTGGTCGTCCCTGCCACGCTTGTCCCGCTCTCTTGTCAAGCTCACTCTCAGCTCGACAGTGTGCACGTTGCTCACCGTGATACCTACCCCCAGGTGCCTAGCGGCACACTCGGCGGCGACGGTATGCCCCTTTACCTGAGTAGCACGCTCAGGCCGTCCGACGCACATGCGATGCCGCCGGCCAGTGGCTCTCAGCGGCTGCGGAGGGTGGTCTGCCGACCAGCTCGGCGAGCCGTGCGAGCCGACGGCGACCGGATATGCGCAGGCCAGGGCCGCCGTCCTCGGCATTGTACGGAATCGCCGGAAGACCACAGGCAGTGACCGTTTTTGTCAGCAGTTCGTGCGTGTCGGCGGCGAGCGGGTCGAGTCGCAGAAGGTATGCCGCATCGATCCAGTCGCCCGTGGCGAGCACCCAGAGTCGCAACGCGGCGCCGGCGAGCACGAGGCCGGGCGGGATGGTCTTGGCCTCGCCGGCGGTCCAGGCGGCGGCTAGCGCGGTCAGGTCGCGGCGGAACGCGGTGCGCAGCAGGAGACCGTCTCCGGTCGTGTAGAGCGTGGCGTCGACGCCACGGTCGGCGAGGGCCTGTCTGAGCGCGTGACCGCGCCAGGCCTGGTCGACGGGCACCGACAGGCGCGCGGTGACGCCGCCGAAGCTCACCAGCCGCGCAGGCCCGCACAGCAGCCCGGCGAGATCGCCACGCGCGGGCGGGTTCGCCTCCGCGGAGTAGAACGACAACTGGGCCACCCGGCAAAGGATAGAACACCAGTTCGATCCTTGGAAACAGGTGGATCATGGCGAAACACGAACGGGCCCACCACGGTCTCGCCGTGGTGGGCCCGTTCGGTAGTGCTACTTGATCAGGACGCGCCGTTGGTGACCGGCGTCTCCTGGTCGACCGCGTCCGCCGGGTTGTCCGCGATCGCGGTGCCGCGCCGCTTGGACACGAAGATCGCGGCGGCGATCAGCAGGAACGCGACGACGGCGATCGAGACACGCAGACCGGTGTTGGCGTCGTCGCCGACCGAGAAGGTCACGATCGCCGGGGCGATCAGCAGCGAGACCAGGTTCATCACCTTGATCAGCGGGTTGATCGCCGGGCCGGCGGTGTCCTTGAACGGGTCACCCACGGTGTCGCCGATGATCGTGGCGGCGTGGGCCTCGGAGCCCTTGCCGCCGTGGTTGCCGTCCTCGACCAGCTTCTTGGCGTTGTCCCACGAGCCACCGGAGTTGGCGAGGAAGACCGCCATCAGGGTGCCGGTGGCGATGGCGCCTGCCAGGTAGCCGGCCAGCGGGCCGACGCCGAGGCCGAAGCCGACGGCGATCGGCGCCAGCACGGCCATCAGGCCCGGCGTGGCGAGCTCGCGCAGCGAGTCACGGGTGCAGATGTCCACGACGCGCCCGTACTCCGGGCGGACAGTGCCGTCCATGATGCCGGGGTTGTCGTGGAACTGGCGGCGCACCTCGAACACGACCGCGCCCGCCGCGCGGGACACGGCGTTGACCGCGAGTCCGGAGAACATGAACACGACCGACGCGCCGATGCCGACGCAGACGAGCACGTTGGGGCGGAACACCGCATAGTCCCCGAAGTTGATCTCCGCAGCCGCTTCGGCCAGCGCCTGGCCGATCGCGGTGAGGTAGGAGCCGAACAGCGCGGTCGCCGCGAGCACGGCCGTCGCGATCGCGATGCCCTTGGTGATCGCCTTGGTGGTGTTGCCCACCGCGTCCAGCTCGGTGAGGATCTGCGCGCCCTCGCCCTCGACGTCGCCGGACATCTCGGCGATGCCCTGCGCGTTGTCGGAGACCGGGCCGAAGGTGTCCATGGCGACGATGACGCCGACCGTGGTCAGCAGGCCGCAGCCGGCCAGCGCGATGGCGAACAGCGCCACGAACAGCGACCCGGACAGCAGGAACGCGCCGTAGACGGCCGCACCGATGACCAGCGCGGTGTAGACGGCGGACTCGAAGCCGACCGAGATGCCGGACAGGATCACGGTGGCCGCACCGGTCAGCGAGGACTTGCCGACGTCCTTGACCGGCTTGTAGTCGGTGCCGGTGAAGTAGCCGGTGAGCCACAGGATGATGCCGGCCAGCACGATGCCGATGATCACGGCGACGGCCGCGATGAGCGCCGGGCTGCCGCTGGTGGTCGGGTCCGCGGCCTCGGTCAGCTCGGCGAACGACGTCGGCAGGAAGATGAACGCCGCGGCGGTGCACAGGATCGCGGAGATCAGCGCGGAGATGTAGAACGACCGGTTGATCGCGGTCAGGCCGCTCTCGCCGACGCGGGCGCGGGTGATGTAGACGCCGATGACGGCGGTGATCACGCCGAGCGCGGGGACGATCAGCGGGAAGAGCAGGCCCTGCGCGCCGAACGCGGTGGAGCCGAGGATCAGCGCGGCGACCAGGGTCACGGCGTAGGACTCGAACAGGTCCGCGGCCATGCCGGCGCAGTCACCCACGTTGTCGCCGACGTTGTCGGCGATGGTGGCGGCGTTGCGCGGGTCGTCCTCGGGGATGTTCTGCTCGACCTTGCCGACCAGGTCGGCGCCCACGTCCGCGGCCTTGGTGAAGATGCCGCCGCCGACACGCATGAACATGGCGATCAGCGCGGCGCCGAAGCCGAAGCCCTCGAGCACCTTGGGCGCCTCGCCCGCCCAGACCAGGACGACGACGGAGGCGCCGAACAGGCCGAGCCCGACCGTGGACATGCCGACCACACCGCCGGTGCGGAACGCCACGCGCATCGCGACCTCGCGCCCGCCCTGCTCCCGGGCAGCGGCGGCGACGCGCAGGTTGGCCTGCGTGGCGAGCCACATGCCGAGGTAGCCGATCGAGAACGAGAACACGGCGCCGACGAGGAAGAACAGTGAGCGCCCGATGCGCTCCCCCGCGCTGTCCGCGGGAAGCGCGAACAGCAGGGCGAACACGATGACGCCGAAGATCAGCAACGTGTTGCGCTGGCGCTTCAGATAGGCGCCCGCGCCTTCCTGTACCGCTTTGGCGATGTCCTGCATCTTCGAGGTGCCCTGGCCTGCAGCCAGCACCTCCTTGAGCAGCACGTAGCCAACGGCCAGGGCAGCGAGAGCGATCACGGCCACCACGACGACCACGCCGCGATCACCGCCGGTCAGCGGCGGGCCTTCCGCTAGGTACTGCCAGGACATCGGTCCTCCAGGTACTTCTGCCTGATGTGGACGCATACCGGACGGCCTGACCAGCCACGGTTTCATCCCTGATCGGGACGGATTGCGTTACCAGGTATTGATGGGACGTCGGCGGAGTCTATTGGTTGGACTTGCGCAGCCTGCGAGGCATCCCGCCATCTGGGGTTTCGAGGCCGTTCCGGGCTGCTCGTGATCGGTTCAGCGGATCGATCAAGTCGCTATTCGATCTTGTTTCGGCCCATTGACGGGGCGCCGGTTGTCCACAACTCCCGCGGTTGTCCACAGAACCCGTTGACCAGCGGGTTTTGTCGGGGGTCACCGATAGAATGGACCCATGGGGTGCCCCCGGAGAGGGCGGGGGCTTGTGACCGTACGCGTGTGTGCGCGCGAGGTTCGGGGCTGTTCGGTCGGGTGGTCCTTCGGCGGGGTGTGAGCCGATTCTCGTTGCTCGGCGGCTTTCGTCGGGGGGTTCGCCGGGGGTGTCGGTGGGATGTGCGAAGCTCGGTTCGTGGGTACGCAGCCAGCCGCTCAGCGTGGCCGCCGGCTGCTCGACCGGGTGCTCGCCGGCGTGCCTTCGGGGGAGAACCCGTTGCGGCACGTCCGGGAGCTGCCGGAGCGCGCGGCGACTCCCGTCCCCTGGCCGGACTGGGTTTCCGGGTCGCTGCGCGGCGCGTTCGAGCGGTGCGGTGTGGCCTCGCCGTGGGCGCATCAGGTCGAGGCGGCCGAGCACGCGCGCGACGGCCGGCATGTGGTGATCGCCACGGGCACCGCGTCCGGCAAGTCGCTCGCCTACCAGGCGCCGGTGCTGTCCGCGCTCGCCGCCGACCGGCGCGCGACCGCGTTGTACCTCTCGCCGACGAAGGCGCTCGGCGCGGACCA
>Ga0164241_10003957_pt1 | contig 14606 bp, 9 predicted proteins | sample OricomyardsoilBY_FD_108780 | JGI IMG/M metagenome (GOLD analysis project Ga0164241, IMG submission 108780) | Backyard soil microbial communities from Emeryville, California, USA - Original compost - Back yard soil (BY) | ecosystem: Environmental > Terrestrial > Soil > Unclassified | place: USA...
CGACGATGGTCATCTCAGCCTTGAAGCGGTCAACCTTCGGCGACGCCGTCCACAGCTGCTTTCCACTCTTGCCATCGATGGCGAAGACGGAGCCGTCCGTCCGAATGAAGTAGTCGACGGTTCCATCGCCTGTCGCGTCGAGGACGAGCGGTCGTGTCGACCCGTCGAACCTCAACGCCGGCGAAAAGGGCGTCGGCACGGGCGCGACGTAGCTCGACGGACTGGGTGGTGAGTGTTTCCAATCCTGAGTGCTCGCGGCGGGCTGGCGGACCATCGCGAACGCGGCTGCTGCGCCGACTGCGACCAGGCTCACGATGCCGCCGAGGACCAGCGCGGGAGTCGCGCTGGAGCGCGGAGGCGTCGGCGACGCGATGATGATCGGCGGCTGCGGCGGCACCCAAGGTGGCATCGGTGGACGAGGTGCGTTCTGTTGCTTGCTCGAGGTCACGCCGCAAAACGGGCACGTGATCTCCGTCGCCGCGCCGAACGGCGGCAAGCTCGCCCCGCAGTTCGGGCAGCGCGTGACGGTTCCTTCAGCCAATTCGGCCTCCAATCGTCAATCGTACCGCGCTCGGAGCAGGACGAACTTGTTGTTGTCGTCTGCGTCCGTGAGCGCCTCGACGTCTGCAGGCCTGCCGAGCTGGCTGAGGAGCGCCTTTTGCCGATCGGCGAGGCAGACGAAGTAGAACGTCCGCTGCCCACGCTTCCGCTCCCGATGAATCCAATCACGGAAGGGTTTCCCACTCTCGACGAAGGCTGCCACCTGATTGCCGGTGTAGAAGTTCTCGCCCTTCCAGTTCATCTCGTACGCGACGAGAGGGCCCGGCGCCGTCCTCCGCTCCTCGTGATACTCGAGCACGAGCTCTCGCTGACCCCAGTGCGGTGAGACCTCGACGAAGTAGACGTCGAGTGCCCAGGCGGCGAACGCGGCGGAGAGGCCGACGAACGCGACGCCCATGGCGGCGCGCGCGCGCGGGAAGGCCGCGATGAGCAACACGAGCCCCGCGGCGACGGTGAAGCCCCAAAGCGGACCGCTGAAGTCGAGCGACTTGGGCCACGGGCGCTCGTAGTTGTACGTGAACAGATCGAGCAGCCGCGCGTCCGCCGGCTGATGCGGTCGCCTCGACGCCATGTCGCGCCCGACGAGGAAGACGAGGCCTGCGCCGAGCGTCGAGACGACGGTCCCGAGCGCTGCGAAATAGGGATCTCGAGACGAGCGCTCGCGCCGGCCGAGCGTGAGGACGGCGATCGCCGAGACCCCGAGGAGCAAGAGCGGCGCGAGGATCGCCCACGAGACCGACGGTGCGCACACCGCCCACACCACCGCGGCGCCCGGGCCGACGATGGCGGCGAGGGTCGTCTGCCACGTACCGAGCGGCGCGCGCGGCACGAAGACGCGATCGAGCCAGACACCGACGAGCGCCGCGAGCGGCGGGATCACGGGGAAGATGTAGTGATGGAACTTCGTCGGCATGTACGAGAAGAGCGCGAACCCGACGGCGATCCAGACCACGTAGAGCGCCACCGTTCCGCGCGCGTCGCCGCGATGTGCGTCATCGTCGGTCGGCCTTCGGGGGGCGCGAATGAAGGTCAGCAGCGCCGCAGGGAGAATTCCCACCCAGGGGAACGTCGCGTAGCCGAGTTGCCAAACGTAGTAGCGGAAGCTCGTGTCGTCGGTTCGGTTGGTATCATGCACGTGCTCGGTCGCGCGCTTGAGCATGTCGTGGATCAAGAGGCGATCGACGAATTGATGCCCATGGCGGGCGACCATCGCGACGAACCAAGGCATCACGATCGCGACGAGGAGGAGGATCCCCGCCGCGAGCTCCATCTGGAGAAACAATCGATAGCGCTTCGTCGCGACGAAGTAGCCGACGATGGCAAGGAGCGGGATCGCCGCCCCGGCGGGGCCCTTCGCGAGACATGAAAGTGCGATGAAGAGGTACCCCCCCAGGAAATAGAGCCGCTGCGAGCGTCGCTCGCCCCACACGAGGTAGAGCGTCAGGAGCACGGGCAAGAGCCAAATCAGGGCTTGAAGCCACGGTTGGAGCCCGGGGTGCACCGGAAGGAGCTCGTTGCACGGAGCGTTGCCCGGGACCTCACCGCAATTGCCGGCCGATCCGGAGACGAACGTGTCGACCGCAAATCGAATCGGTGGGAGCCGTAGGCCGAAGACGGGGTCCAGGTTAAGCTGAAGGTTTCGCGTCACCAAATAGAGTATTTGAGGCAGCGTCAGCGCGAGGATGCCGGCCACCACGAGCTGGTGCGCGCTGAGCGAAACGGCGCGCCTCCCGAGGCGGACTCCATACGTGACGATTCGACGCTCGGGATCTTCTCTCGCGCCCAGGAGAAAGAGCGCCATCGCCGCGGTCATCGTCGCGACGAACGGCATGTCGGTCATCGTCTGGTGCGATAGGAAGAACCACGCGGGCATCGTGGTGAGGACGACGCCAGCGAAGAGCCCGGCGCGTCGGCCGAAGCTGGCGGCGGTCGCCTTGTACAGGAGGTAGGCCGCGAGCGTCGCGAGCACGAACATCGGGTAACGGACGGCCCACTCCGGGGCGGGTATCGCGCCCTCCGACGTCGCGACGAGCATCTGTCCCGGCTCGAAGTGGACCCCGAGGCCGGCCATCGCCAGGGCTTGGATCCAAAAATCGAGGATGGGCTTCGAGAAGAACCAGTCTTCTTGGGCCCACCAGAGAGATATCCAATCATCGCGGGCAAGGATTTCTCGCGAGACCTCGCCGTAGTGGGTCTCCCACGGGTCGATCAGGCCGTGACTGCCGAGCATCGGCAAGAGGACCACCGACGCGAGGACGACGAGCCAGAACCCTTCACGTCTGTGGATCGGTCGATCTCGACTCAGGACGCCGACCGCCATGAGCAGGCGCGCGACGAAGTAGACGACCGCGAGGGTCCCGACGGGGACCAAGACCAGCGCGGCGCCTGGCCCGAGCGTGCCGCGCACGGTGAGAAGGAGCACGGCCCAGAGGCCGAGGGCCGAGAGCCCGGCGACGAAGAGCGGCGGCGCGAGATTGCCCGCGCGCACGAGGGTGGGATGGGTGATCTCGTCATCGAAGCTGCCGAGCCAACGCGCCACACCGACGATCGCGATGAGCGTCGCGATCGCACCGAGCATGACCGACGCGCGCGGACCCCACGGCGAAACCAAGACGACCAGATCGAGCGCCACACCGAACAGGGCGATCGCTACGCCCGACCCACGGAGGCGATTGCCGGTGAGGACCATGGGAGGCGCTGGCTCCTCGGAGCCGTGCGCCTCTTCCGGCGGTCTTGGGGGCGCGACGTCGCGCGCTTCCGTCGTGCCGTCGTCGAGCGCGACGGTGAGGTGTCCACCCGCTGCGAAGCAGAGGCCCACGACGTCTCTCGCGCCGTAACTTGCGCGCCCGCGCCGCGACCACTCGTCGAGATCACAGAGCACGAGCTCCGGGCCGTACGCGACGGCGAGTAGGCGTTCGTCTGCGTCGACGACTAGCGAGCTCGCGCCGCGCAAGCCGTGCTCGACGAGACGAGGTGTGCCGCCGCCCTCGATGTCGACGAGATGAACCGCATTCGCGGTGGCCGCGAAGAGCTTGCCGCTTCGGCCGAAGACGAGCGCCGTCGCGCCGACGAGCTCGATCGACGCGAACGGCACCTCTTCGTCGTCGTCGTAGAGCTCGATTGCGGCTTCGCGAGCCACCGCGACGCGGCCAGAGGCGACATCGACCGCGGCCGGATGCACGCGCCGCGTCCTGGCTACTTCGCCGGACCGAGCTCGCTCGCGAGGCCACGCGCCTCTTCGAGAGAGGCGCGGCGGCGCTTCAGATCCCCGAGCATCGTTCGAGACTCGGCCACGACCTCGGGTGGAGCCTTGTCGGCGAACGACGGGAGCGCGAGCTTCTTCTCGAGCGCCGCGATGTCCTTCTCTGCGTTCTTGATCTCACGCTCGACGCGGCCGGCTTCCTTCTCAGGATCGACCAGGCCCACGAGCGAGACGAGGATCTCGACGCCGTGGGTCGAGTCCATCACCGCGCCGCGCGGCCTCTGGCCGCCCGTCCCCGTGATCTCGAAGTGCCCGTTCGTCTTCACGAGCGTCTCGATCGCGACGCGCTCGCCCTCGAGGAGGGCACGTCGCGCGGCGTCGTCCGTTCTGAAGGCGAGGGGCACCTCTGCCTTCGGGTTCACGTCGTGCTCACTTCGCATCGTCCGCGCGGCGGTGATGACGGCCATGAGCGCGTTCATCTCAGCCTCGGCCTGGGCGTCGAGCTTCGCGGTCGTCTCGTTCGGGAACGGCGCGAGCGCGAGGGAGACGCCAGCGTCCGCCGGACGCGGCACCTTGTGCCACAGCTCTTCGGTGATGAACGGGATGAACGGGTGGAGCAGGCGAAGGCTCGCCTCGAGGACGTAGGCGAGCACGTTCTTCGTCTCTGTCTTCGCGGCTTCGTCGTCGGCGCGGAAGATCGGCTTCGCGAGCTCGACGAACCACGCGCACAGCTCGTCCCACACGAAGTGATAGGCCGCGTGCGTCGAGTCATCGAGGCGAAACTCGTCGATGCCCTTCTTCACGGTGGCCGTCGCCGCGGCAAACCGAGACAGGATCCAGCGGTTCTGCAGCGTCGTGGCCGCAGGAATCGCGCTCGTCACGACCGCGCCCTCGAGCCACGGAAGCGCGAAGCGCGTCACGTTCCAGAGCTTGTTGCAGAAGTGTCGGTAGCCCTCGATCTTCTTCAGACTGAGCGGGATGCGCTTGGCCTGGGGCGAGTAGCTCGCGAGCGTGATGCGGAGCGCGTCCGCGCCATACGCCGGGAAATTCGAGCCGAGCTGGGCGGCCGACGGATAGCTCTTCTTGAACTTCTTGAGCGCGTCCTCGATGGGCGCACCGGGCAGGGCCTTCTGCACGACGTCGTCGAAGGGCGCGCCGTGCACGAGATCGAGCGGGTCGATCACGTTGCCCTTCACCTTGCTCATCTTGTCGCCGGTCTCGTCGACGACCAAGCCGTGAAGCAGCACGCGCTTGAACGGTGGCTCTCCCATGAAGTGGATGCCCATCATCATCATGCGGGCGACCCAGAAGAAGAGGATGTCGTAGCCAGTCTCGAGATCGCTCGCAGGGTAGAACTTCGAGAGGGCGTTGGTCTGAGTGGGCCACCCCATGGTCGAGAAGGGCCAGAGCGCGCTCGAGAACCACGTGTCGAGCACGTCTTCGTCTTGCTTCAGGTCCGCGCCGCCACATTTTTCGCACTTCGTGACGGCGTCTTCTCGCGTCACGGTGATGTGGCCGCAGCTCGCGTTTTGGCAGAAGAACGCCGGGATTCGGTGACCCCACCAGAGCTGGCGCGAGATGCACCAGTCCAAGATGTTCACCAGGAAGTGCTCGTAGGTCTTCGCCCACTCTTCCGGGACGATGACCGTCTTGCCGTCTTTGACCGCGGCGAGCGCCGGCTCTGCGAGCGGCTTCATCTTCACGAACCACTGCGTCGAGATCATCGGCTCGACGATCGAGCCCGAGCGCTCGCTCTTCGGCAACATGAGCTCGTGCGGCTTCGAGCCACGCGCGAGGCCGAGCTCGTCGAGCGCCTTCTTCACGGCCTTGCGGGCGACGAAACGATCCATGCCGGCGAACTTGCCGGAGAGCTCGTTCATTTTTCCGTCGATCGTGAGGATGTTGATCTCTTCGAGCTTGTGGCGCTTTCCGGTCGCAAAGTCGTTGAAGTCGTGCGCGGGCGTGACCTTTACGGCGCCGGTACCGAACGCCATGTCGACGAGGATCGCGTCGGTGATCACCGGCACCAGTCGATCGACGAAGGGGTGCTTCAAGAGCTTGCCGTGCAGGTGCTTGTAGCGCTCGTCGTCGGGGTGCACGGCGACGGCCGTGTCGCCGAGCATCGTCTCCGGACGCGTCGTCGCGACCACGAGCTCGCTCTTCTCGTCACCGACGGCGCCGCCATCGACCACGTACGCGAACATGAAGAGCTCGCCGTTCGCCGGCTCGTTCTCCACCTCGAGGTTCGAGAGCACGGTCTGCGCTTCGCAATCCCAGTGGACGAGGCGCGTGTCCCGGTAGATGAGCCCCTCTTCGTAGAGGCGGCAAAACGCCTCTTTCACGCCGACGGAGAGCTCGGGATCCATGGTGAACTTGGACCTCGGCCAGTCGGCCGACACACCGAGGACGCGTTGCTGAAGGGCGATGCGTCCGCCGCTCTCGGCCTTCCACTTCCAGACGCGTTCGATGAACGCTTCGCGTCCGAGATCGTGGCGCGTCTTGCCCTCGCGCTTGAGCTGGCGCTCGACGACGGTCTGCGTCGCGATGCCTGCGTGGTCGATGCCCGGTTGCCACAGCGTGCAGTAGCCGGCCATGCGGTGGTAGCGCGTGAGGATGTCCTCGAGCGTGCACGTCAGCGCGTGGCCCATGTGCAGCGAGCCCGTCACGTTGGGCGGCGGCATCGGCAGGACGTACCGAGGCCGCGGATCCGCCGGGTCGTCACTCGCGGCGAAGACGCCGAGCTCGACCCACTTCTCTGCCCAGTGGGCTTCTACTTCGCGCGGCTCGTAACCTTTGGATAGCTCGGTGCTCATAGGGAAAGCAGACGCCGCAACATGCGCGATTCGGACTCGGGCGACAAAGTGAAAACGCCCAGCCGAGGCCGGGCGTCAAACGTGGGTTCGGCTCGAGTATCTCGCCACGCGAGCACTCGAGCGCGCGAGCTCACTTCATGAGACGGAAGATCTCTTCTTTGATGAGCGTCTCTGCGAGCGTCGGGACGACCTCCCAGACGACGCGCTCGAGCAGGTCGCGTGAGATCGCGAGGACCGCGTCGGCTTGCTGCGGCGTCAGGCCGAGCTCGCCCATCTTCGCGGCGAGCTGTCCGTTGGCGGCAGAGGTCGCCGCGCTCATGACGGCCGCGGCGGCGGCTGGACGCGCCGGAGCGGCCGCGGGCGCCGGCCTGGCGGCGACCGGAGCGGGCGCCGGCGAGGGTGCGGGTGCCGGCTTCGACGAGCCGCCGAAGCCACCCGCGCCGAAACCAGCGGCCTTCGGCGCCGGGGCGGCCGGCTGCGGAGTGCCGCCGTACGCCATCGTCTTGCCCTTTGCGCTGCTCGAGCCGAAACCACCACCGCCCGCCGGAGCGGGAGCCGCGGCGGCCGGAGCGGGAGCGTGCGCTGCAGCGGCCGGGGGCGCCGCGGATACACCCGCGCCGCCGGAAGCGAGCTTGCCGACGCGGTCGAGCATCTGCGTCGTGTCGAACGGCTTGTCGATGTGATCGTCGACTCGCGCCGCCGAGCCTTTGCCGGCGTCGTACGGATTTTGTCGGCTGGAAAGGAACAACAGCGGAACGCCGGGGGCGGCGGCCTTCAGTTGCTTGGCGACCTCGTAGCCGTCGCCATCGAGCGAGTTGTCGCAGATGACGAGGCTGATACCGCCAGCTTGGAGTTTTTCGACGGCCTCGGCTCCGCTGGAGACCAGGATGGGTTGAAAGTCAGAGCCTGCGAACGTGATCTCGAGGATCTTTCGCATGGTCACGCTGTCGTCGACGGCGAGAATGGTCAAAGCCACGTGGGCAAACTCCTTCGGGCGGTGCGAAACCGTCCGGGGATAATCGGGTCCGAGAGGCTACGCTGTCAACATAAGCGCCGAGGTTCAGGACGGGTGTGCAGGCAAATGGCCCGGCTTTGGGCGCGACCGCCACCCCGACCTCCTATAGATAGGCCGCATGTCCACGAGCCCGAGCGCCTCGAAACACGCGATCGTCCCCGAGGCGCTGCATCGCGCGCGGCTCGATGCGGCCGTCCGCGAGCTCTTCGAGCTGCCCTGGTCGAAGGCGCGCGACGCCGTGAAGACGGGGAAGGTCTTCCGGGGCGACCCACCCGTCCCCGTGACCGACGGCGCCAAGCCCGTGCGGAAGGGCGACGCCCTCGAATTTCGGCAGAACGCGCCGCGCCCGCACGTCGCGAAGCGTTCGGGCTTCGAGCGCGGCGCGATCGTCTTCCTCGATGGGAGCGTCGTCGTCGTCGACAAGCCGAGCGGTGTCTCGACCGTCCCGTTTGCCGGAGAAGAGGATCCACGCGAGACGCTCGACGCGTGGGTGCGCGAGGTCCTGGCGAAGAAGACCAGCGGTCGCGGCCGCGCCTCGCTCGGCGTCGTGCACCGCATCGACAAAGAGACGAGCGGCCTCTTGGTGTTCACGCGAACGCTCGCGGCGAAGCAGCACCTCGGGAGCCAGTTTCGCAACCACACGACGCTGCGACGGTACCTCGCGATCGTCCACGGAACGATCTCTCAGGCGCGGACTTTCAAGACCTACCTCGTCGAAAATCGCGGCGACGGTCTCCGCGGCTCCGCGAAGTCCGGCCACCGCGAGGGCCGCATTGCGATAACGCACGTCGAGCCGATCGAGCCTCTAGAGGGCGCGACGCTCGTCGCTTGCACGCTCGAGACGGGGCGGACGCACCAGATCCGCATCCACCTCGCAGAGGTCGGGCACCCGCTCGTCGGCGAGAAGGTCTACGTCCGCGGATGGGCGGGGGTGAAAATCGATGCGCCGCGTCTGATGCTCCACGCGACGATGCTCGGCTTCGTGCACCCGGTCACGGGGGAGAACGTGAAGTTCGAGGCTCCGCCGCCCGCCGATTTCGCGGCGGTGCTCACGCGTCTCGCGCGCACGTGATTCGTCGCTATTCCTCGATCAGCTGCGAGACGTAGCTGAGGCGCGCCGCCGACTCGAAGAGCGGGTTCGGCAACACGAACGGCGGGTTCGTCGCGCCGGCTGTCGAGGTGTTGTCGATGACGACGTAGTAGAGGCCGGGCGGGGCCTTGAACGTGCGCGTGAACGCCCCGGGCTGGAGCGCCGAGACCGAGATCGGGTTCCCGGGCGGAGGGCCGACCGCGCCGCCCTGATAGTTCGTGCGCCACAGATCGCCGAGCGTCTTCTGAACCAAGAACACGTCGACCGCGTTGCCGACTAGGTTGCCGCGCAGGCGAATCAGCTGGTCGTCGTCCGCGATCTCGTAGGGGCCCAGCCAGTCGCGCTCTCCGCTGTAGATGTCCGCCGTCTCGTTCGCGAACGTGTACGCCTCGTCGTCTTCGTCGACCTGTACGGGCTTGAACGGGTGCTTGCCCGGCGGCAGGATCCCGAGCGAGAACTCTTTGCCTGCGTCGGTCTCGACGACCGTGAAGCCGCGCGCGATGAAGCCCGTCACGACCTGGCTCCCCACGAGGTTCGCGGCTGGCCCCGCGGGAGTCACGACGGTCGCGAGATCGACGAGCGGATTCTCCGAGCTCGTCATGCGGAAGTCCGGACCGTTCACCGTGCGGCTGAGCTGACCCCAGACCCACGCCCCTTCGTCGGTCAGGCGGAAGTCGAACGCGTACTCTACGGTGACGTTCAGCGTGAACCCGATGCGCTTGACGGTCGGGAAGTACGCGTAGCCGCCCCCACCCACGCTGACGAGGACCGTGCGGTTCGCCTCGTTGATTTGGTAGCTACACGTCGTCGGGAAGTAGCGACCGATGGTCGGCGACTGCTCTTGAAGCTTCAGCGGGACGCTCGCCTTCAACATCTCCGGACACAGGCGATCGGCGCCGTACGTCTTGAACGCCCACCACCGAAGGTTCGGGTCGTTGTTGACGATCGAGTTGATGCACGGACAACCCGAGAGGGCGATCGCGGCGACGATGGCCCAGAGCGCGAGGACCGCGCGACGCAAGCCCTTCGACTTGCGACGCTTCTTCGTGTTCATTCGGAGCGAAGCCACGGGCCTACGATACATGCGAGCGTCTCGATGGACGACCTCGCTAACGAATCCTTACGAAGCGAGGTCGCGACGGGAGATCGCGGCACGATTCCGACCGCGCCGCTTCGTCGAACCCGCGCGGTTTGGGTCAGAGGATCAGTCGCCACGTGACGCCAGGCGTCACCTCGAGGTGGAAATGGTTCTCGTGCGGCTTGTTGTAGTTCGGCCCCAGCTGCGTCGTGAAGATGCGGGCTGCGGCCGCCTCGCAGAAGATGGCCCGGATCTCTCTCGCTTCCTTCGTGTCCGGTGCGATCGCCGTTCCTGGCGCGCAAGGCGGCACGTCGCGGGCCGGCGTCCAATCGCGAAGCACGACCAAGTCGGGGGCTTTGTCCTTGGGGCCGGCGCTCGTGGGCTTCGCCTTCACCATGCGACGAATGTCGACCGCCAAGGCGCCAGGGTGGCGCGTGGCGGGCTTGTCGGCGGGCCACGATTTTGCGGGCGGTCGCCACGCCGAGAAGATGATCGCCTCTTCGATACCGTGCTTCTGCAGGATGGGCCCGAAGTCGTCGAGCGCGAGTACGAGTCGACAATCGAAGACCTCGTAGGGCGTCGTCGCGCGGTCCTTCTCGGGTACCTCGGTGTGGTAGCGGACGCCGTGGAGCGAGCCATCGAGCCGGACGGGTGCCATCACCCCACGCGCAGAGGCGACCTCGGTGAAGCGAATCGCGCGCTGCTTCAGCTCTTTGATGCACGCGTCCTTCGTCAACGCGCCGTACTTCGCGCTCGGCGCGTTCGCGAGATCCGCGTCCACGGTGATGCGCGGCTTCTTCACACGATGCTTGGCAGGCTTGGCTGCGGCGCCGCCCGTCGCGGCGAGCGATGCCACGAAGACCCCGAGGGCGCACTTTCGAAGGCGGCTTTGCATCGGCATGTCGAGTGGACGTGGGGGTGAGCGTCGGGATTCTAGCGCGTTCAGTCGGCGCGGCGAGCAAGGGCAGAGCCGGGGTTTTGTGTTACCGCTCGCCGAGTGAAAGAGTTTCCTACTCGCTTTCGCGATCACCGCGCTCTCTCAGAGCTGCCCTGGTTCGATCTCGTCGACGGTGAGCTCTCGCTCGACGCCGCCGTCGGGCCCGTCATCGACGTCCACACGCATCTGGCGCTCTCGTATGTCTTGCCCGATCGCGTCGATTTGAAGCGTGCTTGGCCCGAGACCGAGCACTACTTGCCGCAAGCGGCAGCGCTCGATCTCGACGTCTACGCGAACAAGAACTTCAGCAAGACCGATCTGGCGAACCTCGAGGCGGATCTCGTCTGGAAGTCCGTGACGCGCGGCGGGATGCGGCGAACGCACACCCTGCCGAACCTGGCGCGGGAGATGGAGAGGCTCGGCGTGAAGAGCTCCATCTTGCTCGCGATCGACTTCCCCGTGCTCTCCGATAACGCGGGCTCGTGGCTCAAGGCTGCGCAGGGCGACTCGCGCTTCGTCGTCTTCGGCTCGGTGCATCCCTACAAGCTCGGGATGCGACGCGCGCTCGATAGGCAGGTCGCGCTCGGCGCCCGCGGCATCAAGGTACATCCGGCGGTGCAGTCCGTCTTTCCGCAGGACCCGCGGGCGATGAAGCTCTATCGGCTCTGCGGGGAGCGACGGCTCCCGGTGTTCTTCCACTGTGGCCCCGTCGGGATCGAGCCCGCGCTCGGTCGTGCGATGACCCAAGTGCGCCACTACGAGAAGCCGATCGCGAAGAACCCGAACACGACGTTCGTGCTTGGTCACTCCGGCGCGCTCCAGCTCGAGGCCGGCATTCGTCTCGCGAACGAGTACCCGAACGTGTGGCTCGAGACGTCGTCGCAGTCGCTCTCGGGGGTGAGGCGGCTCCTCGAGTCCGCGCCGCGCGATCGGCTGCTCATCGGGAGCGATTGGCCGTTCTACCACCTGGCTGTGCCCATCGCGAAGGCCCTCATCGCGACCGAGGGGGAGCCCGAGCTTCGAGCGAGCGTCCTTCAGAAGAACGCTGAGCGCCTCCTCGGCTTGGCGGCCTCCTGAGGCATCTCCAAGGGTGCGCGCGCGCGGGCGGCACTCTCCTGGCGAGTTGACCGGAGGGCATTCCCCCGGGAAGATTGGGGGGCGGGCCCTCCGCGCCAGACTCAAAGATGCAGCTCTCGCCACGCGCAAGGCGGATCCTCTTCGCCGTCGTCACCGAGTACATCGAGACCGGGGAACCGGTGGGGAGCCGCACGCTGTCGCGTCGCCACGGCCTCGAGCTGAGCGCGGCGTCGATTCGCAACGTCTTGTCGGATCTCGACGAAGCGGGGCTCTTGCTTCAGCCGCACACGTCGGCCGGTCGCATCCCCACCGACTCGGCGATTCGTTTCTTCATCGACGCGTTGATGGAGGTTCGCGCGCTCGAGCCCACCGATCGCTCCTCTTTGAAGGCGCGCGTCGCAGAGATCTACGCGAACAGCGGCGACCCGCTGCGCGACAGCGGGAGGCTTCTGTCGGAGCTGTCGGGCAATGCGGCGATCGTCGCGCGTCAGACCCGCGTGCGAGCGCTCTCGCAGCTTCGCTTCATCCCGACGCGGCCGGGGCAGCTGCTCGCCGTGCTGGTCTTCGAGGACGGAACCGTCGAGAACCGCTTCGTCTCGCTCGAGGGCGCCGTCTCGGACACGGAGCTCACGCGCATTCACAACCTGCTCTCGGACGTCATCGAGGGCCGCACGCTCGGCGAAGTGCGAGAGCTCTTCGCGCGTCGTCTCGCCGACGACCGCGTCGCCGTCGACACGCTCCGGCGCCGCGCTTTCGATCTCGCGCATCGCGCGCTGTCCGACGTCAATGACAAGAGCGATCTGGTGATCGAGGGTCAAAAGCGTCTCCTCGATCTGCCGGAGTACGCCGACGTCGCGCGCCTGAAGAGCCTGGTGGTCGCGCTCGACGAGCGCCAAGATCTGGTCCTCTTGCTGGATCGGACGCTCGAAGCTGGCGCCGTGACGGTCTACGTCGGCAACGAGACGGATCTCGGCCCATCCGCGAACCTGAGCTTGGTGGTCGCTCCGTTCACTGAAAACGGTCAGCCGGCTGGAACGGTCGGCGTGCTCGGCCCGACGCGCATGGACTACGCGAAGGTGATGCCTCTTGTAGAGGCGACGGCGGGCGCGATGAGCGCGGCGAACATGGGACCGCGACGGGGCAAGTGACGCCTGGGGACGGGCGTTCGGCCCTCGCGCTTCAGCTGTCGTTCTTCTTTTGGCAGGTCGCGCAGACGCCGTAGAGCTCGTGCTTGTGGCTGGTCACGCGGAAGCCGTGGCGCGCGGCGGCGGCGTCTTGCAGCTTCTCGATCTTGGGCTCTTCGAACTCGGTGATCGTGCCGCAGCTCGTGCAGATGAGGTGATCGTGATGGTCGTCGTCGCCGTCGGCGAGCTCGTAGCGCGAGAGGCCGTCCCCGAACCGATGCTCGGACGCGACGCCGCACTCTGCGAGGAGCTTCAAGGTCCGATAGACCGTCGCATAGCCGATGCCACGGTCGACCTCGCGGACCTCGCTCAGGAGATCTTCGATGGTCATGTGGGCATGACCGCCGAAGAACGTGTCGACGATGATTCGCCGCTGCGACGTCGAGCGCAGCTTCTTCTTCAACATGTACGACTCGAGGCGCTGGCGCAGGCGCTGACGGGTGTCTTCCGTCACCGCGCGCTCGTCTCGAGGGGGCACAGCCAGGCGAACCATTGAACACAGTTCATACGGTGCCCTGACCGAGCGTCAAGCGTGCCGGGCCCTCGTCGGGCGTTCGACGAGGGCGCGATCGCGGCTATCTTGGGCCACCTTGTCCGAGCTCCCCCAGCGCGCGTCAGCACCGACTGCGGGTTCGAACGACGCCATCGTCTACCTGATGGCGGCGGTTCAGTTCGTCAACGTGCTCGACTTCATGATGGTCAGCCCGCTCGGGCCGCAGTTCGCCGAGGCGCTGCATATCTCGATGGAGAAGCTCCCGATGGTGGCGGGAAGCTACACCGCGGCGGCGAGCGTCACCGGCGTCCTGGGATCGCTCTATCTCGAGCGGTTCGATCGCAAGAAGGCGCTGGTCGTGACGCTCTTCGGGCTCGCGCTCGGGACCGCCCTCGGAGGCTTCGCGACGGGCTACACGACGCTGCTCATTGCGCGCGTCGTGGCGGGGTTCTTCGGGGGTCCGGCGACCTCGCTCGCGTTCGCCATCGTATCGGACGCCGTCCCGGCCGAGCGCCGTGGGCGAGCGATGGGCATCGTCATGGGCGGCTTCGGAGTGGCGACCGTCGTCGGTGTTCCGGCGGGCCTCGTCCTCGCGAACTGGGGCGGGTGGCGGCTGCCGTTCTTCGGCGTGTCCGGGTTGATCTGCGGCGCCGCGTTCGTCGCGGCGCGCGTGCTTCCTCCTCTTCGCGATCACCTCGCGAGCCTCGGGAACGAGAACCCCGTCGTCTCGCTGCTTCGCATCGTGCGAAAGCCCGTCGTCGCGTCGTCGCTGACGATGAGCGCGATCGCGCTGATGGCGTCGTTCGTGTTGATCCCGAACTTTCCGGCGTTCGTCGAGTTCAACCTCGGTTACCCGGGCAAGCACCTCGCGATCCTCTACTTGCTGGGCGGCCTGAGCAGCCTGGTCACGGCCGCGCTGATGGGGCCGATCGTCGATCGCGTCGGCTCGACGCGCGTCGCGATGGCAGCGACGGTGCTGATCGTCGCCGTGACGTGGGGAGGCTTCATCGCCGAGTTGCCGTGGCTCCCCGTGGTCGTCATGTCGACCGGCTTCTTCGTCGCGATGGGGATGCGGGGCGTCGCCTACAACACGCTGACCTCGAAGGTCCCGCTCCCACACGAACGCGCACGGTTTCAGTCCTTCCAGAGCGCGGTC